>Ga0068864_100000596_pt1 | contig 30698 bp, 30 predicted proteins | sample KBSSwiS72_FD_66586 | JGI IMG/M metagenome (GOLD analysis project Ga0068864, IMG submission 66586) | Switchgrass rhizosphere microbial communities from Kellogg Biological Station, Michigan, USA - KBS Switchgrass S7-2 | ecosystem: Host-associated > Plants > Roots > Rhizosphere > Soil ...
CCTGGTCGCCGTCGATGAACGTAATGCGGCTCTCGCAAGCAGCGGTCGCCATGAAGCCGGGGTCGAACGTGTAGACGCCGTGATCGCGCGTGATGTTCGCAATGTTCAGCACGTCCGGGCCGAGCGTGCCGCTCTTGACCTCGACGGCCGACTTCTTGCCGTTCTCGAGATTGGTCAGCTCAAATTTCTTCTCGGCCATGTGGTGTCCCAGTGTTGGCCGCGCAGAGTTACACGAGCGCGCCGCTTCAATCAAGCAGCGCGCCGGGGTCGGGGGCGGGGCGGGTGAAGGCTACTGGACGACCTTGATGAGCTGACCCGGCTTCGGTTCCTTGTCCGGCCACAGGTCGTTGAGCAACCGCAGCTGCTGTTCGGCGTATTTCGGCAGCGGCGACTGCTTTGCCAGGTCCGCGACGCGAGTGTTTTCGTCGGCGCGAATGATCTTGATCTTCAGCGGCTCGGCCTGCGCGAACTCGTTCTGCTTCATGCGCCGGAAAGTCTTGATCGTCGACATGAACAGCGGATCGGCCGCCGGCGCGCCTGCCGAGCCCTTGGTCGCGGCCGAGAACACATAGGCGAGGTTGTTGTAGTAGATCACTGCATAGCGGGCCGGCACGACGCCGAAACTCGTCTTCGCCGAGCGCACGATCGTCGTGTAACCCTGCAAACCGTTCACTTCGAGCGGCTCGGCCTGGCCCGCGCTCGACTGCGCGAGCATGCGCGACAGGAATTCGCGCGGGCCGGTGTTGGGCGGCGGCGCCTGAGTCTGCATCTGGATCACGCTCTCCTTGTTCGGCGAAACCGCGACCAGGCTGTCGGCGCGGTTCTCTACGTGCCAGCCGCTCGGGAACACCATCGTCAGGCCGAGACCCGAGTGATAGAAGCGATTGCCCTTGAGCACGCCCTGCGCAGCGCTCGTGCCGACCGGCAGACCTTCGATCGTCTTCAGATACTTGTCGTGCTCGGGATCGCGCGGATCAGCCTTGTTTTGCAGCTGATTGGCGGCGGCCACGACTTCGTGCAGACGCGAGTCGTTGTCAGGGTGGCTGGCAAACACGCCGTGATAGACGTGCGGCTGACGGTTCTCCTCGCGCGCGCGCTGGATCTCGAGCAGCTCCTGGTTTTTCAGCAGGCGTACGACGTCGACCATGTGCTGCGGCGAGTAGCCGGTCTTCACCAGGTACTCAGCGCCGAGCCGATCTGCTTCGAGTTCCTGGTCGCGACCGTAGCCGCTGACCAGCGCAGCGCCGGCGTAATTCGCGAGCCCCGCGAGATCCGGGCTGCCGGTGAAGATACCGACTGCGGCCGCGCCGATGCCGGCAAGCGTCGACTTGCTCTGCTGACGCACCGGATGACGCGCGCAGACGTGGCCGATTTCGTGGCCGAGCACGGCTTCGAGCTCCGCCTCATTATTGAGGTAAGTCAGAATGCCGCGCGTGATGTAGACGTAGCCGCCGCCGGTGGTAAAGGCGTTGATCTCCTCGCTGTCCAGCACGGTGAACGTGTACGTCAGCTCCGGACGCTGGCTCGCCTTGGCCGCCCGCTGGCCCACCTCATTCACGTACTGCGCGATCTGCTGGTCGTCGTACTGGCCGCCGAACTGCTGCAGCATCAGCGGATGGACTTCCTTCGACTTCTGGATCTCGCCGGCTTCGCTCTGGAACACCAGGTCGGGCGAGTGGGTCACCGGATTGGAGGCGCAACCCGTGAGCGCGGCCGCGACGGCCGTCGCCAGGATGGTCACTCGGACAAAAGAATTCAGTGGCATGGTGAGTCCCTGATCGAGCGGGGCCACAACGTTGGAGCCACGGGCCGGCCGGCGAGTTCAGTGGCGCTGGACGGCAACCATGAACGGGGCCGCATGAATGGTCAATGAAGGGACAATTAAAAAGGGGCGCCGCAGCGCCCCTTTCGGTCGATTCGCGGTCGGAAGAGCCGGTTTAGCGGGCGTACTTCTTACGGAATTTGTCGACGCGGCCGCCGGTGTCGACGATCTTCTGCTTGCCCGTATAGAACGGATGGCAGTTCGAGCAGACTTCGATCTGCAAGTCGTGACCGAGGGTCGAGCGCGTGTGGAAGGTGTTCCCGCAGCTGCAGGTCACCGTGATCTCTTTGTACTCGGGGTGGATTCCGTCTTTCATGGCTACCGACGCCGGTGCGCCGCCTGGGCGAAAAAGGCGCGCAGTGTAGCGACGCAGGTCGGCCCTCGCAAGAAGAAATCCTCTGCAAAGCCATTTGGCCGGGTACCGCGGTCGGAGCCGGGTGATCCCCCCGCGGTTATCCACAAAAGTTGTGGATAAGTGTGTGGATGACCGAGGTGCGCGCTACGGTGCATCGCTACAAAAATGTGACATCGTCAAATTGCTCACTTTTTGAGCAGTGGTTTTTGACCTGTGCGCTCAATGGTTTATAAGTGGCTGCTGAGACGTCGCTTGTAGAACAGTCATCAACGCACAGGCGCGTTGCAAGACGTGCAACCGTGTGCATAACCCCCGCGCGCAACTGCTGCGCACGAACAGCCGCTGCCAGAAAAATTTGTGCGCCAGTTCACGAACTTGCACGCACGAGTGCAGAAGTGACGTGGAACTTTTGCTACACGGCCGGCGTTGCCTTCGACTGCCTGTCGTCCGCCCCCTCCGGCAGGAACAAGGCCTGAAGGTCGTTCAAGAACCGCTGGCCCAGCTCCGTCACTCGCCATTGTCCCGACGCTCGGCGCTCCAGGAGTCCTTTGCGCTGCGCTTCGTCGAGCGCGCGCGCGACCGTTACGAACGGCAGGCCGGTGCGCGCGACGAAATCGACCTCGTCGAAATCGTCGGTCAGGCGCAGGACATTCAACATGTACTCGAACGGCAACTCTTCCGCGGCGACCTGAAAACGATCGCTGATTCGATCGGCCGCAGCGCGCCGTAGGAATTCACGCGGCTGTTTGACGCGTGCGCTGCGAACGATCGCGAGCCGCGCTCGCTCCTCGCTCGGGAGCCACGTCAGCTTGCCGTGCGCGCCCGCACCCACGCCGATGTAGTCGCCGAACCGCCAGTAGTTGAGGTTGTGCCTGCTGCGATGTCCGGCGCGCGCATACGCCGAGACCTCGTAGTGCTCGTAGCCGTGCGATGCGAGCTTCTCCTGGCAATCGAGTTGCATCTGCCAGATCTCATCCGAGTCGGGCAGCGGCGGTGGCCGATGGTAGAAGACAGTGCCGGGCTCGAGCGTCAGCTGGTAATGCGAGATGTGTGCGGGCTCGAATGCCAGCGCCGCGTCGAGATCGGCGAGTGCCTGCTGCAGTGTCTGCGCGGGCAGGCCGTACATGAGATCCAGATTGAAGTTCTCAAGGCCGGCGCTGCGCACCTCGTCCACCGCTCGCGCGATGTCGCCGCTGCCATGAATGCGGCCGAGCGTACGCAGGTGATCTGGATCGAATGTCTGCGCGCCGAGCGAAACGCGATTGATGCCGGCATCGCGATAGCCGCTGAATCGGCCGTGCTCGACGGTGCCCGGATTCGCTTCGAGCGTCACCTCGAGGTCCGGCGCGAAGGTCACGAGCGAGCGAGCGGCGGCAAGAAACCGCCCGATCTCGTCCGGTGCGAACAGGCTCGGCGTGCCGCCGCCGAAGAATATCGAGACGAGCGCGCGTCCTTGCGATGCGCCTGCTTCGAGCGCGAGATCCTCGATCAGCGCATCGACATATTGCTGCTGCGGAATCACTTCAGGCGCAACGTGCGAGTTGAAGTCGCAGTACGGGCACTTGCGCACGCACCAGGGCATGTGCACGTACAGCGCGAGCGGCGGCAGTGTGTTCACCGCACTTCTCTTCGCAGCTGCGCGACCAGGCCGCGCAAGGCCTGCCCGCGATGACTCAACTGATTCTTCTCGGCTGCAGGCAATTCAGCGACGGTGACCCCGCGCTCCGGCAGCTCGAAAATCGGATCGTAGCCAAAGCCGCCGCTGCCGCGCTGCGTTTCGCCGATGCGTCCTTCCCAGCTCGCCTGGCTGATCAGCGGAAACGGATCGTGCCCCCAGCGCAGGTAAACGAGAGCGCAGCAGTAGCGCGCTGAACGCTCCGCTGGCTTGCGTCGATCGAGCGCGACGAGCAGCTTGCGCAGATTATCTTCGTCGCTCGCGTGCTCGCCCGCGTAGCGCGCGGAGTAAATCCCAGGCGCGCCTTGCAGCGCGTCCACTTCCAATCCGGAGTCATCGGCGATGGCCGGCAGCTGCGACAACTCTGCTGCGTGCCGTGCCTTGATGATCGCGTTCTCGACGAACGTCAGTCCGGTTTCGGGAACGGCGTCGCGCGTGAATTGCGAGAGCGGCACGACTTCGATCGCGAGCGGCTCGAGCATCGCCCGCAGCTCCTGGAGTTTGCCGGGATTGCCGGTCGCGAGTACGACACGCATGCGCGGTTGCCTAGTCGGCGTGCAGCGCTTCCAACTGCCGCGCGAGCAGCTGGCCGATGCCATTCGCAGCGAGATTCAGCAGCTCGTCGAGCTCGTGCCGGCGCAGCGCGTGCCCTTCGGCCGTGCCCTGCACTTCGATGAAGCCGCCGCCGTTGTTCATCACGACGTTCATGTCGGTCTCGGCGTCTGAATCTTCGGCGTAGTCGAGATCGAGCACCGCGATGCCGGACCAGATGCCGACCGACACCGCGGCGACCTGGCCGTGAATCGGACTCTCGCGCAGCGTGCCTTTGCGCACGAGCGTCTCGATCGCATCCACGAGCGCGACGTAGCCGCCAGTGATGGATGCGGTGCGGGTCCCGCCGTCCGCTTGCAGCACGTCGCAATCGATCGTGACTGTGCGCTCGCCGAGCGCTTTCAAATCGATCACCGCGCGCAGTGCGCGACCGATGAGGCGCTGAATCTCCAGAGTTCGCCCGCCCTGCTTGCCTTGGGCTGCCTCGCGTCTGCTACGCGTGTGCGTCGAGCGCGGCAACATGCCGTATTCCGCCGTCACCCAGCCGCGGCCGGTGTTGCGCAGGAATGCAGGGACGCCGTCCTCGATCGAGGCAGTGCAAAGCACACGGGTGTCGCCGAACTCGACCAGCACCGAGCCTTCGGCGTGTCGGGTGAAACGGCGGGTGATGCGTACAGAGCGCAGCTCGTCGGGAGCGCGCCCGCTGGGTCTCGCTTTCATGGGCGGCGATTTTACCCGTGCCAGCGCAGCACTGCGGCAGTGCTGTTATCGCTGAACGGCGCCGAGGCCTGCACAGCGCGTCGGCCGAGCGCTTCGAGCCAGGCTCGCAGCTCCTGGTTGTCTTCTTTGAAGAACCCGGCGATGTCGCCGTCGCGCAGGTTCGCCCAGATGCCGTCCGTGCAGAGAAGCAGGACATCGCCCGGTTGCAGCTGATGCCGGCCGCTGATGGTCATCTCGGGAATGGCGGGGTCGCCGCCGAGGCAGCACTCGACGAAATTGCGCATCGGGTGCGTCGGCAATTCTTCTTCGGTGATTTTGCCTTCGCGCAGCAGCAGCTCGACGTGGCTGTGGTCGCGGGTCCGCTCCAGGATCTTGCCGTGGCGCATGTGATAGACGCGGCTATCGCCGATGTGCGCCCAGAACGCTGCGCCTTCCTGCACCAGGCAGATCGCAGTGGTGGCGCGCGGCCGCGTGTCGATCGTCTGGCCGTTGCCGAGCTTCGCCACGTCGTCGTGCGCCCGGCTCAGCGCCATGTGCAGGAAGCCCAGCGGATCGAACAACGGCGCCGGCGTCTGGCGGAACGATTCGAGCAGGCTCTTGAGTGCAGTGTCTGCGGCGCGGCTGCCATCGGAGTGGCCGCCCATGCCGTCGATGACCACCAGCAAAGCGGCTCGTTCCTGCGCCGAGACCGTGACACGGTCCTGGTTGTCTTCGCGGTCTCCGACGAGACTCAGCTCTGCATACTCGATCCGCAAGCGGGCTCCGGCGCGAGGCCTGTGTGCTGCTACACTTCGACGCCTCGGCGATCGGCCGGGCGCGGCGCTTTATAACACCGCGCGAACACCCGTGTAAGACAGCGTTTGCCTTAATCTGAACTCAATGATCCGGAGCATGACAGGGTTCGCGCGGCGCGAACGCCAGGGGCCGTGGGGCACGCTGGTTTGCGAGCTGCGGACCGTGAACCACCGCTATCTCGAAGCTTCGTTGCGCCTGCCGGACGAGCTCAAGGCGCTCGACAACGAAGCGCGCCAGACCATCGCAGCGGCGCTTCGCCGCGGCAAAGTCGACGCCAGCCTGTACCTGAAAGCGGCCAGCGGCTCGCAGCGTTCGCTCGAGCTGGACAATGCATTGCTCGATGAGCTGCTCGCACGGGTCGCGCAAGTGCGCACGCGCTTGCCGGATGCGGCGCCGATCAGCCCGCTGGAATTGCTGCGCTGGCCAGGTGTCGTGCGCGAAGCCGAGCTGGACGCGAAGCCGGTCCTGATTGCCGCTCTCGAGCTGCTGCGCGAAGCGCTGAGCGAGCTGAACGACACGCGTCACCGCGAAGGTCAGCGCATCCGCGAGCTGCTGCTCGCGCGTTGCACTTCGATGCGCACGAGCGTGCAGACCGTGAAGGCGCGCTTGCCGGAGGTCTCGCAGCGTTTGCGCGAACGTATCGTCGAGCGCATCTCGCAGCTCGGCGTCGCGCCGGATCTCGAACGCCTTGAACAAGAGTTGGTGCTGTATACCCACAAGATGGACGTCGACGAGGAGCTCGACCGGCTCAGCGGTCACCTCGACGAAGTCGCCGCCGTGCTCGATTCCTCCGAGCCCGCCGGCCGTCGCCTCGACTTCCTGATGCAGGAACTGAATCGCGAGGCGAACACGCTGTCGTCGAAATCGCAGGACAGCGAGACCACGCGCGCCGCCGTCGACATGAAGGTCGCGATCGAACAGATGCGCGAGCAAGTTCAGAACGTCGAGTGACGATGAGCGGCAAGCGGGGCAAGTTGTTCGTGATCGCCGCGCCGTCGGGCGCCGGCAAGACTTCGCTGGTGCGCGCGCTGATGCAGCTGCGGCCGACGCTGCGCTTTTCGATTTCGTACACGACGCGCAAGCAGCGACCGAACGAGCGGCACAGCCACGATTATTTCTTCGTCGACAAGGCCGAATTCGAGCGCATGGTCGCAGCCGGCGACTTTCTCGAGCACGCGCGCGTGTTCGACAACTACTACGGCACGTCGCGCCAGCAGGTCGAGCAACTGCTCGATGAAAGTCAGGACGTGCTGCTGGAGATCGACTGGCAGGGGGCACAGCAGATCCGTCGCGCGCTGCCGGAATGCCGCAGCATCTTCGTGCTGCCGCCTTCGCGCGAGGCGCTGGAGCAGCGGCTGCGCGGCCGCGGCACGGACAGCGACGAAGTCATCGCGCGTCGGTTGCGCGATTCGCTCGCCGACTTGTCGCACTGGAGCGAGTTCGACTATATCGTGGTCAACGACGACTTCGACCGCGCCACTGCAGATCTGCAAGCCATCGTGACCGGCCAGGGCGAGCAGCTGCGACGCGATCGCCCGGAACTGCGGGAACTGCTCGCCAGGCTTCTTGCTTAGAGGAATCGTATGAAGATCGCCACGCTTGCTTGCGCCCTCCTGCTCGCCTGCACGGCGGCGCACGCCGACCAAGACGACCATCCGCGGACCATCGGTGTCAGCGGCCAGGGCGAAGTACGCGCCGAGCCGGATCGCGCGACCGTGACGCTCGGCGTCGAGTCCCGCAAGCCGAAACTGGAAGACGCGCGCGCGGCCGTCGCAAAAACCGTCGATGCGGTGCTGAAGCTGACGCGCGATCTGAAGATCGATCCGAAGCAGGTGCGCTCCACGCGTATCAACGTGCAGCCCGAGTACAACTGGGGTGCGAACAACGCGAACGAACGTACGCTCATCGGCTACTACGTTGCGCGGCAGGTCGAAGTCGAGCTGCACGATCTCGAGAAGCTCGGCCAGCTGCTGGAGAAGTCGACCGATCTCGGCGTGAACCAGATGGGCGATCCGCGCCTGGATTCGAGCAAGCGCCAGGACCTGACTCGCGAGGCACTCGCCAAGGCCGTGGTCGATGCGCGCCAGAACGCGGAAGTGATCGCCAAGGCGGCGGGCGCGAGGCTCGGCAACGCGCGCACGATCAATGCGAACACCGAGTTCACTCAGGCGCCGCAGCCGATGGTTCGCGCGATGGCGATGGAAGCCAAAGCTGCCGGTGGCGCGCCGTATCAGAGCGGCGAGATGACGTTCAATGCAACTGTCAACGTTCAGTACGATCTGATACCCCAATGAATGCGTCACCGCTCGCACGTGCCGCTGCGCTGGCAATCTTAGGGCTGACGGCGGGCCTGGCGCATGCGATCGAAACTCCCAAGCCCGCCCCCGCCCCCGAACAGAAGCAGGAAGCGCCGCCGCCGGAGTTGACGGTCACTCCAACCGACGAGCGCGAGTTCTACCAGAAGGTCCAGCGCGTCACGGCCTATCGCGGCTTGCGCGGGCTGAAAATTCCGCGCCAGGTGATTACGGACCTCGGCAACGGCGACGCCGACAAGGCGGTCGCAGCACTGAGCGGCAGCGCCGCCCAGGGCGACAACGAGGCGAACATCGCACTCGTGAACGTTCAACACTGGTGTGCCGCTGTCGGCCAACAGCGCACCGGGGATCCGAAAGCAGCGATCGCCAAACTGGTGCAGGGGCTGCCCGATCCGCGAGCCGCGCGCATCGCCGGCGTGATCTACGCCGAAGTGGATTACATGCAGCGGGCGCGGGCGAACTGCGGCAAGGCGCGCTTCGATTACACCGGGATCGAACAACGTCTGCGTGCAGCGGCTGCTGCGGGCGATCCGGCGAGCGCGACCGAGCTAGCACAGTTCCTGCGCGATCCCGCGAAGCGTGAGGAGATGCTGCAGAGCGCGGTCAAGAAGAACTACCCGCCGGCTGTCTACAAAGTGGCCACGAATCTGCTGATCGCCGTGCAGCGCGGCCAGACAACCGAGAACGTCAGTCAGATCCGCGAGCTGCTGAAGATTGCGGGTCGCGAGATCCCGCGCGCGAAGCTGGATCTCGCGAATTGCATGGCAGTCGGCTGCGACGGCCATCCCGCCGACGCGCTCACTGCGCGCGCCTTCGGCATCGACGCCGCGCGCGACGGCGAGCCGACGGCCTTCCCGTCGATGGTGCGCATGCCGTGGGGCGCTCGCATTCCGCGACCGGAGCTGCTGGCGTGGCAATTGTTCGGCGACAAACTGAACGAGAGCGGCTGCATGGGCGACCAGTACGTGCCGACGTCGCTGGCCGTGGCCCAGACGATCGGCCAGCTCACGCGCGTGCTCGATAACGACGAGTTGGAAGAGACGAAGAAGAAGTTCGACGCGCTGTGGGCCGAGCACGGCGCCCGCGCGATGAAAGAGAACGGCTGCGAGTGAGAGCAAGATTGTCGGGCTAAAGCCCGACCTACAGCCCGACTCCTATAGCGCCGTCGCAATCTCCTGCAGCAACCCGTTGTCTTCCGGTTTCGTCCCGGACGGATAGCGGCCGATCAGCTTGCCCTGGCGGTCGATCAGAAATTTTTCGAAGTTCCACTGCAGGTCGCCGGCGAAGCCATTCTCCGGCGCGGTCAGCCACGCGTACAGCGGATGACGGTTCGCGCCGTTCACTTCGATCTTCGCGCTCAGCGGAAACGTGACGTTATAGTTGATCGTGCAGAACCGCATGATGTCCGCTTCGGCGCCCGGCTCCTGCTGGCCGAACTGGTTGCACGGAAAGCCGATGATCGTGAAGCGCTGGCCTTTCAGCTCGCGATACATCCGCTCCAGCCCGGCGTACTGCGGCGTGTAGCCGCACTGACTCGCGACGTTCACGACGAGAGCAACGCTGCCGCGCAGCGGCGCGAGCAGATCCTGTACTCCGTCGATGCCTTTGACGCGGAAGCTATAGAAGTCGGACATAGGCGCGCAGCATTGGATCAGCGGGGCGCGCAGTCAACTGAAAAGTTGTTTAGTCAGGCTGAAGCCTGACCCACAGCAGACGCCAAGTGTTTTTGTGGGTCAGGCTTTAGCCTGACTCAGGCGGCGACGCGGTCGACGAGGAGGATCGTGCCGTCGACGCCGGTCACGCGCGCCTTGGCGCCGGCCGGCAGGTTCGGGCCGCGGATCGACCACTCGCGGTTGCCCAGGCGGATGCGCCCGGTGCCGCCCTGAAGACCCTGCTCGAGCACGACGACCTGACCGATGTGGCTGTGGCCGGAGCGGTGGCTGGCGAGCGGGCTGTTCTTTTCACGCGCGTGCGCACGCAGCTGCCGCCAGAAGTACACGGCAAACACAGTCACGGCGAAGATCACGAACCAGGTCATGGGCGCTCAGGGAAAAAACGAAGTGGAAGCGACGCGCAGCGTAGCAGCAGCGGCTTGCGGGAAACGATGAGGGAGGTCACACAACTTATGCGGTTGACGGTTTGACGTAACCCGTACTACCCAGCGAGTTGTGAGCGAATACCGGAATGGCGCTTGAGGTGAACGAGTAGCAGCGAAATTGCCGCCGGTGTCACGCCTGGCACTCGTCCCGCCTGACCTAGCGTGGCGGGACGCACTTCGCGCAAACGCTGCCGCACTTCGGTCGACAGTCCGCGCACCTGCGCGTAGTCGAGGTCGTCAGGCAGGCGCAGCTCTTCGTGCCGGCGCTGCCGTTCGATTTCGACCTGCTGGCGATCGATGTAGCCGGTGTACTTCGCGAGCACATCGACCTGCAGTGCGACTTGCTCGATCAGCCGCTCGTCCGCATCCGCCGCACGCATCCACTCCGGCTGGCCCACCGGGGCGAGCGCGGTGAGCGTCGAGTAGGAAACTTCCGGCCGTCGCAGCAAATCGAAAGCGTGCGCTTCGCGTGTCAGCGTCGGCAGATCGGCCGGATGAACCACGGCGCGTTCCAGCCGTTCGACTTCGGCTGTCGTGCGATCGCGCTTCGCGGCGAACAGCTCCCAGCGCTCATCACTGACGAGCCCGAGTTCGCGGCCGCGCGGCGTCAGTCGCAGGTCCGCGTTGTCTTCGCGCAGCAGCAAGCGATATTCCGCTCGGCTGGTGAACATGCGATACGGCTCGCTCGTGCCGCGAGTTATCAGATCGTCGACGAGCACGCCGATGTAAGCCTCATCGCGTCGCGGCCACCACGCTGCGCGATCTTGCACGCGCAGCGCCGCATTGATGCCGGCGAGGATGCCTTGCGCCGCGGCCTCTTCGTACCCGGTCGTACCGTTGATCTGACCCGCGAAGAACAGTCCGGCGATGAACTTCGTCTCCAGGCTGTACTGCAGGTCGCGCGGATCGAAATAGTCGTACTCGATCGCGTAGCCCGGCCGCGTGACGTGCGCGCGCTCGAAGCCCGCGATCGAACGCACGAGCTCGAGCTGCACGTCGAAGGGCAGGCTCGTCGAAATGCCGTTCGGATAGACCTCGTGCGTCGTCAGCCCTTCCGGCTCGATGAAAATCTGATGCGAGGTCTTGTCCGCGAAGCGATGGACTTTGTCCTCGACCGACGGGCAGTAACGCGGACCGACGCCTTCGATCACGCCGGTGAACATCGGCGAGCGATCGCAGCCGGCGCGAATGATTTCGTGAGTGCGCTCGTTGGTCGCAGTGATGTGACAGGAAATCTGCCGCGGATGATCGCTGCGCCGGCCGAGGTACGAAAACACCGGCACGGGCTCGTCGCCCGGCTGCTCGGCGAGTCCGGTGTAGTCGATCGTGCGACCGTCGATGCGCGGCGGCGTGCCGGTCTTGAGCCGGCCGACGCGGAAGGGCAGAGCGCGCAGCCGCTCGGCCAGGCGATTCGAAGGCGGATCGCCGGCGCGACCGCCCTGGTAGTTCGTGAGACCGACATGGATCTTGCCGCCGAGGAACGTGCCGACGGTCAGCACCACTGCGCGCGCGCGGAACTCGATACCCGTCTGCGTGACGACGCCACGCACCTGCTCGCCTTCGACGATCAGGTCGGCGACTTCCTGCTGGAACAGCGTGAGGTTCGGCTGGTTCTCCAGCGTCGAACGGATCGCCTGCTTGTACAGAACGCGATCTGCCTGCGCACGCGTCGCGCGTACCGCCGGACCTTTGCTGGCATTGAGCGTACGGAACTGGATGCCGGCGCGATCGGCCGCCTGCGCCATCGCACCGCCGAGGGCATCGATCTCCTTGACCAAGTGCCCCTTGCCGATCCCGCCGATCGCCGGGTTGCAGCTCATCTGCCCGAGCGTCTCGATGCTCTGCGTCAGCAGCAGCGTACGCACGCCCAGGCGCGCCGCGGCTAGAGCAGCCTCGGTGCCGGCATGACCGCCGCCTACTACGATGACGTCGAATTCGTCGGGAAAACGCATGGGATCAGCCCGGTTCAGGGGGCGCGTATTGTGGTTTGGTCTGCCTGGGACGGCAAGAAGTCGGGCTAAAGCCCGACCTACAGCCCAACCACGAAGGGCTGTTGTAACGCTGTAGGTCGGGCTTTAGCCCGACCCCGGTCCCCGCACCCTCTTAAGCAGCACCAACGCCATCGCCACGAGCACCCCGACGCCCACCACCAACACCGTCCACAGCACCACCAGCCGCGCCGGCGTCTGCTTCGGCAGTGGCTTCAGCGCGTCCTCGCCTCCCAACGACCGCTGCGTCCCCACAATCCCCTCGCTTACCAGCTTCGCCCGCTCCTTCACCCCCACATCGGCGAGCAACGCGTCGCAAGCGCCGGCCGGTGAGCTCTCCGCCCGTCGACTGCCGAACGCGAGCGTGAATGGGCTTCTGCCCTGCGCCAGGAAGCGCAGTCGCGCCGGCCGGTAGCCGAGATCCAGCAAGGTCGCGCGATACAGCTGCGGATCGTTGGCGATCCGCAGGCGCCAGTAACGATCGCTGGTCGCAGCGAAATGGGCCGGCGCGCTTTCGCGTCGCTCCTTGTCGGTCACGATGCGATACACCTCGCCGCTCCAACGCTCGGTCCACGGCGCCTTGCCGTCGTTGCGACTGTGCAAAGTCACGCGCACCGAACTGTTCTCCTGCGGCAGACGCAGGCGCGCGTAACTCACCGGTGCACGTCGCGCGCTATCGAAGAACAACACCTGAATGTCGTCGGTCACGAGGGTCGTCGCCATGAACCACGTGGGCTCGATCTCCGCCACCTTACCGACACGCTCGGCGACCACTCGATTGATCCCAAGCGGCGGACCGCCGTCGGTTCGCTGCACGCGCAGATAGTCGTACGGTTGCTGGGGCAGCTCGATGCGTTCGCGACGCAGCTGCTCGTTGCCGCGAGTTGCGAGCAACAGCGTGGTCGCCGGAACGAGGACGCGCCATCGATCCAGATCGTCGCTGGCCTCGATGCTCACCTGCGCCTGCGACGCACCGTCCGGACTCGCCCAATCGAACTGGATCGCGCGCACCGGGTTTTCGCTGGTGTGGGCATCGATGATGTGAATGCGGCCGTTGGCAACCACAGGCTCGCCGGAGCCGACCTGGACCAGGTTGATGCGACTGCCGCCTGCGGTCTGTACCTCGACGTGCGTACTGTCGCCCGCGTTCGTCGGCGCCTCGCGCAGCTCGAAGACCGGCAACTCTTCCTGCGTGATCGTTGCTTCCGTCGTCGCAGGCGCCGCGCAGAATGCGTGCGGGACGGGCAGCCCGTCGGCGTTGAACACGCGCACGTCAGAGAGATCTGCATTCGCCGCGCCTTGATACACGGCGTCCGGCAGCAGCGTTTCGACCAGCGGCAACCCCTCGGGCGCGTTGATTTCGATTCCCTGCGCGTAGTCCTGCATCGTCGGCGCGGCGCCGAACGCCGAGCTCGCCCAGAGCAAGAGACATGTTGCAGGACGCAGGGTTGCAGTCAGATTCCTTGTCATTGCAACGCGTCTCGCTTCGGGGGAAGGGGAGCGAAATAACCGGTGATGAGCAACAGCAGGCCGACCGACAGGAACGAGGCGATCCGCGCGACCGTGCCGATGCTCGACAGGTCCACCAGGAACAGCTTCACGACGACCACGCCCATGAGACCCACGCCGACCATCCACACATAGCGCCATCTTTGCTTCGCCGCCGCCATCATCGCTGCGAAGCCGAGCACACCCCAGAAAATCGACAGCGCCGATTGCACGAAGGTCGAGTGCACGATGCCATCAAGGGTAATCGGTGCGCCCCAGATGTGATGCAGCGTGCGGATCAACGCGGCGTTGAGCCACAGGAACACGATGCCTGCCGCGACTGCAATCAGCACGCGGAAATCGAACTGCCACAAGGAAACGCGCTGCGCGGGCTCCAGCGCGCTCCACCACATCGCAAGTGCCGCGATCGCAAGCGCGACAGACACGTCGAGCGGATTGAGCAGCGGGATGTACGGCAGCCATGCAGGATCACCCGTGCTGCTCGAGTTGATCACGACGATCCAGATACACAGCGCGACCGCGAGCGGCGTCGCGCCGTAGAGTCGATAAGCGATCGCGTGTTGACCAACCGGCCATGCAGGTCGCAACTCGCGCCGACCGAGCCACGCGACCATCACCGCAGGGACGACTCCCCACGCGAGGCTCGCCCACACGCCGGTGGTGCGTTCCGCGACTTGCCAGTTCAGCTCCCAGGCGAACAGCAACCCGAGCGCCCAACATGCGCCGCCCTGCAGCCATTCGAGCGCCGTGTGACGCTGCGGCTCGGCGATTCGCAGCAGCGTGAAGTGCGTGATGAAGATCGCGAACCAGCCGAGCCAGCCCCATTGTGCGAACGGATGATCGAGTGTCTGTGCATGCACGAACGCATACACCGCGGCCACTGCCGGCAGGAACAACGCGATCCAGCGCGGCAGCGGCCACTGCTTGCCGATGCCCAGCCAGGTCAGGATCGCCGCAGTGACACTCGTGTAGACCAGCAGCGAACCGAGCACGACGTCGGGGAAGTAGCGAAAGATTTCGTTCGCGCCGCCGATGAACCACCACATGATTCCCCAGAACGTGAACCCGACAGCCAGGCCGGTCTCGTACGTCGCGCGCCGCGCTTCGTTGCGGAACAGCCAGTAGCCGCTGAACACACCGGACACAGCCAGCATCGCGGAACCGAGGTAGGCAGTGTTGAGGATCGGCTGAGTCGTTCGCATCGAGTCCAGACCGATCAGGTAGCCGACGCCGGCACCCGCCTGCAGCAGCGTGCCGAACAAGCGCGGCAGCTTCCGTTCCTGCCGCACGCCGAGCCAGAGCAGTCCGGCGCCTTCGACGGCCCACATTGCAGCAGTCGTGCGCGTGTCGAATGCGAGCGGGATCGCGAGGCTCGCGAAGATCACGCCGAGCGCAGCGAAAGCTTCGACGAGCAGACGGAAGGTTTCGCGACGCGTGAGGAACAGCGTCCAGCCCAGCAGCAGATAAAAGGCGCCGAGCGAGAACGCGCTCCACGCCAGCCCGTACTCGATGCGCGAGATCATCGTCGCGTGAATCGTGAACGCGACGACCGGCAGACCGAAGACCAGCGAGCCGGAAACGTAGCCCTTCAGATTCGGCGGCTGCCGCACGCAGTTGAGGATCGAGACCGCGACGTACATCAGGAAGAACAGGATCAGGAAGGCGTCAGCGGTCCACAGATCGGCTTGGCTGTACGAATTCGCGCGCCACAGGCCGGTGATCGTGAACGTGAACACGAACCCGAGCACGTTGAGTACGCGCCACGTCTTGAACCACGCGATTGCGAACACGCCGAGATTCAGCAGCGCGTAGTACGTGAACAGCGCGACGTAGTTGCCGCTGCCGGTCGAAACCAGGATCGGAGCAAGGAAGCCGCCTGCCGTGCCGATGACAGCGAGCGACAGCGCGTCTTGCGCCACCGCGAGCACGGCGGCCGCGAGCGCAATGACTGCCAGCAATCCGAATGCGAGCGTCGTCGGCAGGAGATGAAACACGCGCGTCGCCGCGAACACTGTGAGATACAGGCCGGCGATGCCGCCGCCTTGCAAGAGCTGCGCGTAGAGCGCGCGACTATCGCGCAAGAACCAGCCGACTATGAGCAGCGCGAAAGCACCGATCGCGAGCAGGATGAAGCGCAGCTCGATCGGAAACATGCTGTTGTCCGCGGCATATTTCGCGAGGAACGCCGCGCCGAGAAACAGAATGGCGATACCGATGCGCGCGATCCAGTTGCCGCCTTTGAACCAGGCCATGAAGCCGTCGATCGCGCTATCGAACGCAGAAGGCTCGTGCGGCGGAGCCTTAGCTAGCGGCGGCAGTGGCTGATCGAGTATCGCGGCAACAGGTCGCGGAGCTGGCGCTTGCGCAGGCGGCGCGCTCGACGCCATCGCTGGTTGCGGCGTCGGTGCAGGTGCCGTGGCGGCTGCAGGCGCGGCCTTCGGTGTCGGCGCCGCGCGCTCCTCGGGAGCGGCCTTCAGCCCAGCGAGCCGCTGCGTGAGCTCCCGGATCTGCTTCTCGAGCGACTCGGTGCGCGTGCGCAGAAACAGGATCTGCGCGCACAACGCCCCGACCACGGCGCCAATGACGAAGCCGCCGACGCTTTGCTGAATGGAGGCGCCGACCACGCCGAACAGGACGCCCAAGCCCCAGGTCGCCCCTTGTGAAGAGGCTCGTTTTTCTGTCTGCATGCATGCACCGGTTGCGGTGCACGCATCTTAGTGCCGCTCTCGCTTGCGCAGCAATGTAAGCGCGACTTTCTCCAGCCGGGACGGCGACAGAGGGCCACGCGGCACCAGTCGTTCCACGTCCCTATCGCGCCAGGCTTCGAATACGACGGGATTGATGTACGACTTGCGGCACACGGCCGGCGTGTTGCCGAGCGCCTCGGCGACGTGTTTCGCCGTCGATGCGACGCAGTGATTGAACGCACGCCCGGTGACGCGCTCGCCCGTCGCCTGGCAGGCGAGAAAGGCGATCGCGCGAACCGTCGCGCCCCAGGTGCGGAAATCCTTGGCCGTGAAGCCGGCGCCGTTGCCGCCCATCACCTCGCGCAGGTAGTCGTTGACCATGCCGGAGTCGATAGGCTGGCGCTTGCCGTCGTCGTCGACATATTGAAACAGCTGTTGACCGGGCAACTGCTGGCAGTGACGGATGATTCGCGCCAGCCGCCGATCGTCGAGCACCAGCTCCTGCACGCGACCGCTCTTGCCCTTGAACGAGAAGAACGCGCGGCCGTCGCGCAGGAACTTCACGTGGCGATCGCGCAGCGTCGTCAGTCCGTAAGACTGGTTGGTGCGCGCGTACTCTTCGTTGCCGACGCGCAGCAAGGTGTCGTCGAGCAGCCGCACAATCGTGGCAAGAACTTTGTTCTTCGGCAGCCCCTGCAGCGCAAGGTCCTGCTTCAAGCGGCGACGCAAGCGCGGCAGCTGCGCGCCGAATTCGACCATGCGCGCGAACTTGCCGTTGTCGCGCGTCTCGCGCCACTGCGTGTGATAGCGATACTGCTTGCGTTGACGTGCATCGCGACCGGTCGCCTGCAAATGACCGCGTGGCTCGCGGCAGATCCACACGTCGGTGTACGCAGGTGGGATCGCGAGCCGGCGGATGCGATCGAGCGTGCGCAGCGCCGTCACGGGCCGGCCATTCGCACCGAGATAGTGGAAGTGCGCGCCGCGGCGCTTGCGCCGTATGCCAGGCTCTGTATCCGAAACGTAGAGCAGGCCGCTGGCGCGCGCGTGCCGGCGCGCCTGGACGACGGTCGCAGGAATTTCACCGTCAGCGGCCGGGGGCACGATGCCTCTGCAGCAAGCCCCAACAGAAGAGCACGAAGCCGAGCACCAGCAGGACATGGATCGCGCCCATCGCCAGCTTGATGCCGAACCACAGCACGCCCCAGACGACCATCATCGCGATACCAATCCACACCAGCAGTTTCATCGCACACCTCAGACCGGAGCAGAGCTTCGTTCAGAGCGGGAACGCGCTGTGTAATTCGTGGGTTCCGGCGCCGGGCTCATCGGTCGATTGACTGCGCCGACTCCCTCCTACACTCTGGCGGCGGATCAAGATGGGCAGGGGGGAGCAATGAGTGCTTGGATGCGTGTGCTGCTGTTGGGCGCGGTGCTGGCGTGTGCGTCGGTGCAAGCCGCCGAATCGCCAGCGATTCATCCAGCCATTCAGGCTGCCGTCGACAGTCAGGATCGGCCGCCGAAAGATCGCTCGCGCGACGACAATCGCCACTACGCGGAGATCCTGGAGTTCTTCGGCGTGCGTCCGGGCATGACGATCCTCGAGTTGTTCGGCGCGAGTGGTAACACCGCCGAAGTGCTCGCTCGCGCGGTCGGCCCGACCGGCAAGGTGTACATGCAGAACCCCGACTTCTTTTACGAGCGCTTCGGCAGGAAGGCCACGGACGAGCGCCTCGCGAACAATCGTTTGCCAAACGTCGTGCGACTCGACAAGCCGCTCAACGAGATGGGCCTCGAACCGAACTCGCTCGATGGCGCAACGGCGTTCATGGTGCTGCACGATTTCTTCTGGCTGTCGCAGGACGTGCCCGGCGTCCTCAAGGACGTACACCAGGCGCTTAAGCCGGGCGGCTGGTTCGGCGTCGTCGACCATTCGGCACCGGCCGGCACCGGCGCCGACGATGCGAAGGATCGCGACAAAGGTCCGCATCGCATCGACGAGGCCTACGTGAAAAAGATTTTCGCCGAAGCGGGCTTCGTGCTGGAGGCGAGCAACGACGTGTTGCGTAATCCGGCAGACGACCGCACCAAGCCGTTCTTTGACGAATCGTTTCGCGGCAAGAGCACCGATCGCTTCGTGCTGCGCTTCCGGAAGAAGAGCAACTAACCATGCGTTCACTGGCACTCGTTTTGTTCGCCTCGCTGTTGTGTGCAACGGCCGCGACTGCAATGGAACGTCGCTCGCTGACGCCGGACGACATCAATGCGCTGCGTGAGCTGGACGATCCGCGGGTGTCGCCCGACGGCGATTGGGTCGCGTACACAGTGCGCACGGCGGATCTCGTCAAAGACAAGCGCATCACGCACATCTGGATGGCGAGCTGGGATGGTCAGCGCACGCTGCAACTCACGCAGGGCGAGCACAGCGCGCACACGCCGCGCTGGAGCCCGGACGGCAAATACATTTCATTCCTCACCGCGCGCGGCGACGACGACGAGCCCGACCAGGTCTGGCTGCTGGACCGCACCGGCGGCGAAGCGAGTCCGCTGACGGGATTCAACGGCGAGGTGACCGAGTACGCCTGGTCGCCCGACGGCAAGAAGCTCGCGCTGATCGTCGCCGACGAGGATCCGCACAAGAAGAAGAAAGGCGAGGAGGACAAGACGCCGCCGTCGATCGTCATCGATCGCTACTACTTCAAGGAAGACAAGACCGGCTACCTCGGCCCCCAGCGGCAACACTTATATGTATTCGACGTCGCGAGCCGGAAGGCGGAGAACCTGACACCGGGCCAGTACGACGAGGGCTGGCCGTCGTGGTCGCCCGACGGCAGGCAGATCGCCTTCTTCAGCAAGCGCAGCGGCGATCCGGATCGCAACAGCGAGTTCGGTCTGTACGTGATCGCGGCGGAGCCGGGCGCGACGCCGCGACTGGTGACGAAATTCGAAGGCGACAGCGGCGATTCCTCGTCGATGGCGCCGGCGAGCTGGCGGCCCGACGGGCGCGAGCTCGCGTTCATCGCCGCTGGCGATCCGAAGCTCATCTACTACTCGACGCATCACCTCAACGTCGTGTCCGCGAGCGGCGGCACGCCGCGCATCCTGACACGTGGTCTCGATCGCAATGTCATGTCGCCGGTGTGGGCGAGCAACGGACGCGCGATCTACTTCCTGGTCGAAGACGATCGCAATCAGCACCTCGCGCGCATCGAAACCGGTGACAACGCCATCGAGCGCATCGTCGACGGCCGCCGCGAGACCACTTCGTTCGACGTCGGCGGCAAGGGCCGCATCGCCGTGCTCGATGGCATCGTCGAAGCACCGGAAGCCGTGTACGCACTGGAAGAGCATCGTTACCGGCGTCTCACGCATCACAACGACGACTGGCTCGCCGGCGTGAAGCTCGGCGCGACCGAAGAGATCTCGTACGAGTCCAAGGACGGCACGCGCATCAACGGCTTCGTCGTCAAGCCGCCGGACTATCGTCCCGGTCGCCGCTATCCGACGCTGCTGTGGATCCACGGCGGTCCGGTCTCGCAATACGCGAACTCGTTCACCATGGCGTGGCAGATTTTCGCGTCGAACGGCTATGTCGTGCTCGGCGCCAATCCACGCGGCAGCTCGGGCCGCGGCGAAGCGTTCGCGACTGCGATCTATGCAGACTGGGGCAACAAGGATACGGAGGACGTGCTCGGCGCGGTCGATTACGCAGTGAAGCAAGGCATCGCCGATCCGGACCGGCTCGGTGTCGGCGGCTGGAGCTACGGCGGCATCCTGACGAACTTCGTGATCTCGAAAGACACGCGCTTCAAGTCGGCGACCAGCGGCGCTTCGATCTCCAACGTGCTGGCGGGTTACGGCACCGACATGTACGTGCGCGAGTACGAGCAGGAGCTCGGCACGCCGTGGAAGAACCTCGACGTGTGGCTGCACAACTCGTATCCGTTCCTGCACGCCGACCGCATCAAGACGCCGACGCTGTTCCAGTGCGGCTCGGCCGACTTCAACGTGCCGCTGCCGAATTCAGAGCAGATGTATCAGGCGCTGCGCAGCCTCGGAGTCGAGACGCAGCTGGTGATCTATCCGGACCAGTATCACGGCCTGACGAAGCCTAGTTACTTGCGCGAGCGGATGCAGCGCTACCTCGACTGGCACGGCAAGTATCTGCAGCAGAAGCCGCGCGCGGAAATCACCGCGCGCTGATTCACGGCTGCTTGTAGACCTGCCCGCCTTTCATCACGAAGTCGACCTGCTCGAGCGCACGGATGTCCTCGAGCGGATCGCGCTTGACCGCAATGATGTCGGCGGCGAGACCCGTCGCTAACGCGCCGGTCTGAGTCTTCAAGCCGAGCGCATCGGCGCCGTTGAGCGTCGCGGCCTGGATCGCCTGCATCGGCGTCATGCCATAGCGCACCATGTACGCGAGCTGCTTCGGGTTGTCCCCGTGCGGATAGATGCCCGCGTCGGTGCCCATCGTCAGCTTCACGCCGAGCTTCACCGCCTTGCGAAAGTTCTCGCGCTGCGACTCGGCGATCTCGCGGTCCTTGCGCAGGAATTCCTCCAGCTCGCCGCGCTTCGGACCCTCCGTCTGCGTGTAGTCGCTGTTGTAGATGTCCATCGACAGGTAGATGCCGCCCTTCTTCGCGAGCTGCAGGCCTTCGTCGTCGATCAGGCTCGCGTGCTCGACAGTGTCTACGCCGGCACGAATCGCCGACTTGATGCCCTCCGCGCCGTGCGCGTGCACGGCGACCTTGCGGCCGGCCATGTGCGCTTCGTCGATCAGCGCCTGCATCTCCTGGAACGTGTACTGCTGCGCACCCGGCGTGTCGCCCTTGGAGAACACGCCGCCGGTGCCGCAGAACTTGATGACGTCGACGCCGTACTTCACGTTGCGCCGGACCGCCTTCCTCACGCCGACGATGCCGTCGGCAACGCCGTCGCTGACTTCGTTGTATTCGGGCGCGAGCAGGTTGTTGTCGCAGTGTCCGCCGGTGATGCCGAGCGCCGGGCCGGAAACCAGCATGCGCGGGCCAGGAATGTCGCCATCGTTGATCGCGTCGCGAACCGCGACGTCGCTGTAGCCACTCGCGCCGACGTCGCGAATCGTGGTAACGCCCGCGAGCAACGTCTTTTGCGCGAACGCCGCGCCCTTCAACGCCATTCGCGGCACGGACACGCCGTAGCCCGCATACGGCGGCAGCGTCGGATCGCTCGTGATGTGAGTGTGCGTGTCGATGAGCCCCGGCAGCACGGTATACGCGCCGAGGTCGATGATCTTGGCGCCAGGGGGTACCGCCACCGAGTCCGCGGACCCGACCGCGTCGATGCGCCCGTCGCGCACGACGATGACCTGTCCGCCGAGAACTTTGCCGTTGGTCACGTCGATGAGATGTCCGGCGCGAATCACGCTGACCGTCGACTCCACCGCCTCGGCGCCGCCGGCGAGCAAACTTGCCGCGAGTCCTGCAATCGCTAACGACACCGAAATATCTCTTCCACGCATTGTTATTGCCCTGTGGGTCGGGCTTCAGCCCGACTCCGTAAAAGGTCCCGCATTGTACGGCTGTCCTTTTATACAGCCATGCGCCATCATACCGCCCCCTATGAACGCCCACGTCCAGCTCGCACCGGTCGAAGCCTTCGGCGAGCGCCTGAATCCCGCCCAATACGACGCCGCCACGTACGGCGCGCCGAGCAGTGCCGGGTTCTCGGCCGCCCCGCTGCTCATCATCGCCGGCGCCGGCACGGGCAAGACCAACACGCTCGCGCATCGCGTTGCGCATCTGTTGCTCAAAGGCGTGGCGCCGGAGCGGATTCTGCTGCTGACCTTCACGCGTCGCGCCGCTCAGGAAATGCTGCGTCGGGCGGAGCGCATCACTCACACCTATATGAATGTGAGCGGGCATGCCGGGCGCCAGCTCTGGTCGGGGACTTATCACTCAATCGGCAATCGGCTGTTGCGCGAGTACGCGCAGGTCGTCGGGCTCCAGCCGTCGTTCTCCGTCCTCGACCGTGGCGATGCGGCGGACCTGCTGGACTTCTTGCGCCAGGAGCTCGGCCTGGCGAAGAAAGAGAAGCGCTTTCCGCGCAAGGACACCTGCCTCGCGATCTATTCTCATCGCGTCAATAGCCGGCAACCGCTCGCGCAGACGCTCGACGAAGTGTTTCCCTGGTGCAGCGACTGGGGCGACGAGCTGACGCAGCTGTTCCGCCGCTACGTCGAGGTCAAGCACAGCCAGCAGCTGCTCGATTACGACGATCTGCTGCTCTACTGGCACATCCTCGTGCAGGAAGAGCGCGTCGCACGCGAGATCGGCGAGCGCTTCGAGCACGTCCTGATCGACGAGTATCAGGACACGAACACGCTGCAGGCGCAGATCGTGTACGCGATGAAGCCGAACGGCATGGGTGTGTGTGTCGTCGGTGACGATGCGCAGGCGATCTACTCGTTCCGCGCGGCGACCGTCGACAACATTCTGGATTTCCCCGAGCGCTTCGCGCCGGCGGCCCGCGTGGTCAAGCTCGAACAGAACTATCGTTCGACGCAGCCGATTCTGGATGCCGCGAACACGCTGATGAGCGAGAGCGCGCGGCAGTATCAAAAGCAGTTGCGCTCGGAGAAACAGGCTGGCAGCAAACCCGCATACGTCGCCGTTCAGGATGATCAAGCGCAGGCGCTCTATGTCGTCGAGCATGTACTGGCGGCGCGCGAGCAGGGAACGCTGCTGCGACGTCAAGCGGTGCTCGCGCGCAGCGCGCATCACACGGACATGCTCGAGCTGGAACTGCTCCGGCGTAACATTCCGTACGTCAAATACGGCGGCCTGAAGTTTCTGGAAGCCGCTCACGTCAAGGACGTCCTTGCACTGCTGCGTTGGGCGGACAACCCGCGCAATCGCATCGCCGCTTTCCGCGTGCTGCAACTGTTGCCCGGCGTCGGGCCGGCGACGGCCGATCGCTGTCTGAAGGTTTTCGAAGCCAGCGGCTATGCGTGGCCGATTCTCGCGGAGTACCGCATGCCGGCGGCGGCAGAAGCGGAGTGGTCGACGCTTACCGAGCTGATGGCGGATCTGATGAACGCGCGCGAATGGCCCGGGCAGCTAGGTCGCTTGCGCAAGTGGTACGAGCCGCAACTCGAACGCATCTACGACGCCGCCAAAGTCCGTTCGGGCGACATCGAGCAACTGGAGCGCCTGTCCGGTCAATACGCGACGCGCGAGCAGTTCGTCACCGAGCTGACGCTCGATCCGCCGAACGTCAGCGGCGATCTCGCGGGCGACCCGCTGCTCGACGAGGACTATTTGATTCTTTCCACCGTGCATTCGGCGAAAGGACAGGAGTGGGATTCGGTGTACGTGCTCAACGTCTCCGACGGCAATTTCCCGAACGAGCATGCCGCAGGCCGGCCCGATCTCATCGAAGAAGAGCGCAGGCTGTTGTACGTCGCGATGACGCGCGCGAAGCGCGACCTGCATTTGATCGCGCCGCTCAAGTACTACATCACGCAGCAGAGCCGCACGGGCGACGCACATGTTTACGGCGCGCGCAGTCGTTTCATGACCGATCAGCTGATGGCGCAGTTCGAGCAGAAGGCCTGGCCCGCTGCTCGCGAGTCGGCGCTGCGTGCTTTGGACACGAAGGCGAACGTACGAGTCGATGCTGCAGCGGCGTTGCGCGCGATGTGGGAGTAGATCGGCGATTGATCGGCGGAGCCGCTGACGTCCTACGCGGGTGAGAAAACGAACGCTCCTCCTGTGCGCGCTGGCCTACTGTTCCCAGGCCGCCGCTAAAAAAGAAGACATCGAATACGTCGCCGAGCATCTGCCGGAAGTCTCGATGGACAACCGCTACGCGACGTTGCCCTTGTGGACCGCGTCGGCGACCTCGCGGCCGGATGACGGCTGGACGTTTGCCGCGCAAGGCTCGTTCAGTCGGGCAACCGCCGGGGGTCTCGAAGTCGGCGGGCCGATGCTGTCGTTCGCCGCATCGCGCGCGCTGTCTTCGCGCTGGACCGTCACTGCATTGGGCTTTGCGGATGATCTGCATTTGTCAGGCAGCGACCAGCGCGACTTGCAGACCTTGTTTGCGCCGTCGACACCGCTTGCACGTCCCGTCGCGTCGAGTTTCGAAGGGCTCGACGGCAGCGTTAATCACTACGGCGCAGGACTCGCGTTCTCCTTGTCCTCGGACCAAGGCTGGCTCGGCGTGCATCGCTGGGTCGGCGGCTTGCTCTACGAGGACGTCAACCTGCGCGATTACCGCTGGAACTTCACGGTCCTCGAAGGCCCGGACGCGGGCACGCGCGGGCAGCTCGACTTCGACAACGACTATCGCCACTTCACGCCGTTCGCCGGTTTGGAGGTCGTGCGCGAGCGCGGCGACTGGACGTTCTCGCCGCACGCGCTGCTCGCATGGCCGCTGCCGCGTCGCGGCTTCGTCGGGCACATCGTTACGGATGAGTTCGACATCCACGGCGACCAGGCCGACGCCGGCCACGGCAAGCACTTCGGCGACCCGTCGCTGACGCTCGGCTTCGATATCACCTATCGACCGGCGCACCTGAGCGTCGATGTGGGCACGGCGCTGACCCAGGCCCTGATCGAGCCCATCGTCCACAAAGGCATCGACCAGAACTGGCTGCTCAGCGTGCGCTGGCAGCACTGAGCGCGCGCTATTCCGGAACGACTGCGATCAGTTTGATCGAGACGAGAATCGAACCAAGGTCCGGACCCAGCCGCGCGACGGAGCGCACTGGCGGATCTTTCGGAAAGAACTGCGCATAGGCCTCGTTCAAGCCCGCGAAATCTTCCGGCCGCGCCAGTAACACCTGCACTTCGGCGACATCGGTCAGCTTGGCGCCCGCGGCGCGCAGGATGTTCTCGCAGTTCACCAACGCCTGCCGCGTCTGATCCTGGATCGTCGGACCGGCGACCTTGTTCGTCTTCGGATCGATGCCGGGCACACCGGTGACGTAGATCGTCGGACCCACCTTGATCGCCTGGCTGTACAGCGGCGAGCTCGGGGCGTCGGGAATCTTGATGACTTGTCTCTTCATTGGTTGGGCCTTCGAAGGTTCGCTGCCCGCCGGTGCCGCGAACCACAACGCACAGCAAAGCGCGGCGGCGGTGAATGCCATTAAACGTTTCATCGCTATAGACTACGGTCGACTGACGCGCGCAATCCCGGGGGAACGCCGGGATTTCTCCGGGATCCAAGTACCACTCTGCAGTCCGCAACTCGCGGCGGGGGACTTTGACAATGACGCTTCGACTCTTCGCTGCGCTGGTCGCAGCGTGCGGACTCGTGACTCTGCAGGCTGCACGCGCGGACGCGCCGCAAGCGCCGACGGCGGACACCGCACCGGCAGTGCAAGCGGAACTGGCGTACACCAGCTACTACGTGCTCGATCAAAAGCGCGCGCTGGCTTTCTACGTCGGGCTCCTCGGCATGGTGGAGCGTCAGCGAATTACGCCGAGCCCGGGCGTGACCGAGATCGTGCTCGGCTTCAACAAGGAGCCGACCTCTCCCGGCATCCTGCTGATGCACAAGGCCGACCGCACGACGCCATACCAGATCGGCGACGGCTTCAGCCGCACGATCATTCACGTGTCCGATATCAAGGCGATCGTCGAGCGGCTGACCAAGGCTGGCGTCACGATCGTGCGTCAGCCGACCGAAGTGGCGAACCTGAAGCTGACCTATGCGATGGTGCGCGATCCGGACGGCTGGCTGATCGAGTTCATTCAGACGCACTGAACGGGCCGAGCACGCGCTCGCACAACACCGAGTCGTTGTACTCGGTGATCTCGACGATCTTGCCGTCGCGCAGCCGATAGATGAGGCAATACTCGTTGTTGTAGGGCACGCCGGTCCTCGACGTCATTTCGCCGCGCGCTTCGATCACGACTACGTCGTCGTCGGCAACGAATCGCAGCGGGATCGTCTTTCTCACACCGCTCGTGCGCTCCCGCACCACGCCGAACAGGTCGCGCAGCACTGATTGCTTGCCCGTGAACGTGTGCGACCACGAATTCTGGCCGCTGACGCGCATGACCACGTCGTCCGCGAGATGCTCGACGAACAGCGAGCCGTCGCCGACCGCGACGCGCGCGAAGATCTCCTGCATCAATCGCTTGTTTTCTGCAGCGCTCATGGTCGTATTATTTAGCACATGAGCGCGCCTTCGTTGGAATTCTGGTTCGAATTCGCCAGCACGTACTCGCACGTTGCCGCACAGCGGATCGAAGCGGCCGCTCGCAATGCGGGCGTCAGCGTCGTCTGGCGACCGTTTCTGCTCGGACCGATTTTTCACAGCCAAGGCTGGAACGATTCGCCCTTCAACATCTACCCGGCGAAGGGCGCGTACATGTGGATAGACATGCAGCGGCAGTGTGCGAAGCACGGCGTGCCGTTTCGCAAGCCGAGCAAGTTCCCGCGACCGAGTCTGTTGGCGACGCGAATTGCGGTGGCGCTGGAACCCTCGCCGGCGCTCGTCGCCGAGTTCGTGCGGCGCGTGTACCTCGCAAACTTTCATGACGACGCGGATACCACCAGCAACGATGTCATTCGCGGCGTGCTGCAATCGATGGCGCTGCCCGACAGCGATGCAGTGCTGGAGCGCGCGACCACGAATGAAACGAAGGAACGTCTGCGCGCGCGTAGCGAAGAAGCAGTGGCGCGCGGCATCTTCGGCGCCCCGACGTTCCTGATCGGCAGCGAGCTCTACTGGGGCAACGATCGGCTCGAAGATGCCCTCGCCTGCTGCGCGGGCTTGCGATCTTCGTGACGCAGCGGTAGCCGTAGCGAGAACGCGATCGGCGCGCGCTGACCCTCCGACAGATTCGATTCGACGACGAGGTACGTGCCCGGCTTCAGCGCGGTCGCGGCGATTTGTCCGGCCGCCAGCTCGAGTACTCGTCCGGTGCCGCGCGGCGCGAGCAGCACACGCCAGGGCGGAACGCGTGACACGAGGCCGAGCACGCGCATCTGTGGGCTGAGAAACACCACATCGATCGCAAAGCGCATGCCCAGCGTGTGAATCCCGCGCGCGGGACTAAGCAGCAGCCCGGCACGCGACGGCAATGATCGCTCACCTGACAGCGCGCACCAACGCGCGGCCAGCGAGTGAACAATCCGCACTTCGTGCGCGATGAACCGGCCTTCGGCGGTTCGCAAGGCAATCGTCCTCATGGTCGTCGTCCCTGACGTCAGCAGCTGCGATGACATTAGTCGCAACCGATGTGCCGTGGCGGCGGCGATTCTCGGCAAACGCAGCGGTAGAATGCGAGTCATGACGCTCGCGCACGGGACAGAGCAGATCGAATCGGCCCGGCTCGTCCTGCGCAGGATTGAGCCGGGCGATCTGCCCTTCTTCACACGCATCCACTCGGTCGCCGATGTCGTCCGGTATACCGGCCACGGTCGGCCGCGCAGCGCCGAAGAAACTCAGGCGTGGTTGCAGGCAACGATCGCGAGCTACGAGCAGCTCGAGCTCGGGCAGCTCGCGGTTTCACGCAAGGCCGACGGTGCACTGCTCGGGCGCTGTGGGCTGAGCGACCTGGTGATCGAGACGAATCCCGCCGCGAACACGCTTCCTCGCGCGTGGTTCGGTCGGTCACAGGCGCCCGCGGGTCTCGCTGTAGATCAGGAGCGAGAGCTGGGCTACACGTTCGACGCCGCGCAATGGGGCCACGGCTACGCGACGGAAGCGGCGCTGTGCGTGTTTGCATATGAGCGCGACGTGCTCAAACGCGGCCGCGTGATCTCGGTGATCGATGGCAACAACGTGCGCTCACAGCGCGTCGCAGAGCGCTGCGGTCTGCGTCGGCAAGGTGGACCGATCGACGTACTCGGGCGGCGGCTCGATGTATACGTCTGGCCGACGTGACGCGCGATGGCTAAGCGCGTATCGTCGCGCGGCTCCCAGAACAATCAACCTGGCCGATCCGGAGATTCGATTCATGCGTCTGAAGTCGATGATCGTTGCCGCATGTGCGGCGACATTCGCAGTGGCTGCGCATATCGCGATGGGTGCACCCGTCGTGTTGAAAGCCGCGTATCTGTTCGACAGCAAGTCGGGCCAGCTCACGCAGGGCGGCACGCTCGTGGTCGACGGCGACAAGATCACAGCGGTCGGCGGCGCGGCGCCGGCGAATGCGACGGTGATCGATCTCGGCGACGCGACGTTGCTGCCGGGATTCATCGATGCACACACGCATCTGGATGGCCAGTTCGAGAAGGATTATTACAAGGCCTTCTACGACCAGATGATGCGGTTCCCGGTCGAGCAGGCACACACCGCGGCGGTTTACGCGAAGCGCACGCTGGAAGCGGGCTTCACGACCGTGCGCAACGTCGGCGCCAGCGATTGGCAGGACATCGGCCTGCGTAACGCCATCAACAAGGGCGTGATCGTCGGGCCGACCATGATCACGGCGGGACATGCCATCGGTTCGACCGGCGGTCACTGCGATCAGAGCCCGTTCCCTCCCGACGTCATCGCGCCGGTCGGGCCGATCGAAGGCGTGTGCAACGGGCCGGATGAATGTCGGACGGCCGTGCGCGATCAGATGAAGTGGGGCGCGGACGTGATCAAGATCTGCGCCTCCGGCGGCGTGCTGTCGGAAGCGGATCCGGTCGACGTGCCGCAGCTCACGTCCGCAGAGCTCGAGGCGATCATGTCGGAGGCGCACGCGTGGAAGCGCAAAGTCGCGGCGCATGCGCACGGCGATCTGGCCGCGAAGCTGGCCGTCGAAGCGGGAGTCGATTCGATCGAGCATGGCAGCTTCCTGACCGAAGCGACGCTGAAACTGATGAAGCAGAAGGGCGTCTATCTCGTACCGACGCGCATGGCCGTGTATTGGATCGACAGAGAAGCGAATACCTACCCGCCGAAGATCCAGGAGAAGGCGCGCGCTGCGGCGGCCGCGCACGGGTCGATGCTGAAGATGGCGATCAAGCTCGGCGTGCCGATCGCGTTCGGCACGGACGCTGGCGTGTTTCCGCACGGCATGAACGCGCACGAGTTCGCCCTGATGGTCGAGCAGGGCATGGCGCCGGAAGCGGCGCTGCTGGCTGGAACGCGCGAAGCGTCGAAGCTGCTAGGCGTCGATGCGAATGTCGGCACGCTCGAAGCGGGCAAGATGGCGGACATAGTCGCCGTGCCTGGCAACGTGCTCAAGAACATCGCTGCGACGGAACAGCCGGTGTTCGTAATGAAGCACGGCGCGGTGATCGTAAAGAAGTGACGCGGCTTTACGCCGCGTCGTGAAAGATGATGCCGAGCGTATGCCGCCGCCCGCGTGTCAGCGGGCTCACACCATGTCGCAGCGTGACGCGGGAATAACCGCGCGCGCCGCGACGTGGACGATGATTTACCGCGATCACTGCAGCATCGCCTTGCTGTAGCGAGATCACGCTGCCCTTCGATTGCGCGCGCGGCCGCTGTTCGACGATCAACAGTTCGCCGCCCGCGAAATCCTGCTCCGGCGCATTCAGCAGCACGATCACCTGCAACGGAAACCACTCCGCGCCGTACAGATCCTGATGCAGGCAGTTGTAGTCGCCTGCGACATATCGCAGCAGTAACGGCGTCGGACGGCTCTGCTTCGCTGCGTGACAACGCTCGATGTACTCGTTGTGCAACGACGGATAATCGTGCTCGTAACTCAGATCCGTCGCCCACTGATTTGCGACCGGCGCCAGGCGCGCGTACAGATCGCTGCGCAATTTCCCCAACCACTGCGGCAGCGGATACGCGAAGTAGCGATATTCGCCTTTGCCGAAGTTGTGCCGCGCCATGTGCACGTGTGAGCGGAAGCCTTGCGGGTGATCGTACAAGTCAGCGACGGCTTCGCAGCTTGCGGGCGGCAGGAGATTGCGAAGCACAGCGGCGCCGTTCTCCGTGACGTCGGTCGCAACACTCTTCCAGTTGAATGCCGCGAGCGGCTGGTGATGCACGCTCATCGTTTGCTTGCCGCGCGCTCGGTATCCAGCAGCACACGCTTGCGCTGCACGCCCCAGCGATATCCACCGAGCTCGCCGGTGCCGCGAACGACGCGATGACACGGAATCACCAGGGCGACGCTGTTCGATGCGCACGCGCGGGCTACTGCACGCGCGGCGCTCGGCTTGCCGATCGCTTCGGCCACTTCCGAGTACGAGCGAACTTCGCCGTACGGCA
>Ga0068864_100000599_pt1 | contig 30613 bp, 41 predicted proteins | sample KBSSwiS72_FD_66586 | JGI IMG/M metagenome (GOLD analysis project Ga0068864, IMG submission 66586) | Switchgrass rhizosphere microbial communities from Kellogg Biological Station, Michigan, USA - KBS Switchgrass S7-2 | ecosystem: Host-associated > Plants > Roots > Rhizosphere > Soil ...
GTGGCCGGCCGGCTCGAAAGGTAAATGAGGACGGCGGCCGTAGAAACAACAGCCCCCACGGCAGTGCCGTGGGGGCGTTCAGGAGAGAGGGTACTCAAGCCGCTGGCTTGGCGATCTTGCCCGCGATCAATTCGGAGAGGAAACCCAGCACCGCCCCAGCGACCAGAGCAATAATGGTCTTGGTGTAGGTGCCGCTCGCACCCACCACGACGCTGACGGCCGTGGCGGCGCCGAGAAACGCGCCCGGGATGAACGAGAGGACGGCCACCTTCGACTGGAGGACCATCGCGAGAGCCACCACACCGACCAGCGCCGACAGGACCGGCAGCGTTCCGCCGAGGGTGGCGGAAAGCTTGAGCGCAACAAAGGCCCAGAACACTCCGCTCAGGTTCGACGCGATGGTCTTGGTCAGGCCCGTCGTCTTCCCTCCAGCGGCGAAGAAGGTTCCCCACGCGACAATGCCCGCCCACACAGGAAGTGCGGCGGGGCCCAGCGCAACATAGGTCCAACCCGCGATCAGAACGCCAATGCTGAGAGCAAGCGCGAGGAGCATGTCCATGACGGCCTCCCAGACAGGGTCAACAACAATGGATCGGGTGGAACCGCCCGGCGGGCAGTGTGGGCGGCGGCGTTACGCTACGTTGCAGGAGGGAACCCGTCAAGGGTGGAGCTGACGAATACCTGAGGAAGGGCGGGGAAGGCGACGCTACAGCGACTCGCGGGGAATCGAGCCCTCAAACGGTTCGTAGACGAACCTGAAGCTCTCGGGAGGCGTGAGCCAGGGACGCGCGAGCAGTGCGCGACTGGCCCGACGCGCTGCCTGGCGGACCGGGGGCTCGAGATCGATCTCGCCGATTCGGCGGTCGAGTTCGGCCGCCAGCTTCAGGCGAGCCTGCCGTTCCGGCTCCGGCGCGTTCCCCAGCGCCGCCTCGACATTGCTCCAGGCGCTGAGATATGGGTCCACATCCAGCAGCGGAGGTAACGCTGGGTGGCGGAACTCGTCCGGGAGGGTCGCCAGTCGCTCGACGAACCGTCGAGCGACCGCGAGATCATCCAGAGCGGATGTCACCCCGAGCCCGCTACTGCGAAGCCTTCACGGGACGCCCCCAGCGTCTTGGCCGGCGGCATGCCCTTGTCGGTATGCCAGGAAACCAGGAGCTCAACCAAAGCTTCCTTCGTCGGGATGCCGCCCGTTGGGTTTCAGCGCGGCGCGGCTGGAAAGTGACGTAAAGGGCATATGAATAATCTAGCCTAGCGCTCCCCAGCCCTGACCGGCCGGATGATGATCGTGGACAGCATGGTTGCAACCTGAACGCGGTTCGCATCGTCGATGGCAAACACGTCGGCAAGGCAAACGGCTAGCGTACGTCCGGGACGCAGCACCCGACCACAGGCAAGGAAGGTCGGCGCCTTCGCCGGTGCCATGAGATTGATTTTGAACTCGACCGCGAGGACATCGGTGTCGGCGGCAGCCAGGCTGAAGGCTGCATATCCATTGGCGGAGTCTGCGATGCTGGCGACCACCCCGGCGTGGAGATAACCATTCTGCTGGGCGAACTGCGGCGAGTAGGGCAGACTCAGGTGCACCTCGCCAGGAGCCAGATGGGCTATGCTGACGCCGAGCGTTTGCATCAGCGCCTGGCGACTGAAGCTCTCCTGCACTACCCGGACGAAGTCCGGATTGGCCGGGACAAACGGAGCGGAGGTCATGATGTTTATGGCCCTTCGTCTCCCCAATAGCTCGCAAGGTCGGGTCGGGCGGCCACAGCAAAGTCATGGAATTCACGCCCCCGCGCGTCGTCCTGCGCTGCGGCGTCATTCTCACCCTGGGCTCGGCTCAACGCGCCCCGCAAGGCCAGCAACCTGGCATAGCCCAGGATTCTCTCCGGATCATGGAGAAGATCGCATGCTGACCGGGCATCGAGTGTCGGAATCAACCGTGCCAGAGAGCCCAACAACGCCTCCTCGGCGGAATCAACTTCAATTTGGGCCAGCTCAAGATCGCCGGGCTTGCCGGATCGCAGCAGCCGGGCGATGACCCGGGCGGCTTGCTTTATCCAGCGAAGTACTACGTCGCGTTGAGCCATACACAAAGGGGTCTCAGTCACACTCAGGATCTGGCCGTCAGGACAGCGCGTAACACTGCTTCCGCAAGAGCATGGATCCCGGGGTCGGTGCTGGCTCGCGGTCCCGCCACGTTGAGCCGGGATCCCTGAAGCGGGTCCAGCCATTCGTGAATCATTGTAGCCGCTTCGAGCGGATCGTTTTCTGTGAGATTCACAACCAGGTGGGGCCGGCCGAGGCGAACCGCTTCGAGTTTGGTGAAGGCGGTTCCGCCCGTCAGCCGGTGGCGATAGAGGATCAGCGTGGCGTCGCTGTCCTCGACATTTCGGGTGGTCCGCTCGGAATAGTCCGGAGTTTCCGTCTCCCGGAGCCCGGCATAACGCTCGGGAATCGTGCCATCCTCCGCGATCCGGCCCAACGGCACCCAACCACCGGAGATCAGCCCGAGGTCGTGTGCCACGTCGAGAGCTGCTCGGTCTACCCCGGTTTGCGCGCCGGACCAGATCTCATGCACCAGCATTCTCGGGATACTTCGCGGCCAGCCGAGCGATGGTGTTCTGACCGCGCCATGTCGAAGAGAGCTTCAGTGCCCGTTCCAGCAGGCCTCCCGAAAATCTGGATTCACTCTGCCGCTTCCGGCAAAGCCAGTACATCTCCCGCCCGTTCACGTGAAAATCGTCAATCTCGGTCCTGAATCCGTGGACCACCTTGACGCCCGGTGCTTCGAGCGGTTCGGCCAGGAATCCCACATTGAGAGCATAGGCAGCCTTCAACTGGGCCTTCGCAAATGGCTCGTAGCGGGCGATCGCGCAGACCTCGGCGGTGGTGCGAAGGAAGGTCTTCACCTCGTATCCGAGATCGGCCTCGAGACGCCGCTCGACCTTGCGCTCCAGCAAGCGGGGGTCCCTGGCCGGCGAGCTGAAGATCACGTTGCCGCTCGCGATGAAGGTCTCAACCTCCTCGTACCCCAGCGCCTCGAACGCCCTGCGGAGCTGGTCCATGGTCACCTTGTGGTGGCCGCCGACGTTGATGGCCCGCAGGAAAGCCACGTAACGGGACATCATCCCACCTGGGTTGAAAACCACCAGGTATTGCCGCTCGGGTCCTTCACCCCTCCCCGCCGATCGGGGTCCCCTGGTTTCTGCTCCGGCGGCTGAACCGCAGCTCCTCCCGCGGCGAGCGCCCGCTGGTAGGTCGCGTCGACGTCGGGAACATAGACATGCAGCCATGTGGGGAAGGGGGGCCAAGCCCCGCCACCCTCCGCGAGCATCACGACGGTGTCATCGATCCGCAGCTCGACGTGGGCGATGGTCCCGTCAGGCATCTCGAACCGGCGGAGCTCCTTCGCATCCAGGGTCTGCTTGAGAAAATCGATGACCCGCTGCGCCCCCGTGACCATGAGGTAGGGAGAGAGGCTGGTGTAACCTTCGGGTTTGAAGCGTTTCAACTGCATCCCTCGACGTACTCCACCTCGGGAAGTCTGCCCGCGCGATACCGAGTGACCCGCTGGCTGTCAGTCTCGAAGACGACCTCGAAGCCGCTGTCGGCCTTGGTGCGAGGACCGACCGTCACATAGTGTCCCTCGGTGTATTTGTGCTGCGAGACCGTGACGCGCTCCGGATACACCTTCGCGATCTTCGCTTCGTCGTCTCCCACCGCCACCTTGTGGTTAGTCTGGATTCCTGGTCCGGTCACGTCGACTCGCGCGATCTTCCCGTCCACCACCATGAACAGCGGACCGTTACCGCTATCCCCGGCAAGGTGGACCATGTGGCACCCGCTCTCCGACGAGTCGGATCTCTCGAAGGCGCGTCCCCCAGCCTTTTCCGCCTCGGCAATCGTCATGCCCGCCTCGATCGGACCGTACCCGCGAATCGAGACTTCCCATTCCCCGCTGGATTCGGCCCGATGGCATCCCGCACTGAGGAGCAGGAGCAACAGCAAGGGAAATGATCTGGTCATGTTCCCTCCGAAGGTCCTGCGCCCAGCCCCGGGCGGTCGCGAACCTGAGTCAGAATTCGTTCGGTGAAGTCCAGCCGCTCCTGCATCTCCTGCAGTTGCGCATCCTGCCCCGCCAGGGTTGTCTGGGCGTCGGTCAGCCGGTTCGCTTGGTCGTCCAGTTGCCTCCGCAACTCCTCCAGCTCAGCCCGAAACTGGGGCGATCCCGCGCGATGCTTTACGATCTTGACGATGGTGTCGGCTAAAATGCCGACCATGATGATAAAGAAGATCCCACCCATGAACCCCACTGCGACCTCCTGTCAGCGTCCGCGAATCGGGCCGAAACCAAAGGTGCCCGGAAACCGATTCTCCGGCAATGAGGCGAGACTAGGCCTCCGGCCTGTCCTCGAGGTCGCAGTGCACGGTATGGAGCAGGCGGTGCACGACCGGTGCAAGCAGCACTCCAGCGGTCACGATGAAGACCAGCCCGGAATAGAGGGCGTAGAACCCGGCGAAGACCTCGCCGCCAGGACTGAGGTCGGTCTTGACCGGCCCCATCCCACCCAGGAGCATCGCTGAATTGAGAAAGGCTTCGCGCAACCGGAGTCCCTCGAAGTGCTCGTATCCCCAGATCCCGCCGAGCAGTGAGAGTCCGATGATGAGACAGGCTACCAGCAGGTTCACCAGCAGGCGGAGTGCGAAGCGATGGGCGCTTGCTAGCCGATGAGTTCGATGCTCGTACAAGAGATCCTCCTTGTTCCTGCGGTTCAGATCGGCATAGCCTCCCGGCTCAGCACGTCGCCCGTGAGCTTCCCGATCTGGCCTGGGTCGGTGACGGCATGGATCGCCATCACGGTCCCATGCGCCAGGCTGGACCAGACAGTGAACCAGATGAGGCTCAGGTGCCGGGCGGGATCCCGCTCGGCAAGCAGCAGGAAGACGCCGAGTGTTGCATAGATGCTCCAAATCATGTGGAGGTAGGTCAATTGCTCCGGTTGCCAGGCCCAGGCGCTGGGCCAGTAGCGGTTAAGGACCGGTAGCGCGAGGAAGACGATTCCGAACGCGGTAAGCGCGCGACTCAGGAGGCGGGAGCTGGACGGGGGAGCCATGAGACTTCCTTGCGACAAGGTGAAGTCGGGCGAACGTCAGGTTCGATCGCGGTTAGCGTCCCAGGCACAGAAAAGCACGAGGATGTCACAGCGACGCCGGTCATAGAACAACATGGTCCAGTTGGCCGGATCGGCCCAAAGCCGGTCGAGTTCCTCTCGGGTCCTCGGTCCCCGGTAGCCAATTCAGTTGGGGGGCACACCAAATGCCGGACGAGATCGTTGATCCGTCCGTCGCGGTGGAACCAGGTCCTACTATTACTTCTCGCCTTTGTTCTTGCGGCGGATGTCGACCCGATGGGTCCGCTCGTAGGTCTGAATGTCCTTGAAGCGGCCCTTGGCGTCGCGGACGGCGTAAAGCCTCTTCCCCGATGAGCTCTGATGCGTCGTGCGTCTGCTGGGCATGCGACCTCCTGGCTGCGAACGGTGCCGCGACAACTTCCTGCGTCACAATAGTCTGCGACCTCTTGCCGACTCGTCAATTAGCCTTTGGAGCCGTTTCAGCCGGGTCTCCTCCTTCTTGGCGCTTACCACCCAGAAGGCCATGTGCCGTTGGTAGCCCGGTGGTTGAGCTTGGAAAAAAACCCAGGCCTTCCGGTTCGCTCCCAGCTTCTTCTGATGTGTACGGTCGAGTGTGGCGGTATGCCGTTGCTCATAGAAATAGATGCGGGACTTGTCGTCCGAGCGCTTGCCGAAGGCTGTGAGCCCTGCGGGGTGCATCACCCCCCCGATTTGGAGCGCTTCGACTCGCCTGATGTTGATCGCGCTCCAGTTGCTTCCTGCCCGACGCGGCGTAAAGCGGATCGTGTAGCTCACCTCGTCCAGCCGTCTGCGTACACCATCGATCCATCCGAAACAGAGGGCCTGGTCTACCGATTCGGGCCAAGTGATGCTGGGCTTGCCGGAGTCACGCTTGTAGAAACCGACCAACAGTTCGGGTGCGGTGGCGTGATGCTTGGCGAGCCAGGCCCTGAACTGGGCCGGCTTGGCGAAAAACGTGGGCTTGACCGGTGACTTCTTCGCCGGTGCGCGAGGCTTACTCGCCACCTTGCGGGGGGCTTGCGGGATCGGCCGGCTGGTCGGGCCATCGAACCTGCAGCGCGCCTGATGGACAGCGGGCCACCTGTTCAGCCACAACCTTCGCCGCGGCGAGCTCGGGCTTCACCCAGCGCTTGCGGCGGACATCGAACACTTCGGGCAACCCGCGCACGCAGACCCCGGAGTGAAAACAGCGATTCGGATCGAAGGTGACGGTGATTTCCGGGGTCTCGTAGACCTGGAGTCGTTTTGGCATGACTGCTCCCCTCTAGTATGTCTCACTTCTCACTTCTCACTTCTTACTCCTCACTCCTCACTTCTCACTCCCCACCATCCATCGGCCCAATCTGATCGGCGACGGCGCGCGCCAGTGATTGCAGCTCAGTGTGTTCCGGATGCCGAATCTGTTTCTCCAAGCCGGCCTGGACGCCGCGCAGACTCTCGATCGCTCGCCGCAGTTTAAGCCGCTCCACCCGAAGCGGTGCGACGGCGCCATAGCCGGCGGCGAGGATGGCCCACATGCTGGTCCGCAACGAGTCGACCGAGTTCTTCAGGTCCTCGAGGCCGGCGGGAGCCGCAGGCGCGCGAGCCAGCCGGGCCTCGACCTCGTTGAGCAGGGCGCCGAGCGCGGTCAATTGCTGGGCCAGCGGTTCGTCCTCGGTCATGCGTCGCTCATGGGTGGTGGTAGGTGGTCGTGGGTTTTGGGTCATGAGTCATGGGTCTTTCTTGAGATTAGGACTCACGACTCACGACCCATGACTCAAGACCGACGACCTTCGGCGTTCAGAAAAATATCCGCTTCGGGCTCAGAGCACCTCCTCCCCCTCCGGCTCCGGCCATCCCGATTGCATGGGGACCAGGGCGGTCAGCGGGAAGGGAGGCCGCGCCAACGGCCGCACCGCGAGAGCCATCAGGGCGATGGGGTCATCGTCCCCCGCGATACGGTTGCGATTCAGCACCCCGCAACGGCGACACTTGTGGACCAGAGTCCATTCGCCGTCAGGACGGGATGCGATCGCGAGCGGTTCCATGATGCCGCCGCAGTCCGCGGACCGGTCTCCCGGTTCCACATCGAGGTGACGACTCCAGAGACAAATAGGGCAGTGGTTTCGGTAGCGCGTACCGGGAGCGGCACGGGGAACCGAAAAACTACAATGGCCGCAGGTGAAGGGGCGGTCGTGAGACTGAGACGACATGGGAGGAACCTCGCTCGACCAGGATTTCGTGCGCCGGGTAGCGGCAGAAGACGTCACGAAGCCCGCCCCGGACGGGGAGCGAGAACACTCAGGCTCTCGGGGCTTTCGACCCCGGAATGGCTAGGGCTCTGCTCCGCGACGGGGCGGGAGCGAGGCAAGGCCGTGCAACGACAGAGGCCCTCTCAAGCAGAAGTGGACTTGTTAGCGGGCACAAGATCGGGAGGAGGCTCGGAACCGTCAAGTACTGAAGGGAGATCCACTACCGGGGGGGAACTTGCGATGCAGGCGGTACAGTAGGAACGCCACCCCGTCATGATCCACGATGCCCTCCGAGGTCATCCCGACCTTTTCCAGCACGTGCTGGGAGCCCCGATTCTGCGGAGTGGTCAGCGCGACCAGTGACATGAGTTGTAGTTCCTCGAACCCGATGGCGACGCATTTCCGCGCTACCTCGGTGGCGAGGCCCCGACCCCAGAAAGCCGGGAGAAACCCGTATCCGATCTCGACCTCGTCGCGTCCTTCGATCTGGAGATGGCGGACACAGGCCCGCCCGGCGACCACGCCGGAGGACGCGTCGCGCAAGATCCAGATTCCGAATCCGTAACTGGCCCAATGCGCCAGATTGCGCTCCAGGTAGGCTTGAGTCCCCGCCTCGTCTCGCGGTCCGCCCAAGTGGTCCATCATCACCGGATCCTGGTCCATCAACCGCAGGTCCGGCCAGTGATCGCGCAAGAGTCGTTCGGCCCGCAGGCGTGCGGTTGTGAAGTGTTCGAGTCTCATGGAGACTTGATCGCAGGATGCAGATCTTGCACGAAGCGAAGTATCAGTCGAGTCGAAGGATCAGATCGAGCTGGACGGCGGCGCCGAACGGCAATTGGTTGACCCCGGTCGCGGTCCGGGCGTGCCGTCCCGCCGGGCCCAACAGCTCGACGAGGAGATCCGATGCGCCGTCGATGACTTCCGGCTGAGCGATAAAGGATGGCGCCGAGCGTACGAAGCCATGCAGGCGTTCCACCGAGACGATGCGGTCGAGGTTGCCGATGTCCTGTTTGATGATAGCCAGAAGATCGAGCATCGCGTCCCGTGCGGCGAGCCTCGCCCTCGGGACATCGACCTCGCTGCCTACCTCGCCCCGCAGCGCACTGACTTTGCCGGAAACGAAGAGCAGGTCACCCGAGCGCTTAGTGCCGAGGTATTTGGCAACCGGCGGCTTCGGCGCCGGCAACGTTAGGCCCAGCTCGTTTAGCCGGGCCTCCACTCGGCCGCCGCTAGAACTCATGCATCAAGGCCGGCAGATAATAGAGCAGAAAGAGGAGCGCAAAGGCACCGAGGAGCGCTGCGATTCGCGACTTCCGTCTCGAGGGATCGGCGCGGACCGCGGTAAACAAGAGCACCAGGCAGCCTGCACCAAACAGCGTGAACCCCGGAGTACCAAGCAGCACCGGTGCGAGGGCGAGTACCAAGGCTATGCCGAAGGCCGTAAGCCAGGGCAGGGTCGCCTCCCGTATTGGACTACCAAGCTGATCAGGTCGACCTGCGCGTCAAGGAAGGAGGCTACCGGGCTGTACTCAGCGCAGACCCTCGACCGAACAATCCCTGATCCTGCCGTCGATGATGCGGCGCCCGTGATTGAAGCACCCGGTGATGGCGGCCGCTTCCGTGGCGTAGGTGAGGGGTCCCGTGAACACCCTCAGTCCAAACGAGCCACAGATGGACAGGTCGAGAGTCCATCGCCCCGAGCCGCGGATCTGAAACGTCCGGGGAGTAATGGTAAAGCCCTTGTACCATACGGGCACGGCAGTCAGGTCCCTAGAATGCCGGTACCACTGGAGCCAGCTGATAGACGTACTTTTCCGTGCGCTTGAGTCCGCTCAGACGCCCCTCTTTGGCCAGCCGATCCTGGGCGAAGAACAGCACGGCCCTGACCTTATTCCCATGGGCCAGGATCTCTTCCTCAGTACAACCGGATCCGGCAACGAGCGCATCCAGCAACTTTGCGTAGCGATTGCTGTTCTTGATCGCGAGGTCGGGTCCCGAGATCACATAGCAGAGACGGTCGAACGAACTTTCCCACTGCACGTCGAGCATCCCGCAAGAGGGGGCGGCGCCAGTGGCGGGAGGGAATGCGGTCGCGCGCTTTCGCTTCTGTTCCTGGACGGTGGCTGTCATCATTGATCCCTGCATGGATGGCCCGGCGAAACGGGGAAAGCGGGGGTACCGGGCGCCTCAAGGAAATGTAACCTGAAGGCCACCCTCGCATTCAGGGTCTCGTTTGAGATCCGGTTGCCAACCAGGCTACAGCAGGTTATGATTAAGCGCGATCGATGCGCCAGTTGCGCGGACAAGTTCCGAGTAGACGTAAGGGGCCCAGACTTGCTGAGGCCCCTTTTCTCTTGCGATGGTCGCACACAGCGGCTGGGGGAGTCCCCATCGTTGCGGGAACACCCCCTCTCGTGAGGGTCTGTCACGAGGAATGGAGTCGATGCTCGCGGTGAAAGCGGACACCGACTCGAATACCAAGGAGTAGTACATGCGTACCACTGGAACGGTCAAATGGTTCAACGATGCCAAGGGCTTCGGCTTCATCACGCCGGAAGGCGGCGCCAAGGACTGCTTCGTGCATCATTCTGCCATCACCGGGGAGGGATTCAAGTCTCTCGCCGAGGGTGACCGGGTGGAGTTCGACGTGGTTCAGGGCCCCAAGGGTCCGGCGGCCGAGAAGGTAAGCCGGATCGGCGCGGCAAGCTAAGAACCAGGACCGCAGCACTTCCAGTTTCAGCCGGTTCGACTTCGGTCGGGCCGGCTGAGCCTTTTTGAAGGGGTGGCGCCTCTGGAACCGGCTCGTGGCCAGCCGCGGGCGCTCAGGTCAACGGTTCCGCGTTGAGAGAATCGGACGCCTTCGCTCTCGAGCCTGAGCCGCTGAGTGATCCCCGTCCCGCCCGGAATGCTGATCCCCCCGCGGGCGTTTATCACCCGGTGCCAGGGCACCGCGGTAGCATCCGGCAGTGCCGCCATCGCATAGCCAACCTGTCGCGCACCGCAGCCTACCAACTCTGCTATCCTGCCGTAGGTGGAAACCCGACCCTTGGGGATGCGGCGGATAACGGCATAGATGCGGCTATAGAGCGGGACCCTGTCACTCGGCTGCTTCACGGCAACAGCTTCGCATAGCGCCGCCCCGTCCATTCCCACCCCAGCCGCTCGTAGAACGCGTGGGCCCCATTGCGATGATTCGCTGTCGCGACCACGATCCGGGGGCACCGATGCTTCCGCGCGTAGTCTTCCGCAACTTTCAGGAGCTCGCGGCCCACGCCTTTGCCTCTTATCCCCTCGGCAACGATAAGCGTCGAGACATAAGCAGTGTCTTCCGAGCGGGTGAGCCCGGGTCCCACCTGCACCGAAACCAGCCCACCCACCTCACCCGCGACCACGGAGACGAAGACCTCCCCGCGCCCTTCGCTGCGTATACGGCGGAGCCGTTCGGGGACCTCCGGGGCTGTGGTAGGATAGCCGAGTTGGTCGAGCAACTCGGCGATGACTGCGGCATCGGCAGGTTCGGCGGTGCGGATCATGGTCGCTTGGCAGTAGTGGTTCAGGCTTCACTGCCAAGATAGACGGGATGGTCTCGGAGGGGACCCCTGCTACTGTGATTTCAGATTTCAGATTTAAGATGTCAGATTGAAAATCGAAAATTGCCAATTAAAAATCGAAAAATCAGCAGTTCGAAATCTGCAATCTGAAATCTTAAATCTGAAATCCCCTATAAGCCTCCTATTGAATCGGTGTCGCGATGAAGACCAGCGTCTTGCCGGAGCTTTTCTCGAAGACCCTTCCAGTGATCTGTCCCGCCTCGTTGATGTCCTGAGCGGAAACCAGACTGTCGGCGAAACCCGGCGCGACCAGATCGTTCAACTTCATCAGTTTCCCCTCCTGCCAGAGGAAGGCGCGGTTTACGCCCGTAGCACTGGTGGAGAAGCCCACGACCTGTCCGCGCGAATTGATGCCCAGCGCCTGGCTCGTGGCATCTCCCGGAAGCGTCTTGAGATCCCGGATCCCCCGTGATTTGGTCCAGATGAAGGCATGGGCGATGAAGATCCCACCGGCATCGCCCGGCGGGTTCGAGAACCCGACGATGTCGCCATTAAGATTGATCGCCATCGGCGTGTGCCAGCTGGTGCCGCCGAGGTTTGCTATCTCCGTGACCGTCCCATGATCCCAGAACACGGCGTGCCGGGCGCTGAATCGTCCCACGGCGACGTCGCAGTCTCCGGAAATCCCGACGGCCTGGCCCACTTCGTTGATGGCGGTGGCCGCCGAAGTCGAGTCACCGTGGAGCGGCGAGAGCTCCTTCATGGTGCCCAGCTGCGGGTCCCAGAGGCCGGCCCGGAATTGAAGGACCTGAGGAGTGTTGCAGGTGGGGTCGTGAACCGGCGTCTCCGCCCAGCCGACGATCTGTCCGCGGCCGTTGATGCCGGTCGCAAAGCCCTGGTTGCCGCCGAAGGTTGGCAGAGGAGCCATTTGTCCTCCGGTCCACACAAAGCCACGGCAGATGTGCCCGGTGAAGCTGGGGAAGAACGCAGTGCAGCTCCATGCTTCTCCCAGTGGATCGAGATCTGCCGTCTCCGAGATCCCGACTATCAGGCCCTGATTGTTGATCCCGGGCCAGACCACACTGCTGTTGCACCCAGGGCAGTTCGCCCCGCCGAGAGTGCCAAGGTCGACAATCGAGCCATCGCGAAAGAGCGCTGCATGCCGGGTCAGATTGCCGGCGAGGTTGGAGAAGCCCGCAACTATCCCCCCGTTGTTGATGGCGGTGCCTCGGTTCACAGTACCGCCGAGTGAGTTGGGAAGTTTGGTGATCGTGTACTGCAGGGTGGCTTGGTTGAGCGACGCCTCGGGTGGTTGGGTGACCTGAGGTCCACTCTCACAGCTAGCGACGGCGGCGATCAGGAAAAGGTAGCAGACGGGTCGCATTGCGGTCCTCCGGTGTGGGGAGAGATGAGACGCACCGAGCCTCGTGATCTGCTTCGGTGCTCCCACACCATAAGACCGTCTTACTGAGCAGCGCGCCGCAATCGGACCTGCAATCGGGTCGGCCGGATTCGGACCTTGAATCGGGTAATTTCAAATTGCCAATTGAAAATTGAAAATCGAACATCTGCATTTTCAAATCTTCAATCATCAATCATCAATTTGAAATCCCCTGTGAGTCTTCCTGTTCACGGAGCCAGAGGTGGATTGCTGCGTATGCCCGCCAGGGCCGCCATTGCTCGGCCCGGGCCAGGAGAAGACGTGGGCTGGCGACTCCGGAGGCTCGCTGCAGCGCACGGTCCGAGGCCGGAAAGGCGTCGGGCCAGCCCAGCGCGTGCATCACGATAGTCGTGGCGAGCCGGTCTCCGACGCCGTGGGCCTGGACCAGAGCATCGTGGGTTCCTGCGAGAGGGCTGTGGGGGGCGAGGTTCAACGACCCATCTTCAACTGCTCGAGCGACCGAAGCCAGAGCCTCGGCCTTGGGTTGAGGTACACCCAAAACAAGGAGACCGGTAACTCCCGCCTCAGCGACTCGAGCCGAACTCGGCGAAAGCAGGGTGAGTGCCGGGTCGCCGGTCGGGAAGGATTCGCCGAGCGCTGCGACGACGCGGTTGATGAGAGCGGAGGCATTTGCTGAGCGGGCAGGTCCGCGAAGGATGGTGCGAAGCGCGACCTCGAATCCTTCCAGCGCGCCAGGGAGGCGAACTCCCGGGTGACGGGTCACCAGCGGGCCTAGTCCTCCCTGGGCGAGGTGCGCGTCGATCACCGTTGGCTCGGAATCGAGGTCGAACAGGTGGCGCAGCCGGGCCAGCAGTGGCATGAGCACAGGAACCAGCGCCGGTGAGATGTCGATGTTGAGATGAAATCTCGAATCGCGGCGCGAATCCCCATTCTCCGCGCCATTCCCCACGAAGACCACTCCCCGCCGCCCATCCAGCTCTACCGTGCGTCCGTAGCGCCCGTCCCGCATCAACTCCATACCCGGCACCGCTGCACTGGCGATCGTTCTCAGCAGGATATTCCACTCCAGTGGCGGGCGGTAGGCCAGAGTCAGCCGGACGAGATCATTGGCCGGGGCAGCGGCGTCGGCTTCACGAGCGGGCTTGCTCGAATTTGGCCGCCGGCGCAGCGAGCTCGGACTCAGCCGGTACCGCTCGCGGAAGACCGAGTTGAATCGGCGCAGGCTCTGGAAGCCGGCCGCAAAGGCGATGCGGGTTACCGGCAGCGACGTATCGGCGAGGAGGCGCTTGGCGAGCAGCAAGCGGTGAGTCTGGGCCAGCTCGACCGGAGATACGCCGATTTCCCGCTCCAGCGCTCGACGCAGGTGCCGCTCGCTGACGCCGAGCTCGCCTGCCAGGGAGGCGACATCGTGGCCGTTCAGGGCGCCGGCCTCGATGCGGTACGCCGCCACTCGAGCCAGCCGTGGCACGGCATCCATCAGGGCCCGGCCCGGCGCCAGCTCGGGCCGGCACCGGAGGCAAGGGCGAAAGCCAGCCCGTTCCGCCGACGCGGCGGTTTCGAAGAACCGCCGGTGATCGTGATACGACACGCGAGCCGGGCAGACTGGGCGGCAATACACCTTGGTCGTGATGATGCCGACGTAGAAGATCCCATCGAACCGCGGGTCGCGCGCGCCGAGTGCACGCTCCCACACGTCGGTGGTGGGCATCCTCGCCTGGGGGATCGGGTTGCTCATGCCGCCAATTTAGCTCTCGGAACAGGCTCTGGGCTCGCCGGAATCGGACCTGCAATCGAGGGGACTCCCGCGCGTCCCGCGGCCCCACAGGCTCGGGATTGCAGGTCCGAATCCGGCCAGCGTCGTGGGCCCTGAAGTCGTACGATGAGACAGCTCCCGACCTCCAAGGACGTCACGATGCGAATCAATTCACTCTTCCCGCGGGCCAGACAGGTCGAATCCCATGCTCCCGCTCAACCTCTACCCGGCGAGATCCCTTCCGAGCTTCGGTCACTAAACCAAGAGTACATCGACGCCGCACGCACCAATGACACTTCCTGGTTTCAAGAATACCTGGCTGACGACGCTGTGATCGTCCTGGGGAATGGCCGCCGATATCGGAAGCCGCAGTTCCTGGCGCTCTTGAATGATGAGCCGATCCGGTTCAGTTCGCTCGTCCCGCGGGACGTCACCGTGCGGGTCTTCGGGGGGACGGTTCAGGTTGATGGCGATGCGATCTGGGAGCTGACCGACGGTTATCAGGGGATTTCACGTTACATCGATACTTACATCTGGCGGGACGGAAGGTGGCAGGTGATCTCCGCGCAAATCACCCTGCTTCCCCAAAGGGCCGACTGAGCACGGCGGACGATTTGGTGGGCGGACAGGTCCTACGGAAGTAGGCGTCCGCGTCGCACTTCTCACCACTGGGAAGCACACACGTCCCGGTCTCCACCGCCGTGTTGCTCACACCCGTCGTCGAGTATTCGCCGCCGGTGATCCCGCAGAAACGAGCCGCCGGGGTCACGTAGCCGGTCACCTTGATCCCCCCGACGGGGCAGTGGCCACGGAGCATGGCCCACTCCTCGCACTGATGATTTTCGGGGAAGCTGCAGACCCCGAACTGGCCGCCACTCGGATCCTGCTCGATCGCGAGGGTGCCTCCCTTATCAATGCAGTTCTTGGAGGCCGGATTGGCGAGCCGCACACCGGCCGTGTCCGATGCAGGTTTTTCTACGGTGTGCGGCTTTCTCCCGCAGGCTGCCAGAACCGCGATGGCGAGGACAATCGGCACGACAAGCCGCGCTCGAGGCCACTGCACCTCACTTCTCACGGTTCCGCACCTCGTTGCGCTCCGGATTCGCCAGCAGACGCTCGGTGAAGTCCACCCGCTCGTGTAGTTCGCCTACTTCCGCGCGAAGGGCCTCAAGCTCCTGGAGCACCTCCTGAGAGAGCGAGGCATGAAATTCGGGCTCGAACTCCCAGTTTGCCACGAGGCGACCCTCGGCGTCCTGGAAGCCACCCGCTGCTACGACGATGATATCGTACAGATACCAGATGCCCAGTCCACCGAGCGTCGCCGCCATGAGAATGCCGGACTTGGTGCGGCCGGTATAGAATCGGTGCGCCCCGAAGATGCCGAGGAGACTGGCAAGCAGGAGCGTGACGAGGCGAGACTTGTCAGAGTACTCTGAGCTCATGGTCTAAGAAAATGCCGCGGGCCGAGGCCCGCGGCTAGTCGTACCGGAATCGCAGGCTCCGGCAGACGCTGGAGCGCCTGCCGGAGTTGGGCTGCGTTGTTACTGTGACGCGGACTGCGTGGTAGCCAGGTCTTTAACCGACCCGGCCAGGGTCCGGACCTTGGGTTGATCCGTCGCGCCCGACACGTCTGCTTCGAGCTGGCTCGCGAGCTTAGTCAACGCCTCCGACCGGGCCTGCCCCGTGAGCTTCTCGGCCTGATCCAGCTGGGACCTTGCGGCCGACAGCTTGGAGGAAGACAGCCCCTGGTTACGCTCGAGCTGGTCGAGATACGCCCGGGTGACGGAGAAGCTGGCCGGCCAGGTCAGCTTGGGCTGATCCTGAACGTTCAGGTACTGCAGCCGGACCGACTTGGCGGCTTCGATCTCATTCTTGGAGATGAGACCGCTTGGGGTGAGCTCGAAGACATCCAGCCCGCGGGCGATCTCGGAGCTGTAGATGAAGCCGTTGTACCAGTACGCCGACCACGATCCCGCCCCGACCATCTTGGTCGAATCCATCGGACCACGATCGAAGTAGGCGATCTCCTTGGGATGCGCCGGATCCGTCCAGTCGAAGACCGAGATGCCGCCCTGATACCAGGCCTGGACCATGACGTCGCGGCCCGGGATCGGAATCAGCGACCCATTGTGGGCGACACAATTCTCGAAGGGGGTCTGCGCCGCCGGCATCTTGTAGTAGCTGCCGAAGGTCAGCTTGTTGTCCTTGAGCGAGAAGATCGCGTCGGCTCCCCACTCATACTTGTCGGTGGCCCGGCACCGAGGCTGGCCGCCGCCGCCCCATTCATCGGAGAACAGCAGCTTGGTGCCGTCGTTGTTGAACGTCGCCGAGTGCCAGAAGGAGAAGTTCGAATCGGACACCGCAAAGAGCCGCTTCGGATTGGCGACATCGCGGATGTCCAGCAGGAGGCCGTAGCCGCCGCACGCGCCGCCGGCCAGTCCGATCGTCGGGTAGACCGTGATGTCGTGGCACTGGGTCGGACCGGGCTTGGGGGCTCCCGGAACGGGAGGTGGACCCACGATCTTGGCCACGATGCCGGGGATGGCTTCGCGAAGGGCGGCGCTATCCGCAGCAGTCGGTGCTCCGGCGCCACCTCGCGCCTTCACCACGCTGTCCAGCATTCCGTTGACGAATCCATTCGGCAGCACCATTTCCTGCCCGTTAACCACCGCCGTGAATCCGCCTTTGGCCTTGGCCTCGGCCACTGCCTTGACCTGGGCCAGCGAGTCTTCCTTGGTCTCGCCGTGACGCGGCGGTCCGACCAGAGAATCGAAAATCCTGGGCGAGCTTACAATCTTCGCGTCCTGAGGAGAGGCCAGCGGGATCTTGATGACCTCGATGCGGAATAGCGCGCTGTTCGGATTGGAATCAGGTGGAGCGGAGATGCAGCCTGGCAGCTCGCTGGGAGACCGCACCGGAGCCGAACCGGAGACGTAGACATAGACATTCTCCGAGTCCTTGGGATCGGACACCACGGTATGGGTGTGTGAGCCGCGGCAGGTCTGCACGTTGGCGACGTTCTTCGGATTGGCGATGTCGCTGATATCGAAGATCCGAATGCCGCGCAACCGTTCGGTGCTCACCGTGTCCTGCACGCCTTCCGTGCCGCAGTCCACCCGACCGCCCAACCCTTCGCCCGAGACGAACAGCAGATTCTTGTAGACCGAAACGTCACTCTGCGAAGCGGGACAGAGGAAGGCGTTCGCCAGGGTGGGCGTGGCCGGATTGGTCACGTTCCAGACCTGGTACCCGTTGTAGTTGCCCTGAATGACGTAATTCGCGTAAAACGTCATGTCGGAATTGGTGACCCCCGCGAAGTGTTCCGAGGCGGGAGTGTTCGAGACCAGCTTGAGGTTCCAGGCCGCCGTGCCGGCGTCGGTCTCACCGGCCTTGAGTCCCACCCGCGGATCGGGCTTGGGGGCTGTCGTGGACATGCCGGCTTTGGAAGCCGACGAAGAGGAACCGGCGCACGCCGAGAGAGTAACGAGGGCGAGCGTGAGCACGGCACAAAGCAGCGCCGCGACCCGGCGAGCGCCCGGACGCCGGGACTTCGATAGACGAACCATGGAGGATTCCAGTGAGAGTGAGGAGGTCTGCAGCACGACGGGTGAAGAAAGGGTCATCACGGGTTAGTCCCTCCCGGGGGAAGCGCCGCGAGCATTTTGGTCATGCGTTCGATTTCGATGGTCTGATCGGCGTTCATGTCGGAAGTGAACTTGAAAACCTGGTCATCCTGGGCCGCGCCCGGAGAGGCGTACAGCTGCTGCACCATCGTGAGCGCGCCCTGGTGGTGTTGAATCATGAAGGTCAGGAAATTCCGGTCGAAATCGACTCCGTGGGACTGGTCGAGCTGGGTCAACTGCTCAGGAGTCAGCATGCCCGGCATCATCATGCTGTGCGACATGCCTGGCATCATGTCGTGCGAGGCGTCTGCCTCCGGGACCGGCTGTCCCCGTTCCCGGAGCCAGCGCTGCATGGTGGCGATCTCATCGTTCTGTCCCACCACGATCCGCTCGCACAGCGCGGTGAGTGACGGGCTGGCGCCGTGCGACGGAGCCCACCCGGCCATCAGTACCGCTTGTGCATGGTGGCCGATCATCCCGGTCATGAAATGAACATCCGCCGCGGTGTAGCGCTGGCGGATGCTGTCGGAAGCTAGTTTGACCGGCGCTGCGGCGGCCTGTGATCCCGAGGATGCAGCGGGCGCGGGAGCCGGGGCCGCAGACCCGGTCCCGTGACTACAGGCCACACCGGTCAGTGCCATGAACACCAGAGCGGTACTTCGTGAGCTCGAATTTGTCATACTATGAGTCTCCCATTGGACTGGCCCGACTCGCCGGTGGTTGCGCAGGGCTCAGGAAGGGATCTGGGTGTGGCGTGACCATATAACGCAGGGACCCACCGGGAGTTTCGGGGGAGGCAGTACCACCGCGCCTAGCCAAGAAAGTAAACGAGTGAACCGGTACTGGTAGCCATATGTACCACGCCGCCGCGCCAGAGTTCCCTCAGTGGCTCAAGGATCTGAGTCACCGCTCCAAATGGCCAAGAGCCAGATATTGCAACGACTTAACCGAGTGCCCAAGCTGGCGTGCTTCCGTTGTCGATTTCCGGGGCCCTCGTTCGACGTGAAGGTAAAGCGGTAGTTGAGCCGGTCGAGTCCGGCCCGCTCTCAACCAAAACCATAGAGGAACCGACGATGCGAGTCATGGTCCTGGTAAAAGCCGACAAAAAGAGCGAAGCCGGCATCCTGCCGGATGAGAAGCTTTTGACCGAGATGGGCAAGTTCAACGAAGAGCTGGTCAAGGCCGGCATCATGCTGGAGGGGGAGGGTCTCCATCCCAGTTCCAAGGGTGCCCGGGTTCGATTCTCCGGTAACAAGCGCACCGTGATCGACGGCCCCTTCGCCGAGACGAAGGAGCTGGTCGCGGGCTACTGGATCTGGAAGGTGAAGTCGCTCCAGGAAGCGACCGATTGGGTGAAGCGTTGCCCCAACCCGACCGGAGCAGAGGGCGAAATTGAAATCCGGCCGATCTTCGAAGCGGGAGACCTTGGAGAGGGTTTCACTCCCGAGCTGAGGGAGCAGGAGCAGCGCCTGCGGGCCCAGATCGAAGCCCAAAGGTCTTGAGACTTGGCCAACTCTCTTCAACCGGAAACGGAGCAAGCACCGTGCGATTCATGATGCTGATGATCCCCAAGGGCTATGAGAAGGCTGCCCCCGGCACCGCTCCGGATGCGGCCGCCGTAGCCAGGATGATGAAGTACAACGAGAGTCTCCAGAAGGCCGGCGTTCTGCTCGCCCTGGACGGTTTGCATCCTCCTTCAATGGGTGCGAGAGTCTCGTTCCCCGGTGGGAAACCCAAAGTGATCGACGGCCCCTTCACCGAGGCCAAGGAGGTGCTGGGCGGTTACTGGATGATCCAGGTCGGCTCGAAGGAGGAAGCCATCCAGTGGGCTTCTCGAGTGCCGGCATCGGAGAACGAGGTGATCGAGGTCCGCCAGGTGCAGGAGCTGTCCGACTTCCCGCCCGAGGTGCAGAAGGTGGCCGCGGGATTTCCCGAGATGCAGCGAAGGGGTTCTTAGTTCAAATTGGTGGCCATGACGGCCACCGAGACCCATCGCACCATCAACGCGGTCTGGAGGATCGAATCCGCCCGGATCATTGCGGGGATCGCGCGGATGGTGCGCGACGTGGGTCTGGCCGAGGACCTGGCCCAGGATGCTCTGGTAGCGGCGCTTGAGCAGTGGCCCGAATCAGGCGTTCCGGACAATCCGGGCGCCTGGCTCATGGCGGTCGCCAAGCGGCGGGCAATCGACCAGCTGCGCCGCCGGACCCGCCTCGATCGGACCGAGGCAAAGCTCGCCATCGAGGTCGAAGCTCAACTGGAACGGGCGGCTCCCGATCCCGATTCGGCACTCGATGACGACATCGGCGACGACATGCTCCGCCTCATCTTCACCGCCTGCCATCCGCTGCTCTCAACCGAAGCCCGGGTCGCCCTGACCCTGCGCCTGCTCGGCGGACTGACTACTCCAGAGATCGCGCGGGCATTCCTGGTGCCCGAGCCGACCATCGCGCAGCGAATCGTGCGGGCCAAGCGCACGCTCGCCGAGGCCAAAGTGCCTTTCGAAGTCCCCCGGGGAAGCGAACGCGCCGACCGCCTGGCCTCCGTTCTGGAGGTGATCTACCTGATCTTTAACGAGGGCTATACAGCGACCGCGGGGGAAGAGTGGACTCGGCCAGTGTTATGCGAGGATGCATTGAGACTGGGCCGGATCCTTGCCGAGCTCGATCCAGCCGAGTCCGAGGTGCACGGACTCGTGGCGCTCATGGAAATTCAGGCCTCCCGCCTGCCTGCGCGGAGTGGGCCCGGGGGGGAGCCGATCCTGCTGCTGGATCAGAATAGGGCGCGATGGGACCAACTCCTCATTCACCGAGGCCTTGCGGCTCTCGAGCGAGCTCAGTCTCTCGGCGGAACCGTGGGGCCCTATGCCCTCCAGGCCGCGATCGCTGTATGCCACGCTCGGGCCCGCGAGGCGTCCGACACCGATTGGGCCCAGATCGCCTCGCTTTACGCCGCGTTGTACCGGCTCATACCGTCTCCCGTGATCGAATTGAACCGGGCCGTGGCTGTTGGAATGGCGGAGGGACCGGCGGCCGGTCTCGAAGTGGTGGACCGGCTCATGGATGAGCCGTCTCTCAAGAATTACCACCACTTGCCTGCGGTCCGGGGAGACCTGCTCGTGAAGCTGGGCCGCCTCGAGGAGGCGGGACCGGAGTTCGAGCGAGCCGCGGCGTTGACCAGGAACGCTCGAGAACGGGAACTGCTGCTGGAAAGAGTGCGGGCCTGTTCGGCGGAATCCGGGAACTAACCGCCTGCCATCGCTCCAACGACCAGAAACGGCTCGTCCCCTTTCACCACGGCCTCGGGCAGGGGCGTGTCTGGTGTTTCGTGAGAGAGATCCTGCTCACAGGCGAAAAACCGGACGAAGGATCGGCGACGTTGCGTAGCCTGGTCTCGAATGGTGCCACGAAGCACCGGGTACGAGGCCTCGAGTGCGTCGAGCACCTTCCGCTGGGTCGCCGGTTCGGCGACGCGCACGGCGACTTCGCCATCCACTTGCGCCAGGATCCGCAGATGCTGCGGTAGAATCACCCGGATCATGAGAGGGTCTGAACCTCGACCGAGAGTACCGGCGGAAGGTCCCGCACGATGGGCGCCCAGGTCTCGCCTGCGTCGGGAGAGGCGTAGACCTGTCCGCCGGTAGTGCCGAAGTAGACGCCGCAGGAATCCAGCGAATCCACCGCCATCGCGTCGCGCAACACGTTCACGTAACAATCGCTTTGCGGGAGTCCCCTGCTCAGGGCTTCCCATTGGTCGCCGCCGGTCCGGCTTCGGTAGACCCGAAGTTTGCCGTCGGGGGGATAGTGCTCGGAGTCGCTCTTGATCGGGACGACGTAAATCGTCTCCGGCTCGTGGGCGTGGACATCAATCGGGAATCCGAAGTCGGTCGGAAGGTTGCCGCTCACCTCCCGCCACGATTCGCCCCCGTTGTCGCTGCGCATGACGTCCCAGTGCTTCTGCATGAACAGAACTTCAGGACGGGAGGGATGCATCGCGATCCGGTGGACACAATGTCCCACCTCGGCATCCTGGTCGGGAATCTGTGCCGAACGGAGCCCCTTGTTGATAGGGCGCCAGCTGTTGCCGCCGTCGTCACTCCGAAAGGCGCCGGCCGCCGAGATCGCGACAAACATCCGCCCCGGATTGGCTCGATCCAGCAGGATGGTATGAAGACATAGCCCGCCGGCACCAGGCTGCCACTTGGGACCTGACGTGTGCTCTCGGAGCCCGGGAAGCTCCTGCCAGGTCTGGCCTCCGTCGCTCGAGCGGAACAAGGCGGCGTCCTCGATTCCGGCATAAACGGTGTCAGGATCGTCGAGCGACGGCTCCAAGTGCCACGCCCGCTTGAACTCCCAAGGGTGCGGGGTCCCGTCATACCACTGGTGGGTGCCGGTCACGCCGTCGTACTCGAACTTGTTCCCCACCGTCTCCCAGGTCTTCCCGCCATCACTCGAGCGCTGGACGACCTGGCCGAACCAGCCGCTGCTCTGCGAGGCGTAGAGCCGGTTGGGATCGGCTGGGGAACCTTTGAGGTGGTAGATCTCCCAGCCGCCGAAATGGGGCCCGCTGACCTCCCAACGTGCCCGTTTTCCGTCCGCCGTCAGCAGGAAAGCGCCTTTCCGCGTGCCCACCAGTACTCGTACGCTGCTCATCCACGCCTCCTTTTGGTCTCCATCTGTCCACCCTCAGAATCTCCCGACAGGGTGGCAGTGTCAACGCGGCAATGTGCGCCGTCTGGCGACCCCTCCTTTTACCCATATATTCACGCTTGATCCGATGGAAAACCTGCGGGACACGCGGGCACGGAGTGTTATGGCTACTGCGATGCTGGTCGAACTGACGTCCAGTGGAGTAGCGGGATAATGCCTGGACTCTTTGAACGCCTGGGCGAGGCGTTGGCGTCTCGCTATAAAATCGAGCGGGAACTGGGGCAGGGAGGGATGGCGAAAGTCTTCCTTGCTCATGACCTGAAGTACGAGCGCGCGGTTGCTGTGAAGGTGCTTCGCCCCGATGTCGCCGCCGACGTCGGGGCAGCCCGTTTCCTCCGCGAGATCCAGATCGCCGCCCGGCTCCACCACCCGCACATCCTGCCGCTCTACGACTCCGATCAGGCTGACGGGTTGCTCTACTACGTCATGCCGTACATCGAGGGCGAGTCGCTGCGCCAGCGCCTGCTCCGCGAACGGCAGCTCCCGGTGCCCGAGTCGCTCCAGATCGCGCGCGAGGTGGCGGACGCGCTGAGCTACGCCCACAGCTGCAACGTGGTTCACCGGGACATCAAGCCCGCCAACATCCTGCTCGACTCGGGGCACGCGCTGGTCGCGGACTTCGGGGTCGCGCGCGCGGTAGGCGGAGCCCAGACCTCTTCGGGCCACGTCATCGGCACACCCGCCTACATGAGCCCCGAACAAGTGGACGGCAGCGAGTACCTCGACGGCCGCAGCGACATCTACAGCCTGGGGGCCGTGCTCTTTGAAATGCTGACCGGCGAGCCGCCGTTCCGCGGCTCGACCGTGACGGCGATCATCGCCAATCGCCTTACCTCGCCGGCGCCATCAGCCCGCGCCTTCCGGGAACTGGTGCCTGAAGTCGTGGATTCCGCGGTTAAGAAGGCGATGGCCAACCTGCCCGCCGACCGTTTCACCTCCGCCACGCAGTTCGCGGAAGCGATCGGAACCGCGGCCACCACCGCGATCGCGGTTGGTGCGGCTCAGGCCATCGCTCAGGAAACGGCCGGGGTGGCAAAGGCCGTCGCCGTGCTGCCGTTCGAGAACATGAGTACCGATCCGGAGAACGAGTATTTCAGCGACGGTATCACCGATGATATCATCGCCCAGCTCTCCAAAATCAGCGCGCTCAAGGTGATCTCCCGCACCTCCTCGATGCAATACAAGAAGACCACCAAGAAGATCGCGACGATCGCGGAAGAGCTCGGCGTGGGGGCCATCCTCGAAGGCAGCGTCCGCAAAGCGGGTCCTCGGGTCAGGATCGTCGTCCATCTGGTAGATCCCCGTTCCGAGAAGCATTTGTGGGGAGAAACCTTCGACCGTCAGCTCACTGACGTCTTCGAAGTTCAGAGCGAGGTCGCCCAGCAGATCACTGGGGCACTCGCGGTTACTCTGTCTCCGGAGGAGAAGCAGCGGGTCGAGAAGAAAGCCACCGGCGACGCCGAGGCCTACAACCTGTACCTGCTGGGCCGGTTCCACGCCAACAAGTGGTCCGAAGCGAACGTGCAGAAGGGAATCGAGTACTTCCAGGAGGCCATCAGGAAAGATCCCAACTACGCGGTCGCTTATGCCGGGATGGCCGACGCCTACGAGCTGCTGAGCATCGGGTTCGGCTCCAAGCCGCCGGCCGAGTATCTGATGCAGGCTAAGGCGATGGCCCTGAAAGCTCTGGAAATGGACGACACGCTGGCCGAGGCTCACACCTCGCTGGCGTACGCGCGGTGGCTAGGAGACCTGGACTGGTCCGGTGCCGAGCGGGGGTTCAAGCGCGCGCTCGAGCTCAAGACCAGTTACGTCATGGCCCACGAGTGGTATGCGGAATACCTGGCGGCGCAGGGACGGCACGACGAGGCTCTGGCGGAGATCAAAAAGGCGCAGCAGCTCGACCCGCTGTCAGTCCCGGTCACCCGAGCGGTCGGCTGGGTGCTCTATTTTGCCCGCCGCTACGACCAATCCATCGAAGAGCTCCAAAAAGCTCTCGCGATGGACGCCGAGTTCCTCGGCGCACGATTGGTTCTCTGGTGGGTGTTTGTCGCGAAAGGGACCCCGGACGTCGCCATCGCCGATATCCGGAGGGAGCTGGAAAAGCCTGGCCTGCGCACGGTGAAAAAACTCATGCTGGCCTACGCCTGCGCCGCTGCGGGGAACAAGGAAGAGGCCAACGGTATCCTGTGGGAGCTGGAGGCCAAGCTGGCGGGAGAGAACCGGCTGGCCCTGCTCTCGGCACTGCTTTTCACCGCACTGGACATGAAAGATCGAGCGTTCCAGCAGCTGCATCGGGCCTACGAGCTTCGCGAACCGGGATTACTCTTCCTGAAGGTGGCGCCGTGGCTTGATCCCCTCCGGTCCGACCCGCGGTATGGCGCGCTCGTCGAGCAGTTGGGACTCGGCTGATCGGCCCGCTGCGGCCCGCCCGTTGTCAGGGCAGCAGCATCCACTCGATCATCTGTTTGGGGGTACTTTGACAAGGGAGGTTCAAACGTGTATCGGCTCACCAGTGTAGCAGCCGTCGTCGCGCTCGTTCTCGCTTGCGGCGGGAAGGCCGGCTCCAAGGCGGCCGGAGGTGAAGCGGGGGCGGCAGCCGCCGACACCGGCTCCAAGCCGCTGATTGCGCTGATTCGCGCGGCCGACTGGATGGGCAGCGAGTGGGCCGAGGATGCGATCCGGGTGGGTCTCCTCGAAGCCGACCTCGAGGCGGGTCGGGATTACGAGCTCAAGATCTCGAGCGCGCAGGGAGACCTTGCGACGCTTCCGAGTCTGATCGACGCGGCGATTGACGCCAAGGCCAAGGTCATCGTAACCCTGCAGGACGCGACCCTCCAGGCCGCTGTCCAGCGCGCCAAGTCAGTTCCGATCGTCTTCAACCTCCTCTCGGATCCGTTTGCGGCCGGGGCGGGGACCAGCGATTCCAACCACCTCGCCAATATCACCGGCGTCTACTCGCCGGGCTTCGGCGATCCGGAGCAGACCAAGCGTGTGGAGCTGATCCGCCGGATCCTTCCCAAGGCCAAGAGGCTCGGTGTCCTTTTCAGCCCCGAGGAACAGCTCTCGGTGATTTTCAAAGACCGGATGACCAAGGCTTCTGAGAGCGCCGGATTGAAGGTGACCGCGGCACCGGTGGGCAACGTGGGGGAGGTGGGAGACGTCACCCGCTCCCTTTGCGGAAAGGTGGATGCGATCGAGCTCTTCGGAAACGCGGCGCATGCCGGCTTCGGCGCGCTTATCAAGGTGGCGAAGGAGTGCAAGATCCCGGTCTTCTCACCCGCGCCATTCGAGGTGATGCAGGGCGCAGTTGCCTCATTCTATCCTGACTTCCAAGAGGGTGGGGTGGTAGCGGGCAAGATGATCGCGCGAATCCTCAAGGGTGAGAGTCCGGGAACGATCCCGTTCTACCGGCTGGTGACAACCAAGATCGCGGTCAATCCTGGCGATGCAGGGAAGATTGGCGTCACTGTACCTCCCGACGTGGTGAAGCAGGCCGATACCGTCGTGGGCGGAGGTGCCCAGCCTCAATGAAGATCGAAGCCGCCCGGGACGGGGGCTCCGCAGTCCTGCAACTCGAAGGACGCCTCGACCGGGAGTGGGCGGAACATCTTTCGGACACGCTGGAGGACCTGCTTCAGGACGGAGTCAGGTCCCTCAGCATTGACTTCTCGGGCGTGACCTATGTCAGCTCGGCGGCGACCAAGGTCCTGACCCGGTGGCAACAGGAGCTGGCCCTCCTTCGTGGGGAGGTCCAGCTCACTTCGCTTCCGCCCGTGGCGCGCGAGGTGTTCGAGATCGCCGGGTGGGACTCGACCTTGGGTTCAGCCAGCCGCAGCGGCCCTCGCAGCGGCGAGATGCGCCGCTCCTATTGGCACACCCGGGCAGATATCGCCGCCAACGGCGATTTCGAATTGTCTGCCTGCACGCCGGCCGGTACCCTGACCTGCCGTGTCGTCGGCGATCCAGCTCAAATCACCCGCCGACCCATCGGTCCCGATCACTGCCAGACCATCGCGTTCCCCGATTCCGCATTCGGCCTCGGGATAGGAGCGATTGGCAGCGACTATGACGATTGCCGGGAACGACTGGGAGAACTGATCGGAGTTGCCGGCTGCCTGGCGTATTTCCCCAGCGACGGGGCACGCATGGCGGACTACCTCGTGAGCGGCGGTCCCCGGTCTCCTCGCGCCGTGCTCGTTTCGGGTCTGGTGTGTGAAGGCGGTTTCTCGCAGTTGGTACGATTCAGCGTCCGGCAGGAGGCCGAGGCGGTCCCAATATCCGAAGTTGCGGCCATCGCGCTCGAAGCCACCGGCGGTGCGCCCGCCGGCTTCGTGGTCGCTGGGGAAACGGTCGGTCTCTGTGGAACGCGGCTTCGGCGCTCCCCGGCGAAGGGAGAGTCAGCGCTTCAGTTCGACGTGCCCGCGGTCCGCGACTGGTTGTGGTTCGCGCCGGAGCGGACCCACGCGGTGACGACATCGCTCATCGCCGGAGTCGTGGCCCGGAAACAAGAGGGGCCGCTCGCCGAACATCTCCGTCCCCTGACCCCCATGAATGATCTCTTCGGCCACCTCCACGCGGCGGTGTTCTCCTATCACCCGCTGCCCAAGCGCACGGTGGAGCTCACCGCGTTGCTGCGGGGACTCTTTGCCAACCATCAACTCCGGGATGTCCTGCACCTTGTGTGGGATGATCGAACCGAAGGCGCAATCGCAGAGAGCGCGCTGCTTCGCGGGGTCGGCTGGATCGGTCCCATCACCCAGTTCACCTGAGTCCCGGCTGTGAACCTGCTGATCGGAGCGGCGACGATCGGGCTCATTCTCGCGCCGCTCGCCCTCGGGGTCTTCATCAGTTACAGGATCTACACGATCCTCGATCTCACCACCGACGGGTCCCACGGTCTCGGCGCCTCGGTCGTCGCCGCTCTGCTCGTCCGCCAGGTCAATCCGCTCACCGCCACACTCCTTGGGCTCATCTCCGGGATGATCGCGGGCGCCATCACCGGAACCCTCCACACCCGGTTCCGGGTGAGCGCCATGCTCGCCGGCGTCCTGACGACCACCGCACTCTATTCGGTGAATCTCTTCGTGATGGGAAGCGGCAACGTCAACCTTGCGTCGGCCGACACCCTTTTCACCCGGGCAGAAAACCTTGGCCGCCAGCTTCTGGGAATTCCTGAAAGCCTGACGATCATGGGGACGACGGTCGGCGGCGGCAGTTTCTCCGCTCTGTTCATAACCGCCGTACTGGCCGCTGCACTAGCGGTTGGTCTCACCCTGTTCCTCGCCACCGATTTGGGACTGGCGCTGCGCGCCGCCGGTAACAACCCGGCGATGGCCAAGGCGCTCGGCATTGATGTGGAGCGGATGGTCGTGGTGGGACTCGGCATTTCCAACGGCCTCATCGCGCTCTCCGGCGCACTGTTCGCCCAGTATTCCGGCTTCGCCAATATCCAGATGGGGATCGGAGCCATCGTCACCGGAGTCGCAACCCTGATGGTAGGAGAGACGCTGTTCGGGAAACGCCCCCTCGGCCGATGGATCGCCGGCGCGGTGGGCGGCGCCGTCGTGTTCCGTCTGGTCGTCGCGGGCGCGGTGCGGGCCGGGCTCAATCCCGATGCACTGAAGCTGGTGACCGCAATCTTCGTACTCGCCGTCCTCATCGTGCCGGGGATGATGAGTCGCGCCCGCGCCAGGAAGACGGAAAGAGCGGCCCACCATGCCTGAGATCGCGCTGAGGCTGCAGCAGGTCTCCCACCTGTTCTTCCCGGGCACTCCGAATGAAGTACGTGCCATCGACGGCGTAGACCTCGAGTTGGTACACGGCAGCTTTACCGTGGTTGTGGGCGCCAATGGATCAGGGAAGTCGAGTCTCCTGGGCGCCATCGCTGGAAGCCTTTCCCGAACCCGCGGCCGGATATTCCTTGGAGAACAGGAAGTGACCCAGTGGCCCGAGCACCGGCGAGCCGAGTTGATCGGCCGGGTCTTCCAGAACCCGCTCATGGGAACCGCCGCCGACCTGACCGTCGGGGAGAACCTGACCCTGGCGGCTCGCCGGGGCAGCCGACGCCTGCTGCGTCGGGCCCTCGGCGCCGAGCGGAAGCGGGTGATCCAGGAACAGGTCGCCAAGCTTGGCATGGGACTGGAGCAACGACTCGATACACCGATCGGGCTGTTGTCTGGTGGCCAGAGGCAGGCCCTGACCGTAGTGATGGCAACCATGGTGAAGCCGACCCTGCTGCTGCTCGATGAGCACACCGCGGCCCTCGATCCTCGCAGCGCAGAGCTGGTCGTCAAGCTCACTCAGGAAGTCATCACCGCGGGCGGACTCACGACGTTGATGGTCACCCACTCGCTGGCCCAGGCGGTGCAATTGGGAGACCGCATTCTGGTCATGCACCGGGGGAAGTTGGTGTACGACATCCCGGATGTGCGGCGGCAACGTCTCACGGAGGACAACCTGTTGCAGTTCTTCGATCAGTTGCGCTGGGCCGACCGGCTCGATGAATCGGCTGCGACCATGCTGCGTCACGGGTATGTCTGACGATCCCGCTCCCGGAGCGCGCTCCGTCCGCTCATCGAGCGGACGATTCTCGGTTCCGGTGCCGGTGGTGCTGGCCGAGGCCATCAGCGAGCGCTATACCCTGGAGCGAGAGCTGGCTCGAGGCGGGATGGCGACCGTCTACCTGGCACAGGACCATCAGAAGCCGCAGGCGGTCGCCATCAAGGTGATGCACCCCAAGCTGGCCACTGTGCTGGGCGCCGAGCGCTTTCTTCGCGAGATCAGGGTGGCCAGGTCGATGGACCATCCCCTGATCGTGCCGCTGGTCGACTCCGGCAATGCGCGCGGTCTCCTCTACTACGTCATGCCCTACATTGACGGGGAGTCTCTCTTCGAACGGCTGCAACGGGAGCGGCGTCTCCCTGTAGACGATTCGCTGAAAATCGCTCACGACGTGGCCGAAGCGCTCGGCTATGCTCACGCGCACGGAGTGCTGCACCGCGACGTGAAGCCGGAGAACATCCTGCTGGCGGGAGGCCGGGCTCTGGTGGCGGACTTCGGGTTGGCCCGGGCCATCGGTGCCGCGGATTCCCGGAAGCTCACGGCGACCGGCGTCATCGTAGGAACCACGTTCTACATGAGCCCCGAGCAGCTGCGGGAGGACAAGGACATCGATCAGCGGTCGGACATCTACGGCCTGGGGTGCCTCTTGTTCGAGATGCTCACCGGGGGGCCGCCCTACGTCGGCACCTCGCTGAAGGATGTGGTGACCAAGATCCTGCTGTCGCCGGTTCCCTCCGTTCGTCGCTTGAATCCGAATGTTCCGGTACCAGTCGAGCAGGCGGTGACCCGATCCCTCGCCAAGGTCGTGGGCGATCGGTTCCGCACGATGGAAGAGTTCGCCGCGGCGCTTCCATCGCCGCCCTGAGAGCCCCTCGATTACCAATTGTCAATGTTCAAGTTGCCATTGTTTGCCCCACGCTGATCGGTCCTTCGTATTGACCATCACATCTTGACAATCAAGAGGAAGCCCTTATCGTGGAACCATGACCCGCGAGGAGCCGGCCGTGGACCACCCCAATACCGACGTCATCCAGGGCACCCTGGACATGCTCATTCTCAAGACCCTGAGCCTCCAACCGATGCACGGCTTCGGCATCGCGCGGCGGATCGAGCAGGTTTCTCGGGGATCGTTCAAGGTGAACCCCGGCTCGCTCCTCACTGCGTTGCAACGGCTCGAAAGGGCGGGGTGGCTCGATTCCGACTGGCGTCAGACCGAGAACTCCCGCCGTGCCAAGTTCTACAACCTCACCAGGGCGGGGCGGAAACAGCTCGAAGTGGAAACGGCGGACTGGACCCGTCGGGTAGCAGCCGTGACCCGGCTGCTCAACGCAGAGGGATAAGCCATGTCGCTCTGGCGTCAGCTCACCCATGGCCTGCGGGCCCTGGTCAACCGTCCCGCCGCCGATCGGGACATTGCCGACGAGGTCGAGGATTATTTCGAGCGCTCGGTCGCCGCGCACCGGGCGGCGGGACTCTCCGTGGAGGAGGCGACTCGGGCCGCCCGGCTGGAGCTGGGCAGTGTCGCCCACATGAAGGAACACGTGCGGGGATACGGCTGGGAGAATCTCATCGAGACCTCGCTGGCCGACCTCCGCTATGCGGCGCGCCGGCTGCGTTCCTCACCCGG
>Ga0068864_100000610_pt1 | contig 30198 bp, 25 predicted proteins | sample KBSSwiS72_FD_66586 | JGI IMG/M metagenome (GOLD analysis project Ga0068864, IMG submission 66586) | Switchgrass rhizosphere microbial communities from Kellogg Biological Station, Michigan, USA - KBS Switchgrass S7-2 | ecosystem: Host-associated > Plants > Roots > Rhizosphere > Soil ...
GGCCGCTCTCGAGACAGGTGCGGCGGCGGGCCGGGGCGATGTCATCCTCGCATCCACCGGATGGACGTCACGCGGCGATCCAACGGAGGTCGCCCTGGCCACAGCCGCCATGAAGGCCGGCATCGACCGCGCCGCCGTGACTCGCGACATGCCGGAAGTTGGCGAGGTGCCGTTTTCGAGCGAACGTCAGCTGATGGCGATCTTTCATCGGCACCCCGCGACCGGACGGACGACCGCCTTCGTCAAGGGTGCGCCGCACCGCGTCCTCGACCTCTGCTGGTCTGTGTTCAGCCGAGGGGACTCACGGCCGCTCGACGCGGCGACCCGGCAGATGCTTCACCGCGCGAACGCGGACATGGCGGCGCGCGGCCTTCGAGTGCTGGCCCTGGCGACCGGCGACGTGTCTCACCCGGACGAACGGTCCCTTCTCGGCCTGACATTCATTGCGCTGGTGGGGATCAGCGATCCGCCCGCTGCTGGAGTCAAGGAAGCGGTCGGCGCCTTCCGGCGCGCCGGCATCCGCACGGTGATGCTGACAGGCGACCAGCGAGGCACTGCCGAGGCCATCGCGCGCGAGCTGCAGCTCGGGGCGGACACCGAGGCGTTGACCGGTGATGAGGTGGACGCCCTGTCGGATTCCGAACTGGATCGGCGGCTGGCCACGGCGACGGTGTTCAGCCGCGTCAGCCCCGCAGCCAAGTTGCGGTTGGTGACGGCGTATCAGCGGCGCGGCGAGGTCGTGGCAATGATCGGCGACGGCGTCAACGATGCCGCGGCGCTGAAGCGGGCAGACGTGGGTGTGACGATGGGCCGGCGTGGCACGGAAGTCGCCAGGGACACGGCGACGATCGTCCTGACCGACGATCGGTTCGAAACAATCGGAGCGGCGATTGCCGAAGGCCGGCTGGTCTTCGAGAACATCAGGCGCTTCGTCTTCTACCTGTTCAGCTGCAACCTTGCGGAAGTCATCGTGCTGCTCGGCACCAGTGCGGCAGGGTGGCCGTTGCCGCTCGCGCCGATCCAGGTGCTGTGGCTCAACCTGGTGACCGACAGCCTGCCGGCGCTGGCCCTCGCCGTCGAGCCAGGGCGAGGCGAGCTCCTTCAGCGGCCTCCCCGCCGCCAGAAGGACGCGCTCCTCTCGAGAGAGTTCCTGTTCCGCATCGCCTTCTACGCGATGCTGATCGCGGCGCCGGTGCTCGGGGCGATCGTCTGGCAGACGGTGACTGGCGTCGCCTACGCGCGGGCGGTCACCATCAACTTCGCCGTTCTCGGGCTCGCGCAGTTGCTGCATCTCGGCAACGCACGCGATGAGGGTCCGGTCGTGAGCTGGCACCGCGCCGTGGCGAACCGCGCCGCGCTCGCCGCGCTCGCCGCCAGTCTGCTGTCACTGTTCGTCGTCATTCAGGTCCCCGCACTGGCGCGTCTGCTGCACCTGGTTCCATTGCACGGCAGCGACTGGCTGCTGGTCGGCGCGCTATCGCTGGTGCCGGCGATCGTCGGGCAGGCGGTCAAGATCGCCGATCAATGGCGGCGCGGCACGGGAGCGGTGGTATGAAACTCTCGGTTCTCGCGCTCGACTACGACGGCACGATTGCCACGAATGGGCACGTCGACGCGGATGTGCGTCAGGCCATCGCCGAGGCGCGCACCAGCGGCATCACGGTGTTGCTGGTGACAGGTCGAATCCTGTCGGAACTGCGTCGCGTGGCCGGGGGCCTGCACTTTGTGGATGGTGTCATCGCCGAAAACGGCGCCGTGGTGCACTTCCCCGATAGCGATCACACGTCGGTGCTGGCGCCGCGGCTTGCCGAACCACTGGTGAAGGCGCTCGAGCACGAGGGCGTCACGTTTCAACCGGGCGAGAGCCTGATTGATGCGGACGCAGCCGACGCTCAACGGCTGTTGTCGGTGATCCGTCGGCTGGAGTTGCCGTACGTGCTCGTCTTCAACCGCGGGCGCGTGATGATCCTGCCACAGGGAGTGAGCAAAGCCACCGGACTGCAGGCGGCGCTGCAGATGCTGCGGCTGTCGCCGCGCAACACGGTGGCGATCGGCGACGCCGAAAACGACCACGAGCTGCTGCGTCTGTCGGAGTGTGGGCTGGCGGTGAAGTGGGGCAGCCCGGTCTTGCAGGCCGCCGCAGACGCGGTGGTCGCTGGAGCGAGTCCGCTGGATGCAGCGGCCTACATCCGGGGGCTGGCGGCCCCCGATCGCCCGCGGCTTCCCGCACGGGCGCGGCGGTACCTCCGCCTTGGCCATACGGAAGATGGTCGTGAGTTTGCGCTTGCCGTGAAGGGACGCAACGTGCTGGTCGCCGGCGATGCGAAATCCGGAAAGTCCTGGATCGCCGGGCTGCTCTGCGAGCAGCTGATTCTTCTTGGCTATTGTGTCTGCGTCCTTGACCCTGAAGGTGATTACCGATCACTCGAAGCGCTGCCGGGTGTCACCGTGCTGGGCGGCGAGGATCCACCGCCGACGCCGCGCGAGCTGCTGCGGGCGTTGCGCTATCCCGATCGCAGCATCGTCATCGACCTGTCACGGCTGCCCCAGGACGACAAGATCGCCTACATCCGCGCCGCGCTTCCCGCGATCAATCGCATGCGCCGACGAACCGGCCTGCCGCATCGGATCCTGCTCGATGAGGCACATTACTTCCTCCACGATGGCGAGGCACAGTGCCTTCTGGACCTGGAACACAACGGCTACACCGTCGTGACCTATTGCGCCTCGCGGCTTCCTTCGCAGCTGCTGGCCGCCACGGAAGTCATGATCGTCACGTGCGAATCGAACGGCGAGGAGCTCGAGGCGCTGTACCGTCGGTGCGACACGTGCCAGATCCAGATGGACGCCGCTGCGTGGCGACGGCTGCTGTGCCATGTCGCAATCGGTCAGGCCGTGGCGCTGCCGATTACCGAGGAAGCGGGCGGCACGCTGCGCCTGTTCAACATCGGCAAGCGCCTGACGCCGCACGTCCGCCATCGGGAAAAGTATGTAGACGTTCCGGTCACCGATCAGAACGCGTTCGTATTTGGCGGCGACGGATCGCCCGCCCGAGCGCGGACGCTGCGTGAATTCGTCTTCGCGCTCGAGTCACACCCGGTTCCCGCGCTGCGCGAGTACTTGCAACGGGGAGACTTCTCGCGGTGGATAGGCGACGTGTTCGGCGACCGTGCGCTGGCAGCCGAGGTCCATGAACGGGAACAGCGTTACGTCGGTGGCGCCAACGGCGACACCATTCCTGAAATCGTCAGCGCGATTCGAGGCCGCTACGATCTCACGGTCAGCGATGAGGAGGAGCTGCGCGTTGAAGGACGACCCGAACGTGCAGCGTAGGTATGCGAACGGTACTGACGGCATTGGCGATCGGACTCCTCGTGACGACGGCGGTGTCGGCGCAGTCCCTGATCGGCGAACCACACATCGTTGCGGTGACAGCCGGGGATACGCTCTTGTCGCTCGGTTCACGCTTCGGTATTGATCCGGCGACGATCGCACGCGACAACGCGCGATCCCCTGAGGCGCCGCTTCGCGTCGGCGAGATGCTGAGGCTGGACAACAGGCACATTATTCCGGCGTTCACCCCAGGCACGGCGATCCTGATCAACGTCCCGCAGCGGATGCTCTTCCTGGCTGCGGAGGGTGGTGCCAGGGCATTCCCGGTGGCAGTTGGCCGTGCCGGATGGCCGACGCCGCTCGGCGCCTTCTCCATCGTCAGCAAGGAGGTCAATCCCACCTGGGACGTTCCGGAGTCCATCCGTGAAGAGGCACGCCGGGCGGGCCGTTCACTCCCGCAGAAAGTTCCACCGGGACCGGACAATCCCCTTGGTGCCTACTGGATGGCCCTGAGTGGGGGCGGCATTGGCATCCACGGTACCAACGTTCCGAGCAGTGTGTACCGTGCAGTCACGCACGGATGCATCCGCCTGCGTCCGGAGGACATCGCGGCGCTCTTTGCGGAGGTGCAGGTGGGCGCGAAAGGCGTGCTGACCTACCAGCCCGTCCTTGCCGCCGTCGCCGGCAGCGACATCTTTGTCGAAGCGCATCGCGACGTCTACGGTCGCGGTCCCGCGGATGCGCTCGCATTCGTGAAGGCGCAGACGCAGGCCCTTGGTGTCTTCGACAGGATCGACTGGGCTGTTGTGGCGCAGGTGATTCGCGAGCGAGCGGGAATCGCCCGAGTGGTGACGCTGGCACACTCTGACGGACCAGATGCGAAATAGTCCGCGCTGGAATGCTCGGCGTCGGTCGGGTGGCGCGGAGACGTACTAACGCGCTGACTAGTAGATCCTTACTATTGCCGCTCTCCGGGCGCCCGCATAGATTCCGGGGATGCCCCACATCTCAGTCCCGTCGGGGGTTCCCGGGATGCGCAGTCTTCTGCAGGCGCGCCCGGAAACCGCTGGTCCGATCACCGCGCTGGCGCAGACCCTCTTGTACGCGCCAAACAGTCTCTCGCGCGGAGATCGGGAGCTGATCGCTGCATACGTCTCGGCGCTCAACGACTGCACGTTCTGTTGCACCAGCCACGCGGCCATCGCCGCGTGTCATCTCGAGGACCAATCGCTGGTTGATGAGGTCCTGCGAAGCCCTGATGCAGCCCCGGTCACGCCGAAGCTGAGGGCGCTTCTGGCTATCGCCGCGCGTGTGCAGCAGAGCGGCCGCGCGGTCCGCGTTGAGGACGTCGAGCGGGCGCGGCGCGAAGGCGCCACCGACACGGAAATCCACGACACCGTGCTGATCGCCGCCGCGTTCTGCATGTTCAACCGCTACGTCGACGGTCTTGGCGCGTGGACGCCCACCGACGCCGAGGGGTACCGCCAGCGGGCCCGGCATGTGGCCGAGCACGGCTATGCGATGCCGCTGCCGGCAGCCATGACTCGGTCGGAGAGTGACACGTAATCCCCAATCGAGGTCCACACCACTGATGACGATGAACAACCGATCCTGGCGAATCGTTGCCGTCTGCGCAGCGGCCGCCCTTCTCCTCGCCCGCGCCGCCGACGCGCAATTGGCCGTCGCCACGCTTGCGGGCCGTGTCAGCGATCCACAGAGCAGACCCGCACCTGGCGCGACCGTCTCAGTGCGCCATGCAGGGACGGGTGCCACGTGGACGTCCGTCAGCGCGGCCGATGGCCGCTTTGCGGTGCCCAACCTTCCGCCAGGTCCGTACACGGTGGACGTGCAGCTCACCGGGTTTGCGCTCTGGCGCGCCACCGGCATCACGCTGCGAGTTGGCCAGGAGCATGTGCTGACCATCCAGCTTCGGCTGGGGTCTGTGCAGGAAACCGTCTCCGCCAGCGCATCGACCCGCGTTCTGGACACTGCCGTTGACGGTGTGCTTGACGCGCGAGAGATCGAGGCGCTGCCGCTGAACGGCCGCAACTTCATGGAACTGGCACTGCTGGTGCCGGGCAACGTCCCGACGCCGGTGTTCGACCCGACGAAGACTAATAGCGTGCTCATTTCTTCGGCCGGTCAGCTCGGACGCGGCGGCAATATCACCATCGACGGGCAGGACAGCAATGACGACGTGGTCGGTGGGCCGCTGTTGAATCTGCCGATCGACGCAGTCCAGGAATTCCAGATTGCGACGAACCGGTTTGGCGCCGACATCGGCCGCTCGGCGTCGTCGGTGATCAACGTCGTCACGCGTTCCGGCTCGAATACGGTCCGGGGATCCGCCGGATTGTTTCTGCGCGATGACGCCTGGCAGGCGCTGCCGAAGCTCGTGGACGACAGCAACGGCACACCGCCGTTCAGCCGACGGCACCTGTCAGGAGCGATGGGGGGGCCGCTCCAGCGGGATCGTCTGTTCTGGTTCGCCGCCGCCGAGTATCGCCACCAGGATGGCGGGATTCTGGTGGGAGCCCGGGATACGGCGCAGCGGACGATTCGCACCAGCTTTGCCGAGGCGCCGTTGCGCGACCGTCTCTGGTCGCTTCGCCTCGACACGGGTGGAGGGGCCAACCGCTTTACGGGTCGCTATGCGGGTGAGTGGGCGAACGATACTGCCAGCAGCGCTGGCGAGCGGGCGCTCGGATCGGCGACGCAGCGGCAGGAAGCGATGAACCGGTATAACAGCCTGCTCGGCACCTGGAGCGCGGCGCCCTCGTCAACGTTCGTCAACGCGCTGAGCGTCAGCGTCAGCACGTTCCTGAACCGGACACGCCCGGCGGCGACCGCGCCGCAGCTCACCTTCCCCAGTCTCCTCGACGGCGCGTCGTTCCGGATGCCGCAGGAGACGCGACAAACGCGCTGGCAGTTCGCCAACACGTCAACGCTCGTGCGCGGCAGCCATAACGTCCGGTTCGGTGGCGAGGTGCAGCGAATCGACGGCGAGTTCCGTCTCGGTGTCTTCCAGCAGGGGCGAATCGAGCTCGTACAGGACTTCCCGTCGTTCGACCACACCGGCGACGGACGCATCGACGACAACGACCTGCTGTTCGCCGTGACGCTCCGCAGCGGCAAGCCCGATCAGGCGCTGCTCCTGCCCGATTCCGACAACACACACGTCGCCGGTTTTCTCCAGGACGACTGGGCGGTCTCGAGCCGCCTGCAGATCAACGCCGGCCTGCGTTACGAGCTCGACACGGAGGTCAACAACCGGAGTCGCGTTGACGAGCTGAATCCGATCGTTCAACCGTTCGTGACGGTTGACCGCACCCGTGACACCAACAACCTGGCCCCGCGCCTCGGCTTTGCATGGAATGTGTCGGACGACGGCCTGGTCGTCCGTGGCGGCTACGGCATCTACTACGACCGCGTCGTGCTTCAGATTCAGTCGCTCGAGCGCGGTCTGGACGGCCGGGCGCTGCCGATCGAAGTCCGTGCCGGCAACGTGTTCTTCCTGGATCCGAACACCGGCCTGCTGCCGCCGTTCGCTCCGACGATGTCGAACCCCTTCACCGGCTTTATCCTGCCTGGCGCCGGCGCCTCCGGCATCAACATCATTGATCCGCGTCTGCAGAACCCGATGGTGCACGAGTTCCACATCGGGGTGGAGCAGCCGCTGCTCGGAGGACGCGCCCGCATCGATGTGCTGCATGACCGCGGACGCCACTTCCTGATCGGACGCACCGTCGGCGAGGTGTTCAACCCGGTCGTTGGTGGACCCGATCGCGTGGTCAACATCGAATCCAGCGCGCGGACCGAGTACGACGCGCTGATGGTGGAGATGGAGCGCGGGTTCAGAGGTGGGCATCGGATCCGGGCCAGCTACACCCTGGCAAGGGCGATGAACTACGCGAACGACGATCAGATTCCGTTCCTCAATGGACCGATCGACCCGACCGATCTCGACAAGGAATTCGGCCCGGCGCCCACGGATCGGCGCCACCGGTTCGTCGCGTCGGGGCAGGCGCAGCTGCCCGGCGCGCTCACGGTGGCGGCGCTCTTCACGGCGTCATCGGGAGTGCCGATGGACATCATGATGCCCGACAGCATCACGCGGATCCCGAGCATCCAGCGAAACGCGGGCGGCCGCAGGTTCCAGACGCCGGGCGAGTTGAACGCGTTCATCACCGAGGCTAACGCGTCCGGCGGCGTCAACGGCGTGCTCCTCCCGCTGGTGTCGGATAGCGCGCGGTTCAACGACATGTTCAGCTCTCTCGATCTCCGGGTCTCGCGCCCCTTCGCGATCGGCGCGACCATCCGTGTCGAGCCGATGCTCGAGGTGTTCAATCTGTTCGACACCACGAACGTGCTCGGACTCACCAACGTGAACTACTCGGGCTTCTCGAACGTGCTGGTTCGCGACTCCGACGACCCGGGCTCGGCAGGATACCTGCGTTCCAGCAGCTTCGGCCGACCGGTGACAACTGCCGGCGGTGTGTTCGGATCGGGCGGTCCGCGCGCAATGCAGCTGGCGGTGCGTGTGACGTTCTGATGCCGTCGTCTTCGCCGCGCCGCCTGACGACATGGGCGGCCACGGCGATGATCGTCACGCAGGTCATCGGCGTCGGAATCTTCCTCACGCCCGCGTCGATGATGCGCTCGGTCGGCGGCCTCGCGCCGGCGCTGCTCGTCTGGCTCATCGTCGGGCTTCTCAGCGTTGCCGGCGCGCTCTGCTATGCAGAGCTCACCACCCGGTTTCCACAGGCGGGCGGCGGATACGTCTTCCTCCGCGAAGCCTTCGGCTCCCGCGCAGCCTTCGTCTTCGGTTGGATCTCACTGCTCGTCACCGACCCCGGGATCACCGCGGCGCTGGCGATCGGCTTCGCGCAGTACTTTCTTGCCGCCATTGACGCTCCGTCGTCCTTCCTGACGGCGACCGCAATCGCGACGGTGTGTGTCTTCGGTGTCGTGACGCTGGCGGGCCGAAGTGTCAGCAGCGTCATCCTTCGCTGGACAGCGGCCGCGAAACTGGCCATCGTCGGCCTCCTTGTTGTCCTCGGCGTGCTGCGGGCCGGGTCCGCCGCGGGTTCAATCGCGGCGGCACCAGATGCGGTGCCAATGAGCATGGGCGCGCTTGCCGGCGCGGTGATCGCCGCCTTCTTCGCCTTCGGTGGCTGGTGGGAACTGGGGCGGATGAGCGAAGAGGTCGAAGCACCGCGGCGGACGATGCCGCGCGCCCTGATCGGCGGCGTCGCCATCGTCACCGGCGTCTACGCGCTGATCACGATCGCCTACACCTTGGGGACATCCGGCCGGATGGCCGGCGACAGCGACGTGGCATTCGTTGCTGACGTCGGCCGGGCGCTTTTCGGTCCGACGGCCGGTCGGACCCTCGCGGCCGTCGTGGTCGTGGCGGTCTCCGGCAGCCTGGCGGCGACGTTGCTGGCGTCGCCGCGAATGTACCTGGCGATGTCGCGAGACAAGCTGTTTCCAGGTGGATGGCTGCGGTTCGACCTGCGCCGCGGCACGGCACCGGGAGCGACGTTGATTCAGGGCGGCCTCGCGTGCGTCCTGATTGCGCTCGGAACCTTCGAGCAGATCCTTGGCTATTTCATTCCGATTACGATCTTCTTCCTTGGGTTGTCAGCGGCGTCGCTCTTCCGGCTTCCACGTCCCGCCGCCGATGACCCGGCTTTTCGGACGCCATTTCACCCGCTGCCTCTCGTGCTGTTCCTGTGCCTGATCGCCGTCGTATTGATTCTCTTTGCAGTCGGTCGACCGCGCGAAACGCTCATCGGCGCGGCGATCGCCATACTCGGCGTACCCGCATCCTTCATTGCCGAACGGACTCTCGGCCAGCGCGCGTCTTCGTAGCCGCGCTGTTTCAACAGATCTCCTCGTCGTCGATGTCGTCAATCGCTGACGGTATGACCAGAATCTGGTTGTCGACACGGCGGATACCAGGAGCGCTGGCCGCGCCCCGCTCCGCAGCCTCACGCTGCAGCCAGGATCCGACCGTTCCGGTCAGCGTGACGAGGTCGCCGGCGACTTCGACACGCAGGTTGCGCGCGTCGAGATCCGCATTGCGGTGCAGCGAGGCGACGATGCGGCGATGGATGTCGCGAAACGCCGGCTTCGGCGCCACCTCGATGTAGTTCACCACGGCGCGTACGCCGGGGACGTGCTGCACGGCGGCGGCCGCCGCTTCTTTCTGCGTGAACCACTCGACAGTCCCGGTCAGTGCGACATGGCCGTGGTGCACCGCGATTTGCACGTTGTCGGGCACCGTCGTCTGCACCTTCAACGCGGCAGCAGCGTCGGCGGCGATATCCGCATCCGTCCGGTCGACGGTCAGGCGAACCGTGATGTCGTTGGCGACGGCGCGCACGCCGCGCACGCGTTTCACGATGCGTTCAGCCGCAAGCTTGCCGGCATAGGTGTCGACAAAGCCGGTGAGCGTGACTACCCCGTCCTTCGCAGAGACGCCGATTGCGCCGGCATCGACGCCGGGATCCCAGTCCAGCTCGCGGACCACAAATGTGCGAAGCCGCAGGTCCGTACCGGTGAGTGTGGCGGTTGTCATAACTGTGCTCCTTTGACCTGAAGAGGCGAGCTTTATGCCATCGGGAACGTATGGGACCTGGCCACAATTGCCCGGTAATCGAGCGCCCCTCAGGCCGGCTGGCGTGGATGGCTGCGGATTAGTTACCAGCGGCCGTGGGAATTCACTGCTCCTCAGAGCGAGCCGGCCGACGTGACCCTCGAAGAGGCTGCGATCTGATGGATCCGCCAAACCGCTACGAGGGCGATTGTGGACACCGGGCGCACGATTCGGCTGCCGGTCCACGATGTCGAGATGCTGAACCGCATGGCTCCAGCCCGCCGGTGCCGCTCGATTCACCGATTACGGGCGATGTCGTGTTTGGTGAGGTCGTGCCCGACAGCGACACCTTGAGCCCGGAAGCCGCGCTGCTCAAACAGGACGAACGCCACCACGCCACACTGGCGCGGGCGTCGCGTACTGCGCGCGAATGCGAGATCCTCGAGTTGAGTTCGATCTTCGCCACTCCCGCGGGCGCAGGCGCTCGACAGCGAAAACGGCGCGCCCGCGGAGGAACATCGTTCTTGGTTCGCGCGGCGTCGCGTGCGTGCGAGCAGCGGACACGCAACACCCACCACGCGATCGCGCGATTGCAGGTTCAGCTAGGCGTGAATGCCTGCCTTCCTCAAGATCGTCATCATCGGACACCAATTCGTGAACGCGGACTGGAACAGGTTCAGACCCACGAACAGCGTGAGCCACAGGAAGTTGACGTTGACGTAAATCCCGAGCAGTACGCTCAGGGTGACAAGTGCGCCGGCAATCAGCCGGAGTGCGCGTTCGACAGTCATGGCGGGCTCCCTTCGCCGGCGTCAGCCGGCCGCAGCGGGTTCGAGGACGATGCCACCGGGAGCGCGCGCCGCCGATGGCTGATGAAGAACAGGACGGGAACGGTGACTCGGGAAAGCAGCAGCGAAGCGACTTCGCCGGCCATCAGCGAGATCGCCAGCCCCTGAAAGATCGGGTCGAACAGGATGACGGCTGAGCCGACAATGACCGCGGCCGCGGTCAGCGCCATCGGTCGGAAGCGCACGGCCCCGGCATCGACGACCGCCTCCGCCAGAGGCATGCCCTCGCGCAGGCGAAGTTGGATGAAGTCGACCAGAATGATCGAGTTGCGGACCACGATCCCCGCGCCGGCGATGAAGCCGATCATCGACGTGGCAGTGAAGAACGCACCCATCGCGGCATGTGCGGGGAGGATACCGACAAGCGAGAACGGAATCGCCGCCATGATCGTTAATGGCACGCCAAACGACTGGAACCACCACACGACGAGGACGTAAATGAGCACCAGTACCGCGGCGAAGGCGAGGCCGAGGTCGCGGAATACCTCATAGGTGATGTGCCACTCGCCATCCCATTTCATGGCGTACTTCGTCGTGTCGAACGGCTGCTGCGTGCTGTAGATCTCGAAGGCGTAGCCTTCCAGGAGGACCGTCCGCGAGATGACCTCGTTCATCCGGAGAATGGCGTAGACCGGACTCTCCGCACCGCCCGCGAGGTCGCCGGTGACGTAGGTGACCGGCCGCAGATTCTTGTGATAGATGCTGACGTTCTCCGTCTGCGGTTGCTCGCGTGTCAGCTCGCCAATCGCGACGCCACGCGCGCCGAGCCGGATCGACCGGATGGTGTCGAGCGATTCGCGCTGGGCCCGCGGCAGCCGCAGCACGACCGGGACCTCTTCGCGTGCACGCTCGTCGTGCAGCAGTCCCAGCCGGCGCCCTTCCGTCGCCAGGCGCACCGCGGCCGCGACGTCGGCGGCATGCAGGCCGGCCGCGCTGGCGCGCGTAGCATCGACGACAAGTGCGGTCTTCGGTTGCGGTGACTCCACGTACCAGTCAACGTCGACGACGCCCGCTGTGCGTTCCAGGATCGTCTTGACATGCTGGGCGATCTCCCGGCGCCGTTGCGCGTCGGGGCCGTAGATTTCCGCGACCATCGTCTGCAGGACCGGCGGCCCAGGCGGCACCTCGGCGACCTGAATCGTCGCGTTGAAGCGCGCGGCAACGGGCTGCAGGCGCGTGCGCACGCGCTTCGCGATGTCGTGACTCTGTTCGTCGCGCTCACCTTTTGCGAGGAGGTTCACCTGCAGGTCGGCGAGGTGAGGACCCCGGCGCAGGAAGTAATGCCGCACGAGGCCATTGAAGTTGTAGGGCGAGGCCAGGCCGACATAGCTCTGGACATCGCGGACGCCTGGGTCCGACAACACTGCCGACGCGAGCTCAGACGCCACTCGTGCGGTCTGCTCCAGCGGCGTTCCCTCGGGCATGTCGACGATGACCTGGAATTCGCTCTTGTTGTCGAACGGCAGCATTTTGACCGTGACGATCTTCAACGGCACGAGTGCGATCGCTGCGAGCAGCAGCGCCGCAACGCCACTGAGGAACAGAAGGCGGGCTCGGCCGCTGGAGACCAGCACGCCCATGCCCCTCCGGTAGAGGCGCGTCGCGGCGTCTTCCACGCCGTGGTGCGTGTTCGAAGTCGTGCGCAGGAGTCGAATGGCTGCCCACGGCGTCACGATGAATGCGGCGCCAAGAGAGAACAGCATCGCCGCCGAGGCGCCAACCGGAATGGGTCGCATGTACGGGCCCATCAATCCGCCGACAAAAGCCATCGGCAGGATGGCTGCCACCACCGTCAGCGTCGCGAGGATGGTCGGGTTGCCGACTTCGTCGACCGCGCGCACCGCGATCGCCGAGAGACTGCGGTCAGCGTCACCGTCAGGCATCCGTGCGTGCCGGACGATGTTCTCCACCACGACGATCGCGTCGTCGACCAGAATGCCGATCGAGAAGATCAGGGCGAACAGGGTGATGCGGTTGAGCGTGTAGCCATAGAGCAGAAAGGCGAACAGGGTCAGCGCCAGCGTCACCGGAATGGCGATGAGCACGACCGCCGCCTCGCGGAGCCCGAGGACGAGCGCAATGAGCGCCGACACGGACAGGACCGCGAGCAGCATGTGATACAGGAGCTCGTTGGACTTCTCGGCGGCCGTCTCGCCGTAGTTGCGCGTCACGCTGACCTGCATGTCGCGGGGCAGCAGCGCCGGACGGATGGTGGCGAGCTTCTCCTCGACCTGCCGCGCAACAGTAATCGCGTTAGCTCCCTTCCGCTTCGCCACCGCCAACGTCACCGCAGCATGTGTGCCGCGGTCGCGCGAATGAAAGCGCACGTACGACGTCGGCTCGGCGCCTCCATCCGACACTCGGGCGATGTCGCCAACCGTCACCGCTCGGCCGGCCTCGCCGCCGACGATGACGTGGCGGACGTCGTCCGCGCTCGTCAGGAAGTTGCCGGCCTCGAGTCGCGAGAGTGTTCCGCTGATCGGGCCTGCGCCCGCCGAGCGAACGTTCGCCTGCTCCAGCACCTGCGCGACGTGCAGCGGATCCACATCACTGCTGGCGAGCCGGGCGGGATCGAGCTCGACCGAGAGTTCGCGCGTCCGTCCACCGATTACCGTCACTTCGGAGACGTCCGGTACTTCGGCGACGAACTCGCGCAGCTGTGCGGTTACCGTGCGCAACTGATAGTCGTCGTATCTGCCGCCCCACAGCGTCAACGCCAGGATCGGGACGTTGTCGATCGACCGCGCCCGGACGATCGGCGGTGACGCCGTCGGCGGCAGCCGATCGGCGTTGGCGGCCAGTTTTTCATTGAGACGGACGAGGGCGCGTGCCTCGTCTTCGCCGACGACGAAGCGAGCGATGATCGTCGACTGGCCGGGACCAGACGTGGAGTAGACGTACTCCACTCCCGGGACTTCCCAGAACAGCGTTTCCACCGGCCGGGTGATGCGCTGCTCGACTTCCGCCGGTGACGCACCTGGCAGATCGAAGAAGACGTCCACCATCGGCACGATGATCTGCGGCTCTTCTTCGCGCGGCAGCGTGGCGACGGCGAAGAAGCCGAGCGCCGTCGATGCGGCGATCAGCAGGGGAGTGAGCTTCGAATGGAGAAAGGCCGACGCGATCCGGCCCGCGAGACCGGTCCCGGTCGTCATCACGGCGCTCCCGGAGGTGGTGATGCGCCTGTGGTGACCGTGCGGCCGTCTGTGAGCGTTGCCGGCGGATTCGTGACGACCGATTCGCCGGCGTCGAGCCCGGCAATGATTTCAGTTCCATCGGCTGCCGGATCGCCGGTCTGTACCAGGCGGAGATGAGCCGTGCCACCGCTGACGACGAAGACGGACTGGACCTGTCCCTGCGAGCGCACCGCTGTGGACGGGACGATCAGGACGCGGCGTCGCGGTCCGTCAAAGCGCACCCGCGCGAACGTCCCGGTTCGCGGCGCCGCGTCTGGCGGAAGCGTCACCTTGACGGTGAATGTCCGCTGATCGGCCGCAATGGCACGCGCCACTTCGACGACGTTCCCTTCGAGGACCGTTCCTCCGATGGGGTTGTCGCCATCCAGCGCGACGGCTGCCCGATCGCCGGGATGAATGAAGGCGGCGCGCGCTTCGTCCGCGTGAAGCTCGACCCGGCGCCGGCCGCCGCCGTCGATCCGCAGCAGCGCCTGCCCGGGCGTCGCCAGATTTCCCGGGTCAATGAGCCGCTCCGTGATGACACCGTCGAATGGGGCACGAAGCACTGCATATGCCTCTGTGACGGCGGCAACATCGGCGCCCGCGCGCAACGAGGCGAGCTGGGCCGCCGCCTGTTCGACGCCAGCCTGTGCTGAGGTCGCACGCGCAGCCGCCGCGGTCAGGCGCGCCTCGGCCTCGTCGAATTCCTGCGCGGTTGCCGCATTGCGCTCGCGGAGCTGGGAGATCCGCGCGTGCCAGGCGGCGGCGAGCTTTTGCTCAGCGGCCGACGCGGTTTGTCCACTGCGCGCAGCCGCGAGCGCTTCCTCCGCCGCCCGGGTGGCCGCATTCGCCTGTACACGGCGCGCCGTCATCTCGCTGGCCTCGAGCCGCACGAGTACGTCGCCGCTGCGCACGCGGTCGCCGGCTCGGACCGTCACCTGTACCACCGGTGCGGTCACGCGGCTCGAGACGGTCGCAGTCTGGTCCGCCGTGACCACGCCGCCGGCTTCCATCGGCTCGGCGCGCTCGACAACCGTTGCCACGGCCAGGCTGACGGAGACCGGCTGCAGCCGCTCGGCCGTTGTGTGATCGCTGCCGGATCGCCCGCATCCGGCAACAAGGCAAACGCCGCAACCAATAAGCGCGAGAACGGCCAGGAGGCGTTGTGATGCAGTACTCATCGGATTCACAAACGACCGACGGCGCGATCGAGTGCGACCGTCTCCAGAATGTCGTCCATTTCCGCAGCCGTCGCTCGCGCTTCGGCGTCGAAGACCGCTTCCGCCGCGCGCAGCAGGTCGGTGGCACTCGCCAGCCCTGCTTCGTAGCGCTCGCGGACGATGCGCTGGCTCTCTCGCGCCTGCGTCAACGCCGTACGGCCCGCGGCCTCGCGCGCGCGGGCGGCGGCAACGCGCGCGCGCGCGCCGCGGACGTCCACTTCGATCCGGCGCTCCAGACGTTCGCGTTCAGCTGCCGCCCGGGTCTTCGCCTGGTCCGCCTCGTTCAGCCGAGCGCGATCCGCGAACCCGTTGAACACGTTCAGGTGCAGCGTTGCACCGACGATCCATCCCGATCGCTGTGTCGCCCACGTCGCCCCGTTGAAGTCCCACGCGCCTTCGAGTCCGACTCGCGGAAGAAATGCCGACCTGGCAAGCTGGTGACTGTTTTCCGCCATGCGCACCTGCAGCTCCGCCTGTTGCTGCTCCGGGCGGCCGTCGAGCGCCTGCCGTACGAGAGCGGCGACATCCAACGGCGCGAGCGGTGCGGACGGCTTGACCAATACGATCGCCTGGTCCAGCGGCAAACCGAGTGCTTCGGCAAGCTCGATTCGGGCGACCTCGAGATCGCCTCCCGTCGTGATGGACCGCTGGCGGACATCGGCCAGGTGCACCTCGATCAGGAGCACGTCCGCATCGGTGACAAGGCCGACGTCCCGTCGCCGCCGCGTCCGCTCGAGGTCGCTTTCCGCTGCAGCGACTGCTGCGTTGGCCGCGCGCTCAGCGGCCTCCAGCCGCAGCACACTCACGAAGGAGCGCGCCGCGGCGAAGGCGAGGGCCTGGGTTCCCTGCGTCCTCTCGAGTGCGGCGTGATCGCGCTGCAATTCGGCGGCGCGCACGCCGTATCTCGCAGCGCCCCCGTCGTAGAGTAACTGGCTGGCCGCGACGCCTGTGCGCACGTTGGTCTCGGCCGCGGGATTGTTCAGGGTGCCGACGTCGAAGTTGGCGGCTGTGAAGCGACGCTGCGAGAGCAGCGTGCTGAAGACGAACACGGGCTGATCGCCGCGCTGCACGGATTCGGTAACGTCAATGCGTGGGAGCAGGACCGCCCGTGCCTGCTCGACGCGCGCACCAGCCTCAGCCAGCCCCGCCGCCATCGCCCGTGCACCTGGCGTGTCGGTCCGCGCCCGCGCCATCGCCTCTGCGAGCGTGACCGTCGTTTGTGCGCCGGCGCTGGCCGGCAGACTGAACGCCAGCGAGGCAGCGGCCAGCCAGTGGTAAAAAGTTCGCATCATGCCGGGGATCCTAGACCTGGTAGAGCAACCGACGTACCGTGCTGACGAGCCGCTTTACCAGGGCGGGAGCGTCATGAACATCAGGTCTTTGAGATAGTCGTCCTTCGACGCCAGCAGCTCCGTGCCGGTCCCCTCGAAGTGAATCCGGCCGTCGTGGAGCACGATGAAGTCGGCGGGAGCCGTCGCATTTTCCGGAATCGGCGAGATCTGGACGGTCCCGTTGTTGCGGGCCGCTTGATGCGTGGCGATGTAGAACGCGTCACGCATCTGGTGCGTCACGACGATGGCAGTGACGTGTTCGAAATCCCGCAGCTTGACGATTTCATCATTCACGGACGTCGCGACGATCGGATCGAGCCCGGTTGTCGGATCGTCGAGCAGGAGAAGCGACGGTCTCGCAGCCATCGCGCGCGCAATCGCCACACGACGCCGCTGGCCACCGGATAGCTCAGAGGGCAGCCGATCCACGTGCTCACTCAGGCTGACGAACCCGAGGACGTCCTCGACACGCGCCTGCACCTCGACGGGCGGCAGGCGCAGCTCCTCCGAGAGGCGGTATCCAACGTTTTCGCCAACGGTCAACGAGTCGAAGAGCGCTGACTCCTGGAACAGCATGCCGACGTCGCCGCGGAGCTTCAGCAGATCCTGCTCACGCATGTTGTCGATCCGCGAGCCGTGCACGAAGATCCGGCCCGAGTCGGGCCGGAAGAGCCCGAGGATCAGCTTGAGAATGACAGATTTTCCTGCCCCGCTCGCGCCGAGCATGATCCGCATCTGGCCTGCCGGAATCACGAAGCTGACGTCCTTGAGGACGGGGTGATCGTCGAAAGCAAATGTGACGTGCTCGAAGACGACGGCGGGGGAGTTCATGTGGGAGTGGTCAATGGTACCGCCCGGTGGAGCGGCTGCTGCCGAGGAAATTCACCGCTCGCCGTGAAAGTTCACGCATCCCTCGACCCAGAGGTCTGCCACGGGTGCGAACGCCCGCCGTATCTGGCAGATCGCCAACGGTATGCCTCATGCCTCTGCTCCGTACATGTCGGAGCACGGCGACCCCGAGCCCATCACCATGCCGCGGGTGTCGCTGCATGTTGATCCGATCGGATTGCCGGCCACAGCCCGGCATTACATCCGTGATCTCGTCTACGGAGCCAACGACGGCCTCATCACAACGTTCGCGGTGGTCAGCGGCGCCACCGGCGGGGCGTTGTCATCCGCGGCGGTCCTCATCATCGGCGCTGCCAATCTGGCGGCGGACGGAATGTCGATGGGGGTCGGCAACCTCCTCGCGATTCGCGCTCACGAACGGGTTCGTGCAGCCGAAGGCCTTCCCGAGGAGGAGGCGTACCCGTGGAAACACGGAGCAGCCACATTGATCGCGTTCGTGGTTGCTGGAACTGTCCCGCTGTTGCCATTTCTGTTTGGCGGGATCGTTGGCGGCCGGGCCGTCTGGTCAACCGTTCTCACCTTCACCGCCTTGTTCGGTATCGGAGCCTCGCGTGCGGCGCTGACGAAGGAGCGCTGGTGGGCCGCCGGCTCGGAAACGCTGGGGCTGGGGGCACTCGTCGCCGCCGCTGCCTACGGCGCCAGTGCCCTGGTGGCACATCTACTCAGGTGATCCGTGCTGCGCTGCGTCGCGGTGCCACCACACATGCGCCAGCTTGTTCTCGTGCGAGAAGCCGTAGAGCACCCGTCCGTCGAATGCCTTTTCCAGGGCACGGCCCAGCCGAATCGCCAGGTGTTCTGTGGTCGTGGAGAGGAGCACGTCGGCGGTATGCCCATCGGTACTCCAGTCAATGATCCGGCCGAGAGGGTTGTCCTCAGCCGCCCGTGCCGTTTCGTTCTTCAGCAGGTTAACGATATCGTCCCGATGACTGAGGACGAATGTTCCGTCGACATGCACGAAGCCGTGAGGAACGCCCGAGTACTGGCGCTGGCACCCGGCGCAGATACGCATGTCGATGGGCTGACCGGCCTTCGCGGCGCGTGTATGGGCCGTCGCTGAGTGGTTCCATCGCTTGTGCATGTACACCGCACCACAGCCGGCGCAGATGATCGGCTCGGCCGGTGCTTCCTGCGTTCTCAGGTCATCGTGCGGCTCGGGTCGATGGCTGAACGCCGTATTCGTATATCGCTTGTTGCTTCGCATGGGTGGCCTCTCCAGCAACTGGAGCAACGGCGATGCCGTCGATGCGTCGAGGAAACCGCCGCGCCTGTCGGCCCGGATGCGTGGCGTGCTGAGAACTATTTCGCGATCGCGCGAAGGAATCCGTTGCACGTTACGATTGAATAACCACGGAGGACACGATGAAACCCTATGCTCTCGCCGTCGTCTGCGTTATCAGCGCGGCTGTCGCAGCGGCCGCGCAGACCGAGATCGCCAAGGCGTCGGTCCCTGGCATCGTCAATTTCGGCTACCTGGGAAAGACAGTCGCCTGCGCCGGAGCGACGGCACCGGCCGCCCTGACTGAGGTGAAGAAGCTCGGGTACGCGTCCGTCATCAACCTGCGGGTCGCCACCGAACCGGGCGCCGAGATCGATGCGTCGGCGGCGGCGGCACAGGCGGCCGGACTGCGCTTCATTCACCTGCCGTTCAACGCGAGTTCGCCGGATCCCATGCTGGTCGACAAGTTCATCGCGGCTATCACCGATGCAAAGAACCAGCCCGCCTTCATCCACTGCGCGAGCGCCAACCGTGCCGCCACTCTCTGGATGGTGAAGCGGATGGTGGTCGATAAGTGGGACGCCGACCGTGCGGCGACGGAAGCGACTGCGCTCGGGATGACGAGCGCCGCTCTCAAGGCCTACGCCATCGAGCAGGCACAGGCGCGCCGATCGCCACGCTAGAGCGGCCCTAGGCAATCCGTTTGTGGCTGCCAGTCGATGCTGCGACGCCGGCGGCGTTGATCACCGCTTCGACGCGAACGGGGACCGCCAGTGACGACGAGACCAGGCAATGTGAGGAGGTCTTGTCGACGGCCCGACGGAGCAGCTCGATGTCGCCGCCCGGGGTCGCGGTTATCGTCGCGCGGACGACGATCTCCCTGAAGCGGACCACGCCATCGACCTTCGACACGGACCCACACGTGCGGGCATCGACGTCGAGAAAGTCCGCATGTGACGCCCTCGCCACGGCGCGGAACGTGAACAGGAAACAGCTGCTGACCGACGCGAGCAGCAGGTGCTCGGGACTCCAGGCATCTCCAGGGCCGTCATATTCACGTGGCGGCGCCATGGTCAGATCCGGGAGTCCGGCTGCGGATATCGTTGCGTAACCGTGCGGGCCGCCTGTCAGATCCACATCGTAGTCGTGCGGCAACGGTTTCATGGCTCCCCTCCGGTCGATAGACCTGCAACGCGTCTGCCGCCTCGACCCGGAAACATCGCGCAACGGCGCTGAAAAATCCGCACCGGCCGCGGGTGACCCGCGTGAGGCCTTCACAAAACCCGCACGACATTTCCGCAGCGACATGGCCAGAGACTTGCCGACGCGACGTTCATGATTCCGACAACTGTCGCTGCGCTGCAGATCGTTGTTCCGTTCATCCTGATCGCACGCCTGTTCGAAGCGCGCCGGCGGAGCATGCTGGCCTGGACGCTCTTCATCCTGGGCGTTGTGGTCTACGTCGCGTCGATTGCCATTGGCGGCGTCTGGCTGATGCTGCCCTGGTACACCGGCCTGGTCTACCTGTTCATCGCCGCGCTGGCAGTCCTGTGGCGTGCCGGTGATGTGCGCACGCTGCCCTGGCGGCCTGTCGGGCGGTTTGCCTGCATCGAGCTCGCGGTGGCGGTTGTTCTGTTCGCGGGAGCGAGCGCGCTGCTTGTCCAGACGGTCAACGCTCGCGGCGCCTCGGCGGCACCAGCGGTCAACCTTTCCTTTCCGCTGAAGGGTGGAACCTACTACGTCGCGAACGGCGGCGCCGGCGAACTGACGAACGCACATGTCAAGACGCTGCACGACGAACGATTCCGGGACTATCGCGCGCAGAGCTACGGCATTGATATCGTGCGCGTTGGCGAACGTGGACTGCGCGCGTCAGGGGCACTGCCCGGCGACCTCAGTCGCTACGCCAGCTTCGGCGAGGCGGTACTCGCGCCGTGCGACGGCTCCGTCGTCAGCGTTGAGAACAATGCCGCCGACATGGTGCCGCCGCTTACAGATCGAGATCACCTCGCCGGCAACTTCGTGTTCGTGAACTGCGGACCCGCGCATGTCCTGCTCGGGCACCTGCAACAGGGGAGTGTCGGCGTGCGGCCCGGCGAGCGCGTGACCGCGGGCCAGCGCCTCGGTGCGATTGGCAACTCCGGCAACAGCGACGAGCCTCATCTCCACCTCCATGCGCAGCTGGCCACCGCGGGAACGCGCAGCCTGCTCGATGCTCGTCCGGTGCCGGTGATGTTCTACGGCCGCGCGCTGGCACGGAACGACCTGGTCAGGACGGACGCTGTTCCGCCCCCCACGATGACGGAGACGGAGTTGTTATATGGGCAACTTGGGTCAACGGTCGTTGCCCTGTTGATGCTGATTGGCAGCGTGCGGAGCCGCACTGTCGGTCGCATGCTCTTCGCCATGCTCTTCGCGTGGGCGTCCGCGGCAAACGCGTGGACGGCGCTGACGTCCCCGGCGGACTACCTCGGGTATGCGGCGTTCGCCGTCAGCGACGTGTACCGGTGGTTCATCTTCGGCTTCTTTGGTCAGCACATCACGGCGATCGTGCTGAGCATCGCGTTCGGCCAGGGGTGCATTGCGGTGGCGCTCCGTCGCGGCGACAGGTGGTGGCAGCGAGCGGGGCTCGCTGCGGCGATCGCATTCCTTCTCGCCATCGTGCCGCTCGGAGTCGGCGCCGGGGTTCCGGCCACGGTGATTCTGGCGCTGGGCGCCGGCGTGCTGTGGCGCGAACCGGCGAAGCCGCGCGCAGTGATCGACCTCGGGACGAGGCGGCCGGAGCTGCATCGTCGGGCGGCGTAATCAGATGAAGGTCCTTAGAGAAAGAAAGGTGGAAGCCATGAAACGCTTGTCTCGTGTCCTCGTGACGGCGGTCGTGTTTGTCGGCGCCGTCACGGTGGCCGCGGCGGCAACACCGTCCAGCGTCTTGAACACGCTGGAGGTGCAGAAACTCGTCGCCGCGGAGACTCCGATTGCCAGTCTGAGACTCGCCGCGCATTTCAACGCGCTGGCGGACCAGTACTTTGCCGAGGCGGCGAAGCACCGGGCCACCGCCACCGTGTACAAAGCCGTCGCTCATCGATCGGCGGTTACGACCGCCGCCGACGACTGCGCACGGCTCGCGTCACGCGCAACTGCGTGGGGAGCGCGGGCCCGTGAGCTGGCTCGATATCACATCGATCGTGCTGCCGGTCGGGAAGCGATTCTGCCAATTGGCGCCACGTCACTTCACGGTGGCTTCGGCGCGCCCGAACCCAGCGCTGAGCAGCTCCACAAGCTGGCGCTCACCGCACGGACGCGAGCCGATCACCTCGCCTTGCGCGAGTACTATTCGATGGTGACGAGAAAGAAGGCGGCCGAAGCAGACAACCACCTCGCGATGGCAACCGCGTATCGCGCAGGCGTTCGCCATGGCAGCTACGATCCGGCCGTCGCCTTGGAGCGGCTGGCCGGGATCGCTCGCAAGGCCGCGAAAGAGGCGAGCCAGGCCGCCGATCGGCATCAGGTGTTCGCGAACATTGGATGACCCGTCGGGGCGCTGACCAGACCTGTCATGCGTCTGGCCAGCGCCGCCCACGCACTGGACGGGATGCGTCAATCAGACGACCATAACCGCCAACGATGGACGCCATCTCTGTTCCACACTCCACCCTCGAAATCATCGGGCGCCTGGTCATGGCGATGCTGTGTGGCGCTGCCATCGGCATCAACCGCGAGCGGCAGGGCAAGCCGGCCGGTCTGCGCACGCACGCGCTGGTCGCGCTCGGTGGCGCGCTGTTCACGGTGATCGCGTTGCTTCTCAGCGGCAATGACGCATCGGCAACCGCCCGCATTCTGCAGGGCATCACCGCAGGCATCGGGTTTATCGGCGCGGGCGTGATCATGCGGCGGCCGGAGACGCAGGATGTGCACGGGCTGACGACCGCCGCTGCCATCTGGCTGGTATCGGCGATTGGCGTGGCCATCGGCGCCGGGTTGTGGCGAACCAGCCTCGTCGCGCTGACTCTCGGGCTGTTCGTTCTCATCGTCGGCGAAACCATCGACCGCTGGCTGCATTAGCCACGGGCCTGCCGTGTCAGACCTTCTGATGGGGAACGGATGGCCTTCCAGAGCTGGACGCGAACTAATCCCTGGTCAATAGCGGGAAATGCCGCATCCTTCGCCCTCTCCAGCCAGAACCTGGCGGATTTCGCTGCATTGGCGGCTGACGTCAGCGGTACGCGTCATGCGGTCTATGCAGGCAGGACACTTTCAGAAGGAGATCGTCATGAACGGCCGATTCTCATTTCGCCTGCGGCGAATGTCGCTTGCGGCTGCACTGACCGCACTGGTGGCGGCGGCGACGACGGCACTCGTTCTGGCCCAGGCACCCACTGCCGGTCACCACGAGGGTGTGCCTGAGCCGTCAGCCGGACAGACCACTGCGCCGACACCGCAGCGCCAGCAGATGATGCAGAACATGAGGGCTGCAGATCAGAAGGTCGCTGAGCTCATCGCCAAGATGAACGCGGCCACGGGCGACAGGAAGGTCGACGCCATCGCGGCCGTCGTGACCGAACTCGCCGCACAGCGTAAGCAGATGCAGGAGCAGATGCGCATGCAGAGCGGCATGATGGAACAGATGATGTCCCGCATGTCTGCGATGCACGGGTCGGGCGGGATGATGCAGGGCACACCGGCGCCCAAGACGGACGCCACGGATCCAGATCACGCCGCGCATCATCCCGACAAGTGAAGGGTGGGAGACGAACCATGTCTACACAAATGCCGTCGGCACGCGGATACGTCGCTCGCGGGTTCGAGGCTGTTCGCGCCGCGTTCGATGAGAACTTTACCGATCGCGGAGAGTTGGGCGGCGCGGTGTGCGCCTACGTTCATGGCGAAAAGGTCGTCGACCTGTGGGGCGGCGTCCGCAACAAGAAGACAGGTGAACCGTGGGACCAGGACACGATGGTGATCGTGTTCTCAGCGACGAAGGGGCTGGCTGCGATGACGCTGGCCGTCGCTCACTCGCGCGGCTGGCTCGACTACGACGAGCGGGTGTGCACCTACTGGCCCGAGTTTGCGCAGGCTGGAAAAGAGGGCATCACCGTCCGCCAACTGCTGGCGCACCAGGCGGGCCTGTACGCGTTGGATGAACCGGTCACTCGTCGCCTGGTTGCCGACCTGGACCGATTGGCCGTCGTCCTGGCGCGACAGAAGCCCGCCTGGGAGCCAGGCACGCGCCAGGGCTATCACGCGATCACGCTCGGCTTCTATGAAAACGAGCTGTTGCGTCGCATTGATCCACAGCATCGCAGCCTCGGACAGTTCTTCCAGGATGAGATCGCGACGCCGCTCAATCTCGACGTGTTCATCCGGTTGCCTGAAGACGTTCCCGATGCGCGGCTGGCGCCGATCGCGCGGCCAACCACGAGGCAGATGGTGTTCGGCTTCTCGCCGCGCTTCCTGCTGGAGGTCCTCAGCCCGCGCTCGAAGATCGTCCACGCGTTACGGGGCTCGGAACTCCCGCATGACGAGCGGCGTGTCTATGCGCGGAATTTCGAAGTGCCGTCCGGCGGTGCTGTGGGCACCGCGAGAGCTATCGCGCGGGCATACAGTGCCTTCGCAACCGGCGGAGCCACACTCGGATTGAGCCGCGACACGCTGAAGGAGCTCAGTGCACCAGCGGTTGCGCCGACGTGCGGCTTCTTCGATGAATGCATGAAAGGCGAGGCGGAGTTCTCGCTCGGCTTTATGAAGCCGAACGCCGTCTGGAGCTTTGGCAGTCCGGCCGCGTTCGGATTCCCCGGGGCGGGCGGCGCGATGGGGTTCGCCGATCCGGCGACAACGATTGGGTATGCGTATGTGACCAGTCAAATGGGCACCAGCGTGACGGGTGACCCGAGGGAGGTCGCATTGCGGGACGCGCTCCACCGCGCCGTTGCAGCTCTTCCAGTTGCGTCAGGCGCCGCCGCGTAGACGGTTGCCAGAGAAAGGGAGGCGATCATGGCAGCCTTTCGGGTCGTTCGCTCTGCCGCGCGCCTGGCTGCAGCCGGAGTTGGCCTCGCGTCCGCCGCGTATGCCGGTCTCGTCGCCAGCGCCTGGTGTAGGTACGGGACGCAGGCGCCCCCGCGGTTACACGGACGGGACGAGCTTCTCGATCGATTCATGCCGGTTTACGACGTCGTCGAACGGCACCGCATCTTTGTCGCCGCGCCTGCCGCGACCGTGCTCGCCGCGGCTAAAGAGCAGGACTTGATGCAGTCGCCATTGGCGCGTGTCATCTTCAGGGCGCGCGAACTGGCGCTTGGCGCCACGTCCGACGATCAGGCCCGGCCCCACGGTCTTCTCGCGTTCACGCAATCGCTGGGATGGGGCGTGCTCGCGGAGGAGCCGGACCGTGAGGTCGTTGTCGGCGCAGTCACCCGGCCGTGGGAGGCAAACGTCGTGTTCCGGTCCGTGGCTCCGGATCGGTTCGCGGCCTATAACGATCCGGGCAATGTGAAGATTGCCTGGACGCTGCGTGCGAGGCCGGTCGGAGACAATGCGACGATCTTTCTGACTGAAACCCGCGCGGTGGCCACGGATCCGGCTGCTCGGCGCAAGTTCCGCAGCTACTGGGCCTTTGCGTCGCCAGGTATCGCCGCGATCCGCTGGTTGTCGCTGCTGCCCCTGCGGAAGGACGCCGAACGCCGCGCCCGAGCGCTGCAGGCGGCGTAACGCCGGTGAGCCTTCGAGCCGCATATCAGCGGGACCTGATGCGGGAGCTGGTCGGGGCTCCCCCGAGCCCGTTGATCACAGCGGGCGATCTCGTCGCGCTGCCCACGCCCGTGGAGCGTTACCTCGAGGTCACAGGCGTCATCGGACAGCCCAGAGTCGCCAACTTCCGCGTCCGTATGCACGGCCGCATAAGAAGTGACGCCGGCGCGCGATGGATGCCGCTGCGGGCCGAACAGCACAACGTGATCGAACACCGCAGCCGCCTTTTCTATCTGACCAGCTCAATGTTCGGCGTGCCTGTCACGGGATACCACCGCTACATCGACGGGTCGGCATCGATGGACATCAAGCTTGCGGGTCTGCTCTCCGTGGCACATGCGACCGGGGAGGAATTGTTCCAGAGCGAAACCGTGACATTCCTCAACGACATGTGCCTGTTCGCACCCGCCTCGCTGCTCGATCCCCAATTGGCATGGTCGACGATCGACGCGCGCACCGTGCGCGTCCACTTCACGAATGTGGGGGTTGCCGTGCGTGCACAACTATCGTTTAACGACGCTGGTGAGTTAATCGATTTTGTCTCCGATGATCGCTACCAGGCATCGTCCGACGGAAAGCGCTCGACGCGTTGCCGATGGTCAACTCCCGTCAAGAGGTACAAGTCATTCGGTCCGATGCGCCTTGTCGGCGCAGGTGAGGGATGCTGGCGTGCCGAGACCGGCCCGTATCCCTATATCGAGCTGGAGATAGATGACGTTGCCTACAACGTCGGGCGTGATGATCTGCGTCGTTTACGTTGACCCCGCCGTTCTTACCGATCGGGCAGGTACATCAGGACCGGAGCCTTAGTGAGCGCGAGGACGCGCGTGGCGGTGCTGCCCGGTCCGCCGCCTCGTTCGTGATGAGTGCGGCGGCCGAGGACCAGAAGCGGGCGGCGGTTGCCGGTCGGACGAGCCGCATCGGCGAGCGCTTCGGCGATCGATCCGACCGTGACGTCGACGGAGCATTTCAGCTCGCGAAGGGCTGCCGCGCCGGCCACCTCCGCTTGCGCCTGGTCGAGCCGCTCGCGCTGCGCGGCATCGGCATGTGCCGACCAGCGGGACAACACAGAGGCCGGCGGCACGACGTGCCGCATTTCGAGGGACGTACTCAGGAGGGTCGCCAGCGCATGCGCCGCTTGAGCCGCTGCGAAGGCCGCGGGCGTTGCCTCGATACCGACGACGACAGGACCGATCCCACTGAGATCGTTTGCCTGCGGGCGCGGCGGCGTCCATGAATCCGGCACGACCAGGACGGAATGGTCGGCCTTTCGCAATAGTGCTTCCGTGGTCGATCCAAACAGCGCCCGTCCAACTCCGGACATGCCATGCGCGCCGACGACGATGACATCGGCGTTCTCGCGGTCGGCCGCGCTGCAGAGGACGTCGACGGCTGAACCTTCTGCGACCTCATGGAACGGGCTCCAGTCGCCGGCCGGGGCGGCGCTTTGCATGAAGGCCGACAGCTCTGTTCGCGTCTCGGCATCGATGTCGGCACCCGTCGCATAAGCGGCACGCGCAAGTAACGGGTCCTGCGCATGGACGACGTGCAGCCGGGCGCCTGCATGTTTGGCAAGGCGGGCCGCAAAGATCAGAGCCGTGCGTGAGGATTCAGAGAAATCGACGGCGGCAAGAACGATCCGGGGAGGAAGCATCGCGCCCGCTATCGTGTCACAGGAGCGTTCATCCAGGACTGCTGTGCGGGCGCGGCGTCCGTGCCGGCTACCGAATACAAGGCGCCCGGCGCGTTACGGGTCTGCTGGAACTCGGCCAGCGTCTGCCCGCGCATCGCCGCATAGATGTGGAGGTTGGAGACGCCGACGACCGCCCCGAGCTTTTCCAGCATGAAGAAGCTGACCCCGTAGTGGATCATGCCGCGCCAGTCGAGATCCCGCACGAGCGTGCGCTCGTCGGCCGTCAGCTGCGCCTCCTCGAACAAGGCTTCCTGTGCGGCCCTGAACTTCACGCGCCACGCAGGATCGGTCAGCCGGTGCAGGAACTTGTTCAGCCGGTACCCCTTGACGCTTCGAGCCAGCGTGAAGGGATAGGAGCCCCCGATGCGTTCGACGCCCGCCAGTTGGTGGTTGAGGTGTTCGAGATAGGCCGCGTCCGGCTGCGGGGCCGCTGGCTGTTCATTCTCATAGATCGCCGTCGCGATGCCGGTCATGCTCGGCAGGTAATAGCTGCGATGCAAGGTCCGGATCTTCGGAGCCAGCGCGCCGCGCATCACGAGCCACATGATGACTTCTGCGCCCTCGAAGCCGCCCAGCTCGGCGTACTCGGCGTGCGTCATCTCCGCCAGTCGATCCGGATCCCGCTCGATCAGGTCCATGAACGTCTGATCCCACTCCGGGTTGTTGAAACCGCATCGCTCCCCGTGGACCTGGTGGGAGAGCCCGCCCGTGGCCACCAGGACCACCGTCAGATCTTCCGGGTAGCTCTCGATGGCCTTCCGCAGGCTCTGACCAAGCTTGTAGCACCGCCGTGCTGACGGAATCGGGAACTCGAGCACTCCGATCTGCAGCGGCACGATCGCGCCGGGCCAGGTTGGCTCGTGCGGCCAGAGGATCGACAGCGGCGAAAAGCAGCCGTGGTCGAGCGGCTTGTCCTGGAAGTAGGAAAGGTCGAATTCGTCCGCCACCAGTCCCGCGGCAATGTGGTGTGAGAGGCCGGCATGCCCGCGGACCGGTGGCAGCGCGCGTGGGCCACCGCCCTCGTCCGCCGGCGCATACGATTCGCCGATTCCAAGCGCGAAGTGGGAGTAGTGGTCGAAGAAGAACGACGTGACGTGGTCGTTGAAGATCATGAGCAGCACGTCCGGCTTCTTCTCGGCGAGCCATCGCTGTACTGGCTTATATCCCTCGAAGATCGGCGCCCAGGCCGGGTCGTCCTCTTTATGCGCATCCAGCGCGAACCCGATGGTGGGCGTATGCGAGCTGGCGACGGCTCCGATGATTGTGGCCATGGGCCTCGTTCGTGCAACCGCATTGCCACGCGTGCTTCGGAGATGCGCAGAGAAACGTCGGAGTGCGAACCGGTCGATGGACGTCAGCCGCGAAAAAATTCCGGACCGCCGTGAGATTTCACCGCTCGCGACCTCCGCCAGTTCGCGCAGGAACCGAATCCTCGCGAGTTACGGTTGCCACGACGTGGATCCGCGATTGCACTCCGGCGGGCCCGTATGAGAACAGTCGCCGTTGTCGTCATCACGCTCGCCGTGGCAGGCGCATCATGCAGCAGGGCCAGTGAGCCAGCCGCACCGCCTGCCACGTTCACTCCGCAGCCGTACGCGAATCTCGCACAGGTGATGCGCGGGATTCCGTTTACGTTCTCCAACATCGTGTTCGACTCGCAGGCGAAGGACCCGGGCGCGCCGCGCCCAGCCGCGGAGGTCACCTCCGGAGCGACCGAGACGTTCAAGAACGTCTATGGCGGCTGGCAGGAGGTAGAGAACAGCGCGCTGGCGCTCGCCGAAGCCTCGAACCTGCTGATGATTCCGGGGCGCGTCTGCGAGAACGGCAAGCCGGTGCCGGTGCAGGAGGACACCTACCGGAAGGCGGCGGAGGGCCTCGCGGCCGCCGGGCGCGCTGCGTACAAAGCGGCGCAGTCGAAGAACATGGACGCGATGCTCGAAGTGAGCGAGACGGTGTCGGTCGCCTGCTCGAAATGCCACGAGCCGTACCGCGACTTCGACGATCAGAAGCAGCGCTGCACGCCGGTGGAGAAGACGGCCGCCGAATAGAAGCCGCGCCGCCGAGCGGGCTAGGCGATCGTCACCTTGCGGGGGAACTGTGAGTTGTCTTCGAGGAATGTCTTTTTCCGCGCGAGTTCCTCGACCGTTGGCTGCACGACGCCGTTGACGTCGGTGGCGCGCGATACGAGCGTGTGTGCGCCGGGCGTCGCACCCGTCCAGCGATACGAGAAGAGCTTCCACGAATACTGGCTGTTGGCGGGGTCCAGCGTGGCCCGCTGCCATGGACCCTCGTCCACTTTGACTTCTACCGAGCGGAGCGGCGTGCCGTCGTTCAGGACGAAGCCGTGAATCGTCACCGCGTCCGCCGACTTCCGGACGCGCGCGATCACCGACTTCAGATTCAGCTTCGACACCTCGGCCTCGACAAACTGAGTCGCTGGATCGTTCAGCTCGCCCGTGCCGCCGACCGCACGCACGGTGCGGTACCACCGGGCCTGGAAATTTCCGAGGAATCGGTTTTCCTGCAGGTGGATCTCGGACAGCCACTTCACGTTCGCCACGCCGTACCAGCCGGGCATGATGAGCCGCAGCGGGAAGCCGTGATCACGGTCGAGCGGCTGCCCGTTCAGCGCCCAGGCGAGCAGCGGCTCGGGCTTCATCGCGTTCTCGAGCGTGATACTCCGGCCAAACTGCTGCTGCACCTTTAACGTGTTCTGACGGAACACGACGTCTTCGGCGCCTTTGTCCGCGCCAAAGAACACGACCTCGCGTGCCTTGTCGTCAACGCCCACACGGCGCAGCACGTCACGCAGCCGCACGCCCGTAAAGCGTCCGCACGATGACAAGCCCTGCATGCCACGTGGGCTGTTGCCGGAGCACTCGTACCCGTTCACAAGCTCGACACTACGCATCGACTGCACGTCGGCGAGGGTGAGCTCGGCGGGCTTGCTGACGAGGCCGGTCAGCTTGAGGCGATATGCCGCCTTGTCGATCTGCGGCTTGTCGTAGTGCTGGATGAAGAAGAACTGATCGGCGGGGGTAATGAGCCCGTCGACCTTTCGCAGATCGATGGTGCGGCGCGCGCCGTCTGCGGGGCTCGTGACGAAATTCGCCGGGAAGTCGGTGAA
>Ga0068864_100000611_pt1 | contig 30197 bp, 29 predicted proteins | sample KBSSwiS72_FD_66586 | JGI IMG/M metagenome (GOLD analysis project Ga0068864, IMG submission 66586) | Switchgrass rhizosphere microbial communities from Kellogg Biological Station, Michigan, USA - KBS Switchgrass S7-2 | ecosystem: Host-associated > Plants > Roots > Rhizosphere > Soil ...
CCGGACCTTTCGGCCCGGCTTTCCGCGTCCGCTGTCGGCGGCGCTTACGCAGCCTGGGCGTCGATCACCTGCGTCGGTTCGACGCCATCGATCGCGATCCGGCGCGGCTTCTTATGCTCCGGAATCTCGCGCACCAGATCGACGTTGAGCAGGCCGTTCTCATAGCCCGCGTTCGTCACCTTGATCGTGTCGGCGAGCTGGAAGCGGCGCTCGAAAGCGCGCTTGGCGATGCCGCGATGCAGATATTCGCGCTGCTCGCCGTCGGCGCTGTCCTGCGCCCGGCCGACGATGATCAGCATATTGTCCTGTACGGTCACTTCGATTTCTTCGCGGCTGAAGCCGGCCAGTGCCATCTGGATGCGATAGGAGCCGTCGCCGGTTTTCTCGATATTATAGGGCGGATAGCTGTCGCCATCGCCACGTGTAAAATCGACGAGACGGTTGAGGTTCTCATATCCGATCGACGAGCGGAGGAGGGGAGCAAAATCAATCGTGCGCATGGGTCGATACCTCGTTGCAAGCGTTTTGACCTGATGGCCCGCGGGAAACCCGCCGGGCCGTGCCGCGCCATCCCATAGGGGCGATGGCGGGCGACCCCGAAATAGTAAGGTGGTTCCTGGCTTCAAGAGGGCGGCCGCACGGTTCGTTGACTGTGGCGGCGTGCCCGCCTAACCGGGGGCGATGGTTGCCTATCTCGAATTTGAAAAGCCCATCGCCGAACTGCAGGCGCGCATTGCGGAGTTGCGCTCGACTGCCGATGCCGGTTCGATTGATATCGATAGCGAGGTCGCAAGGCTCGAAGCGAAGTCGGACAAGCTGCTGCGTGAAACCTATGCGAAGCTGACGCCCTGGCAGAAGACCCAGGTGGCGCGACATCCTGATCGACCGCATTTCAAGGATTATGTCGCGACGTTCATCAACGACTTCATGCCGCTGGCGGGCGACCGTGCATTCGCGGACGATCAGGCGATCCTCGGGGGCTTCGGACGGCTCGGGGGCCGCAAGGTGATGGTTATCGGCCATGAAAAGGGCGGCGACACCGCATCGCGCATCCGCCATAATTTCGGCATGGCGAAGCCCGAAGGCTATCGCAAGGCGATACGCCTCATGCAGCTTGCCGATCGTTTCGGCCTTCCCGTGATCAGCCTCGTGGACACGTCGGGGGCTTTTCCGGGCGTGCAGGCAGAGGAGCGAGGCCAGGCCGAAGCGATCGCGCGATCGACCGAGCAGTGCTTGGCTCTTGGCGTGCCGATGGTCGCCGCTATCGTCGGCGAAGGTGGGTCGGGCGGCGCGATCGCGGTCGCTGCCGCCAACAAAGTGCTGATGTTCGAGCATGCCGTCTATTCGGTGATCTCGCCCGAGGGCTGTGCCTCGATCTTGTGGCGTACCGGTGACAGGGCAGCCGAAGCTGCCGAGGCGATGAAGGTGACGGCTGCCGATCTGCAGAAACTGGGCGTCGTCGATCGGGTGGTGGCCGAGCCGATCGGTGGCGCGCATCGCGATCCTGCCGCAGCTGCTGCGGCGCTGGGTGTCGCGATCGGAGAGGAGCTCGACAAGCTCGCCGGAAAGAAGCCGGCCGCGCTGCGCTCCGCGCGGCGCGACAAATTCCTGGCGATCGGGTAAGCTGCCCCCGTAACGGAACCGTTCAGCTTTTACCTGCTTTATGCGTTCGATGAGAGGGACGGTCATGAAGCGGATTATCTTCTCGGCAAGTCTTGGCCTTGCGTGCGTATCCGTAGCGGGTGTTGCGCCGGCGCAGAATCGCGTCCAGTCGATCTCGGCCAGCGATAAACGTGCCGGCGCCGAGGCGCATCCGCAGCTGGTCCAGCAATTCGGCGGAGCCATGAAGGGCCCGGCGGCCGACTATGTCGCGCGTGTCGGTAAGCGAATCGCGGTGCAATCCGGCCTTTCCGGCTCGGAGCGCGACTTCACGATCACGCTGCTCGATTCCCCGGTCAACAACGCGTTCGCGATGCCCGGTGGCTATGTCTACGTAACGCGAGGTCTGCTCGGCCTGATGAACGACGAGGCGGAGCTGGCATCGGTTCTCGGGCATGAGATCGGTCATGTGGCTGCCCGTCACGGCGCCAAGCGGCAACAGACCGCGACAATCACCTCGGTCCTCGCCGGCGTCGTCGGCGCCGTGGCAGGGAATTCGGGCTGGGGGGGCTTGATCGGCAAGGGCGCCGATGTCGGTGCCGATCTCATCACCAAAGGCTATTCGCGCAACCAGGAATATCAGGCGGACGATCTTGGCGTCCGCTATCTTTCGCGGGCCGGCTATGACCCACTCGCCTCTGCGGACATGCTGCTCCTCCTCGACCGCCAACAGATGTTCGAAGCGCGGGCGAGGGGTGGGAGCAACAACCTGCCCTCCTGGGCGAGCACACATCCGAATTCGACCGATCGAGTCAGCCGTGCGCGAGGCAAGGCGCAGGCGACCGGCGCCGCGGGGCGTGGACAGCGTAACCGCGATGCGCTGCTGAGCGCGGTCGACGGCCTCGTCTGGGGCGACGATCCCGCGAAAGGTTTCGTCGATGGTCGCGAATTCAAGCTGCCTTCGGAGCGACTGGCCTTCACGGTGCCCGAGGGCTTTCAGGTCAACAATGCCGATGACGCGGTGACGATCGTGGGCTCGGGAGGACAGGCGGTGTTCAGCGGCGACCGGCTTTCGTCGGGCCTTGACGATTATATCGGACAGGCTTTCGCCAAACTTAGCCCCAATATCGGCTATGGCCAGATTCGTGGCGGTCAGGCCAATGGCTTGAGCTTCCGCTACGCCTTGGGCAGCGCGAACAGCAATGCCGGCCCGGTCGATGTCGGCGTATTCGCCTATCGTCCGGACAATGGCGACACTGCCTATAAGATCGTGACGATCAGCCGCGCGGGAACGGGAGCAGGTTCGTTCGTATCCCTCGTCGAAAGCATGCGCCGTATGTCGGCGGCCGAGGGCACGGGCCTCAAGCCTCTTCGCATCAAGCTGCTCCGGGTCAAGGCGGGCGAGACGCCACAGACTTTTGCGAGAATGATGGCCTTTCCCGATAATCCGCTCGAACGCTTCCTGCTGCTTAACGGCCTGGAACGCGATGCTGCCCTGCGGCCGGGCGATCGCGTCAAGGTGGTGGTGAAGTAGGTCTCTACCGCGTGAAAAAGGGCGGCGGTTTCCCGCCGCCCTTTCAGGCAATCAGGGCAATGAAGCCTGCTCAGCCGGCTTTCATGTTGTTCGAGACGTTGCTGAACGTCGTCGTCAACTGATTGCCGAGGCTTGTCATCGCCGTGATGGCGGCGACGGCTATAAGCGCGGCGATAAGGCCATATTCGATGGCGGTAGCGCCCCTGTTGTCCTTGAGGACCTTCGCGACGAATCTCATGATGCGTAACTCCATATTCCCCTGTTCCGGGGGATGAAATCGGCTGGCCGGTCGCGACGTGACTTGGCCGGCAGCCGACTTTAGTCACCAATTTCCTTGCAAAGGATTAAGATTCGGCTTGGGAGAAGAATTTTGTTACGCCGCCGAACTGGCGCTCATGACCTTGTCGGAAATATCGTCCCAACGCTCCCGGACCGAGCTTCCCAAAGTGCTCACGCCCGCGACGATAGCAAGAAAAACCAGCGCGAGGATCAGGCCATATTCGACCGCCGTCGCGCCGCGCACGTCGTTCGGCAGGGTAAAAAGGCCACGAGAAAACGACAATCTTTTCATCGAAGGCCCCTCGCACGCGCGCTTCGCGCAAATCGCTTTGATCCGCGGCGGCATAGTGCTTAGCCGTCCGGCTATTAAAAAACGCCTAAAGAGTTGTTTGCAATGGCTAACGCATCCCCCATGATCGTCGTCGCAGTGGCCTTGATAGACGCGGATGGCCGTCTGCTTGTCCAGCAGCGCCCTGTCGGCAAGGCCATGGCCGGCCTCTGGGAGTTCCCGGGCGGCAAGGTCGAGCCCGAGGAGACGCCTGAAGCCGCGCTGGTCCGCGAGCTTCGCGAGGAACTGGGCATCAGCGTCGAGCAGGCTTGCCTCGCTCCCGCCTGTTTCGCGAGCGAGGCGTTGGGCGACCGGCACATGATCCTCCTGCTCTACATCTGTCGCAAATGGCAGGGTGTGCCCCGCGCCCTGCACGCCACGGGGTTCAGATGGGTGCGGCCCCTCGACCTCCACGGCCTCGAAATGCCGCCAGCCGATCGCCCCCTGATCGGCTTGCTCGAGGCGCTCGTCTGATCGTTCAGCCCTCAGGCTTTTCGAAGGCTACGCTGATCTCAAGCGGCACGGCATCGGGAACCAGCGGGATGCCATAGCTGACCCCGAAATCGCTGCGCTTGATCACCGTCTTGGCGTCGAAGCCGACCGTCCTTTTGCCCATCATCGTCCCCGCTCCGATGAAGACGGCGTCGAGCACCACCGGTTTGGTGACGCCCTTGATGGTGAGATTGCCGGTAATTCGCGCGGTCTTTCCCGCCGGGCGAATCGATGTGGACTCGAATCTTGCGGTCGGGTGCTTGGCGGTATCGAAGAAGTCGGCATTCATAAGGTGCTCGGTCAGCTTCGGCACGGTCGTGACCAACCCGCTTATCGGGATTTCGATCGCAACCGTCGCCTTGGCGGGAGTTTTGGGATCGATCGCCATCGATCCGGTGATGTCGCCGAAGGTTCCGCGATATGTGCTGAAGCCGAGATGGTTGACCGTGAAGGTGACCTGACTGTGCGAGGGGTCGACGGTGTAGCTGCCGGCGGCAATCCGGCGTAGATCATTGGTCCCCGGCGGGGTCTTTGGCATTTCCTGCGCCAGAGCGGGCGCTATCAGCGTCGCGAAGGATAGGCCGACGATCAGGATGGGGGCGCGCTTCATCATCTTCTCCAGCTACCAGAGGGGCGGCGGGCATAGTGCCCGCCGCCCCTTCGGCATCGCAAGAGCGAATATTGCCGCGCCGTTCCCGAACTTCATTCGGGATGCAGCGTCCGAGCGTCTTAGTTCTTGGCCTTGTCGACCAGCTTGTTTTTGCCGATCCAGGGCATCATCGCGCGCAATTCGCCGCCCACCTTTTCAATCGGATGCTCGGCCGCGAGCTTCCTGCTAGCCTTGAGCTCGGGCTGCCCAGCGCGATTGTCGAGGACGAACTTCTGGACAAAACGACCTTGCTGGATGTCGGCGAGCACGCGCTTCATCTCGGCCTTGGTCTCAGCGGTAATGATGCGCGGACCGGTCGTGACGTCACCATATTCGGCGGTGTTCGAGATCGAATAGCGCATGTTCGCTATGCCGCCCTCATACATGAGATCGACGATCAGCTTGACCTCGTGGAGGCACTCGAAATAGGCCATTTCCGGCGCATAGCCGGCTTCGGTGAGCGTCTCGAAACCCGCCTGTATCAGGTGCGTGAGGCCGCCGCACAGCACGGCCTGTTCGCCGAACAGATCGGTTTCGCACTCTTCCTTGAAAGTCGTCTCGATCACGCCAGAACGGCCGCCGCCGACGGCCGAGGCATAAGAGAGCGCGACATCATGCGCATTGCCGCTCGCATCCTGCGCGATCGCGATCAGGCAGGGAACGCCGCCGCCGCGCTGATATTCGGACCGGACCGTATGGCCAGGACCCTTCGGTGCGATCATGAATACGTCAATGTCGGAGCGCGGCTCAATCAGGCCGAAATGGATGTTCAGGCCATGCGCGAAGGCAAGCGCCGCACCCGGCTTCAGATTTGCGTGGAGATCGTCGTTGTAGATCGCCGCCTGATGCTCGTCTGGAGCCAGGATCATGATGATGTCCGCCCATTTTGCGGCTTCGGCGTTCGAGAGGACCTTGAAACCGGCCTCTTCCGCCTTCTTCGCGGTCGCCGAACCCGGACGCAGTGCGACGGCGACTTCGCTTACCCCGGAATCGCGGAGGTTCTGGGCATGGGCGTGCCCTTGGCTTCCATAGCCAAGGATGGCGACCTTCTTGGTCTTGATGAGGCCGATGTCGGCATCCCGATCATAATAGACGCGCATTCTTCTTCCCTTTCGTAATCGTCATGGCAGCCTAGGTGAGCCTCCCGGAGACCGAGGCCCGCCCCGCGGCGTGAAACCCGGGCCTGGCCGGGCGAGGTGAGAATTCCTAAAGTGCTTCCCTGCCGCGCGATATTGCCGCTACCCCGGTCCGTGCAACCTCTATGAGGCCGACCTCGCGCATCAGCTCGCAGAATTTATCGATCTTTTCGGTCCCGCCTGTCACCTCGAAGACGAAGCTGGAGGTCGTGGCGTCGACCACGCGGGCGCGATAGACCTCTGCCAGACGGAGCGCCTCGATGCGATGGTCGCCGGTACCGGCCACCTTCACGAGCGCCAGTTCGCGTTCGACATGCGGGCCCAGCCGGGTCAGGTCGGTGACCTTGTGGACGGGGATCATCCGATCGAGCTGCGCGACCACCTGATCGATGACGTGCGGCGTACCCGAAGTCACGATCGTGATGCGGCTGATCTTTTCGTCCTCGGTGACGTCGGCCACGGTCAGGCTCTCGATATTGTAGCCCCTTGCCGAGAACAGTCCGGCAATTCGGGCCAGGATGCCCGACTCATTGTCTACCGTCACGGACAGCGTGTGCCGCTCGGTGGTTTCCTGCTTGATATGCATGTGCTTTGCCTCTTGCGCGAAGAAGGGGACGGCCGGCGCCGGATCAGACCAGTGCCTTGGCCTCGTCGTCCATCTCTCCGATCACCTCATCGGGTTCGAGGATCATGTCGGTATGGGCGGCACCCGAGGGAATCATCGGAAAGCAATTTGCGAGTTTCGCCACCCGGCAATCGACCATCACCGGCCCGTCGTGCGCCAGCATTGCCGCGATCCCGTCGTCAAGTTCGTCGACCTTCTCGATCCGGAGGCCTTTCCAGCCGAATGCCTCGGCGAGCCTGACAAAATCGGGCAGCGCGTCGCTGTAGGATTCCGAATAGCGGCCGGCATAGGTCAGGTCCTGCCATTGACGGACCATTCCCATATATTCGTTGTTGAGGATGAAGACCTTCACCGGCAGTCGATATTGCGTGGCGGTGCCCATCTCCTGGATGTTCATCAGGATAGAGGCCTCGCCGGCGATATCGATCACCAATGCGTTCGGATTGCCGAGCTGCGCGCCGATGGCGGCCGGCAGGCCGTAGCCCATGGTGCCCAGGCCGCCCGATGTCAGCCATTTGTTCGGGTCCTCGAAGGTGAAATGCTGGGCAGCCCACATCTGGTGCTGACCAACCTCGGTCGAGATGATCGGCTTCTTGGCATGGGTAGCCTCCCATAGCCGCCGGATCGCGTGCTGAGGCATGATCTCCTTGGTCGAGGCCGGGTATTTCAGGCTGTTGCGCGCGCGCCACTCGTCGATCTGGGCGAACCATGGCTTCATGTCCTGCGAACGGTGCTGACGCGCCTTCCACAGCTTGATCATGTCCTCCATCGCGCGACCGACGTCGCCGACGATGCCGAGATCGACCCGCACCGTCTTGTTGATCGACGAGCGATCGATGTCGACGTGGATCTTCTTCGCATCGGGCGCGAAAGCATCGAGCCGCCCGGTGACACGGTCGTCGAAGCGCGCACCGAGGCAGACGATCAGGTCGGCACGATTCATCGCCATATTGGCTTCATAGGTGCCGTGCATGCCGAGCATGCCGAGCCATTGCGGGCTGGACGCCGGAAAGGCGCCAAGGCCCATCAGCGTCGATGTTACCGGCGCGCCGGTAACGCGCGCCAGCTCCCGCAAGATCTGGCTGGCGATGGGACCGGAATTGATCACCCCGCCGCCGGTGTAGAGCACCGGACGCTCCGCGGCCGCCATCATCTCCACGGCCGCCTCGATCAGCGCCGTGTCGGCCTTCACCTGGGGCTTATATCCCTTGTGCGGCAACGCCTGGAGCGAGGGCTTGCGATAGGGCGCCGTGGCGACCTGGACATCCTTGGGCAAGTCGATCACCACCGGCCCGGGGCGACCCGAGGTGGCGATGTGAAACGCTTCGTGGACGATGTCACCGAGCTGTGCCGGATCTTTCACCAGATAGTTGTGCTTGGTGCAGTGGCGCGTAATACCGACGGTATCGCATTCCTGGAAGGCATCGGTTCCGATCAGCGGCGTCCCGACCTGGCCGGTGATCACCACCATCGGGATCGAGTCCATAAGCGCATCTGTGATGCCGGTGACGGCATTGGTGGCGCCTGGGCCCGACGTCACCAGGACCACTCCAGGCTTGCCGGTCGAGCGGGCATAGCCTTCGGCTGCATGCGCCGCGCCGCCCTCTTGCCGAACCAGGACGTGACGGATCCGCTTCTGCTTGAACAGCGCGTCATAGATCGGCAGAACGGCGCCGCCCGGATATCCGAAGACGACCTCTACACCCAGGTCGACAAGCGACTGGATGAGGATATCGGCACCCGTCAATTCGGCGGTCATGGTTCTCGTCCCTCTGCGCCACAGCGCTCTTGATGAAGCCGGCTGCCCTAGTGACAATAAACTATCCTGTCAACGCCTCTTCACGTAATTTAATTGCGATTTTATCGATCATATTGTCATCGAGTTGCTTATCGATCCGGGGCCAGTCCGCGGGAGGTTGATGCCGAAACCAAGTATATTGACGTTTGGCATATTGTCGGGTGCTCGCCTGTCCGCGCGCGATCAACGTCGCACGATCTATTGTTCCTTCGAGCCAGGCCAAAATCTCCGGTACGCCGATCGCTCGCATGGCAGGAAGCGCCGGGCTCAGCGCTCGGGCCCGTAGCGCTATGACCTCCTCGATCGCACCCTGTTCCAGCATTTCTTCGAAGCGTATATCGCAGCGATGGCGCAGCCAGTCGCGCGGGGGCAACAGAATGAGCGGCGTGAGGGCAATGTTGTCCGCGATGCCTTCGCCGGGCTGCTCGCGCCACTGTGCGATTGAGCGCCCTGTCGAGCGGATGACCTCGAGTGCGCGCGCGATGCGGGTGGAATCCGACGGCCGAAGATGCCGCATCGCCGGATCCTCGGCGAGCAGCGCGCCGTAGGCTGCTTCGGCCGGGAGCGCGCGGACCGCCCGCCGGACCTCGGCATCTATTTCAGGCACCGGGGCGATGCCGAAGATCAGTGTTCGAATATAGAGGCCGGTGCCGCCGACCAGGATCGGCAGTTTCCGCTCGCGCCATGCCGCCTCCAGCTCGGCGCGGGCGTCCGAGGCCCACGCGGCCGCGGAGCAGGGCAGGGCGGCGTCGCGGTGACCGAAGAGCCGATGAGGCGCCCGCGCCTCCTCCGCTGCGCCCGGCCGCGCACTGAGTATGCGCAGATCGCGATAGACCTGGCTCGCGTCGGCGTTGATCACGACACCGCCGGCGAGCTCGGCAAGCCGAACCGCCAATGCGGACTTGCCGCTGGCCGTCGGCCCGGCAATAAGCGCGACCCGATTATCTGATCTGGAGACAGTCTTGTTCATCGCCACGCTGATAGCATCGGAGATCCTCGAAGCAGGCGATATTTCCGCCGCCGCGGATCGGCTCGCGGCGGCCGGCCTCGATGTCGGAAAGACGGCATGGATCGAGCCCGGTGTCGCCGCCGATATACGCTTCGGCGGGGATCCGGTCGCGGCGCGCTCGGCGTTGGAAGGTGCGGTCGCGCGAGTGGATGTGATCGTCCAGCGCGAAATCGATCGCCGCCGCAAGATGCTGGTCGCCGATATGGATTCGACGATGATCACGATCGAGTGCATCGACGAGTTGGCGGATTATGCCGGGATCAAGCCCCAGATCGCGGAGATTACGGAGCGGGCGATGCGAGGCGAGCTCGACTTCGAGGGCGCCCTCGATGCCCGCGTCGCCTTGCTGAAGGGGCTGGACGCATCGGTCATCGATCGTTGCCACGCCGAAAGGGTGACAATCATGCCCGGCGCGCGCGAACTTGTCCGCACGATGCGGTCGAACGGAGCCGACTGTTATCTCGTCTCGGGGGGCTTCACCGTCTTCGCGGACAGGGTGGCGGCAGAGATCGGGTTCACCCGCGCGCTGTCCAATAGGCTCGACATTGCCGGCGGGAAGCTCGCCGGCACGGTCGCGCGACCGATCATCGGCGCTGCCGCGAAGCGGGAGACGTTGCTGGCGGAGGCCGCGGCGCATGGACTGTCGCCCGTCCAGTGCCTCGCCGTCGGCGACGGCGCGAATGATATACCGATGATCGAGGCCGCCGGGCTCGGGGTCGCCTACCATGCCAAGCCGAAGACTGCAGCTGCCGCGAGCGCCCGCATAGATCATTGCGATCTCACCGCGCTGCTCCACGCGCAGGGCTATGTGCGCAAGAACTGGGTCCGTTCGAGCGAAGCCTGAGCCTATTCCATCGTCATGTCAGCGGCGATGGCGCCGAGAGCGAACGCGACGGCGGCTTCGTTGCCCTCGAAGCGGAGCGACGCCCCGCCTTCGCGGATCTCGCTGACCGAACCGACGATAGCGCCCATGTCTGGGTGATGCAGTTCGACGGTACGGCCCAGCAATAGATGAAGATCGGTATCGATCCGTGCGCCGGTACCGGAAATGTCGCGCAAGGCCACTTTGTGGCCCCTGCCATCGACTATTAGCGTGCAGACCCGCCTGCGGCGCCAGCGGCTCGCCATCGCCCCCGGTCTGTTCCAACGCTGCCAAACAGTCATCTAAGCAACCCGATCCAAGCCTTGATCTTGTGTCGCAGCTAATCACCAATATTGGGTTAAGCAGGATCAGGGTGCGACCGGGAAGCAGCCGGAAGCCAAGGTTTTCAGCGCGGTGCAGGCATCGTTAGCAGCCGTGCGGGAGACAAAGGGACCGGCTTGCAGGCGGGTGAAGGTGCCTGCCGCGACATAGCTGGGGGCAAGTGCCTTGAGCGCCGGCGATCGGGTCGACAGCTTGGTCCAGCCGGCATGCGCGGCGTCCGGGGTCGAGAAAGCGCCGAGCTGGATCTTCCAGCCCGCCGCTCCCGCTCCCGCGGGCCTGGGCGCGGCAGGCGCGACCGGCAAGGCGGTCCTGACCGACGTGGCCGGCTTGATCACGGGCTTGGGCGGCGTGGCCGCGCTGGCTACCGGTGCCGTCGGCGCTGCGGGGCGGGCGCCTCGCTCGGTGACGACCGGTGCCTGTCCGTCCGTATCGCGGCCGTCCAGCGCGGCGGTTCGCTCCATTTCCCGCGCTATCGCCAGGCCCGCCTTGCGCTGCTGGTCGGGTATGATCTGTTCCATTTGGGCCAGGCTGGAGGTTGCCGCACCAATCCCGGCCGCTTTCGCCCGAATCATCAGCGCGTAGGCCCGCGCCCAGTCTTTGGGCATCCAGTCGCCGTTGAAATAGGCCGTAGCGACGACATATTGCGCGCGGCCCTCTCCTTGATCGGCCGCCTTCTTGAGCCAGACCATCGCGTCGCGATGTTGCCCCTGCTGGAACAAATTCAGCCCCAATACCGCTTGCGCGAGGCCATAGCCGCCCTCGGCGCCCTTGCGATACCAGTCCATCGCAACCGCCTGGTCGGCCGGCACGCCGCGGCCGAGCTTATAAGCCTGGCCCATATTGAACTGGGCACGTGCGTCACCCGCCTCGGCGGGGCCACGCCATTCGGCCACGGCCTTCTCATATTGGCCGCTGCTCCAGGCCTCGAAACCTTCATTGACTCCGGCCTTGGCCGGCATCGAGAGGACGAGGCCCATCGCCCCGCAGCCAAGGAAGAAACCTCTCATATTCCGTGCCCTGCAAGTCCCCGTTTTTGTCGGCGACGTGATAGCGCGGAAGATTCTTTCCGGCGATAGCTATTCGTCGGCCTCCTAACGGACGTCGTTAATCAAAGCTTAGCATGATGCTGGCACCTTCGCCCCAAAGCCCGTGGGGGCATGGCGGAGGCCTGCATGTTGAAGAGTTGGATCGGTATGGCGACGGCAGCGCTCGTCGTCGGTTTCGGATCGGCCCCGCTCGGCGCCGGGCGCCCCTCGGCTTCCAAACAGGCCGAGCAGGATGGCGATACTCACCAGGCGCCGAAATGGACTGCCGCGGCCGACGCCGCGTTGAAGCAGGGTGATGCAGGCAGCGCGGTCACATGGGCCGAAAAGGTCGTCGCGCTGCTCCCTCACGATGCCGCGTCGCGTCTGCTGCTCGGCCGAACCTATCTTTCCGCGGGTCGTTTCACATCGGCGGAAACCGCGCTTGGGGACGCGATGGCGCTCGACCCGTCCTTGGGCCGCGCGGCGGTTCTCCGCGCCTTCGCCCAGATTGCCAACGGCCATGAGATGGCGGCGCTTGCCTCGCTGGAGGCGGCCCGCGGACGCGCGCCCGAAAGCGAGATCGGTCTCGCGCTGGCGATGATGGGGCGCGATGCCGAGGCGCAGTCGCAGCTGCAAGCCGCCGCCCGCGCCACCGATGCCGACGCGCGCTCCCGACAGAATCTGGCCTTTGCCCATGCGCTGCAAGGCCGCTGGGCCGACGCCGCGGCCGTCGCGGCGCAGGATGTACCAGCCGATCAATTGCCCTCGCGGTTGCAACGTTGGTCGATGATCGCGCAGTTGCGCGCCTCGCCGGCGATGCAGGTCGGCGCGATGTTCGGTGTGCTGCCGGCAAAGGATGCTGGCCAGCCGTCGGCGCTCGCGCTCGTGACGCCTAAGCCGGTTCCTGTCCCGGCGCCGGCGCCAGTCCTGGCCGAAGCTCCGAGCCCGGCGGTGATCTCGCAGCCGATTTCGGCTTCCCCGAAAATTGCCGCCGCATCCGCGCTTTCCGCCCCGCCTGCTTCCGCGCCGTCGATGGTGGTGACGCCGATGCCCGTCGCGCCGGCGGTGCCGCTGACAGTGACGGCGTCGACACCGCTCGTTCTCGCCGAGCCCGCGCCCATCATCGTCCGCCCGATTTCCATCACCCAGCCCGCGATCGTCGCGGCCCAGGTCGAGGTCGCGCTGCCGCTCGCCCCGGTGACGAAGCCGATTGACCCGGCCGGGCAGCTGTCATCTCCGGCGATTCTCTTGCGCCAACGGCCTGCAATCGCTCAAGCCAAGCCGGCTTTTACGCCGCTTGCGCGGCCGCTGCCCGTCATGGCAGCCGCGAAGCGTCCCGAGGTCGTCAAGGTCGCTTTCAAGCCGACGGCGCGCCCGGACGGCCAGTGGGTGGTCCAGCTCGGCGCCTTCTCCACCGAGGCACGCACCAGTGTCGCATGGCACAAGATCGCCGGTCGGGCGGGGTTCCTAGGCGGCTATCAGCCGGTCAAGGGAAGCTTCCGCAAGGCCGGCACCGTGCTCCACCGCCTTTCGATCGGCGGCTTCGCAGCGCGCGGCGACGCCGTGCGGGTCTGCACCCGGATCCGGGCGACGGGTTTTGCCTGCTTCGTCCGCGGCAATATCGGTGACCGCAGGCTGCGCATGGCGCATGGCGATCGTCCGGCGCCGAATGCGGCCTGAACTCAGAGTGATTCCAGGCAGATGGAAACATCTGCCGGCTCGGAAATCACGGCAAACAAAAGAAAATGAGACTTGATCCCGATCAATTTGAAACGGATCAAGTCTAGCTCAGCGCTACACCGCCCTTGATCGTCCTCAGCACCTTACCCTGGACGGGCAGGCCATCGAACGGCGTGTTGCCGGCGCGGGATGCCATATGATCCGAATCGATCCGCCACGGCTGCTCGGGATCGAACAGGAGCAGATCGGCCTCCGCCCCGACCGCCAGCGATCCGCCGGGTAGCCCCAGCAGCCGCGCCGGTGTGGTCGACAGCAGTTCGATCAGGCGCGGCAGGTCCACCACCCCGTCGCGCACGAGCGACAGACTCAGCGTCAGCAGCGTCTCCGCACCCGACATGCCCGGTTCGGCGTCGGCAAAGGGCAGGCGTTTTGCCTCCGGGCCCTGGGGATCATGGCTCGAACAGATCAGGTCGATCGTGCCGTCCGCGAGGGCGGCAAGCGTCGCCCGCCGGTCATCTTCGCAGCGTAGCGGGGGCGACAGGCGGGCGAAGGTCCGGAAGCCGCCCACCGCCAGCTCGGAGAGAAGCAGATGGGACGGGCTGACGCCGCAAGTCACGGGCAGGCGACGCCGCTTGGCCTCGCGCACCAGCGCAAAGGCACGCGCGGTGGACAGCTGGCGAAAATGCAGCCGCGCCCCGGTCTCCTCGACGAGCATCAGGTCGCGCGCAACCGCCATCGCCTCTGCTATCGCGGGCGCGGCGGCAAGACCCATCCTCGTCGCATATTCGCCCTCGGTGGCGACCGCGCCGGCGGTGAGGCCGCCGTCCTCGGCGTGACTGATCACCAGAAGATCGAGCGACCCGGCATAGCCGAGTACACGGCGCATCACGCCAGCGTCGGCGATCCACTCGCGCCCGGTCGCGACGCCGCACGCGCCACCGGCTTGCATCAGCCCGATTTCCGCAAGTTCCCGACCGGCAAGCCCCTTGGTCGCAGCCGCGAGCGGATGAATCCAGACGTCTGGCTTGCCCGCCGCGGCCGCGTGCTGGACGAGCGCGGCATGATCGAGCGGCGGCGACTGATCGGGCATCAGCACGGCGCGCGTGATCCCACCGGCCGCAAAGGCCGGCATGTCGATCGCAAAGATGCCGAGGTCGACCAAGCCGGGTGCGAGATGCATTCCCTTGGCATCGATCGTCTCGATATTTGCGGGAATCTCGAACGAACCGACCGCTGCGATGTGTCGGTCACGGACGAGCACACCGCCTGTCTCGACGGTTCCGGCCAGCGGATCGACGATCCTGGCATTGAGGATAGCGAGCGATCCGCTCATGACCAGCCTTCCACGCCGCGGCGCTTTCGGGTCAGCACGTCCAGGCACGCCATCCGGACGGCGACGCCCATCTCGACCTGTTCGGTGATCGCCGAACGGGTTGGATGGTCGGCGACGTTGCTGGTGATCTCGACGCCGCGGTTCATCGGGCCCGGATGCATCACCAGCGCATCGGGCGCCGCGCGTTCGAGCCGTTCCGGTGTCAGGCCGTATAAGGCGTGGAATTCGCGGGGCGACGGCAGATAGGCTCCGTCCATCCGCTCGTTCTGAAGGCGCAGCATCATAACCACGTCGGCACCGTCAAGCCCGGCGTCGAAATTGCTGAACGGCAGCGCGCCGAGGCGCTCGATAGCGGCAGGCATCAGGGTCGCCGGCGCCACGACGCGCACCTCGGCGCCCAGCGCAGTAAGCGCCAATATGTTCGAGCGTGCTACCCGGCTGTGCAATATGTCGCCGCAGATCGCGACGGTGAGGCCGGCGATGCCGCCCTTGCGGCGACGGATCGTCAGCGCGTCGAGCAGAGCCTGGGTCGGATGCTCATGGCGGCCGTCGCCGGCATTGAGGACCGGGCAATCGACCTTGTCCGCGATCAGCTGCACAGCGCCGGAGCTCTGGTGGCGGATCACGATCATGTCGGCGCGCATCGCATTCAGCGTTACCGCGGTGTCGATGAGCGTTTCGCCTTTCTTGACGCTCGACTGCCCCACCGCCATGTTCACGACATCCGCACCCAGCCGCTTGCCCGCGATCTCGAAGGACAGCAGCGTACGTGTCGAATTCTCGAAAAAAGCATTGATCAGGGTCAGGCCCGACAGCCGATCATCATGCTTGCTTGTCGTGCGGTTGAGCGCGATCCATTGCTCAGCCTCGTCCAGCAGGAACAGGATTTCGTGCGGCTGGAGCCCGTGGATGCCGGTCAGGTGTCGGTGCGGGAATGGTGAAGACATCAAAGCCGCGCCTTAGCCGGGTGTGTAACGAAGCTCAAGCCGGACGGCACCCAACCGAAACTTTGGTCATGTCATAGCGTCGATCGCGCCCTGCAGGATATAGGCTGCGGCCAGCTTGTCGACCAGTTCGGCGCGTCGTGCGCGGCTCGCATCGGCGTCGAGGAGGGTGCGGGTCACCGCCTGGGTCGACCAGCGCTCGTCCCACAGCAGGATCGGCAGCGCCAGGGTCGCGACATTGCGGGCGAAGGCGCGGACCGACTGCGTGCGAGGGCTATCGCTGCCGTCGAGGTTCAGGGGAAGGCCGATGACAATGCCCCTGATGGATTGCGCGGCGACGAGCGCGCGAAGCCTTGCGAGATCGGCGCTGAACTTGGTACGTATGACCGTCTCGGCCGGACTCGCGATCGTCCAGCCAGCATCGCAGAAAGCGATGCCGATTGTCTTGGTGCCGACGTCGAGCCCGGCGAGCCGCCCGCGATCGGGCAGCGCGTCGACGAAATCGAGGGTCGAGCCGACGATCACCTGCCCCGATAATTTCTTGTACGGGTCGCGGCGTCTGCCCGGATGTTCGCCCAGAACAGCGCGTAATCGAAGACATGATAGTTATTGCCCGGCATCACGAACCGATCGAAGCCCTTCTGCGGTGGAGCTCCGATCATCAAGAGACCGGAGGCGTCACAGCGCGCGCCGATCAAGCCGGGCCGAAGATCCGCGCCCCGAAAATCGGGACGTGGCATCAGCGCGCCACGATTGGCCGAAGGCAGCGCGGCGGTGCCCGGACTGCCAGTCAACGGATTGACGCAGACCATCGGCGTGCCGGCGCGCCTTTTGCCGGTTAGGCCGATACCGGATTCGTATATTTCGCGGATCTGCGAGAAATCGGCCGGCTCGGCAAAGCTTTGCCAGCTCAGCAGGCAATTGGTTTGGCCTGGCGCGGTGCAGGGCGGCAACCCGAGCGCAGGTACGTCCGCGCTCAGCGAGATCGGCCAGCCCACCAGATAGGCTGCGACGATCCGGCGTGCCACGGGCGTTCCCGCGACATGCGCCTGCATCAACCGCATCAGATGGACCGTGCCTTGGCTGTGGCCTGCAAGCAGAATCGGTCGATCGGCCGGAATCTGTGCGATGAACGCCTGGAAGGCGCGCTCGACATCCGAATAAGCGAGGTCGAGGGCCCTGTTAGCGTCGACCGCCCTCGTGAAAAAGGCTCCCAGCGTGGCCGACCGATATCGCGGAGCCCATATCGCGCCGACATTGTTGAAGGCGCTCGCCTCGCTCCCGGCAAAAATATCGAGCCAGCGCCGTGAATCAGGGTCCGATAGCGGAGCGTTCCAGCTCGTCTTGCTGAAATAGGTCGTGGGCGGAACATAAAACACTGCGGCCTCGGCCTGACCGGCTGCCTCCTGGCCCGCGGGGATCCAACGCGCGGGATCCTTGGGGACGTCAGGGCGCGCGAGCCAGGCGCTTGGATTGGAATAATCGGGAGGCGGACCGGCCCCGGCGGGATTGAAACGGCCGTCGGGCACGAACGCCAGCCGCATCAACTGGTCTTGAAACAGATTCCAGCCGATCCCGGCCATTAAGGTCAGCACGATCAACCCCGCAATGATGTAGAGGAAACGGCGAGCGAGCAACGAAGAGCTCCTGACTTTGTTGCAATGCAACATAAGGATCCGATCGCGCAAATGCGTAGCGGTCAATCGGCGCCGCGTCCAACCTTCCCATCTACGACCTCCAGCGGGGTGCTACAGGGGGCGGTGGATCAGCCGACTTGCCGCCGCGCTCCCCCGATGCTAGCCGCGCGCCATGTCTGTCGATGCCGCAACCGTCCGAAAAATTGCGAGCCTTGCCCGGATCGCCGTCGCCGACGGCGACGTCGAGGCGATGGTTCCCGAACTCAACAATATCCTTGGCTGGGTCGAGCAACTCGCCGAGGTCGATACCGATGGTGTGGCGCCGCTTGCCGCGGTCGTCACCAATCATCAGCGGCTGCGCGATGACGTCGTGACGGATGGGGGGATTCGGGACGCGGTGCTGGCGAACGCACCGCAGGCCGAATATGGATTTTTTGCCGTGCCGAAGGTGATTGAATGAGCATTACCGATCTCGGCATTGCCGCCATCCGCGACGGGTTCCGCAACGGTGATTTTTCCGCGGCAGAGGTGGCCGATGCCTTCAACGCGGCGGTGTCGTCTGCAAGAGCACTGAACGCCTTCATCATCGAAACTCCCGATCATGCGCGGTTCGCCGCCGAGGCGGCCGACAAGGCGCGCTCCGCTGGAAGCCTGCTGCCGCTGTCGGGCGTGCCACTCGGCATCAAGGATCTTTTCTGTACCGCGGGCTATCAGACCACCGCGGCAAGCGGCATGCTGAGCGGCTTCGTGCCCACCTATGAGTCGACGGTCACGGCCCGGCTGTTCGGCGCTGGCGCCGGCATGCTCGGCAAGCTCAATCTCGATCAGTTCGCCATGGGCTCGTCGAACGAAACGAGCGCGTTCGGCAATGTGGTCTCGCCTTGGCGCCGCAACGATGGCGGCAATGCGCCGCTGGCGCCCGGCGGCTCTTCGGGCGGTTCCTCGTCCGCGATCGCGGCGCGGATCGTGCCCGCGGCCACCGGGACCGATACCGGCGGCTCGATCCGCCAGCCGGCCGCCTTTACCGGCATCGCCGGTATCAAGCCGACCTATGGCCGCTGCTCGCGCTTCGGCATCGTCGCCTTCGCGTCGTCGCTCGACCAGGCGGGCGCGATGGCGCAGGATGTTCGCGACTGCGCGATTCTGCTCGAGGCGATGGCGGGCTTCGACCCGAAGGATTCGACCTCGCTCGACATTGCGGTTCCGGCCTGGGAGCGGGAGCTTTCGGCCGACCTGCGGGGCAAGAAGGTCGGCATACCGAAGGAGTATCGTGTCGATGGCATGCCGGAGGCTGTCGATGCGCTATGGAGTCAGGGCATCCAATGGTTGCGGGACGCGGGAGCGGAGATCGTCGACGTGTCCCTGCCGCACACGCGCTTTGCGCTCCCGACCTACTATATCATCGCGCCGGCCGAGGCGTCGTCGAACCTCGCCCGGTACGATGGCGTTCGCTACGGTCTGCGCGAGTTGCCGGAGGGCGCCAATCTACAGGACATGTATGCCGCGACCCGTGCTGCCGGCTTTGGATCCGAGGTCAGGCGCCGTATCCTGATTGGGACCTATGTTCTGTCGGCCGGCTTCTATGACGCCTATTACACCAAGGCGCAGAAGGTCCGGGCCCTGATCGCGCGCGATTTCGAACGGGTATTCCAAGACGTTGACGTCCTGCTGACGCCGACCGCGCCGTCGGCGGCCTTCGCGCTCGGTGAGAAGAGTGCCGATCCGCTCGAGATGTATCTGAACGACGTCTTCACGGTGCCGGCAAGCCTGGCAGGGTTGCCGGCCATGTCGGTCCCTGCGGGGCTCGACCCGCAGGGCTTGCCGCTCGGTCTCCAGATCATCGGTCGGCCGCTCGACGAACAGGGCGTGCTCGATGTCGGGCTCGCGATCGAACAGCGGGCGGACTTCAATGCCAGGCCTCAGAACTGGTGGGCGAAATGAGCAGCTATCGGATCCAGGGCGCTACCGGCGAATGGGAGGTCGTGATCGGCCTCGAAGTTCATGCGCAGATCGTTTCCAAGGCGAAGCTTTTTTCCGGCGCGTCCGCTGAATTTGGTGCCGAGCCGAATCAGAATGTGTCGTTGGTGGATGCGGCGATGCCGGGAATGTTGCCGGTGCCCAACGTCGAATGCATCCGCCAGGCGGTCAAGACCGGCATGGCGCTGAACGCCGAGATCAACCGCTGGTCGCGTTTCGATCGGAAAAACTACTTCTACGCCGATCTGCCGCAGGGGTATCAGATTTCGCAGCTCTATCATCCGCTGGTGGGCGAGGGTGCGATAACGATTGACGCCGACGAGCGGTCGGGCATCAGCGAACCGAAGACCATCGGCATCGAACGCCTCCATGTCGAGCAGGACGCCGGCAAGCTGATGCACGATCAGCACCCGACACGCTCCTATGTCGACCTCAATCGATCGGGGGTCGCATTGATGGAGATCGTGTCACGGCCGGACATGCGTTCTCCCGCAGAAGCAGGAGCTTATCTCCGCAAGTTGCGGTCGATTCTTCGCTATGTCGGCTCGTGCGACGGCAATATGGAAGAAGGCTCGATGCGCGCCGACGTCAATGTGTCGGTGCGCCGGCCGGGCATGCCGTTCGGTACGCGGACCGAGACCAAGAACGTCAATTCGATACGCTTCGTGATGGCCGCGATCGAAGGCGAGGCGAACCGCCAGGTCGACGTGCTCGAAAGCGATGGCACGATCGTCCAGGAGACGCGGCTCTATGATCCGGACCGGAACGAAACTCGATCGATGCGGTCGAAGGAGGATGCGCATGACTATCGCTACTTCCCCGACCCCGATCTGCTGCCGCTCGAGCTAAGCGAGGATTTCGTCGCGGCCTGCGCGGCCGAGTTGCCCGAACTGCCCGATGCGAAGCGAGCCCGATATGAAGGGCCGCTCGGCGTGCCAGCATACAACGCCGCCGTTATCACGGCCGATGTCGAAACCGCTCGTTGGTTTGAGGCGCTGCTGGAGGCGAGCGGAAAGACCTCGCCCGAAACCGCGAAAGCGGCGTCCAATTGGCTGATTTCCGACCTTTTCGGGGCGCTCAATCGACTTGGCAAGGACATCGCGGATAGCCCCGTGAGCCCTGGACAAGGCGCCGAGCTTCTCGCGCTGGTCGCCGACGGGACGCTTTCGGGCACGCTCGCGAAGCAGGTGTTCGAAATCATGATCGAGACGGGAGAAGATCCCGGCAAGATTGTCGAGGAGCGGGGCCTCAAGCAGACCAGCGACACCGGCGCGATCGAGGCGGTGATCGCGGAGGTGATGGCGGCTAATGCCGACAAGGTCGCCGAGTATCGCAGCGGCAAGGACAAGCTGTTCGGCTTCTTCGTGGGCCAGACGATGAAGGCGACGGGCGGCAAGGCCAATCCGGGCGTCGTCAACGAGCTGCTCAAGAAGGCTTTGGCGTAGTCCCGGGCAGCTGAAGCAGTCCTCCCGGCCTGGTTCGACGTTGGTATGGAGTGGACCGGTCGATTTGGAGCTGACCGCACGCCGTCGGCGTTTCGCCGGTCTTTCGCGGCGCGGTCTGCAGGGGCGGGCATGTCAGCGCCGTCGGGCGCGAACCCGGCTCGTGGTGGCGCGGGATGGTCCGACGAGGCGGGAAACGAAGCGCGCGGTACGCGGGTTGCCCTCACCCGCGATGCTGCTATAGAGCCCGCCGACCGACGGTCCTGATTTGCGGGCGTGGCGGAACTGGTAGACGCGCTGGATTTAGGTTCCAGTATCGCAAGATGTGGGGGTTCGAGTCCCTTCGCCCGCACCAGCTCTCGCCACCGCCCAGCCCGAACAGGACCCGCCGCCGCATTTTCGAATTAGAGGTTGGAACCGCTCCATGCAAACTGTCGAAACGCTCAATGAGGGCCTCAAGCGCGCCTATACGGTGACGATTCCCGCCAATGACGTCGCCCAGCGCGTCGAGGCTGAGATCAAATCGATTGCTCCGCAGGTCCGCATGCCCGGTTTCCGGCCGGGGAAGGTGCCGGCCAACCTGGTCAAGAAGATGCACGGCCCGGCCATCGAGCAGGATGTTCTCAACAAGACCGTTCAGGATGGAATCCAGAAGCTTATCGCGGAGCAGAAGCTGCGCCCGGCGATGCAGCCGTCGGTCGAGCTGGACGAGGCTTATGAGATGGGCAAGGACGTGGCCCTCAAGGTCGAGCTTGAAGTGCTTCCGGACGTGCCGTCGCCGGTGATTGAGGGCCTCAAGCTCGAGCGCCTGACGGTAGAGGCGCCGGCCGACGAGATCGACAGCCAACTCGAGCGCATCGCTGCCCAGCAGAAGCAGTATCAGGACGCTCAGGAAGGACATCCGGCGGTCGAGGGCGACCTTGTGGTCATGGATTATGTCGGCACCGTCGACGGCGTCGCCTTCGATGGGGGCACCGGTGAGGGCATGTCGATCGAGCTGGGCTCCGGCCGGCTGATTCCCGGCTTCGAAGCCCAACTCGAAGGCGTGAAGAAGGGTGAGAGCCGCACGTTGAACGTCACTTTCCCCAAGGATTATGGCGAGAAGTCGCTGGCGGGCAAGGAGGCGCAGTTCAAGGTTCAGGTCACGGACGTCCGTGTTCCCGGCGAGACCAGGGTCGACGACGAGTTCGCCAAGTCCTTGGGGCTCGAAAGCCTGGAAACGCTGCGGAACCTGATCAAGGGGCAGGTGGAGCAGGAACTCAACAACCTCACCCGCACCCATATGAAGCGCAAGCTGCTCGATCAGCTCGCCGCCAGCCACAGCTTCCCGGTTCCGCCCTCGATGGTCGACGCCGAGTTCGACCAGATCTGGTCCCAGCTCGAGCATGAGGCCAGTCACGAGGAAGACCCGGAAGCGGCCAAGGCCGAGCTGGAAAAGGATCGCGATGATTATCGCGCGATCGCGGAGCGGCGCGTCCGCCTCGGTCTGCTGCTGTCGGAAATCGGTCAGCAGAACGGCGTCGAGGTCAATCAGCAGGAGATGCAGCGGCTGATCATCCAGGCCGCCCAGCAATATTCGCCGGCCGATCGCGAACGGTTCATCCAATATGTCCAACAGGATCCGATGGCCGCCGCTCAGCTGCGCGCGCCGCTCTATGAGGACAAGGTGGTCGACCTCCTGTTCGACAAGGCCGAGATCAGCGACCGCAACGTCAGCCGCCAAGAGCTGGAAGAGGCGATCGAGGCCGATGAGGAACTGATCGGCAAGGGCCATGTCCACGGGCCGGGCTGCGGCCATGACCATGACCATGGCCATGGCCATGACGATCATGGCGATGCGGACAAGCCCGCGAAGAAGGCGGCCGCGAAAAAGTCTGCGGCCAAGCCCGCGGAGAGCAAATCGGCCGACGCGGAGCCAATAGCGAAGGCGGCGACCGCGAAGAAGGCGCCTGCCAAGAAGGCGGTTGCTCCCGTCGAGGCGGAGGAAGCGACGCCGGCGCCGGCGAAGAAGGCATCTGCGAAAAAGAAGACCGCGGCCGAGTAAGCCGGCCGGCTCTCGCGAAAACGGCTCAGGGCCGGACGGTAAGTCCGGCCCTTTTCTTTTGGTGGCCGGAATCTCTTGAAACCCCGACGGCAAAGGCCGATGTTGGGGTGGCAAGCCCATATGAAGGACCGATACCGCAATGCAGAATCCGTTTGAAACCGGCCAGTTCCTCAATCCGGAAACGGGCGCGCTGGTGCCGGTGGTCATCGAGCAGTCGAATCGCGGCGAACGCAGCTTCGACATTTACTCGCGGCTGTTGCGCGAGCGGATCATCTTCGTGACCGGCCAGGTCGAGGACCATATGGCCTCGCTGATCACCGCGCAGCTGTTGTTCCTGGAATCGGAGAATCCGAAGAAGGACATCTTCATGTACATCAACTCGCCGGGTGGTGTGGTGACGGCCGGTCTCGCGATCCACGACACGATGCAATATATCCGGCCTCGGGTCGGCACCGTCTGCATCGGCCAGGCGGCTTCTATGGGCAGCTTCCTGCTCGCCGCAGGGGAGCCGGGCATGCGGGTCGCCCTCACCAACAGCCGCATCATGATCCACCAGCCATCGGGCGGCGCGCAGGGCATGGCGGCCGACATCGAGATTCAGGCGCGCGAAATCCTGCGCATGCGCCACCGTCTGAACTCGCTCTATTCCACATATACCAAGCAGCCGATTGAGGCGATCGAGACGGCCATGGACCGCGACAAGTTCCTCGAAGCCGACGAGGCCAAGGCATTCGGGTTGATCGACGAGGTGTTCGACAAGCGTCCGAGCCCTGCCGACGAGGCGATTGCCGCCTGACACCGGCAGCGGCGAAACTCCGAGGCAGGGCTGCTTTGCCAGCCCTGCCTCATAATCGGATCAGGCCGATGCTTGCCGGGGCGCTTCCGGCAGTTTTTCGCTAGCGTGACGGCGCTTTTCGACGAGCCAGCGTGACACGCAATCGGCGGCAAGAAAGACCAGCAGGCCGTAAACGATATAGGTATAGCGCGGCAGGGGCTGGAAAATCGAATAGATCAAGCCCGGAGCCAATACTGTCGGCAACAGGAAGATATAGCCCCGGCGCCTCTTCCAGAGGCCAATCCCCAGGCCGATGAGGGCGAAGGTCGAAATGACGCAAAGGAAAATCGCCCGCTCCGAAGCGAAGCGTCCGGTGCCGGTGTGGCGAAACCCCCAGGCCCGGGGCCAATAGAATTCGGTGAAATGGCGCGCCGTCAGACGCGCGAACTCGCTGGGGTGGGCTCGAATCCACGCCTTCGTCTCTTCGGCGAGCTTGCGATTATAGGCGACCTCGCCCCCGGCTGCCTCGAATTTTGTCTTGAGCTTTTGGTTGAAGAAAGGCGCGACCTCGCGGAGGCGCTGCTCATAGGCTTCGCCCGGATCGACCGGATCGACCGCCGCTGGATAATTGGCGACAGCGAGTTGAAGTCCCGAGTTGTCGCGCAACAGGATCGGCGCGCCCATTACAAAATAATTGCGAATGGCCCATGGCGTGATGAGGGCCGTGAGCGCCACGGCGGCGATCGCCACCGCCAGCATGATCCGGGGCCAGGCGAGATTGCGCAGCAGATAGATCCCCGCCGCAATATAGGTACCAACCCCTAGCGTCGGCGTCACGAACATGGTCGCAGCGGCGAGGAAGGCGGCGACCACCATCCACCGGACTCCCGGATCGCCCTGACCGTCGAGCTTCAGGAACAGCAACAGGCCGGCCAGCGACAGATTCACGGCCAGCGCAGCATCCCAGTACCGGAAGATGATCGTCTCGTTGCCGATGTAGATCGGAACCAGACACAAGGCGGCCAGCGCGAGCAACAGACCGAGCGAAGGTGTTCCGAGGCGCCGAAACAAGATCAGCAAGAGCGCGAAGGATGCGAAAACCTGCAGCAAGCACCAGGTGGCAAGCAGAAAGCTCGAGGCCGGCGTGTCGACCCCGAACAGCGCGAACACGCCGCCTGCGATGGCTGGCGATGTCGGCGTGAGATGCGCCGTCGGACCCTGTCCGGCGTAGAAGGGATCCGCGAAGCTGCCCTTGGTCGCCAGCGAAATCGCAACGCGCCGAGCTTCGCCTGCTGCCATCATGTCGTTCGGTTGCCGCAGGATCCAGAATATCCGAAGGGCCAGTCCGGCGAGCATCAGGGCGATGACGCCCCACCATGTTTTCCTAGAGATCGGCTTCGCCCACGTCACGAGTGCTTGTCCTCGTTGACGCGCGCCTCGATCTTCCGGACCTTTTCAAGGGTGATCTCGATCAACTGGCGATTATGGTTGAGCAGATCCGCGACCATGCCGAGCAGGAAGGCGGTCGTGCCGATCGTGAGCAAGGCCGAGCCGATGATCAGCGACTGGATTTTCCCCTGCCCTGTCGCGAACAGATAGTAATACAGGAAGCGGATCAGCGGTATCGACCCGATGAGCGCGACGATCAGTCCGATCAGCGTGAACACGCGCAAGGGCCTGTACATGGAGTACATGCGCAACAAGGTCGTCGCGGATCGCTCGATGAAGCGGAAGACATTCTTGAAAAGCCGCGACTCGCGGGTCTTCGCGTTGGTAGAGATTGGCACGCTGGTGAACGCAATGCCCTTCATGCCTACCTGAATCAGCATTTCGATCGTGTAGCTGAACGACGAAACGATATTGATGCGCATCGCGGCGTCGCGCGAGATTGCGCGGAAACCGCTCACTGCGTCCGGCACGTCGACGCCCGAGAAGCTGCGCACCACCCAACTGCCGAATCGCTGCAAAGCCTTCTTGCTCGGCGAGAAATGATCGATGGCGCCGGTCTGGCGATCGCCGACCACGACGTCGGCCCGGCCTTCGATTATCGGCTGGACCAGCTTGGCGATGTCCGCGCCGTTATACTGGTTGTCGCCATCGGTATTGACGACGATGTCCGCGCCGAGCGCCACGCAGGCATCCAGGCCGCGGCGGAACGAACGCGCCAGGCCCATGTTGCGCTTGTTGCGCAGGATATGATCGACGCCGATCTCGCGCGCGACTTCGACGGTGCGGTCGCGTGACCCGTCATCGATGATGAGAATCTCGACCTTGTCGATGCCCGGGATATGGCGCGGAATGTCCGCCACGGTAGCTGGTAAAGTGAATTCCTCGTTGTAGCACGGGATTTGAACGATCAGCTTCATGCTGCGGAAAACTCCTCCAAATCCCGTCGACGTGCCGCGAAATGCTGGCGAATCGCGAGGTATTTCGGTATCTTGCCTCGCGGTGCAACGAAAGTATAGTCGGTGCCATGATGCTTAAAACGGCCTATGTTTCAGTATTACACGGTCTCGGCGCGGTGGCAGCGCGATCAGGTATTTCGGGAGCTTTGGAAAAGGCCGGAACGAATAGCCGTACAGCCAGATGGGCTCGCAGTTTATTCGCTATTTATCGAATCGATGAGATGATCCTTCTCGATCTTCCCTGGTGGACTTTTAATGCGATCGAGCAGACCGGTGCCTTCCTGCGAGCGCGGCCGGAGGCGCGGGTCTTCGAATATGGCAGCGGCGCGAGCACGATCTGGCTGGCCCGCCGAGCCGGGTACGTCACGAGCGTCGAGCATGATCCATCATGGTATCGCCTCGTCGGTCAAAAGGTCGCGGCTTATGGCAATGTCCGCTTGCTCAACGTGCCGGCCGACCCCGAGTCAGAGACGGATGCGGCTTTTCTGTCCAATAAGGCGGGATGGAAAGGGCGCAGCTTCCGGAACTATGTCCGTGCGATCGACGATGATGCCGGCGAATTCGATCTGATCGTGATCGACGGACGGGCGCGCCCGGCCTGCCTTCATCACGCACTGCCGCGGTTGAAGAAGGACGGCATGATTTTGTTCGACAATAGCCACCGCCGACCCTATCGGCGGGCCATTGCCGAAACTCCGCTGAAGGCCATCCGCACACGCGGATTGACGGCTTGCCTGCCATATCCGGACGAGACCACCTTGTTGCAGCGAGCATGACCGAAGATACATGTGAGACGCGGGCGCAAGACGCGATTGCGCGGCCCGTCGGTCAGGGGAGCAATTTTTCGGCGCGGCGCTTGCTTCTGCTCATCAGGTCGTCGGACTATTTCCTGGCCCAGTTCGTACGGTTCGGCTTGACGACTGCGATGAGCGCAGGGGTTACGGTGGGTCTGCCGATTGTCCTGCATGAGGTGTTCGGCGTCCGCCCTCAAACCGGCGCCGCCGTCGCTTTCGTCATTGCCTTTCTGGTAAACTTCCTGAGCCTCCGCCTCATGGTTTTCCGGAGCCGGCACGGCGCGGGCAGGGATTTCCTGGTGTTCCTGTCGAGCAGTCTGGCATTCCGTGGGATGGAATATCTCGCTTTTCTGGCGATCCTGTCCGCGAAAATAAATTATATCATCGGATTGGTGTCGGTCCTCACCCTTTCGACCCTCGCCAAATGGTTCTGGTACCGGCGCGTAATGCATAAGGGGGGATGTCGGTCGGCGCCATCGCAGGCCGAATAGGCGCAACCCTGGACAACGCAAAATTCCGGGCCCCGTGGTGACCGATCACGTTAACGGGGAGCGCGTGGATCTTTTCGGTTGGCTGCGGATATAGTGCCGCGTTTACCATGTGCACTGCGGCACAGCCATTGCGGCGGAAAAGGTGCACCCCATATCGACCGGAACCGTGCGACCGATCATTGCTTCTTAAGGAGGTTGTGGGATCGTGCGGTACATGTTTAGGATGCGTTTGATCCCAAGCGGAGTCAGGATCTGAGTTTATGACCAAGTTGACCGGCGGCGACTCGAAGAGCACGCTCTACTGCTCCTTCTGCGGCAAGTCGCAGCACGAGGTCCGCAAGCTTATTGCCGGGCCTACGGTTTTCATCTGTGACGAATGTGTCGAGCTTTGCAACGACATCATCCGCGAAGAGACCAAGGGTGCGCTCGCCAGCAAGAAGGATGGCGGGGTGCCAACCCCGCACGAGATCTGCGAGCATCTCGATCAATATGTGATCGGACAGGCCAAGGCCAAGCGGGTGCTCTCGGTTGCGGTCCACAACCATTACAAGCGGCTCAACCACGGCGCGAAGGGCGCCGATGTCGAGCTAGCAAAGTCGAATATCCTGCTGGTCGGTCCGACCGGTTCGGGCAAGACGCTGCTTGCCCAGACGATGGCTCGCCTGCTCGATGTACCGTTCACCATGGCCGACGCGACGACCCTCACCGAGGCAGGCTATGTCGGCGAGGACGTCGAGAATATCATTTTGAAGCTGCTGCAGGCGTCGGACTATAATGTCGAGCGGGCACAGCGCGGTATCGTCTATATCGACGAGATCGACAAGATCAGCCGCAAGGCCGACAATCCGTCGATCACCCGCGACGTCTCCGGCGAGGGAGTCCAGCAGGCGCTGCTCAAGCTGATGGAAGGCACCACTGCGAGCGTTCCGCCACAAGGGGGGCGTAAGCATCCGCAGCAGGAATTTCTGCAGGTCGACACGACCAACATCCTCTTCATCTGCGGCGGCGCCTTTGCGGGGCTGGAAAAGATCATCGGAGATCGCCTCCAGGGCAAGTCGATCGGCTTCGGGGCCTATGTCGCTGCGCCCGAGGAGCGTCGAACGGGTGAGACGCTCCAGCAGTGTGAGCCGGAAGATCTGCTGAAATTCGGGCTTATCCCTGAATTTGTCGGTCGTCTCCCCGTTATCGCCACGCTCATGGATCTGGACGAATCCGCGCTGGTCGAGATTCTCACCGCGCCTAAGAACGCCCTGGTCAAACAATATCAGAAGCTCTTCGAGATGGAGGGGGTCAAGCTCGGCTTTACCGACGACGCGCTCGTCGCGATTGCCCGCCGCGCGATTACCCGCAAGACCGGCGCGCGGGGCCTGAGGTCAATCCTCGAAGGGCTCCTGCTCGACACGATGTTCGACTTGCCGTCGATGGACGGCGTCGACGAGATCATGATCGACAAGGAGGTCGTCGAGGGTCGCAAGGACCCGGTTCGGGTTTTCGCCAAGAAAAGCAAAGAGAAGGCTGGCGGCGACGCCGCCTGATCCTCTGCAGACCAGCTACTAAAAGGCCGCCGGCGTCACCCGGCGGCCTTTATGTTTGATGCCCTCCGTTCGGCAAGGGGCCGGTGGTTCCGGCGTGCGATGCCGAACCGGCGACTACGTCACCTGATGCCCAGCGCCCGCGCCGCGTCGTCGAACCGCGCACGGTTGGCGGGATCACCCGCGAAGATTGTTTTGGCCCGGGAGAGCGCCTCCTTGGCCCCGCTCATGTCCTTTAGCACGACGCGCGATCGCATCAGCATGATCCAACGATCGGGGTCACGCGGGTTGGCCTCGAGACGGGCGGCAAGCTGGGCGACCATCCCTCGCGCCATCTCGTCCTGCTGGCCCGGCGGAAGCGCGCTGGCGGCTTTGAGATCGGCGGACGTCGGCCCGGGGATGCCCGCCGTGGCGATGCCGGTCCCGCTCGCCGGTGACGGGGGCATGGCGGGGGACGGCTTGGATGGCGCCGGCATACGGCCGGCGAGGTCGATCTTGTTGGCGGCGGCGACGTCGGTGATCACCTTGCGGACCGAATCTTCCCATGGTGCGCCCGACGGGCTGTCCTTGAGGAGCTGGATCCAGTCGTCGACCGCGCCTTGATGATCGCCGTCGCGGTCCCGCTTCACCGCCATGAAATATCGCGCGCGGAAATCGCTCGCATCGATGGCCAAAGCCCTTCTGAACGAGCGTTCGGCCTCGGGGATGACTCCCCCGGGCCCAGCCAGGAGCTGAGCCTCGCCCAATGCCGACCAGATCTCGGCGCTGCTCGAATCGATCGCGGCGGCTCGCGAATAGGCTTTCGCGGCGTCCGGATATCGGCCGACACTGTAATAGGAGAGGCCAAGGAGCTGCCATCCGCGCGCATCGTCCGGGTTGGCGCGTAGCTTTTGTTCGAGTTTGCCGATCATCGAGCCGACATCGCCGACGGGCTGTGCGGCGGGGGGAAGGGAAGCCGCTTCGCGCACTCCATCCGCCGCGCGCGGACGCAGCGCCGCGAGTGCGATCGCCGCGACGGCGATCAGCGCCGCCAGCAGCAGCGCGATCCTCGAGAAACGTACCGGCATGCCCTTGCGTCCGGGGTCTTGAGTTGTCACAAATTTCTCCGGTTTAGAACCTGATAGGCTTTGATCCCGTAATGTAACGAAAGTCTAGCAGAACGCGTCGAAGCTGTTAGACTAATGCCGGGCTGCCTCGAATTCCTCAAATGGCGCAGGGGGATCAGAGGTTTGACGTCACAATTTAGTCGCTTTCCGGCGGCGACGAAGCGGGGCAGGGGGAAACAGTGGCAGATAGCTACCGGATCGCCATCGTTGGCTCAGGGCCGGCGGGGATCAGTGCTGCGGCGCATGCCGCCGAGCTTGGGCTGTCGCACGTCCTCCTCGAAAAGACCGACCATCTTTCCGATACGATCTACAAGTATCAGAAGGGCAAGCATGTCATGGCGACGCCGAGCCAGCTGGTG
>Ga0068864_100000613_pt1 | contig 30125 bp, 30 predicted proteins | sample KBSSwiS72_FD_66586 | JGI IMG/M metagenome (GOLD analysis project Ga0068864, IMG submission 66586) | Switchgrass rhizosphere microbial communities from Kellogg Biological Station, Michigan, USA - KBS Switchgrass S7-2 | ecosystem: Host-associated > Plants > Roots > Rhizosphere > Soil ...
CCGTCTTCGGAGGAGGAATGGCGCATCCTATGTCCCCGAAGAGACAAATCAGGTCCACCAGAAATTACTAATTCAATGTTCCACGAATCCGCGCCAGTCCCTGCCGGGCAGGAAGGTAGTCTGGCCGATCGATCAATGCTTTTCGATATTCATCCCGGGCAGTGATCCATTCGTGTTTTGCCTCATAGGCCCGTCCGAGATTGACGTGCGGGAAGCAGTAGCTTTCATATCGTGGAGCTTCCAGGGCGAGTCGGAACCATGGGATCGCTTCGTTGACCTGCCCCTGCTGCAGCAAATAGGCGCCGATATCGTTGTAGGGATTTCCAAACTCGGGATCGACTTCGATCGCCTTGCGGCATTCCGCAATGGCGTCGTCCAGACGGCCCATATAGCTGTAGGTCCATCCTCGGAATGTGTAGGCCTCCGCAGTCGGGAAGCTTTCAATGGACTTGCTGTAAAGCTCCACTGCAGCCTCCAATTCTCCCTTCATCTGCTTCCTGTAGGCTTCTTCGAAAAATCGGGATGCGAGTTCTTTGCGTACTTCTTCGTCCATAGAAGAAAAATCGAATCCAATGGAAACACGTTTAATTCAGGAGTCCATATTTCCCTCCTGAGTCAGGAGGGCCGCGGGATTGCGAAGCACCCAGGCCGAACGGTTCCGGCCTGGGAACCACCCCTCGCACGACCTTCGGTCGTGCTGCCCTCCTGACTCAGGAGGGCAAATCCGCACACGACACAGCTTTCGGGCTATTCCCTGCTAGACGAATTCGAGAGGAACCTGCTTCGGGATGATTTTCTTTTCGTACGCTTCCTTGAGAATCAAGGCGACCGCCTCTCGGCCGTCCGAACCGTAATCGAGAGTGGTCTCATTGACGTACATACCGATGAACCGATCCACCTGCGAAGGATCCAGTCCCCGTGAAAATTGCGCCGCGTATGCCATCCCTTCATCGCGATGATCGAGTCCGTACTGAATGCTTTTCTTAATGTCGCTGCAGATCTGCGCCGTCAATTCCGGGCCCAAATCGCGGCGGATCACATTGCCACCGAGAGGAAGAGGAAGCCCGGTTCGTTCCAGCCACCACTCTCCAAGATCCACCACCTTGTGCAGTCCCAACTCGCGGTACGTCAGCTGGCCTTCGTGAATCAACAGGCCGGCTTCATACTTCCCCTTTTGGACTTCTTCGAGAATACGATCGAACGGTACGACTTCTCCTTTAACCTTCGGCTCAAACAGCTGTAATGCCAGCCATGCCGTCGTCATCTCGCCGGGAATCGCAACCGTCTTGCCCGCCAATGCGTTTGGGCTCATCGGCTTTCCTGAAATCACAATGGGACCATAATTCCGTCCCATGCTGGCGCCGCAGGACATCAGCGCATACCGGTCTGCCATATACGCATACGCATGTATGGAAATTGCGGAGACCTCGTATTCCCCCTTCAACGCCTTGCGATTCAGCGTTTCAATGTCGCTGAGCAGGTGAACGTAATTTATATCTCCGGTATCGATCTTGCGGGTTGCAAGGGCGTAGAACATGAACGCGTCATCGGAATCCGGACTGTGTGCGACATGAATATCAGCTTTCAATTACCAGGCCTTTCTCAGGAAATAGTTTTTGGGAACCTCCCACAACATGGCGCGCAATGAATAGCGCATGCTGTCGTGGATAAAACAGACATGGGAACACCAGCACTGATCACAAGAAATCTTCGCAGGCTCGGTCTTTCGCGGCTCGGATTCCCAGAACACATTGAAGTTCATATCGTTCTTCCGCAGGTCGCCAATGGGGGCTCGCAGCTCGCATGCGCGAACACGGCCGTCAAAATCCACCACCGCGGAAGTTTCGCCGGCCGTGCATGGCATTGCCCAGGGTTTGGAGCCATCCGCATTTTCCAGCTGTGTACGGTGATGAAATGTCAGGGTACCCACATACGCCACCTTCTTAAGCCATCGAACGATGGGATTCGGATCGTGCATCAGCTGATTGGCATATCGCTCATGGATCGATGCAATGCCGGAATACAGCTTTTTCAGGCTCTCACCGCGAAAATCCTTCAGCCCTGGATCCCGGGCATCGCCACGAATCAAATTGAAGTAATGTCCGTCGACCAGATTCTCCGACAGAATCCATTCGGCCAGTATCAGGATCTCATCCCGATTATCGCGGGTGATCACCGTGTTGAAATGAACTTCAAGTCGCTTTCCAAATCGCGCTCTCAGGGTTCGAAGTGTTCGAGCCGTAAAGATGGCCTTGTCGAAGTTTCCAGGAACTCCCCGCATCTCATCGTGAGAATCCCGCAGTCCGTCGAGGGCAATATTGATGTTCAGTTCGAGTTTGGGATTGGCTTCAAGGCATCGTTCAGCGATCTGGAAGATCCGTGCCGGCTTCAATCCATTCGTCGGAAGGTTGATATGGCGGACTCCGTTATTTTTAACGAACAGATTGATGATTTCTTCCAGATCCCGGCGCAGAGTCGGTTCGCCGCCGCTGAACCACAGATCCGTAATCTGCGGCGTGCTTTTGGAAAGTTTTACAATTTCGTCCCAGCTGAGATCGCCGGCCTTGTTCAATTCGTCCCAGTAAAAGCAAGTGTCGCAGGTGGCATTGCAATGGGACGTGACAAAGAAGATCAGCGTGTTCAGCTTTCGCCGGCGCCATGTTGGACGATAGTGTGTTGTGGTGAGATCAGACTGTAACGCCGTTGTCGCCATATGATGTCTCTCGTGAATGCCGAACGAACCATATTGTACTCGTACAACAACGAGCCAAGGGGTGCTAACAGGATATAGGACCATTTCCATTTCGACAAGGTTCCGGAAGGCAGCACCGTGTTCACCGCTTCGAGCCGAATCCACGACTTCAAACCCGACAAAAGAAATATCGTCATCCAGACGCCAGCGGATACCGGATCCGGCCACATGGCCAGCATCCGTATCATCGACCACCAGAACGTGACGTTGAATATCGTCTGTCCGATGAAAGCCACACGCCACAACTTTGGTTCGTACACGCGCGTGATGATCATCTGTCGGGTTGTGAATTCCAGAAGTTCGAGCCAGCTGCAGCGGCCGTGAGAAGGAATGAGGCAGGCCGGCACAAAAGCGATTCGCAGGCCGGCGTCTCTTACCGCACGAGTTACCGCAAAGTCGTCACTGACGGCATGATCCCAGGCGTCACGGACGCGGGCGCGAGCAAATACATCGCGGCGCAGAGCCATGGAGCCGCCCCATGCGAAATTCCGGGAGTGCGAACCCAGCGCGGTGACAACCGATGCATTCCAGATCGAACGGAAAAGCGAAGGTACCGATCCGGGCTCCGCCATATACCAGCGATAACCGGTGGCAACACCAACGGTTTCATCTGCCAGTGGCGGAATCAGATTCGAAATCCAGTCTTCCGGGTATCGGGCATCGGAATCGCAGAACACAAAGACTTCCGAATCTCCCGCGGCGTGCTCGACCGCGTGGATGAGGTTGTGAACTTTCTGGCCGCGAGCTGTCGCGATCCCGGCAACCAGCACCGTCGCGCTTAATTTCTGGAGTGGCTGCTTTACTGGATCGCCATCGGCTTCAACGACGAAAACAGTGCGCAGATTCGGATAGTCCTGATTCAGGATCGATTCGGCATTAGCCGAAAATTCCGGCTCGACTCCTTTGCACGGACAAATCACCAGGACGCGTGGACGCCAGGTAGAAGTTGGGCGGTAGGTCCGGATGTGACGCGCGGAACGGATGCCGTCGAGCAGTCCGACGATTCCTAGGGTGATGGCAAGAATGGAGAGAACGATGAACATCACAAAGTGGTTCCCTCTCCCGACGGGAGAAGGTGGTGCGAAGCACCGGCTGAGGGGTACCGAAGGACTTTGGTTTTCAAATGGTACCCCTCTCCCGTCTGGAGAAGGATTTGTCCCAAAAATCATCGATGAATTGGTGCAAATCCAACCTTAATGCAACACCGCGAAATCGCGGATGCTGCAACGCAAACCGCACCACTTTTGCCATCACCCGCTTCCGGGACCACCGGCGATTTTTTTCGCGCTCGTAATCCTGTCGCATTTCACCATACGACCAGCTTCGTTCGAGACCCCGGATCACGGACTCCGCCGCGATCACCCCGGTATCCAGCGCATGATGCATCCCTTCCCCGCAGAATGGATCGATCATCCCCGCTGCATCTCCAATCGTCATGAACTCACTTCGACCGGACTTGTATGCGACCGGACCCGTCACCAGACAGTTCGGCTTCCCCATATATCGCGCCAGCGCATCGCGTCGAATCAGAAAGCACGAGTTCGATCGATTCCCTTCAATCCCAACCGTCCCCCCATAGCCGTCTGAAAAAAACCAGAAATCCATCACGTCACCACGACTTTCCGCTTCATAAAACTGAATACCAAACTGCTGCGTCGCATGCATTTTCGTAAACCGACTCAGTTTTCCCGCTGCATCGATCAGGACTTTAGCGGACACTTCCGATCCATCGTTCATTCGCATCCGAAACCGGCCATCGGGCTGGCGTTCTGCGGACAGGACGTTTCCCAGCTTCACCGCGCCGTGATCGCCGATCTCCGCATCGAGCGTCCTCCGCGATATGCCAAGACCTGCACGACGGAACGAAATTTCGAATTCCATTCCTTCGGCCCTTAGCCTTGCCGATCGGACATCCACCGCGCCGGCCGCACGCAATTTATGCAGGAGGCCCAATTCGTCCAGGACCTCGACAGCTCCAGGCGATAGAAATCCACCGCAGACCTTCTCTCTTGGAAAGCGATCCCGCTCGATGGCCACCGCATCGATGCCGGCACGCGACAACGTCCTCACGCAGGCAGCGCCCGCAAGACTTGCCCCGATAATTGCGACATCGATGTTTTTCATTTCGTGGCCACCAGAACCAGACGGTACGGAAAGCTCCGATAGACTCTGGCCGGAACGCCGGCCGTTTTGGCGACGTCCACGAGTTCGGCGGGGCGAAACGCGCGACGTACCGATGCCGCTGAGTCATTTCGGAACATGGTGCTACGGCTGAAGAGAGCGGAAAGAACTCGAATCGAGGCATGCGCCACGCGATTACGATGAAGATCATTCACAATCACGATTCGACGTGCGACTCGCCACATCTCCCGAAGAACGGAAACACATTCCGCAGTCGTGAGGTGGTGGAAGAACAGCGAGCAGATCACCGCATCGAATGTCCTGTCCGCAAAAGGCAGCTGCAGAGCGTCACCCGCCACCGGAGCGGTCTGCCTGGCCATCTTCAATCCACGCGGATTCATGTCCAGCGATACCACCCTGCACTTGCGTCGACTCGCCAGGGCTTCGCCGACGTCGCATCCACCGGCAGCAACATCCAACACGGACATCGCATCTTCCGGCAGAAATCGCTCGACGGCGCGGATTCCACCAAGATGTTTATTGACCGCGGTCAGTTCGTTATAGGCTTCGACAAATTCCGAATCCGGCCGCGACAAATCATCCATCAACTCGGTTTCGTTCGAACGGACCGACAGATCAACCACGAGGATTCCCCAGGATCAGTACGGAATTTTTGGATCCGAATCCGATGCAGTTTGCCAGTGCATATCGCACCGGGTTGCTCCTTGGCACCAGGGGGACATAATCCAGATCACATTCCGGATCCGGATCCTCCAGGTTCAGCGTCGCGGGAATCGTGGAATGCTCCATGGCGAATAGAATCGCGCTGATGCCCGAAGCGCCACTGGCTCCCTGGGGATGTCCGACCATGGATTTCGTCGCGCTCATGGGAATCGACGACGCGCGTTTTCCAAAACACAGCTTGATGGCTCGCGTTTCAATCCGATCGTTCAGTTCTGTCGAAGTGCCATGAAGATTGATGTAGTCGATATCATTCGGTGTCAGACCCGCATCCCGAATTGCAATATTCATGGCACGAGAGGGTTCGACTCCGGATTCATCCAGGCGAACGCGATGGTAGGCATCGCAGGTGGAACCGTAACCCAGGATCTCGGCATAGATATGGGCACCGCGTTTCTTCGCCGACTGCTCGGTTTCCACGATATAGATCCATGAACCTTCTCCCAGCACGAATCCATCGCGGTCTTTCGAAAAAGGACGTGATGCCCGTTCCGGCTCGTTGTTCCAGGATTCCGTCAGGATGCGCATGAGGCAGAACCCTGCCAGTATTCCTGGTGCGAGCGGTGCGTCCGCCCCGCCCGTAACGACTGCGTCCGCGCGTCCGCTCACAATGGCCTGGCATGCATAGAAAATCGCATCGGTGGAACTGGTGCATCCCGTCGAAATCATGTGACTGGCCCCGCGGAGCTGGTACGCCATGGAGACTTCGCTGCTCAGCGTTCCGATCGTCGACGTTGGGATGGTATAGACGCTCGCTTTTCGAGGCTCGCCGCGAAACCAATGCGCATATTGTCGTTCGGTAAATTCCAATCCACCTCCGCCGCTACCCAGCACCACTCCAATTCGACGGCGTGTTTCGATATCCAGATCCGCGGCTGGGAGTAACGCATCCTGAAGGGCCTGCCCGGTTGCGCCCAATGCAAGTCCCGCTGTCCGGGATACATGCTGCCGATCCTTGGTGGAGAAGTACGACAAGACATCCAGATCGCGCACTTCACCAGCAATCTGAACCGCGGAGTTGCCGGTATCAAATGCGCCAATGCGTCGAACTCCACTTCTGGAATTCCGGTATCCATCCCACAACGTGTCTCGAGAATTGCCCAGCGGAGTCAGGCAGCCCATGCCACTGATGACAATTTTGTCCTGACGGGGAGAACGGAGTGCGGATAAACTCACGCGGCAATCATAACGCTAAAGTTCCTACGCAATGTCGCCGATGATGGGATTGTGATAGAACCCATCCAGATTCCGGAAGTGCTGAAGATTCCCGATAAAGGATCCATGGGCAATCGGCAGCCTCCTCCCAGAAAGCAGCATCGGCAGCCGCAAACGGACCACACTCCACCGGCCACGCTATACCGCCCGGATGGTGCCATCGACGGCACGATCGACGAAGAAGGAACACCTCACATCGACGTTGTCGGGTAGCGCGCGCTCTTTTTCGATCGAATTCCCAAAATGACAAATCTCCGCCCCCTGTCATTCACTGGGATTTGTCATTTGTCATTAATCAATTGTCATTTGTCATTTTGGGGAATGCGAATGAAGACCCCTGTGGAGCAGCGATTGACAATCCCTGCACCCTTCGCTACTTTAAGAGTTTCGTTCACTAAAGCTGGAGGTAACCATGAGCGCCAATACAGTTGAAATCACCGACGCGAATTTTGATGCCGAAGTAGCCAAATCCACTGTTCCCGTACTGATCGATTTCTGGGCAGCGTGGTGCGGGCCGTGCCGGGCATTGGCGCCAACCGTCGAAGCCGTTGCGGAACAATACAAAGGCCGCATTAAAGTCGGCAAACTCGATGTCGACGCCAACGGCGCAACATCGGCCAAATACAGCATCCGCGGAATCCCAACGCTGCTTCTCTTCAAGGACGGACAGGTGAAGGAACAGATCGTGGGCGCCGTCGGAAAGGAAGTCATCACGAAGGCGCTCGACAAGCACCTCTCCTGACAATTCTCCGATGAACTTAGCTATCGTAGGCCTCCAATGGGGAGATGAAGGCAAAGGCAAAATCGTCGACATCCTCGCCGGGGAATTCGACTGTGTTGCCCGTTACCAGGGCGGACACAATGCCGGCCACACGGTCACGTTTGGAAAGACACGCCACGTATTACACCTGGTGCCGTGCGGCATATTTCACGACGGAGTGCTCTGCGTTGTCGGCGGAGGCGTGGTTCTGGATCCGGTCGCATTCTTTGAAGAAACCGATGCCATTGCTGCCCTTGGAGTTAATTTCACCGACCGGCTCTTTGTATCCAACCGGTGTCATGTCATTCTTCCCTACCATCGTGCCCTGGAATCTGCCAGCGAACAGCAACTCGGCGAAAGAAAAATTGGAACGACGTTACGAGGAATTGGCCCAGCCTACGAAGACAAGGCCGGACGCCGTGGCGTTCGCGTCTCCGATCTGATATCGCAGGAGACTCTCGCACAAAAAATCTGCGCTCAGGTAGAGCAGAAGAATCGCATTCTGCAGGCCATGGGCAGTTCTGAGAAATTAGATCCGAAACCCATTTGTGACACGTATGTCCGTCTCGGTGAGCGGCTGCGTCCATTCGTTGTCGATTCGGCGGCGTTGCTGAATCGTTTGATCCGCGATGGCAAGTCCATTTTGTTTGAAGGTGCCCAGGCCACTCTGCTCGACATCGATCATGGAACCTATCCATTTGTGACATCTTCCAGCGCGTCAGCCGGTGGTGCCGCGACAGGCCTGGGAATTTCACCCAGACACGTCCAGAACATTGTCGGAATCACGAAGGCGTATACAACCCGTGTGGGTACTGGGCCGTTTCCTACGGAAGCCGTCGGGTCGCAGGAAGAAGATCTTCGAAAACGTGGAAACGAATTCGGCGCGACAACCGGGCGGCCCCGGCGCTGCGGATGGTTTGATGGACCGGGAGTGCGCTATTCCTCAATGATCAACGGACTCCAATCCGTGGTCGTAACGAAGATCGATGTGCTCGACCCTCTCGCGGAAATTCCTTTCTGCGTCGACTACAAATACAAAGGCTCGATACTCCGGGAGTTCCCTGCCGATATCGAAGTTTTTGCGAAAGTCGAACCTGTCTATAAATCGATGAAGGGCTGGCAGACTTCGATTGCCGGGACCCGCGATTTTGAAAAGCTGCCGGCCGCGGCTCAGGATTATTTGAAATTTTTATCCGATTATCTGGAAGTTCCCATCAGCATGGTCTCCACGGGTCCCCAGCGGGAGGAAACGATCCGGCTCTAAAGTTTCCCAACCATGCGATATAGCGGATCGGAAATCTGATCCATGCTCCAGGTATTGATCATGGATCAGATTCCGGATCCCTTTTTCCGAAGAACCCGATTCCACCACATGATCAATCCTGTTACAAACAGGACGACCGGGGCGAGTCCCACGACACACCAAATGACTTTGATCGGAGCTGTGGCCGCGCTTCTTCCCATGAACGTGCCAAAGTGAACTCTCGAAACTGTCCTGAGAAATCGATCGCCGGCCCGAAGTCCCATGAATTCATCTTTCGGGGGATCGAAGTAATCGACAATGGCGCGAAACGGCGCGGGCAGGGCAGCATAGATTCCAGTGATTCCCCACATGAGAATGAAAAGAGAAGTCCAAAATCCCATGGCGCTATGCAGATCCCAGTTAAAGCGCCTCCACCCCACGCGAAACGAAAGAGCCAGACTCCGGCGCCAGTTTTGAATTCCCGGCCACCACACCACGCATCCGGTCAATCCCAGCAAAGTCCATAAAACAGCGCCGACCGCGTTGGCGGCACGGCCGGAGTCTCCCTTCAGCAGATTCAGATGGAGCTCCGTCATCCACGAGACCAGTCGGATTCCAGCCGGAACGGAATTCCCCAGATCCTCACCGGTATACGGGTTGAACAACCTCTGGACGCGGCCATCTCCAACGGTCTGTTCCATCCAGATCTCAACGGCTTCCCTCGGATTCTTCTTCGATTGAAAGTACTGGGAAACGACGTATCCCGGATAGGCCTGTTCGGCACGGGTTCGCAGTTCGTCTTCGGATTTCCGCGCTCCCGTCGCTTCGACAATCACCGGTTTGGCGGTGAAAAAATTAAACAGCTCGTTGCGATAGACGAGAATGCTTCCACTGACACTGATGAGAAGAACGTATATTCCAATTCCGATCCCTGACCAGAGATGGATCTGAAACAGAGCCTTTCGCAACCAGACGCTTTGGGGCTGCCGCACCCATTGTTGCCATGTCGACATCGGATCTGAGTTCTATCACAGACTGAAATGAGGGGACAGTCCCCACGTTCCCTCATTTCTCAAAACCGGAGAAGAGAAATGAGGGAACGTGGGGACTGTCCCCTCATTTCCCCCGACTTTATCCCCGGCCGATATAAGGCATGGCGGTGGCCATGATCGTCATGAACTGGATATTGGCATCAAGCGGAAGACCGGCCATATACACAACAGCATTGGCGGCCTGTTCGACATCCATTCGCGGCTCGACGGCAATTTCGCCATTGGCTTGAAGAATGCCCTTCTTCATTTTTTCCGTCAGGGATGTCGCGGCATTGCCAATGTCGATCTGGCTGCATGCGATGTTGAATTTCCGCCCGTCGAGCGAAAGGGATTTCGTCAGTCCGGTCACGGCATGCTTGGTTGCCGTGTACGGTGCGGAGTTCGGCCGGGGAACGTGCGCGGAAATGGATCCGTTGTTGATGATGCGACCGCCTGGAGGAGTCTGGTCTTTCATCATCCGGTATGCTTCCTGGGCACAAAGAAATACGCCGTTCAAATTCACGCGCACAACGGACTGCCACTGCTCAAAAGTGAGGTTCTCAAACGGCACCCCCGGCCCGCTGATTCCGGCATTATTGAAAAGCACGTCGAGACGTCCAAATACTTCCCGGGTTCTTGCGAAGAGCGCGTGAACCGCAACGGGATCGCCGACGTCGGTCGGAACGGCGAGGATGGAGCCGCGATCGCCGGCATCGTTCAGAGTCTGGTTCAATAATTCCGATCGTCGTCCCGCAAGAACGACGGAATACCCGCTTCGGAGAAAGGCGAGGGCCGTGCTTCGACCGATTCCGGATCCGCCTCCAGTGACAACTGCGACTCGGCTCATCTGTCTTCAGACCAGATGGGAAACGCCAGCATGGTGACAGCCGCCAGCAGGAGGGCAACGGCCAGACTCAATAGCTTCGGATTTAGGAATTTCAACTCCGGAACTGCGAACGCATTTGCCATAGCGCTTCCAAGCCAATACGCGGCGAATACCACTAAAATGCGAGCCACGGCTTCAAACCACTTCACGAAGATTAATGAGCGTGCCTTCGCAGCCTGGCGATCCAGCAGCTGTGCCTTCATCCAAATCAGATCCGGATCCGGCAAGGGCCGATGCGAACGCTCGGGCGGATCATTGGACAGTTGGCGCATCCAGGTGACCATAGGATCGTTGTCATCGTTTCCTGTGTTGCGACTCATTTCCCCTCCAATATTGCAGCCAGCGCTTTGCGGGCCCGAAACAACAGAACTTTCACGCTGCTTTCCTTCACTCCCGCAGCATCGGCGATCTCACGATGATCGAATCCCTCCACATAGGCCAACCATAATAATGACCTCTGCTGGGGTTTGAGTTCACGAAATGCTTCGGACATGTCGTCCGAAGCGCCGCGATCCCGTGTCTGGTTCTTCGGGAAAATCATTTCCAGACTCCATCGTTTGGTTCGCTTCTCCCGACGCCAGTGATCGATTAGCAGCGTGTCGGCAGTGCGGTACAGGTAACCCTTCATTGCGGGTCCTTCCATGTCGGGAGGTGCCGTTCGAAGGAATCGCAGGAACGCCTCCTGCATGATGTCCTCTGCCAGATCATAAGAGCCGCAGCTTCGCGAAATATACGACCGTAACGCCGGAGCCGTCTTCGAGTAAAACTCGCGGAACACAGTCTGGTTCATACGGCTCAGTTCCTTCTCTGCGATGAGCCCTGGCAGGGTACTTCCCTCACTGGCCGTTATCGAATAAAACGTCATGAGAATTGCGTTACAGTGTGGTCCTGCCCTCTTCTTCGTTCCACTTTCGAGAGAGTTTGTGAGTGACAAATGCGGAGATCAGGAATCCTATGCCTGCGCCCATGGCAAGCAGACCGGCGACCTGGAGCCCACTGTGGGCTTCCGCCTGGGGCATCAGCATTGAAGAGGCCAGAAGTGCGAGGCCCACGACGATGATGAAAACGCCGGTTCCCGCTCGACTGGCAGGTGTCCGGCTGCGCTCCGGCTCGGGCATGAGGAGCTTGCCGCCATCGGTCTTCATAAACTCTGTCAGCTCCTGAGCTGAAGAAAACTTTGTCAGCAGATCCTTCTGCAGTTCGGTGCGATTACGATCCTGGGCTCGCCGTTTCATCGTTCCAAACCAGACCACAAAAATAATCATGACAAAAGGCGCGAACGGAACAAGGTCGCCGATGTCCATTATGTACCTCCATTTCTGTCTCGTTAACGCCCGGACTGGTCCGGAGGTTAACAGCGATCTTCAGTTATCTTGTGTGGCCTTTGTGGCGTGTAATAGTATCCGCTTCAGAGGCAAACCAAATGAATCCCCGAATGTCGCTCACTGTGGCCGTCATCCTTGTACTTTGCGGCGCCTTGCTGAATTTTGCGCAGGCCCCCCGGGCCAACAACGACCTGGGCTACACCGATACTCCGATGCTTCCCGGCCTTCCGTATCATGTTCACGATCCTGCGCGTCCCCATCCCCCGGTTGTGACGCCTGCCTCGCAGCCCGGCGGCTCGCCATCGGATGCGATTGTTCTCTTTGATGGTACCGATGTGTCGCACTGGCAGAACCCTCACTGGAAAGTCGAAAATGGCTACATGGAAGTGGTGCCGAACTCCGGAGATTTGAAGTCCAAAGAGAAATTCGGCGACGTTCAGCTGCATCTTGAATTCGCCTCGCCGACACAGATCCGTGGCAACAGCCAGAATCGCGGTAACAGCGGCATTTTTTTCCAGGGACTCTACGAAATTCAGGTGCTGGACGGATTTGAAAATCCGACCTATGCCGATGGGCAAATCGGAGCGATCTACGGCCAGTGGCCGCCGCTGGCGAATCCCACTCGCAAGCCCGGAGAGTGGCAGAGCTATGACATTGTGTTTGAAGCTCCCAGGATGGGAGACGCAAAGGTGATGACGCCGGCCTTTGTCACAGTGTTTCTCAATGGTGTGCTGATGCACAACCGTAAGGAGATCATGGGCCCCACTGTCCATCGCGCGCTTGCGAAGTATGCTGCTCAACCGGCGGAAGATTCCCTGATGCTCCAGGATCATCAACAACCGGTTCGGTATCGCAACATCTGGATCCGTCGCATCGGAACGTACGACAAATAGACCTACTGCTTGTCGATGGTCCCGGAGCCAATGACGCTCTGCTTGATCCTGGGATCGCCGAAGTACTTGATGGAGCCGGAACCCGCGATGGTCACATCGAGGTTGTCGCTGACAGCCAAAACAGCATCACCACTTCCCGTAATGTTGATTTTCGTGTCCTTTGATTTCAGGCCACCACCGACGTACTTGCCGGAGCCCGCAATCGAAATCTCCTGGCGATCCGCAGTTCCTTCGGCAGACATATCGCCGGATCCGGCGATTTCCAGTTTCAGGTTGTCGCTGTGGATTCCTTTCAAAACGGCGTTCGTGTCGCCGGCACAGGAAACATTCTTCAGATCTTTCACTCCCACTTTGAAAACGATGGGTTTCGAGGGACTCAGGTTGTAACCGCTTTTGACCTGGAGCACCAGCTGGTGACCTTTGACATCGGAAGTCAGGTACGGGAGAAGATTGTCATCCGCACTGATGGTCAGCTCCTCAGTGCCGTTTTGCTCGATCTCGATCCGTCCGCTGCCATTCAGAGAGATCGAATCATAGCCGCTCACCGTACGACTTTCGCTGATGACCGTACCCGACCCCTTGACCTGCTCTGAAGAAGACCCACAGCCCGCAACCGGAACACACAACGCCGCAAGAGCGACGACTCGAAACCAACTCATGATGCACCTCGGGAAGGAAGAAAATTCACGCTGCAGTTTGCCGCAAACAAATGCCGATTCCCAGCAGAATCCAAATTCTGAAGCGACGAAGTGATGTAGGGGAGTGACTCAGATTTGAGAATAGCGGCTCCCCTCCTGAGTCAGGAGGGGTGAGACATTAAGAGATGGCGCGCCGGGGTGGTTCCAGAGCGAAATCCCGAAATACTACGGCTTTGGAACCACCCCCCGCGCGATTGCTTCGCAATCACGCTGCCCTGACTCCAGAAGGCAATTCGTCTCCACTCAGCATTACAAATGTCTATTTCGGGATATCTATCAAGAGAAGCTATTACCGCGTGATATTGAGCACCTGCACCATGGGGGCCGGCCGATGCTCATAGATCAGCGCACGTTCTTCCAGAGTCAGACCACTTTGAAACACGCGAATTCTCCAGAGGAGTATCAGGAAGCATGCGACAAACAGGAGAAAACCCCACGGACGCGACAGCAATGAGACCTCGAATCGTGAATTCGCTTCGCTGAACGACGCGAACCCGGCCATGCCAAGAATGATCATTACGAGAATCTTGTCCTTGCTCGCCGTGTAGGAGCAGGTGAACGGGATTTTCCGATAGCGGATCAGCAACAGCTGCGCCAGACCGATCGAACACATCAGGACATAACTGGAGTGGAGCAGCGCAATGGTCCAACCCCAGAGCATCACGTGCAGCGGCATTGCAATACCCAGCCAGACGATCACAGGCGATACCAGCACTTTTCCCGCCACTGATCGCGCCTCATGCCGGTATCGATCCACTGTCGATCGAAACACCCAGCTCGCCTGTCGATCGCTCGGAACATCCAGCAGCGCACGCAGGCTGACTATGGTGAAGAACGCCAGTGTGAGCGAGACGGAAAGCAGCCTCGGATCGACCACGAAATCCATTGGGTTCGCCAGAGCCTGCCCCGTGGTTTGCGCAGCGACAAAGAAACCCATCGCCGTTGCCGTTCCAAAGAGCAGACAGTGCTTTTCATTCCGAAATAAAGTCTTCATTGCGAACACATAGGTCGCACGCTGAAACGGCGTTCGCACCGCTACGGCGTCCAGCAGCCGGCGCAGGAAATACGAATCTGAACCGGACGTGTGGATCATGCCGCTGCGTTCGGGAATTCGCATGTACTCGCGATAATACGTGAGCGCATAAACGACGATCGCCAGAATGAAAAGGATGGCAGTGATCTCCACAGCGAAAATCCCGGTGCCCGTTTGTACGGTTCCATCGATCAGCAATGTCTGATGGAGGTCCAGAAACCACACCGAAGGGACGTAATACACGTAACCCGGAAGCCTGGCGGCCTGAAGAATCCCGGGCATTGTGAACACGCTCGCCAGCATTCCCGCCAGACCCAGGACGCATGTGATTCGTACCAACAGCGACGCGGCTCGAACAAAGCGCTTCGGCGCAATCATGATGGTGATACCCATGACCGCAAGAAGACCGAAGCCGGTGAACAAGCTGGCCAGCAGGACAGACGTCAAATGAGCAACGAAGAATTCGGCAAGAACCGAAAAGCTTTCGTAACTATTCGTAACGGCGTACGGAAAAATTATGCTCGCTGCGCCGTTGACGATCGCGGCAAACAACGATGTGAGGAAAAGCAACGCTATCAGACTGGCTGCAAAGTTCTGCCGACTGGAGATCGGCAACACGGCAAGATTGTCGTAGTCCTGCCGGTCTGGAAACAATCGATCCCACTTCAACACCATGACGGATCCGGTGATGACCATCGAGTACACAATAAAGAAATACTCGTCATAGAAAGACGCGCGATAGACGTCGAAATGCCGGATGCCCATGAAATACATCCGCAGCGTGGAGTACTTGTCCAGAAGAAGAATGGAACCAAATCCCGACGGAACGGAAAGCAAACCCAGCAGCGCGGGGATGGAGAACTGCAGGTCGTCGCCATCGCCTGCCCCCCGAAAGATGCGAGTGACGTAGTGATGAATCAGTCGATGAAATGGCCGCTCTAGGTCGAACATAGGACATCGACGATCTCGGCGGCAATGCCGGTGGTATCGATTTCAGGCGCGAGCTGAGCAAACGTATCCATCAACGTGGGCTGGTGCAGCGAATCCACAACCACTCGCGTTGGTCCATGTGCCACGACTGTTCCCTTCCTCAGAATCAGCAGGTGCGTGCACAGTTTTTCGACAACTTCCAACACATGCGAACAGTAAAAGATTGCCTTCCCATGCTCGGCAAGACCGGCGACAAGTTTTCGAAAGATGAATGCGGCGGTGACGTCCAGTCCGGAAAGCGGCTCATCGAAAATGATGAGGGCCGGGCTGTGCATGATGCCGGAGATCAACAACACCTTCTGCCGCATTCCTTTGGAATACGACGAGAGCGGAATGTGCCGCTGCGGATAGAGCGAAAACAATTCAAGCAGGGCATCGATCCTTGCGAGACGCAGAGGGCGGGGCATCCCCCGGAGAGTGCCGATCATATCGAGGTATTCGCGGGCAGACAGGTAGGCGTAAAGGTTCGGTTCCTCGGGAACGTATCCGATATGCCGCTTGTACTCCACCAGGTCGGCGTGGATTGGAACTCCGTTGAAGAGCACTTCCCCGGCAGAGGGTTCGATCAGTCCGGCGATAATCTTCACCGTCGTGCTTTTGCCGGCGCCATTCGGCCCGATGTAGCCAAGAATTTCGCCTGCCTTCAGGGTGAAGCTGACGTCGCTTATCGCGAGAAGCGAACCGTAGGATTTTTGTAACTGATGAGCTGCGAGCATGTGGTGTCCATGACCCCGCTGCGGGCTGCAGCATATTTCGCAATAATGCCAACGAGAACTGCGGTGGCGAGGGTCACAAAAGCAAACACAAATCCCGCCTCCGGAGCTCCAAAATGAAGGGCGAAGAATGCGCCCACCAACCCCCACCCCAGCAGAAGTGTTCCGACGACGATTGAACACATGGCCGCGTCCGCCAGTCCGGTGTAGTCGATCGAATTGTCTTCACGGCAGAATTCGCGATGCCACTCGCGAGGAATGGAAGTGGCCAGGTCTTTCACGGTCTCGATCCAGAAACTGGCGCTGCCGGTTCCCGGATGGCAATCCTGATATAGCTTCAGCATTTCGGGACCGAAGTGAGTTCGAAACGGTTTCGGGTAGAGACGGAGTAGCGTGCTGTAGAGATGCTGTCCCTTCATACCGTCCTCAGCTTCCGGATCGCCCGGGTCGCCCTTGCGGACCGCACCAGCTCCGTCAACCGGTTGGATTCCTCGTGGAGCACCCGGCTTCCCAGGTTGCTGAGGCGGTAGTATCGCCGCCGGGTGTCGTCCATTTCCGGATCAGGACGCTCTTCCAATTCTTCAATGAGACCATCTTCCAGAAGCCTGCTGACTGCGCCGTAAAGAGTTCCCGCACTCAACCTCACCGAGCCACCGGTCCTCGCAAGGACATCCTGCATGATGGCGTACCCGTGGGAGTCTCCATCCCCCAACGCGATGAGAATGTGAAACACCGCCGGCGTGAGAGGAAGGAACTGCTCCGGTGTTTTCTGTTCGGTTTTCGATGCTGCCCGCTTCGCCATGACTCTATCTCCAGTACCGTTATACCGTCGCCCGATATATATTCGGAAACGGATCGCGTGTCAAGGAACTTTGAAGATTTGATCGATCGAGGAGATCGCGAAGGGGCAACAGAGCGCAACGGATGAGTTGCAAGCAATGAAAGGAAATTACAGAATCAGTCTGCGGCGCGGCAGGGTTGTTCTCCACGTCGACGCGAGGAATCGCCGGCACTTCTCAGCTGCATCTCTCTCCGGACCATCTCTCTCAGGAAGTTGACCTCGTTCGTCTGGCCGAGCTGACGCATTGCCAGATTCATTTCGTCGACAAGCTGCGTATTCGTCGGCAAAAACATCACGGACTTTCTGCCTGTCCAGACCCCGAACGTCAATAGACCGACTCCGATAAGAGTCGCCAGTACCGCACGCTTCATTTGTTTGTCCTCCCGTTTCGCCGATCTCGCACCTGGTTTAGACACCGGCACGAACGGATTGGTTCCATTGTCGGCCAATATTGCCAGGACTTCCACCCTCAGGGCGACTCAGACTGCCTTCACCAAATATATTTTCCATGCGAGAGGAACCAACCTGTGAAATTTGCGTCTTTGAATTATTCCCCGCGGCTGACTCTTGGGAATGTCCCCCCGGATAACTCGAGAAATGTCGCCGCGGGGGACCTTCAATCCGTGGTTGTTTCAAAAATGGTAAAAGGCGGAGACAACCACGCGCCGGTGAAATTCACGCTCGTCAGTCAGCGGAACGCCGATCCCCGCTCCAATTTGCCAATGCTCGCTGTGGAACGGGCGAAACTTGATACCGGGTGAAAGATTGATGCTGGTCTGCCCGCTTTGAGCTCCAGCGAGTAACGTTTCGCCATCGAGTTCAATCACCGGTTGTAAACTGTCTGTCGGCTTGAACAGCACGGAAATCTCGTAGCCCAAATGGGTGACGTCTTCGTCGTTAGCGGTCCTGTTGACAGGGGCAGCAACCGAAGCAAACGCCGCCACTTCAACTTTGTCTCGTTGCAATCCCAGACCGAAGTACGGCTCGATCTCAAAAATGTGATCCGTGCCGATCTCCTTAGAATCGCTTCCCGAAGGCAATTCCACGCTCAATCCATAGACGAACAGGAGGTGTTTCTCTTTGAGGGAGAGATTCGCAACTTTCAGGGCCACCTCAACATTGTTGAGATGACTGCTTTGAAGTTGGCCTTCGATACGCAGAAAAGTGTAAGGGACGTTCGTTTCGACGCTGATCCACGACCGAAAGGCATATTCCAATTCGACACGTGGAGTGTGCTCGTCCGCTTGAATCCCGTCCCGGGAACTCTGATAAAAATAATCAAACCGAACTTTCGAGTCCGGCGAAGGGGATTCGGTAATCAACGGATGGGAAAAGTGAAGTTCGCTATCCGAATCATGAGCAAACAAAACTGCGGGGGCTGCAAGCAACGCAAAAACCATCGAGGTCGTCCTGAATTTCATTATTAGGAATTTTCTTCCAAAGAATTTCAGATCGCCCCGTATGCAGCCTTCCAAGGAACGCGCAACTCCCGAATAGCATTCACGCTATTTTTTAGAAAATGAGCCGTGCTGGACTCGAACCGGCGACCCTCTGATTAAAAGTCAGATGCTCTACCAACTGAGCTAACGGCCCGTACGAACGACACAGAATAACATACGCGGAAGTGCAGATGCCGGGGAGATCGAACGCTCTAGTTGGATTTCGGCTGAAACGGGCGACGCTTGTATTCGTTCGCCCTGTCTTTAAAGATGTCATCGCACTTCAGCGCCATAACCGCGTCGTAATGTCCCAGCGCAGCGGGACGGTTATTCTGGGAATCGAGGATCATGCCCATCCAGATATGCGCATCCGCGCGCTCGTTGGGAATGGCATCGCTTTTTGAGTCCACGATTTTCGCGTACGTCATCAACACCGCGTTGAAATCCGCCTGTTCGGTCTGGGACTTCCCCAGATCGTAATACACCTTCGACGTGCGCAGGCGTTCGTAACCATCGGTCTTTGAGTTCACCTTCCGTAGTATCGTCATGTAGGTTTCATTGGCGAGATCGTATTTCCCCATCTTCCTCAATACCTGGGCGCGAGACATTTCAAACAGGAAATTTCTGGGATACTTCGCATGCAGCTGGTCGAGCAGTTTCAGCGCATCATCGTGCCGGCCTTCGCGGTTATAGACAATCAGGAGCATCATCTTCGCATCGGTGGCCCCCTGGTTCCCCATCCTCGCTGTATTTTCAATTTGTTGAATGCCCAGATCCTTGCCATCCCCCGAGATGCCGACGATGCCAAGCACCATGCGAAATCCGAATGGAAGAATGCCCATGACGTAGTTATAAGCGCCGATCGACATCTCCGCGTCGTGATAGGCGGGATCGATACTCAGTACCTTCTTGTGTAAGTCGCGAGCTTTGGCCGCCTGGCTTCGAGCGGTGAGATAGGAGCGCTTCACGGTGGCGTTGAAGGTGGCAAGCGAAGCATATGACGCCCCCTCGGCGTAAAGGGCGTGCGTATCCTTTGGATTCTTCTTCAGAAGAGCGTCCGCCTTCGCGATCGCCTTCTCTATCGTATCGGTAAGGCGCTTCTCTTCTGCCGTCGCTACATCATCCTTCGATTCCGCCGTTCCAAACGTGTCCTTCAGGGAAAAGCTCTCGATGTTGAGCTTCTGCTGACTGTAGAGCATCTTCAGCCAGATCGTGGATGCAAGACTATTCCAATACAGCGGATCGTCCGGGTATTCCTTCGTCAGCTTTTTAAAATCGCTTTCTGCTTCATCAAAGTAGAGGTTGTAGAGCTTTTCGACTCCATGTTGATACAAAGGCGGAGGATCGGCCGCGAACGCAACGTGCTGCAAAGGCCCCGCAAGGAACAGCAGCGCGCAAGCGAGAACAGGAATTCCGGTCTTTCGAATTACCATTTGAACTTCAACCCCAGTTGAATCTGCCTTGGATCGAACGCCGACGTGAATGCAAGAGGTGTGCTGGGCGGCAGCGATCGGTTCCCTTCCACCCGAACGTTCGGAATTACCATGTTTCCCACGATGTTATTCACGCCGGAAAAATTCACACGATTAAAAAGATTGAACGCATCCGCCAGGGCTTCGATGCGCATTGCATCGTCTTTCACATTGATGGTCTTTGCCAGACGTAAACTGAAAGTGGCATATCCCGGCCCGATGCCGGTATTGCGCCCTGCGCCGCCAGGCCGGTCCGTGTTGGCCTGCGTGTCTCCATTTGCATCGAATCCCATGAGCAGATTGAAGGGATGCCCGCTGGACAACGACAGAATCGGCGACAATGTCATTCCCGACAGGATTGTTCCCAAACGCATCCCGCTTTGAATGGGCGACTGGAACACGCCGCTGACCACCAGCCGCTGGCGTTGATCGAAGGTCGACAGGCTGCGCTCGCCCCGCAAATTGAGCTGATTCGCCGCCTGAAGATCCGTGATGAAATCCGTCGTGTCATCAATGGCTTTCGACAAGGTATACGATGTCTGGAACTGATAGTAGCGCGTAAAACGCTTTGTTACATTGAGAGTCAGACCGTTGTAAATCGAGCTTGCCGAAGACTCCACGCGGTTGTCTTGAAGAATTCCAGGATTGATTGCGCCAAATGCCGGACCGTATGCGTTTGTTCCCACCTGCCTTAAATTGACGTTCCGCGAGCGGATCAGTTTCAGTCCGCGATTGGCCAGGTACGCCGCGCCCAGGTTGAATCCTGCAACTTCCTCCTCCACTCCAAAACTCAAATGCTGACTATAGGGATTCACCAATTCTGCATCGGTCGCCAACAACACGGGCGGCGTTGTACCGGGTACAAGCCCCAATGGTGCAATGTCGCTGGCGGCGATCGTCCTTTTCCCGAGAATTCCGTTCGCCTTGACCGTACCCCACACCTGCGCCGAAGTCGCCGTAATTCCCAGCGCCGGTAATCCCGTCAACGGAACGAAGATCTGCGAAATCTGCTGGCCGTTCAAGACCCTGCCGATGAACCCGAGCGCTTCGTAGACCGGCGCATAGTAAATTCCATATCCGCCACGAATCAGCAGCTTTGACACAGGGCTGTAGGTAAACCCAACCCTTGGCGCAAAGTTGTTCGTGTCGCGATGAATCGGCGCCGGCTGCAATTCCGCGTCGTAACGAAAGCCCAGATCGAAAGTGAGGTGATCGGCAGCTCGATATCGATCCTCCACGTAACCCGAGAGCAGCGTATTCGAGAGCTTCGCGTGCGGATCCCCAAATCCCTGCTGATACACGATGGGCAATCCGAAGTTGAACGACTGCAGCGATGAGACAGGCGCCGCAAGGTTCGCCGCATACAACGGCAATGCAGCCGCTACCGCGGCAGATGTTCCCGCGCCGGCAGCGGAATCGAGAATCGAGGCCAACGGAACGGCTTCTCCAAAAATGAACCGACCGCCGAAAAACACTTCCGTCGTTGTGTCGACCGGAACCACATTCGCGTCGCCGCCAAACTTCAGAACGTGCTTTCCCATCGCAATCGTGAAGTTATCCAGTAACTGGATTCGCTTTTCATTCCGCAACGATGGCAGAAAGAAATCCCGGCCCAGGCCGACAAATCCGTTGATCGTGATCTCGGGGCCAATGGGATCGGCCGGCAGCGTGTCGTAATCCCGATTTGCAAACTGAAATCGGAATTCGTTCACGCGGCTCGGACCAAAGTAGGCTGTATCGCCTGCGGCGATCGTGTAATCCTGAATTTTGTAATTGGCTGCTCGTGTGGGAGCTTTCAATCCGCCAAAGGAACCACCCACAGTGTCGGTATCCGTGAAGGACAGTCGGGCAAATAGTTGATTGGAGGAACTCCAGGAATGGTCCAGCCTCAGGGATGCCGTGTTGTTGTTGCTTTTGTAGGGAAACACGCCACTGTTGGCTTCCAGAAGTTTCACGGTATCGGGATAGACAGCCGAGGATGTCGTGAGCGCATTCTTCAATTGATTGCCCAGGGCAATGAATGCTGGACTCGAACTTGCCGTCAACGCATCGATCAGTGCGGTCTGCGACGCGGATGGCTGAAATGCCGACGTATTTTCCATGAACGTCACGAAACGAGATTCACGCTGGCGCAGGCCTTCATACGAGAGAAAGTAAAATGTCCGACTGCGCTGGATTGGACCACCAAACGCAAACCCAGCCTGCCACCGCGAGTACGGGGGATCGATTTGTGACCCATTGGGTCCAAATGCGAAAGGATTCCGTGCATCCAGCGCCTGATTGCGGAAGTACGAAAAGAGACTCCCATGCCAATCGTTGGTGCCGGATTTCGAAACGATATTGATCAATCCACCGGATGCGCGTCCAAATTCTGCCGAATAGTTCGAGCGATTGATCTGAAATTCCTGGACCGCATCCTGACTGACCGTCGATCGCTCTGCACCGACGGCGCCGTCGTTGTTGTCTACGCCATCGATGGTGACGCTGTTGGAGCGCCCGTTTTGTCCCAGGAACGACAGGTTTGAAGTCGGAGCCTGAGGCAGCGAAAATGTGTTGAGACCAGCGGAGTCCGTCACTCCGGAAGTGAGCATCGAAAAATCCAGAAACGTTCTTTGGTTGATTGGAAGATTGTCGATGCGTTCGGCCGTGATTGTGTCGGACTGCTGAGTTCTTTCGATCTCGAGAATCGGCGAATCGGCCTGCACCAGCACTTCGGAGCTGGCTCCGGCCACTTCCAGCCGAAGATCCACATCAACGGTCGCGCCAACCGTGACGCGAATCGGCACTCGGGTTATCGTGACAAAGCCCGTCCGTTCCGCCCGCACTTCATAAGCGCCCGGAGGGACGACAAAGAAATGCCAGCTGCCCGTCGAATCCGTAATAGCTTGTTTGATCAAACCGGTTTCAATATTTTTCAGCCGGATTGTCGTTTCGGCCAGAATCCCGCCTTGAAGGTCCGTGACCGTTCCTTTGATATCGCCCGAGGACATTTGAGATTGCGGAAAACCTGTCGACACGTTCGCCAGAAGCCAAAGCACCGCGAATGCCATTCGCCTCATTTTTATTGACCCTCAGTCACGGACTGGTATTCCTTCAGGAGTGCTTCAAAATGCAACTGCTCTTCTTTCGCAAATTCCATGAAGATTTTCCTGCTCCTGGAATCTCGCAGTTGTCCGGCAAAGTCCTTGAAGTAGCGATGCGAGCGCCGTTCCAGCTCCATCGCGATGTTGAGGGCCTCCAATTCGGTCGTTCGATCATTCACCTGCGATCGCAGCAGGTCTTTCTGCGGAAATAGTTCCTGGGCAATTTTGCGGCTGACCGGCAAGCGGGCGGGCTCGCGTTTCAACCAGTCATTTTCCTGAACGAGATCTCGATATTCGTTCTGAAGCTTTCGCAAATGCTCGGACTCTTCTGCGGCAAGGCGTTGAAACATCCGGCGGCCGCGGACGTCGACCGTCTTTCGCGACGCGTTGGTATAGAACGTGTAGCCCAGACGTTCTATCGCGAGGGTCACTTCCAGCGCGTCCCGCGTGATGGTTTTTTCTGCACGCAATCGCTCGCTGACGCCGGCAGACTTCTCGTTTTTCTTCTGGCAGATACTGCAGATTCCCAATATCACATACCGGCTGTATCGTTCGTCGAACCCGCGTTCCGTGGTGACTTTTCGGATCAGGCTCTCGATGCGGCGCGAAGGATATTCCACGTTTCTGTGACAGGTGTTGCAGACAAAGTGAAGATGATTCGGCTGTGCCACAACGGCTTCATAGTGCGTGGCTCCGTCGAGTTTTGACTGCCGGATCAATCCCGAAGCAAGCAGGATCTTCAGCGTTCGATAGATCGTGGCAAGGCCGATGCGGTGACCTTTACTCATTAGAAGATCGCGGATGCCCTCCACGGATGGATGATCGCTGGATTCCAGGAGGATTTTCCAGATCAGTGCGCGCTGTGATGTATTCTTGAGTTTCTTTTCGGCAAGCAGGTCTCGTAACTCTTTGCGCGGCTTCATCGGCCCCGATTATACTATCGGGCAGATACCCTCTGGAGAGAACGTCATGAATAATATGGATGAAGACGCGGCCGGACAGTTTGCAGACAAGCAGGATGGGCCTGGAGGTTTGGGAGGTCCCGCAGGCAACGAAGGCAATGGTACGGCGTCGCCTCCGGCGCGCCCGCGTTTTCGCCCGGCGCACTTCATATTGGTCGCCGGCATCGTTGCGCTGATCATCATCTTCGCCATAAAGCCAGGGCCAACGCCAACCGCAATTGGCCAGATGCCGAAGTTCAATCTGGTCCGGATCGCCGGTGGCGATCTCAGGTCCGAAGATCTCAAGGGCAAGGTAGCCGTTATCGACTTTTGGGCCTCATGGTGCACTCCCTGCAAAATTGAAATTCCCCAATACAATAAGGTTGTCGCGTCCATGGCAGGAAAGGACTTCCAGATGATCGGGTATGCCGTGGATTCGGGCACCATCGATGACGTCCGGAAATCTGCTCAGGAACTCGGAATCCAATACCCGGTGGTCATGGCCACCGATGAAGTCACCGCGGCATTCGGAAACTACCGGGGATTGCCAACAACATTCATCATCGGAAAGAACGGCAAAATCTATAAAAAGTATGAAGGGACATCTGCCGACAAAGTCGACCAGATTGCCAAAGACGTCGAAGCGCTGCTTGCCGCTCCCTACACCGAGCCCCTATAGCGCAACTTGAGCCGTAAATAGCAGAAACTTCGAAAAGAACTCTCCGAATAACAACGCAACGACGGCGAGATACAGCAGACCCGTTGCCGCCTGAGTGTGTTTCAGCTTCAGCGTGCTCCAGATCATCGCGGTGAGAACAATAGGGACCACAACTCCAAATAGAATCCGGGGCCAGAAGAACAGTCCCTGCGCGAGCATCAATTCTGAAAACACTCGCGTGAGGGGAACCGACTGCTGAACTTCGACCACACCGAAAGTCAGGACGATCGTCGCCATCCGCAGCAGGATCGCTGCCATCAGGACACGCGTCAACCGTTCCAGGTGCGTGATGGACAGGCCGGGAATCACAAGGTACCAATGGCCGAATACCATCGTGAGCATCACCGAACCGAGGAGCGCCGTCGCGGCAAGATGACTGACCACGAGCAACGTGTGTTCCCAGCCTCCCAGCGCCAGCAGACGCGTAAAGCTCAACGAGTCGGTGATGATGGATAACAGGCCTGTCACACAGACACCAATCAGAAGCCAGAATGCGGGCCTGAATTTGTTTACATCGACCACGCGGTTGTAGATGACGGTGAGAATGACCGAAATCAAGAGAAGCGTCACGGGAAGATGCCCGGACCGAACCGGCGATGGAAACATGAAATCGAATCCGAGAACCACACCGAGCAGAATGGCTGCCGTCAGGCTCGCGAATTTAAAAAAACTGTTACCGATAACCCGGGGCGAAATGAAAAGCAGACAAAGCAACATCCCCACGCCGAGCTGGGAGAAGAGAAAAAAGAATGTGGATGAAATCATGTCTTATTGATGTGAAGGTTGGGCAAACGCTTCGGGCGGTGGGTGAGGGGTACAAAAATAGAAGAATATTGAAGGAACATTTATGGTCCCCCTCGCCCGGCGCGTTGCCGCGAGGCACACTGTCCCGTTTGGACAGGTACTCGCCCGAAAAATCTTCCCATCAATACGTCCCCAATATTTCATTTGCCGCATTCGCAACCGCGCTGCCCTTCCCATGCCCTGCCCTGTCGACCAGCACGTAGAACTTCCACAGCGCCTTGTGTTTCTCTTTCAGTATACGGATTTCCTCGTTGTTGCTTCCCGAAAGGGGCAACACTCTGCAGCCGTCCATTCGAACCGGTACTTCCGCCTCGGGCAGCGACATTCCCAAAGACGGACAGTAAATAATAACCTGATAGGGTTCCAGTCCCGCCGCTGTGGCAATCCGGCATTCGATTTCTTCTCGATGCCTGCGGTCCTCGTGAAAACGGCTGACGATTTCCTGCCTCCGTATTTCGCCGATATCGATGGTCCAGACCAGACAAGGCTTGTAGAGTTCCCGCCGCTGAAGACAGTTCAGCAGATGAAGGATCGCCGGATTCTCAGAGTACCGCTCGAGCAGCACCCAGACCAGGGTTTCATCTTTCAGGATGCGTAGCTCTTTTGCATCGAATCCCGCGTGAAGAGCCAGTTCCACGGCCTTTGAAATCATGGCGCCGGAGGCGACTTTCGTATGGTGGAAGTACACGCGTTCCGAAAGGGTGTATCGGATGCGCAGAAGATTCACCAGTTCCGACAACGCATCGCGGCGAAGAATGCCACCTTTCTCGAGTTCCATAACGAGTCGGCCCTCGTCGACAACAAAGGATTCAAAAATTCGCGCGTCGTAGTTCTGAGACAGGCCGCAGAAATAGGTATCACGGCGAAGATAATCCAGAAGATCGGCGCTGATGGCCCCTCCGACGATATCCGACTGCAGCGTTCCTCCGGACGTGAGCGCCGACATGACTTCGGCTTGTATTCCTTCACGCTTCAGAATCCTTCCCACGGAAGAGTCTTCGAGAAAATACTGGACGCGAGCGAAATCCTTGTCATGGCGTGGGAGAACTCTTCGTTCATCTTCCAGAGTGTGTCCGAAAGGGATATGAGTAATGTCGTGAAGAAGCGCGGACACGCGAATCAGCGTCTCCATACTGGACGGAATGTTGGAGTGGCGCCGAAGCACCTCCACAATCCGATGGGCCATCCAGGACGTGCCCACAGAGTGTTCGAATCGTGTGTGGACAGCGGAAGGAAATACCAAATAGGCCGTGCCCAGCTGTCGAATACCGCGCAAACGCTGGAACTCGGGAGTATCCATGAGCTCGATTTCAAGCGCGCTCAGCTCGATGTCTCCGTGCACGGCGTCGCGAATCAGTTTCTTCGACATTCCGTTATTGTACAGGAGCAGTGTTGCGTGGCTTTTTCCGTTCTGTTACGCTTTTCGAGCTCTGTTCAACCCTGGGAGGTCGTCCAACGGTAGGACCGCAGACTCTGAATCTGCTTATCGGGGTTCAAATCCCTGCCTCCCAGTCACAAAAGGCCCCGATGTTGTCATCGGGGCCTTTCCTTTCTCGGAACGAACGCACAACGTTAAATCCTCAACTAATCCACAATGGCTTGAGCCAGCAGGTCTTCGAAATCGCGATTCACTTCCTGGTTTGACGTCTGCACCAGCAGGACGCCCACGGTTTGTTCCACCGGATCGACAAAGAAATGCGTGCCGTATACGCCCGACCAGCCAAACGTTCCATCGGAAAGCATGGTGCCGCGTTTCACGTGATTGGTCACCACGCGCACACCCAGTCCATAACCTTCTCCGGGAGCCCGGCCAGGCAGCGTGTCTGGAATGTGTGCCGAGCGCAGCATCTCGACGGTCTTCCTGCTGAGGATGCGTTTACCATTCAGTTCGCCCCCGTTCGCGAGCATGATGCCGAAAGGAATGTAGTCTTCGGCAGTGCTGATCAGACCGCCAGAGCCCATGAAGTACACCTTGCTCGACATTCCGTTGGGATTGTTATTCTTCGTGAGGCCGTTGGCGCCCAGGTTGTACACACTGGCGACTCGGGGCCATTGCGCGTCGGAAGGCCAGAACGTGATGTCCTTCATTCCGAGCGGGTCAAAGATGCGCTTCTGAAAGAACTCATTGAGTGGCATCCCCGAGGCGATTTCGACGATCCTGCCGAGCGTGTCGTGTCCCGCCTGGGCGCTGTACGCCCATCGCGTACCTGGCTGAAATTCGAGAGCGGTGCTGCCGAGTCGCGGAATGTAATCCGCGAGCTTTTCCCCTTCCTTGCGGGCCACAGCCTGAACGGTACTGTTGCTCAGCGTTCCACTGGCGAGACCCGAAACGTGTGTCAGCAGGTCCTTGATAGTGACTTCGCGTTCCGCAACCACTGTCGTGAACTTCGGAGGCGGCCCCCCGCGTCCACCGCGCCCTCCTGCGGCTGCTGCAGGCGCCGGAACCGCTCCACGTTCCGCGGCGACAATCGGATCCGCCACGGCAACTTTCAGGTTTTTGAATTCGGGAATATAGCGGGAGACCGGATCATTCAATCGCACTTTGCCTTCTTCAACCATCATCATGAGGGCGACGCTGGTCACCGGCTTGGTCATGGAAGCGACGCGAAACATTGTCGCGGGAGTGACAGGCTGTTTGGTTTCCAGATCCATCACACCTCGGGATGTGAGATACACAACCTTACCCTTACGCGCGACAATGGCCACGGCGCCCGCCATGTCTCCCTTGGCGATGCGTCTGTCGATCATCTGTTCGATGCGCTGCAAACGTTCGGTAGACATCCCGACCTCTTCGGGCTTGCCTTTCGGAACTGGAGCTGCCGTCAGCTGGAGAACGAGCAGCGACAGAAGAACGAAAATGCCAATGCGACTCCTATTTTTCATTGGGAATGGACCTCCACGGGTTATTGGGCGCCATGATAGCTCAAAAACAGCGAAACGGTGGGAATCCCTCTCCCGTGTAGAGCGTGACGTGGAGTGCCGGTTGAGGGGGCACCGCACCTGCGACACCAACGAAATTTGACTTACCCTCCATCAGCCATCACCATATTCGAAATCCTGTTGACGCGGAGGAACCATGACTAGAACGATTTCCGTATCCTTACTGGTCGTCGCACTTCTGTTCTCCATTTGCACCGTGCAGAGCCAGGCGCCGCGTGGCGGCGCAACTACAGCCCTGCCGGATGGAGCCGGCAAAGAAATTGTCTCCACCGCATGCACCCAGTGTCATGCGCTGAGCCTGGTTACCGGCGCGGGATACTCGCGGGAAGAATGGCCGATGGTTTTTGGCGGAATGGTGAAGCTTCCGCCGGACCAGCTCGGCGTAGTCGCCGACTATCTTGCAAAGAATTTTCCGGATAAGCCAAAGCCGCAGGCTGTGATTGTTCCAGGAAGCGCAAACGTTTCCATCCGCGAATGGGTGGTTCCGTCTCTGGGCTCCCGGCCGCACGATCCCCTGGCGACGTCGGATGGCTCGATATGGTGGACAGGACAGTGGGCCAATGTCCTCGGACGACTCAATCCGAAGACTGGCGAAATGAAGGAATATCCGCTGAAGACACCTCAGTCGGGTCCGCACGGCCTGACTGAAGACAAGGACGGCAACATCTGGTACACGGGAAACTCCGCCGGCCTTGTTGGCAAACTCGATCCGAAAACCGGAGAGGTCACCGAATTCAAGATGCCGGATCCGGCGGCACGCGATCCCCACACCCCGTTATTCGACAAGAACGGGCTGCTCTGGTTCACCCTGCAAAATAGCAACATGGTCGGACGCCTCAATCCGGCAAATGGGGAAATCAAGCTCGCCACCGCACCGACGCCGAGAAGCAATCCGTACGGAATGGTCATCGACTCCACGGGGATGCCCTGGTTTGTTCAGTTCGGAACCAATAAACTCGCCAGCATCGATCCGAGCACGATGGCGATCAAGGAATTTACCCTGCCCAACGCGGCCACGCGTCCGCGCCGCATTGCGATTACCGGGGGCGACATTCTGTGGTATGCGGACTATTCCCGCGGATACCTCGGCCGTTTTGATACGAAAACAGGATCGGTCAAGGAATGGCCGTCACCCGGTGGACCGCAGTCCCAGCCCTATGGAATCGTCGGGCTGAAAGATGTTGTCTGGTACAGCGAATCCGGAGTGAGTCCCAATACCCTGGTCCGTTTCGACCCCAAGGCCGAGAAGTTCCAGACATGGACAATCCCTTCCGGAGGAGGCGTCGTGCGCAACATGATGGCGACACGCGACGGAAATCTCGTCATGGCCTGCAGCGGCCGGAATCGGGTCGCACTCGTCGAAATAAAATGATTGAACCAATGGTTCTTCTTAAATGTCTTTAGAATTGCAGCCGCGGTGCCGCCAATGACGCATTCACCCTCCTGGCGCCAGGTAACGCCGCCCGCGGCTGCCAATCTCCTTCCA
>Ga0068864_100000614_pt1 | contig 30079 bp, 31 predicted proteins | sample KBSSwiS72_FD_66586 | JGI IMG/M metagenome (GOLD analysis project Ga0068864, IMG submission 66586) | Switchgrass rhizosphere microbial communities from Kellogg Biological Station, Michigan, USA - KBS Switchgrass S7-2 | ecosystem: Host-associated > Plants > Roots > Rhizosphere > Soil ...
GGCGGCTTCCGCGACTTCACCCGCATCGCCGCGTCCGACCCGACGATGTGGCGCGATGTCTTTCTCAACAACAAAGAGGCGGTGCTCGAGATGCTTCAGCGCTTCTCCGAAGACCTGACCGCACTCCAGCGCGCGATCCGCTGGGGCGATGGCGACACGCTGTTCGACCTCTTTACCCGCACCCGCGCCGTCCGCCGCTCGATCATCGAGCAGGGCCAGGACGATGCGGCCCCGGATTTCGGCCGGACGCATTAATGATAGTGGCGCCCGAAGGGCACCGCTTACTGCAGCGACGCGTCAAGATCGGGTGCGGGCACACCGCGCTGAAGCAGCAGCATGTCGAGCGAAGGAGGTTCGGCGCCGGTCAGGATGGAAAGGCAGGCATGCGCCTGGCCGCGATGATGGGTCTGGTGGTTGAACATATGAAGAAGGATTTCGCCGATCGGCTGTGATTGCAGCACGCCGGTCGTCGTGTGGAAGTTCAGCACGCGTCCGAAATCGGCGTCGGCATAGCCGCCGACTACGGTCAGCAGCCGGCGGTCTTCGGCGATCCGGGCGCGGGCAAGTTCGCGCCGGTCGTCATGGAGGATCGTGTCGAGACGGGCCGGCGCGTCGCCCTCGCCGGTCAACCGATGGAGCCAGATCCGGTCGGCGGTCAGCAGATGGTTGAGTGTGCCGCGAAGGCTGCCGAAGAACACCCCTGTCGAGCGGCGATAATCCCGGTCCGAAATCGCCAGCACCGCCGCATAGAGGCACGCGTTGGCCCAGCGATTATAGCGGGCGAACTGATCGAAGGTCCGCCTGTTCATGAAGCATCGAGCGCGTTGATGGCGGCATGGACGCGCGCCTCGACCTCCTGGCGAGGCAGGCCGGGCGCGATCGGTTCACCGAGCCGGATCGTGACCGTTCCGGCTCGTTTGAGGAAGCTGTTACGCGGCCAGAGCCGGCCGCTGTCCAGCGCGATCGGCACGACCGGCAGCCCGAGCTGCTTGTAGAGGCCGGCAAAGCCCGGCTGAAGAGGGGGGCGCTCGCCGGGGGCGACGCGCGTCCCCTCCGGGAAGATCAGCACCGGCCGACCGGCAGCCTTGGCCTTCTGCGACGCGCGCATCATCCGGCGAAGCGCCTTGGCGGAACCTGCACGGTCGACGGGGATCACGCCATAATGGCAGGCGATCCGGCCGAATAGCGGGATATCCGCGAGCTCCCGCTTGAGCACGACGGCCGGATCCCCGGGAAGGATCGCAAGCAGTTCGAGCGTCTCGTACATCGATTGATGCTTTGCGGCGTAGAAAACCTGTTGCTCTGGAAGCACGCCTTCGATCCGGAACCCGATCCCGAGCAGGATCCGGGCGCACCAGCCGTGGAAGGCGACCCAACGCATCGCATGCGCGCGGATCGCGGCGTCGCCGAATGGCAGCGTCAGGAAGGCGGTGAGCACCGCGACCACCGTGGCTGGGTAGAAGATGATCGCGAACAGGGTCGAGCGGATGAGCGCGATCATATCCCGATCAGCCCGGCGATCCGTCGCAGCAGATATTTGTTATATTCGCGAACGAGGTCGACGAGGCTAGGCTCGGTCGGCACGGCATCGCTGACGATCGTCAGGCCATTTCCGACTATCGCCTCGAGGTCGTGGCGCGCGCGCAGCATATGCCAGTCGGACGTCACCAGCCGGATCGACCGGTAGCGGTTCTGCGATATCCAGCCCGCGGCCTCGACAGCGTTGGAGCGGGTATCGACCGATTCATGGCCGAGGTCGACGCAGCAGTCGATCAGCCGGTCCGACGCTTGGAACTGCGCGGCCAGCTCGTGCGGGCGGACGCGCCGGTCGACGCCCGAGACGAGCAGCCGGCGCGCTCGCTTCTCGCCCAGCAGCGCCAGGCCGCGCTCCACCCGGCCGCGACCGCCGGTCATCACGACGATGCCGTCGGTGCGGATGCCGTCGGCGGCCGGCTGGGGCAGGAACAGCGCGAAGCCCATGAACCCGATGATCCACAGCAGCAACAGCGCGGCGACGGTCCGCACGATCATAGCCGCTGCCTCAGAGCGAGGCGGATGCTGGCACGGGCGGCGACCATTGCCAGCAGCGTACCTGCGATCGGCAAAAGTCCCAGGATGATCCAGCCGGTGGCGGGCAGCTCGACCGAGCCGAGAAGATCCGATCCGACCTTGCCGATCCGGTCGCCGAGGGCGAGGATGACGAGCGAGGCAAGCAACAGCCCCAGCAAGCTGCCGAACAGCGCATCGGTGGCGATCCGGCGCTGGAAAAGCTGAGCGATCTGGCCATCGGTCGAACCCAGATGGTGCATCACCTCAATCGTGGTCCGATGGGTATCGAGCGCGGCGCGCGCGGCGAGGACGACGGTGAATGCCGCCGCAGCCGCCATCAGCACAACGAGGGCGCCGGCCAGCCAGCGCAGCGATCCGATCAGGTGGGCAAGCGGCGCCAGCCATTGGGCATGCTTGTCGATGCGCGCGCGCGGGGTGATCGCGCGGACCGTCGCGGCGACCGCGGGCAGGCGCGCCTCTGCTCCGGGTGCGAAGGTCGCGTCGATCAAGGCCGGCACCGGTAGGTCGCCGCCGGTGAACCCGGCGCCCAGCCACGGCTCTAGCAATTCAGCCATCTCGCGATCATCGATGCGGCGCACCGAGGCGATGCCGCGTAGTCCGCCGACGGCGGCGACGATGCGCTCGGCGTCATGGTCGCGCCGAGCCTTGTTGGCGTCGACCACCTGAATGCTGATCTGGCTGGCGATGTCGGCCTGCAGGCCCCGGGCCGTGAATCCGAGCGCAAGGCCGGCCGCCGTCGTCAGCGCCATCAGGAACATCATGATCGCGATGACCCAGGGCATCGGCCCCGACAGCCAGCCCTCCGGCAGCAGCCGGCGGCCCGCCGCGCTGGTCAGCCAGCTGCCCGATCCCCTGCCGAAGAGCGGCATCAGGCCCTGCCGCCATAGACCGGTGCGGGCCCGTCGGGCCGCGGCGGATGGCGCAGCGCGCCGGTCGGATCGGCCACCCGCCCTTTGTCGAGTCGGATGATCTGGGCATTTGTAATGCGCGGCACGAGATGGAGGTCGTGGGTCGCCATCAGGATCGTCGTGCCGAGCTTGTTGAGCGCCTCGAACAGGTGCAGCAGCCGAGACGCCATATCGGGGTCGACATTACCGGTCGGTTCATCCGCGACCAGCACTTCGGGCCGGCCGATCACCGCGCGGGCGATGGCGACGCGCTGTTGCTCGCCGCCCGAAAGAGTAGCCGGCTTGGCATAGGCACGGCCGGACAGGCCGACCCACTCGAGCATCTCGCGAACCGGGGTGTCGATATCGGTCTCGGCCACGCCGTTGATGCGCAGCGGCAGGGCGATATTCTCATAGATCGAGAGGTGCGGGATCAGCCGGAAGTCCTGAAACACCGTGCCGATCCGGCGGCGGAAGGCGGGCATGCGCTCGCGAGGGAGGGTGACGATATCCTCGCCGAAGATGCGGATAAGGCCGCGGCTCGGCCGTTGCGCGAGATAGATGAGGCGCAGCAGCGAGCTTTTCCCGGCGCCCGACGGGCCGGTCAGAAAGTAGAAGGCGCCGGTCGCGAGACTGAGCGTGATGTCGCTCAGCGTTTCGCCGCCGCCGCCGCCGTAGCGCAGCCCGACATTCTCGAAATCGACGATGGTGGCGGTCCCCTGCCTCATCCGATCACAGCCTTCGACATCGCTTCGCCATGACACAGCGGCCGCGCCGCCGCAAATGCTTGCAGCCGGACTCGGCAGTCGGTTAGGAAAGGGTAAGATGATATTGTCCTGCCCTGCCTGCAACACCCGCTATCTCGTGCCGGACACCGCTGTGGGGGCGTCCGGACGGCAGGTACGCTGCGCAAGCTGCCGGCATAGCTGGTTCCAGGAACCGCCCCCGCCGGCCGAACTCGACGTCGCGCCGCCTTCGGCCGGCGTCACCCCTGCGGGGGCTCCCGACGCGGTCGCGCCGGCCACGGCCGAGACACCGCCGTTGCCGCGATCCTGGTTCGACCCGGCCCCGACTGTGGAGCCCGTGCCGCCGCCGGCGCTTCCCGGTACCGAGCAGCCCGAGGATCAGATCCAGGCGCGCTACGCTGTGGCCGAGGAGACTCCTCCGGCCCTCGATGGCCAGGCCGAACACGACGCGGGACGCGACATCGTGCCGCATCGGCCGCGCCGCGGCCTCGGCAGGCTGCTGATGATCGTGCTCGCCCTGGCGGCGCTGCTTCTGCTGGCGGTGATGGGCGCGATCCTCGCAGTGGGTCCCGACAGGCTGGCCGAACGCCTCGGCCTCGTGCCCGCGCCGGTGCCGCTCATCATCGAGATGGCGCGCAAGCCCGATCGGCGCGAGACCGCGAGCGGCAACGAGCTGCTCGCCGTGACCGGCCGTATCACCAACCCGACCGACCAGGTGCAGACGGTCCGCGATATCCGGGCCGAACTGCGCGACACATCGGGCCGCACCGTCTATAGCTGGACGATCACCCGCCCGGTCCCGCAGCTCGCGGCGAAGGCCTCGGTCGAGTTTGACAGCGCCGCGGTGGACATTCCGCGTGGCGCGAAGAACCTTCATCTGAGTTTCATTGGCCCGACCGGGAGCTAATCGCCGCGCCGAACGTCCCTTTGGCGCTTACCACGCCGATCGGACTGCGCAGGCCGGCATTAGCGGGCGCAGGCGGCGCATCATCGACGGCGACCGGTCTGGCCGGATAGGAACGGGGTTAGGCGGCAGGATGAACCAGCGATGCGCATAGGGGTGCTCACCGGCGGCGGCGATGTCCCCGGATTGAACCCCTGCATCCGCTCGATCGCACTGTCGGCGCTCGATCGGGGCTGGCAGGTGATCGGCTTCAGGCGCGGCTGGCAGGGATTCCTCGAGATCGATCCCGACAATGCCGAAAGCGTCGCTGCGCACAGCAGCGCACTCGATCGGGAGGCGGTGCGGGGGATCGATCGCGAGGGCGGCACGATCCTCCATACCTCGCGAACCGATCCGCGCACGGTGCCGGGCGGCGACCGCACCGCCCATGTGCTTCACGTACTCGATCGGCTCGGTGTCGATGCGCTGATCACATTGGGCGGCGACGGAACGCTGCGTTTTTCGGCGCATCTTTCCAAGCAGGGCTTTCCGGTCATCTCGATTCCGAAGACCATGGACAATGACGTGTTCGGCACCGACTATTGCATCGGTTTCTCGACGGCGATCACCCGCTCGGTCGATGCGATCAACGCGCTTCGCACCACCGCCGAAAGCCATGAGCGGATCGCCGTTGTGGAGCTTTTCGGCCGGCGAAGCGGGGAGACCGCGTTGCTCGCGGGCTTTCTGGCGCAGGTTGACCGCACGGTGATCGCCGAAGTTCCGGCAGATCCTGACATTTTGCTGCCGTTGCTCGCCGCCGACCGGCGCAGCCGGCCCGGCGCCTACGCGATGTGCGTGATCTCCGAGGGCGCAAGGCTGCTCGGCGACGAGACGCGGCGCGAGGAGCGTCAGCTCTCCGCGACCAAGCGGAGCGAAGAGGCGGTCAGCCGGCGGCTTGCCCTGATGATCGAGCAGCAGGCAAAGGAGGGGACGATCGTCCAGCAGCTCGCCTATCTGATGCGGTCGGGAAGCCCGGACGCGCTCGACCGGATGGTGGGCTTCGCCTTTGGCGGACTTGCCGTTCAGAAGATCGAGGCGCGCGAGACCGGCCGGATGCTTGCGCTGAAGGACGGCAACTACACGCATGTGCCGATCGACACGCTGCTTGGCGGCACCAAGAGCGTCGATGTCGAGATGCTCTACGACCCGGTGCGGTACCGGCCGAAACTCACCCATGTCGAAGGGATGCCGATGTTCCTCTATTGAGGAAGCGACAGGGCGCTGGATTTAAGCGTTGCGCCCCAGGTATCGCTTTGCTAGTGGCACGCGCCTACCGAGGCCCGGGCTCCCCGGGATCCTTCTCGATGTGCGGTCGTGGCGGAACTGGTAGACGCGCAACGTTGAGGTCGTTGTGGCCGAAAGGCCGTGGAAGTTCGAGTCTTCTCGACCGCACCACCCAGTCCATAAGAGCCGGCTGAATGAGTCACCGCTTCGGCGGGACTCTCTATTTCCGCGCAGTTCCGCGGGATTTTTGGACGGCGCGCCATGGAGTGAGGTCAAGAGACTGGCCATTCGGCACCTTCGTGCTCGAAAAAATGGACCGCGTCTCAGGCGCCCCATTTCTGACCCCAGTCGAATTTCAGGCCAGGCCGAGCAACCTTCGCTGTTCGGGCCATGTCATCGGGAGATCGACCGCGAGCAGTGTGTCATGCGTCAGGGTGGAAGGCTGACGGCCTTCCACTATGGCGGTCACGATATCCGGGGCAAGGAAACTTATCGCCAGGAACTTGGCGAGACGTTTCCGGCATCGGCCATTTTCGGAAGCAATCTGTTGAAGCGACTGCGCGCTCCAGCATCAGGTGGGGAAGCTGGTCTCCCGGTCGTGCGATCGCACCGGCATCGAAAGCGGCGACCAGTTTGCGCCGCTGATCAATGTTACGCTGAAGATCAGCGGTCGCCCACTCGCGAACACGCTGCGCATGGAGGTCATCGAACTGAGCCTTGAGGTTCTGGGTCATCGGTCCACTCGTTGTTTGCGGACCGGGTTAGGCCGGAGGAGGCATGATGACCAACGACATCCGCTGAGCAATTGTTGACGATCACTCATGAGCGGACATCAGAGCGACGACAGCGCCTCGCTCGCCAGCAGGGCCAAGCGCGCCGCCGTGCGGTCGACGATCGGCCGGGTCCGCACGATACAGGTCACACCGGGGAGTTCGGGCAGGCGGCCAGGTTCCAACGGAGCAAAATCAGGCAACGCAAAGGGTGTGCGGCAACTGACCCCCAGCCCCGCCGACATCGCCGCGCGAAGCGCCGAGAGGTTCGGCGACTCCACCGCGACGCGGTAGGGCCGACCCGCCTTCTCTAGTACGGCGATGGCTGCTTCGCGGAAGCGGCAAGGTGGTTCTCGCACGGCGAGCGGCACTACGTCGCGCGATGCCAGCGCCGGATCGCCGAACCACCTCATCGGGGCGGACCGCACTGCAGAAGTATCGCCCTCGCCCGCATAGCCAAAAATGGCGTCGAGTTCACCGCGATCAAGCAGCGTCAGCAGGTCGAAGGTTCCCGCGATCCGCGCATAGATCTGTACGTCGGGGTGAAGCTCGCCGAACCGGCCGAGCAGGCCGCTGAGGATAACATCAGCGAAATCCTGCACCATGCCGATCCGGACCGGCCCGGCCAGCCGATCTTGATCGAGCGCGGATACCGCCTCGTCATGCGCCGACAGTAGGCGGCGGGCGTAGGGCAGCAGCAACTCGCCTTGGCGCGTTAGCTTAAGCATCCGACCGCTCCGCGCGAAAAGGCTTTGTTGAAGCAGTTCCTCAAGTCGCTTCATCTGCAGGCTTAGCGCCGACTGGGTGACGAACACCTGTTCGGCGGCGGCAGCCATGGAGCCGGCGTCGACGATGGCGACGAAGCTACGCACAAGTGTGGTCGGCAGGTTGATGGGCATGCGCAGGACCTGATTGTGGCCCGCCGCCCTTACGCCGCCGGGCGCGGAGCGCCGATATTAGCTTTTCAAATGTACCGAGAAGATAATCTCTATTGATTCAGTAGGAAATAAAAACGTATCAAAAGGCTGGTTCGATAGAGGCAAGGAGCAGTCATGCCGGTCAAATTCATCGGATATATCGGCTTTAACAATGGCTCGGAAACCCAGCGGGCGGAGCACAACACGGCCCTAGACAAGGCCTATGTCGAGGCGGCGGCGCGGGCACAGGAGGAAGGCGGTTTCGATCGCGTGCTGGTGCCGTTCGGATCGAGCGGCCCCGATAGCCAGATCGTCGCCAGCCATGCCGCCGCGATTACCAGCAAGCTGGGCTTCCTGGTCGCGCATCGCCCAGGTTTCACACAGCCGACACTAGCGGCGCGGCAGCTCGCCACCCTCGACCAGCTGTCGGGCGGGCGGGTCGCGGTCCACATCATAACCGGCGGGGCCGATGAGGAGATGGCGCGCGATGGCGACGTCGGGTCGACCAAGGCCGAACGCTATGCCCGCACCGACGAATATCTGCAGGTGCTGAAGCAGGAACTGCATGGCGAGGTGCCGTTCGATCATGAGGGCCGCTTCTACCGGGTCCGCCAGGGCTTCAGCTCCGTGAAGCCCAAGCGCCTGCCGATCTTCTTCGGCGGCACCTCCCCCGAGGCGATCGACGTCGCCGGCCGCCACGCCGAAGTCTACGCGACCTGGGGCGAGACGCTGGAGGCGACGCGCGACGTGATCGCTTCGGTAAACGCATCGGCCGCGCGCGCCGGCCGCCGCGGTCTCGGCTACTCGCTGTCGCTGCGCCCGGTTATCGCCGGCACTGAAGAGGAGGCCTGGAAGAAAGCCGACGAGATAGTCGAGCAGGTCCGCGCGCTGCGGGAGAGCGCGGGCCTACCGACCAGCGATCACCGCCCGCCCAACAGCGGATCGCAGCGGCTGCTCGCCACCGCGAGCGAGGTTCGTCGCGATAAGCGACTGTGGACCGGGGTGGCCCAGCTGACCGGTGCCCAGGGCAATTCGACCGGTCTGGTCGGCACGCCCGAGCAAGTCGCCGACGCGCTGCTCGACTATTATGATCTCGGCGTCGATCATTTCCTGATCCGCGGCTTCGATCCGCTTCAGGATGCCATCGGCTACGGCCGCGATCTCCTGCCGGCGGTGCACCATGCCGTCGCCAGTCGCGACGCCGCGACCGGTGCCGCCGAAAAGGCGCTGGCCGCGGCATGAGCGATCAGGATTGGGACGACATCGCCGAACCGGACAAGCCGGCTGAAGCTCCGGTCTTCAGCCGGCGCTCGCTACTTGTGGGCGGTGGACTGCTCGCCGCGGCGGGTGCCGGCAGCCTTATCTATGCCCAGCGCGAGCGCCCCTTGCCACTCAACGCCAAGGGGCAGCGCAAGATCCGCCTGGCTTGGAATGCCAATTCGATCTGCCTGGCGCCCGCGCTGCTGGCGAAGACCGACGGCATCTACGAGCGCCATGGCCTCGACGTCGATCTCGTCAATTTCGCGGGATCGACCGATCAGTTGCTTGAGGCGATCTCGACCGGCAAGGCCGATGCCGGCGTCGGCATGATCCTGCGCTGGATCAAGCCGCTCGAACAGGGCTTCGACGTCAAGCTGGTGGCCGGCACCCATGGCGGGTGCATGCGGGTCGTGGGTTCGCGGCGGCATGGCATCACCGATGATGTCCAGAGCCTGCGGGGCAAGACGATCGGCCTGTCCGAAATCAGCGGTGCCGGACGCAATGCGCTCGCGGTGCTGCTCAAGGCCAATGGCATCGATCCCAACCGCGACGTCGAGTGGCGCGCCTTCCCGTCGCCGCTGCTCGCAGCCGCCGTCGAGAAGGGCGAGATCCAGGCGTTTATCGATTCCGATCCGCTGCTCTACCTGCTGCAGAAACAGTCGAAGGGCGATCTGGTCGAGGTACTCTCCAACCTCTCGACGCCCTGGGAGAACCGCTTCTGCTGCACCCTGGGGGTCAGCGGAGACCTGATCCGGCGCGACCGGGTGACTGCGACCGCGCTGGCGCTGTCACTGGTCGACGCTGCGAATATCTGCTCGCGCAATCCGGAGCGGATCGCCCGCGCCTTCGCCCCCTATGCCAAGGCGAGCGAGGAGGATCTGGTCGCGGTGCTGCGCACCCAAACGCATAATCACCACCCGCTCGGCGTCGATCTGCACCGCGAGGTAGCCCTCTATGCCGGCGAACTGCGCGATGTCGGCGTGATGAAACCCGATCTGGTGCCCGACGTCTTCGCCGGGCGCGTCACCGAAAACCTGCTCGGTTGAGAAAGCCATGAACAGCATTTCCGAACTGTCCCGCCTGCCGACCGCCGCGACCGCCCTGCCGATCGCCGTCGCTCCGCGCGCGCCATCGCTGTGGCGCGGCGGCCTGGCGGCGGCGGCGGCCTGGGGCGTGGCGGCCGCGCTGACCTTTGCCTGGCCCGACCTGACCCCCCTGGCGCGCACCGGCCTATTCGCCGGCCTGCTCGGCCTGGCGGCACTGGCGCTGGCGGTCGTCGCCACCCTGTTCGGCCAGTCCGAACGGCTGACGCGGCTTCGCGCGCTCGATCGCTGGCTGGTGGCACTGCCCGCGCTGCTCACCGCCTGGCAGATATTGACCGCCAAGACTGGGCTGCTGCCGCTGCCCTTCTTCCCATCGCCGCAGTCGATCCTCGAAGTCTACACCGACGACGCAGCGCGGCTGGTGGAGAGCGCGGTCCACTCGCTGCTGTTGCTGGTACCCGGCTATCTGATCGGCGGGCTTGCCGGTTTCACCGCCGGCGTGTCGATCGGCTGGTCGCGGGCCGTCAGCTATTGGGCGCATCCGATCCTGCGCTTCGTCGGCCCGCTGCCCGCCACCGCCTGGCTGCCGATCGCCTTCTTCGTCTTCCCCGGCACAACCTCGGCGGTGGCCTTCCTGATCGCGCTGTCGACCGGCTTCCCGGTGGCGGTGCTCACCTCGTCGGGGATCGGCAGCGTCAATCGTCATTATTACGACATTGCCCGCACGCTGGGTGCGACCCCGCGCTTCCTGATCGCGCGGGTCGCTATCCCGGCCGCGCTGCCGCACGTCTTCGTCGGCCTGTTCATGGGCCTCGGCGCGTCCTTCGCGGTGCTGATCGTCGCCGAGATGATGGGCGTGAAGGCCGGGCTCGGCTGGTATCTGCAGTGGGCGCAGGGCTGGGCCGCCTATGCCAATCTCTATGCCGCGCTGATCGTCATGTCCCTGCTCTTCTCGGGCGCGATCAGCCTGTTGTTCCTCGTCCGCGACCGGGCCCTCGCCTGGCAGAAGGGTATCGTCCGGTGGTAACGACGTTGGAGCGCCCGCAGGCGCAACAGACCGACACCGGCATCGCCATCCGCATTGCCGACGTCAGCCATCATTTCGACGGCAAAGGCGGCGAGCTGGCGGTGCTCGAGGATATCGACGTCACCGTTCGGCCCGGCGAGTTCGTGGCATTGCTCGGCCCCAGCGGCTGCGGCAAGTCGACCCTGTTGCGGCTGATCGCCGGGCTCGGCCAGCCGTCGCGCGGCAAAATCGGTGCTGGTGGCGTACGCGTGGTGGGCCCTGACCCGAGCCGGTTGCTCGTCTTCCAGGATCCGACGCTGTTCCCCTGGCGCACCGTGCGGCAGAATGTCGCGCTGGGCCTGGAGGCGCGGGGCGTCGGCGGCGACCGGACCGCGCAGGTCGATGCGGCGCTGAGGCTCGTCGGGCTCAGCGACTTCGCCGATGCGCTGCCCCACGAGCTGTCAGGCGGCATGGCACAGCGTGCAGCGCTTGCCCGCGTGCTGATCAACGAACCGCGCCTATTGCTGCTCGACGAGCCGTTCGGCAAGCTCGACGCGCTCACCCGGATGACGATGCAGGAGGAACTGCTCCGCCTGTGGCGCGACCGCGACTTCACCGCGATCATGGTGACCCATGATGTTGAGGAAGCCCTGCTCCTCGCCCAGCGCATCCTGGTTTTCTCGCCGCGGCCGGCGCGGATCGTGCGCGACATCGCGGTCGATCTCTGCCCGTCGCGTCACCGCGACGATCCAGCGCTGGTGGCGCTCCGCCGCGACATTCTCGCCACGCTAGGCCACTGAACCGCAAGGACGCCGCCATGCCCGCCACCCTCGCCATTGCCCGCGCCGATCAAGCCCGCCCGCTCGACGATGCATGCCTCTCGGCGCTCACCGCACGGCTTGCCGAACATGCCGAGGCCTATGACCGCAGCGGCGATTTCCCGGCCACCCCCTTTCGCATCCTCGCCGACGAAGGGCTGATCGGCCTCACCGTCGCCCGCGCGCTGGGCGGGGGTGGCGCGGCGCTGCTCGATACGCTGCGCGTGCTCGGTGCCGTTGCCAAGGGAGAGCCGTCGACCGCGCTTATCCTGATGATGACCTATGGCTATCATGCCGCACCGACCAAGGCGCAGACCTGGCCGGCGGCAATCTACGAACGGCTGGCGCGCGAAGCCGTCGCCGGGCACGGGCTGATCGGCGGCCTCCGGGTCGAACCCGAGCTGGGCACGCCGGCGCGCGGCGGCATGCCGGCGACGGTGGCGCGGCGCTCGGCCGAAGGCTGGCTGCTCGACGGCGTGAAGATCTATTCGACCGGATCGACCGGGCTCGACTGGTTCTCGGTCTGGGCGAAAACCGACGAGGCGGAGCCGCGGGTCGGCAATTTTCTGGTCGCCGCGAACAGCCCGGGGATCAGCATCGTCCCCGCCTGGGACCATCTCGGCATGCGCGCGACGGTCAGCCACGAGGTTCGCTTCGCAGCCACACCCGTGCCGCTCGATCATGCGGTGGACGTCCGCGCGCCCGAGCAATGGGCGCCGAAGCCCGGCGACGAAGGCCTGGCGCTGTGGAACGCGCTGGCGATCTCGACCATCTATGACGGCGTCGCCCGTGCGGCGCGCGACTGGCTGGCGCGCTATCTGAACGATCGGGTGCCCGCCAATCTCGGCAAGAGCTTGGCCACCCTGCCACGGGTTCAGGAGAAGTTCGGCGAGATCGAGGCGCTGCTGCAGGTCAACCGCACCCTGATCGAAACCGCCGCGCGCGACGCCGATCAGGGGCGCACGCTGACAGCGGTGACCGCCAACAACATTAAGCATGTCGCCACCAGCAATGCGATCCGCGCGGTCGCGCTGGGGCTGGAGCTCACCGGCAATCCCGGGGTGTCGCGCAGCAATCCGCTTGAGCGGCATTATCGCGACATATTGTGCAGCCGTATCCATTCGCCGCAGGAGGACACGATCCTCGTCGCGGCGGGCCGCGCGGGGCTGAACGTCTAGCTAACCGCCTTCCGATCACGCCTGTTTGCCAAGTTCATCCGGTGCGCATCGCGTCTCCGGATTAATTCCTACTGAATTAGTAGAGATAGTAAATCTACGCTATTCTGGCGGCTAGAATGTCTTCATTGCTGAAGGTTTCAAAGGCGAGCAACTAATTCCCACCAAATAAGAGGGGTATGTATGCTGCAGTCTTCCACCTTCCGACAGCCGGTGTTCCGCGCCGCGCTCGCCATCCTCCTGTCCACCGCGTCCTATACCGCCAGCGCCGCCGGCGCCGCGGGCGAGGGCGACGAAGCGCAGGTCGCCGCGCCCGAAGGCGAAGGCGGCGAGAGCGGCCTGACCGACATCGTCGTCACCGCGTCGAAGCGTCGCGAAAGCATCCAGCGCACCCCGATCGCGGTGACCGCGATCTCCAGCGATCTCGTCGAGCAGAAGGGCATCTCCACCTTCCGCGACATCGCTGGCCGCATCCCCGGCCTGGTCGCACCCCGGCAGTCCTCCGCCCAGACGACGCAGACCTATTCGATGCGCGGTATCGGCGAGCCCGATACCTTCCCCGAGCCGACCGTCGCCGTCTATATCGACGACGTCTATCTCGGCCGCACCGTCGGCTCGCTCTACGACACCGTCGATCTCGAACGGGTCGAGGTGCTGCGCGGGCCGCAGGGCACGCTCTACGGCCGTAATTCCAGCGCCGGCGCGATCCGCTTCATCACCAAGGATCCGACCTCGGACCCCTCGCTCTATGTCGGCGCGACCTATGGCAGCTATGAGAATGTCGAACTGAAGGCGCGGATCAGCGGCCCGATCCTGGCCGACGACAAGCTCAACGGCTCCTTCTCGGTCATCCGCCACACGCGCAACGGCTGGATGTACGACGTTCCGCTGGACATCCATGTCAACGATCTCGACCTGCTGATGCTGCGCGGAAAGCTGAAGTCGCAGCTAACCGACAAGCTGTCGGTCACCCTGGCGGGCGACGGCATGTTCGACCGGTCGAGCCAGAGCTATTATGCGCCGGTCAACCAGCCCAACGGCCAGCCTGGCACCGGCAAGAAGACCAACCCCAACATCACCTGGGCGGAATCGCCGCCATTCAACAAGACCAATGCCTATGGCGGTTCGCTGACCTTCAACTATGAGATCGACGATCATCTGAAGCTCAAGTCGGTCAGCGCCTATCGCGGCTTCGACGGCCCGATCTATTATGACAATGACGGCGTTACCGCGATCAAGGCGGACAGCTATGGCGGCTTCAAACAGTCGCAGATCAGCCAGGAATTCAACCTCAACGGCGAATGGGATCGGCTGAACTTCGTCGCCGGCCTCTATTTCTTCTACGAGAATTTCTGGAACGACCGCTTCAACCAGTCGGCAACGTCGACAATCGACAATATTGGCCTCGTCTCGGCCTATACCAACCGGCTGAAGACGACGAGCTACTCGGCCTTCGGCCAGGCGAACTACAAGCTGAGCGACATCTTCACGGTCACGCTCGGCGGCCGCTACACCAACGACAAGCGCGAGTTCACCGCCACCTTCGCCAGCCGCGCCAACACCCAGCTGCGCGATCCGCGGACCTGGGACTACAGCCCCAAGGTGTGGGAGCAGCTGTTCGGCGCCTTCACCAACCGCATCTTCGTCGCACCGCCCAAGAAGAGCTTCTCCAACTTCACGCCAAAGCTGGGCCTGCAGGCGCAGTGGACGCCCAATTTCTTCAACTATCTGTCTTATTCGAAGGGCTTCAAGAGCGGCGGCTACGACCTTCGTTCGTCGACGGTGGCGGGTGCGGCCAACCCGTTCCGGCCGCAGATCGTCACCGCCTATGAAGGCGGCATCAAGACCAAGTTCCTCGACGGCAAGGTCACCGCGAACCTGGCGCTGTTCTACAATGACGTGAAGGACCTGCAGCTGCGTGCGACCTCGCCCGCGACGCCGACCTCGCAGGGTTTCAGCGGCGTGATCAACGCGGCAAGCGGCAGCACCAAGGGCGGCGAGCTGGAACTGGCGGCGGCACCGATCGACGATCTGCGCCTCGGCGCGACCGCGGCCTATCTGAAGACCAAGTACAAGACCTTTACCGCCATCCTGCCGCCGAACGTTCCCGGCCGGACGACCCTGCTCGGTCTCGATTATCCGCTGTCGCCGAAATGGCAGCTGAGCGGCAATTTCGACTGGAAGCTGCCGATCGACACGCCCGGCACCTTCCGCATCCTGGGTGATATCTCCTGGGAATCGCGCCGTTACTTCGACCTCTACAACACGCCGCAGGCGCTGCAGGGACCGCAGACCTTCGTCAACGGCACGATCAGCTACACCACCGAGGGCGGAGATCTGACCGCTGGCATCCAGGCAACCAACATCTTCAACAAACAGTACGACCAGCGCACGACCTACATCCCCACCAATTCTGGGCAATTCCCCAACTATGCGCGCGCCTACAACAACCCGCGCATGGTCAACATCTTCCTCAACAAGACCTTCTGATGCGCGCCCGCGCAAATCATCCCATCTGGAGAGAAACCATGCGTTCGAAACTGCTCTCGACGATCCTGGCCGGCACGATGCTGCTGTCGGCCCCAGCCTTCGCCCACTCGCCGCTCGATCCGCCCGAAGTGGCGGCCAATGTCGACGCGGCGACCCGCCTCGCCGCCAAGGACCTCGCCGCGTCGTTGTTCTTCTGCGAAGCGAACCCGACCGCGAAGGTCACCAAGACGCTCAAGGAAGGCCTGCCCAACTGGTATGAGCCGACCCGGATCTTCGACAATCTGTCCTATATCGGCAACCACTTCGTCGGCGTGTTCGTGCTGGAAACCGACGGCGGGCTGGTGCTGTTCGACTCCGGCACCTCGCTGGAGGAAGCCGAGAAGCACATCGCGCCCGGCCTCACCAAGCTTGGCCTCGATGCGGAGAACATCAAGTTCATCGTCGTGACCCACGGCCATTGGGACCATTTCGGCGGCGCCCTGTGGTTCCAGGATCATTACAAAACACCGGTCGGCCTGAGCCTGGCCGACTGGGAGATGATCGAGAAACATGGGGACGAGCCGATCGTCGCCGGCCACTCGATCCCGCGCCGCGACCAGGTGATCACCGACGGACAGGTGCTCAAGGTCGGCAGCACCCAGGTGAAGCTCTACGTCACCCCGGGCCATACGCCGGGCACCGTGTCGGCGATCTTCACCGCCAAGGTCGGCGGCAAGCCGCACGCCGTGTCGTTGCTGGGCAGCACCGCCTTCCCCAGCACGATCGAGGCGACCGATCTGGTCGGCGGGCTTTCGAAATATCGCCAGTCGATCCAGCGCTTCAGCAAGCTCAGCCGCGAGGCGGGCACCGACGTGTTGCTCAACACCCATCTGTTCGCCTTCGGCGGCGACCAGAAACTGGAGCAGGTCCAGGCGACCGGCAAGCCCGATCCCTTCCTGATCGGCGGCGATGCGGTCGGCCGCTTCTACGGCCTGCTCGATCATTGCATGCAGGCGTCCGAGGCCCGCATCCGCGCCGGCCTGGGCCGACCGAGCCACGTCGGCGACTAAGATATGCGCACCGCCGTCGGCGCGAAGATCACCCTGCTCTCTCTCATGGTCCTCGCGTCGGCTACGGCGCATGCCGCTGACCCGTCGTCATCGCCCGACGACGGCGGGTCGCGTGCCGGCGACATCGTCGTCTATGGCCGCGCGCTGCCGCAGATCGGCGAGGCGCTGTCGGGATCGTCGGGGACGGTCGGCTTTCGCGACCTGCAGAACCGGCCCCTGTCGCGGGTCGGTGAACTGGCAGAGACCGTTCCAGGCCTGATCGCCACCCAGCATTCAGGCAGCGGCAAGGCGAATCAATATTTCCTGCGCGGCTTCAACCTCGATCATGGATCGGACCTCGCCGGTTTCGTCGACGGCGTGCCGGTCAACCTGCGCAGCCATGGCCATGGTCAGGGCTATCTCGACCTCCATTTCCTGATCCCCGAGCTGGTCGAGCGGATTGACTATCGCAAGGGGCCCTATTTCGCCGATATCGGCGACTTCTCGACCGCCGGCTCGGTCGCGTTCAAGACCGCCGACAGCCTGCCCCGGCCCTTCGTCGAACTGACCGGCGGCAGCTTCGGCCATGCGCGTGCGGTCGCTGCGGGGTCAACCGCGATCGGCGACCGCACGCTGCTCGCCGCGATCGAAGGGGTGCGATCGAACGGACCCTGGGTGCTCGACGAGAAGCTGCGCAAGCTGAACGGCTTCCTCAAGATCTCCAGCCAGGGTGGCGCGCGCAACAGCGACGGATCGAGCTTGGCGCTGTCCTTCTACAATTCGAAATGGACATCGACCGATCAGGTGCCCCTGCGCGCGATCCGACAGGGGCTGATCGAACGGCGCGGCTTCATCGACCCCGACCTCGGCGGCCGCACCACCCGGCTGACGGCAACCTACAACCTCACCAGCGGCGACTGGAAGGCGAATGCCTACGCTATCTACTACGACTTCGCGCTCACCTCGAACTTCACCTATTTCCTCAACGATCCGGTCAATGGCGACGAGTTCCGCCAGCGCGACCAGCGTGGCGTGTTCGGCGGCAGCGTCAAGCATACGGAATATGGCAATGTCTTCGGCATCACCTCGGCGCTCACCCTGGGCGCCGATGCGCGCTACGATCTGATCGGCAAGGTCGGGCTCTACAACAGCCAAGCGGGCCGAACGACGTCGACGGTGCGCGAGGACAGCATCGACGAGGCGAGCGGCGCGCTGTTCGGCCAGCTCCAGCTGTTTCCGACATCGCGTCTGCGGCTGATGGCAGGGCTGCGCGCCGATCTTTATCATGCCGACGTCGACTCCGATCTCGCCGCCAATTTGGGCAAGCGCGACGATGCGCTGGTCGCGCCGAAGCTGGCGGCGGCGTGGCGTATCACCGACCCGATCGAGCTCTATGCGAATTACGGCGAAAGCTTTCACAGCAACGATGCGCGCGGCACCACCATCCGCGTCGATCCCGCGACCGGCGACCCGGCGGACCGGGTCGGCCTGCTTGTCCGAGCGCGCGGGGCCGAGGTCGGCGCGCGGATCGAGCGACCCGGCTTCACAGCATCGATCGCCGCCTATCGGCTGTCGCTCGCGTCCGAACTGGTCTTCGTCGGCGATGGTGGCGGCACCGAGGCCAGCGACGCATCACGGCGGACCGGGATCGAGGCGACGGCCTTCTGGCGGCCAGTGCCGGCGGTCGCGATTGATGTGTCGGGTGCGTTGACCCACGCTCGGCTGCGCGGCGTCGCGGCGGGCGAGGATCGTATTCCCAATGCGCTGTCGCATGTCCTAGCGGCGGGCATTGCGGTCGATCCGCTGCCCGACTGGACGGTGAGCCTGCGGCTGCGCCATTTCGGATCGGCCCCACTGATCGACGATGACAGCGCCAGGTCCGATCCGACGACGTTGGTCAATCTGAGCGGTACCTGGCGGCGCGGGGAGGCGCGGGTCGAGCTGTCGGTGCTGAACGTGCTCGGCAACAAGGCGAACGACATCAGCTATTATTACGCTTCGCGCCTGCCCGGTGAACCGGCAGCAGGAGTGGAGGATTATCATATCCACCCGGTCGAGCCCCGGCAGATCCGGCTGTCGCTGCGCTACAGTTTCTAATGGGGTGCGGCGACCTGCTCGACGAGGCCGGGTGAGGCCACGGCATCGGCAAGGGTGGTGCGGTCGAGAATCTCACTGGCCTCGCGGCGCACCTCCGACATCACCCGGCGCAGCGCGCAGCTCGTCTCGTCGACGCAGTCGTCGCAGCGCTTGTAGAAATTATGACTGACGCAGGGGATCAGCGCGATCGGCCCGTCGGTCACCCGCATGATCTGCCCGAAGGTGATCATCTCGGCGGGGCGTTGCAGGCGATAGCCGCCGAACTTGCCCCGCACGCTTTCGATCAGCTTCTCCTCGCGCAACTCGGACATGATTGTCTCAAGGAACTTGCGCGGGATATTTTCCTCGATGGCGATCAGGCTGACCTGCTTGGGCTTACGCGTCGATCCGGCGCGAGCGAGGTTCAGCATCGCCTTCAATGCATAGCGGCCACGCTGCGACAACATAGCCTCTCCCGTCTCCTCCCACGACCAACCGTTATCGCCAGTGAGGGAAAATGCCGGGAGAGACAATCCCGCCTCCTCTTTTCAGATCACGAAGAAGCCGTGCGTGCCGTCACGCGCCAGCTGATCGACCAAGCCATATTCCCAGTCGAGATAGGCCTGCATCGCGGCTTGGGCATTGTCGGTTCCTTCATAGGGCCGCTTGTACCGCCCTTCGCGTCCACGGGCCGGAGGTTCGCCGCTGTCGCCCGCCTCCAACGAAGAGGGCCAGGCGCTATCGAGGACGTAGACCTCCCACCCCAGCTGGGCGAGCCAGGACGCCGACATGTCGGCACGCGGGCCGATATCGTCGGCGAGCACGATCCGCGCGCCGCGCACCGGCGCGAAGTGGTCGGTCTCCTGGACCAGCTGCCCGCCGGGCGCGTTGCGGAAACCGGGGATGTGGCCGGCGAGATATTCCTCGGGCTGGCGCACATCGAAGCGATAGAGGGTGCGGTAAGTATCGCCCTGCAGGACGGCGAGCGCATCGAGGTCGAGCCGCTTCACGCCGGCGCGATAGGCGACCTCGCGGGCACGGGCGCGGGCCTCGTCCTGACCGGCGACTGGGATTTCCGCGCGCCGGGCCTGGCCCTTGTCGAGCGCCTGACCTGCCAGCGTCCAGCCGATCGTACCGTTGCGTAGCGCGCGCACGGGGTTGGGCAGGCCGGCGTTGATCAGAGACTGGGTGCCGATGATGCTGCGCGTCCGTCCCGCACAATTGACGATGATCGTGGTCGTCGGATCGGGTGCCAGCGCGGGCGCCCGCAGCACCAGTTCGCCGCCGGGCACGCTGGTGCCGGTCGGGATGCTCATCGTCGCATATTCTTCGAAGCGCCGGGCATCGACGATTGCGATGTCGGCGCCTTCGTTGATCAACGCCTGCACCTCGTTCGCCGAGAAGGAGGGAGTATGGCGGCGATGCTCGACCAGTTCGCCAAACGCCTTGCTGTAGCTGTTGACGTCCTCGAACAGTTCATAGCCCGCCGCGCTCCACCCGGCGAGCCCCCCTTCGAGCGCATGGACCCCCGTATAGCCCAGCTCCGCCAGCGCCGCCGCGCCCGCCTCGATGAGTCCTTCGCCATCGTCATAAAGTACGATCGTCACATCCTTGCGGGGCAGCCGCGACACCGCCTCCACCGCGATACGATCGACGGGGATCTGCGCGGCGAACAGCGGATGGCCTTGCGCGAAACCATGTTCGTCGCGCAGGTCGAACAGCGCGATTTCCTGCCGGGTCAGCAGTGCCTGGCGAATGGCGGAAGGAGAGAAGGTCGGCAGGGTCATGCGTCGGATCGATCCCATAAATTGGGCAGCTCGCTGTTCGCGTAGCCGGAGATGAAGGGTTTGGGCTGGCCGGCCGCGTCATAGGTCGATCGGCGGATCGCGCCGATATTGCCGCCATAGACATGGATGCTGACTGAAATTTGATCGTCAAAGGCATTGGCGACGCGGTGGATATCGCCCAGCGCAGGGCTGATCGGCTCGACCTGTCCGGCTTCCAGCCGGTGCGCCGGTCCGGTGGCGTGCAGGGCGCCTTCATCGTCGTGCGTGAAGCCCTGCGACAATTCGGCGCCACGCAACACGCCGACCAGGCCCCAGACGGTGTGATTGTGGATCGGCGTCGCCTGCCCCGGGCCCCAGACGAAGCTGACGATCGAGAAGCGCTCCGCACTGTCGCAGTGGAGCAGATATTGCTGATAGCGTTCGGGACTGGGGACGGCATAGGCGTCGGGCAGCCAGCCGTCATCGGCCACCAGATCGCGGAGCAAGGTGCCCCCCTGCACCAGCAAAGCGGCCTCATCGGTCCCCGTCGCGATGAGCGCGGCGAGATCGCCAATGAAGCTGCGCAGCGGAGCCAGGACGGGGTCTGTCGTCATGGATACATCCTGCTGCGACCAACGTCGAAACTAGAAATCAGTTTTTCCTACCAGTTTAATAGTAAATGTATTAGCGCTCGAGATCAGGCGTATTCATGAACCACAACGGCCCTCCTTCCATCCGTCACGTCGCCATTATCGGCGGGGGATTTTCGGGCACGCTGCAGGCAATCAACCTGTTGCGGCACGACGGGCCTCGGGTCACCCTCATCGAGCGGCGGGAAGCCTTTGCGCGCGGCGTCGCCTATTCGACGCCCAACCCCGCGCACCTGCTGAACGTGCGCGCGTCGAACATGAGCGCGCTGCCCGACGATCCCGATCATTTCGCCCGGTGGCTGGCGGCGCGCGGCAACGGCAATCCGCAGAGTTTCGCATCGCGGCACTATTATGGCGACTATCTGGCCGACCTGCTCGACAGTGCGGCGCAGGCGTCGCCCGGAAGGTTGCAATTGCGGCGCGACAATGCGGCCGAGGTGAAGATTTCGCAGGGCGGGATCGATATCTCCTTCGACAGTGGCGACAGGCTGGCCGCCGACGCCGGGGTGCTGGCGCTCGGCAATCTGCCGCCGCGCGATCCCCCGGGTTTCGGTGATGTCGTCCTGCTGCCCGACCTATATGTCGGCAATCCCTGGGACAGCGATTTCACCACTGCCCTGCGCGACATCGACACGGTTGTGGTGGTGGGAACCGGACTCACAATGGTCGATGTTGTGCTATCCCTTGAGGCATCGGGATTCACCGGCAAGATCGTCGGGCTATCGCGCCACGGCCTGACGCCGCGCACCCATGGCGACGCGTCGATGCCGCCGTTGCCGATCTGGGAAAAGCCGTCTGCGACCGTATCTACTCTGCTCCATTCCGTTCGCATGCGGGCGGCAACAGTCGGCTGGCGCGTCGCCATCGACGAGTTGCGGCCCTTTACCGGGGCGATGTGGTTGGGTGCTTCGTTCGAGGAGCAGCGACGTTTCCTGCGTCACCTGCGCGCCTGGTGGGACGTTCATCGACATCGATTAGCCCCGGCGGTCGCCGACCGGATCGACGCGCTGCGTGACAGTGGAAGACTATCGATCGTCGCCGGCAACATCGGCCATGTCGAGGAGCGTGCGGGCGGAGTGGCGATAACCTATCGTCCGCGCCACCGCACTCACCATCGCCGCATCGTCGCCCGCCGCGTGATCAACTGCACGGGGCCGCAGGGCGATCTGCTGCGCACGCGCGAACCGCTGCTGCGCTTGTTGATGGCCGGCGGGCTGATCCGCCCGGATCCGCATCACTTCGGCATCCAAGTCAATGTTCAGGGCGAGACAATTGATGCGACGGGTCAAAGCAATCCTCGGCTTCTCGCTCTAGGTCCGATGACGCGCGGAACCTTCTGGGAAATCGTCGCCGTGCCGGACATTCGACTCCAGGTCTGGGCGATGGCGCGCCGGCTGAGTCATGCCGAATGGGTACAGGGCGAGGGGCTTTAACTGGGCACTCGATATTGGCTTGCTGTCCGTCGAGCATTCGAGCGGCCGCTACAGCCTTTCACACATTCGACTTGCTTCCCTGTCCCAAGCACGCAATCTGAGCCGGCTCCCGCGACACTCGGGAGTGGGGCGTGGAAACCCCGCGATTAGACTCGGTCACAGCAAATCTGCGGCCGGGTGGCATGCGCGCATGTCCAGCCGGCTCGCCGGTAAAGGCGCATGCGCCTGTAATCGCAGGTTTCCAACATCCGGCTTTGGCCGTCGCCCCGAGAGGACATAGGCGCGACGAGATAAGCCAAGGCCAAGGCGTCGCTAGAAAGGGGGACGCCGTGGTTATCGATATTTGCAACATGCGGGCGCTCGGACAGGGCGCCATTCGATGAAGCGCTGCACACAATGCGCCGAAAAAGTTCAATCCGCAGCGCTGCAATGCCGCTTCTGCGGCGCCGCTCTGTCGCCTGCTAAGGGGCTGCCCAACTGGGCCGTGTTGGGGGTCATCGGCACGCTGGCTGGGGTGCTCATGATCGGTCGATGTTCCCCATATCAACGTGCGGCCGAAACGTCCGCGCCTGCCGAACAGTCCTTGCCGCCTCAGTGGCAATTCGCATCCGATGATCGGAAGGTGATCTTCGCTGAGGTCGATCGCCGGATTCACCTCGGCACGCCGGAGAGCACGAACATGGCTGTCGCTCTGCTCAAAAACAAATTCAACCACAGCGATTTGGTGTTCGATCCGACCTTGCGCCCCATTTACGATAGGGCTTTGAAGGCCAGCGACGACTTCAACGGACGACTTCAACATCGATGCGGCATGGCGAGAGGCTGATCGTCACTGTTCGGCGCCTGTTAAGTCTACTTCACATCCCTGTTACGAGATGGACCAAGCGGGAAGAAAGTTCAGGAAAACCGGGGCGCAATGGCCGCCGGATTTGAAAATCCCTGTTAAAAAGCCGATATCAGCGAAAATCGGCTCAGAGACCGGTCCGCTCCGGACTGCGCGCCGCACCAGTCCGTAAGCCCTTGTAATAACTGCACTCACCCCGAGGGGGACGCCGAAACTGGCGCAGTTCGCGCGGTTTGCGGTGAATCGTCAGCTACCCCGAGGTCAGTTCAGTCTCTGATCGCCGGATTATTCTGGCGTTCTCTCGCAGCCGTTTCCGGCCGGCAAAACACTATCTGCAGGATGGTCTCCTTGCGGTGAGAGATCCCGCTTCGGACTCAACGGCACAGGACGGCTGCCAAAAAAGTCGGCAGACAAGCTTTCTGCCTACCGACCTTAATTCTTGGACTAAGGCCGGCAAAAGAAACGCCGCTGCGCGAACCGCTGTCGTGGCAGCAGCTACGGTCGGGTGGTTACCGGCGAGTTTGCCGCATCTTGCGGGCGGCATAGCGTGCGTCTCGCGCGGCCTTCCTGTCCTCCTCAGTCCACAGCTTTCTTTCCGCTATGCCTTGAGCTTTAGCGTCGGCTTTTGCTTGCGCAGCCGCCTCGGCTTCGGCTTTGGCGGCATCCGCTGCGGCAACGAGGGCGTGGCGCTCCTGTTCGCGCTTCTGTTCTTCTAGTTCGATCTTGGCGCGGCGGATCGTTTCCCGCCTTTCCGTGACCGCCGCATCGCGTGCTTCGCGGCGCGCTTTTCGATCGGCCATTACTGCCGGATCGACCTCGGGCCGGGCTCGATAATTGACAAGCGCCTTGGCTTTCGCTTGAGCCGCGGCGTCTTGCCGTTCTTGAAATCCTGGGGTCTGATATGTCGCCATACGCGATATGTTAACCTTCTATCATGCTTGGAACCCGGGCAAGCCGCGCCTCGGGCTGGTGCCAGAACGGTTGAGCCGAGCGGCCTAAATCCTGGCCGGCCTTAGCGGGGTGCGCTCCACCCGACCGTCAATGACTTTCGACCCATAAGCCTTGGTGACGCTCGCCGCGTCGGCCGCATTGCTCATGACCACTCGGGTGCCACCCGAGAGCAGACTTTCGATGGCTGTGATGCGCATATTTTTTTTGGCGCACGTTTTTTGAATATGCTCCTGCGTAGCCCTCAGGTTGATTACCCGGACCATGGCTCGTCTCCAATCCAGCTCACAAATCGATGCCGATAGCTGACGGCGAAACGCCTTTTGGGCGCTCCGCCGCTGAAATTAGGCAGCCTGCAGATTGACGGCCGAAGTTTTGCCCCGGCGATCTGTCTCGAGCTCGTATGAGATGCGCTGGTCCTTATCGAGGGTGCGCATGCCAGCCCGCTCTACCGCCGAGATGTGTACGAAGGCGTCGCCGCCGCCGGCTTCCGGCGCGATAAAGCCATAGCCCTTGTCGCTATTGAAGAATTTGACGGTTCCAGTGATCATATGGGTATCCTTGTCCCACGTATGACGGGCATGCTCCAATAGCGGAACATCCCGGCTTCTTGAGGCTATAAGGGGACAGGGGACGCCACGGCGCCAATATCCGTCGAATGCGACGTCAGCATGACCGTTATGCCATATACATTTGGAAAAATAAAGGGCCAACTGCCGCGATATGAAAGGTCACGCTCATTGACTGCGATTTGGCGCTACTTTGCGAGTATTTTTTCAACATAATCAGATTACAGCCGTTTCGCGATAAATTTCATCCAATCGGGGGATGCAGTTTTCTGCAGAGCTAGTATGCTAATCACGTTGCTGGCCAGTCGTCCGCATGCGCCAACCGGTCATCGGTCCACCGCGCTCCTCCACCGCAGAGACTCCAATGGACCTCAACGATCTTCTTCATAGTCATCAAATAGCGCTTATGCGAAGCGCCGCTGCAGCCTGCATTTCCTCCCGCCTGGCTCACCTCGGTCTCGCGAAGGGCTATGCGAAGCAGATCGACTCGTTGCAGCAGACCCTGGGCGCAATACCCGGCAGGTTGTTGATTCCCGTTTGACCTTCACAGCCGGGTTTCAAAGGAATTTCCACGTCGATGACCGCCCAGTTCAGCCCCTTCGCGGTGCGGATTAAAATCTGCGGAGCTGGAGCAGATTTCGTTACAGATCCGTACCGATGGGGGTGCGCCGCAACCCAATCTGAGACGCTCCATGGCATTTAAAACAAAGCATAGATTAGTCGAAAGCTGTCTGCGCTCCCGGGAAGCGTGGCTGCGCGCCAGGAAGATGAGTCTCTCCCGCAAAGCGGAGTGAAACTCCGGCCGATCCTCGCCTCCCGGCCGCGCCATAGCCTCCCACGGGAAGTGCCGGCTGTTTTCTGGGATGCGGTGAGGCACCCGATATCCTCACGCCTGGGTGACACTCACGTCGACGGCGAGGCTCAGCGCGTCCCCAGGTGAACCGACATAGCCTCCGGTCACCGGCATGATCTGGCCATTATGGCGTCCTACCGCAACCGGGATGAGTTGAGCGTCTCCGACGCGCTGGTGTGTCGGGTCGAATGCGATCCAGCCCGCGCCAGGCAGGTAAATTTCCGCCCAGGCATGAGTGGAGCCCGCCGCGGTAGCCTGCGCGGGATCATGCAGATAACCGGACACCGCACGAGCGCCAAAGCCGAGGGACCGGGCGGCTTCGATAAACAACGCTGCGATATCACGACACGAACCGCTGCCAAGGGCGAGCGTTTCTGCGGGCGATTGTGTCCCCTCTTCATCGCGTATGCGATAGGCGATGGCCGAGAGCATGCCGGCGTTCAAATCCTTCAGCAGTGACAAGGTGTCCGTGGGCGGTGCAGCGACGAAGGCGTGCGCCCATTTCGAGATCATCTCGGCATCGGCGTCGGCTCTCGGACTAAGCAGGGCCCCGAGATCGATCCGGTCGTCCAACCCGTATGCAAATGGATATTGATGTGCCTCAACAGCGATTTTGAAGACGGGAAAGACCGTCGCGTCCTGGTCGACGATAGCCTCCATGAGGAGGACCAGATCGTCCGTAGGCGTCGCGAAGTTGATGGTGGCAACGCGGTTCGCAAACACGTCGTCTGCCCAGTCGATCGAGGCGCCGGGGCCTGCGTCGAGGTTGAGCTCGACGAGGCGAAGCTCGTTGCCCGCGCGCGGCGTTACGAGCAGCCGATGCGGCTGAAGAACGACCTGGCGCCGAAATGTGTAGCGAGTTTGGTGATGGATGTGCAGACGCATGCAGACCCTAACGATCGCGGAAGCTGCTTGGCCGCACGAATTCTTGTCACGAAGTCGGCCTGCGGACGTTGCGATGCACCAGAGTGTCCCCGCGTTCCACCTTGAACTTCCGTGTGTCGGCCCCCATCTTGACGAAGTTGGCAGCGGCGATCGTGGCTGTCAGATCGCAAATCGGAAGTGCTGGCTCCCAGTTGTGAAAGCGACGCAACCTGTCGCGTCCAGCGCAGGGAGATCTGCATGTATCCTTCAGCCGCATTGTGCCGGGCCCAGGAGGCCGTCCAGAACGATAGAGCTCGCGGCACCACGCTGGAAAATGTTCGCGTACTGGCCGTGAAAGCCGCCAAGGCATGGGGCAAAGAAGCGGTGGTGGCCGAGGAGCGCGAGACCCGGGGTGAGCGCGTCCGCCGCCATAAGCTGCTCCATCTCGCGTCATTCCCGGGTTACGGCGAGGTCAGCGAGAATCCTGATCGAGGGCAGGCATCCGCTTAAGGTGGACGGAGCGCCGCATCTGTGCACGGCGCCTGTTCTGAGCTTCAACGAAACTCTACGGGCCGTATCGCTCGGACGATATAAAGGAACGCCGCATGGCCAAGAGCCAACGCAAAGGCAGCAAAGAAATCCGAAAGCCCAAGAAGGAAGCGCCGCCTAAACCGAATGCGTCAAAGCCATCGCTCAAGGGCTCGACGGCGGTTTGAAAAAATAGCCGTCCCTCAACCCGCAGAGATAAGCATTCCGATGGCACTTCGTACAACCCAGTCATCCGTCACTTTTCGAAGTCCTTTCGAATTCACGGGAACCGACGGCGTCCAGCCAGCCGGCGCGTACGATGTGGAGATCGAGGAGGAGAGTATCGAAACGATAAGCCGGACCGTGTATGTTCGCATGGCTACTCGTTTCTATATTCGCTCGCCGGGCATGGTCCGTACTGTGACGATCAACCCTGATGATCTGGAAGCGGCGTTGGAGAAGGACAGACGGAATCGCTGATCAGGAGGGTCGGTATCCAATTCGGTAACGACCGCCCGTCCGGTGAGGCAGCCTCCATGACGATGAACCTGCGATTGGTGGTTGCCTGGGCTAGCGTCCTGATCTTCCTGACTTTTGGCACCATGCTGACGGCCGGGAAACATCCGGTGGTGACCATAGTCTTGTTCTTCTGGCTCCTCGGCGTCATTCTGTGGTCCGCCTTTGGCGTCGTTCATGAGGCCGAGGAGGTGGCTGAGCGGCTGGGCGAGCCCTACGGCACGCTGGTCCTGACTCTTTCGATCGTGGTGATCGAGGTCGCCTTGATCGGCGCCGTCATGCTTGGTTCGAAAGCTGCCCCCACGCTGGGGCGGGACACGATGTTCGCGGTGCTGATGATCGTGCTCAACGGCGTCGTCGGCCTCTGCCTGCTAACCGGCGGCCTCAAATATCATCTGCAGAGTTTCAACTTGCAGGGCGCTGGGGCCTATCTCGCGCTCATCATTCCTCTCAGCGTCATATCGCTTGTCCTGCCGAACTTCACGACGTCCATGCAGGGCGGGATGCTGTCACCGGCACAAGCCGCCTTCTTCTCGATCTTTACGATAGGGCTCTACGGCCTGTTTCTCTGGCTCCAGACAGGCCGCCACAGCGGTTTCTTCGTTGCCGTCCTCGCAAAGCAGGGAGACGAGCTCGGCCGCCCAATGCCGCATCGGCTGGTAGCTCCAGGCAGTACGCCGCTCAGCGTGCTGTTGTTGATCGCCAACATCTTACCAATCATTATATTGTCGAAGAGCCTTGCGAAGATGCTGGACCAGGGCATAGCCTTGTCAGGTGCTCCGGCAGCCCTCGGTGGCATCGTCATAGCGATGATCGTGTTCGCCCCGGAGGGCATATCCGCGTTGAAGGCGGTTGCGGCCAACCAGTTGACCAGGGCGATCAATCTCTGCCTGGGAGCCGCGACCTCGACCTTGGGACTGACCGTGCCGGCGGTTTTGCTGATCGGCCTCCTTTCCAGGCAGCCGGTAGTGCTGGGCCTTTCGCCCGCTAATATGGTGCTGCTGGCCGTGACGCTTATCCTCAACACGCTGACCTTTTCGGGCACACGGACGTCGATGCTGGAGGGCGCCACCCACCTGTCGCTGTTCCTCGTGTTTCTCGTGCTGGTGTTCAGCCCTTAAAAGGGAACGGAAGCCGGATGCGCGTAATAGCGGGCGCTTATAAAGAGCGATTCGTGCGCCTATATAGCCTGCACCGCTTCTGCCCGGTTCGAGCATGGTCGCGGCCGAGAGATGATTGCGCTCCCGCTCGTAGAGGAGCCATCCCATGCCCGACATTCCCAACGTCACCCTCGCCGAAATGCGCGATCATGCTTGGTCCAGTGCACGAGCCGCTCCCGATCCGCTGATCGCTCGACAATTCTTCGAACTCGCACAATGCTATGACGCTGCGCTCCTCGAGTTGCGCGAAACCGGCATAACCATCGTGCCGTCGCTCGATCCGGCCACGATACCATGGCGCTCTATGCCTTTGTGGACAAGCAACGACCATGCCCCGTGAGAGAAACCGGTCCTGGTTCGATGCCTGCTCCAGCCTGCTTGGCGCTTGGGAGAGGCCATTGTGTCGCCAGCCCTGCTTGCCGCGATTGATGCGGCCGAGAGTAGATCAGCCATCAACGGCTGTAAGCCAGCGTCCACGCTCTCGGACGAACAGCGTAGCACCGTGATGCGCGCGGTTGCGCGCAGGACCGGAAGAGCGCGAAAGCGGGGCATGACCTTCGGACAACCTCCCAATTCGACGCCCCATCGCCGCATTGCCTGTTGATCGACGCCGACAATATCTCACACGAAAATCGCTGCGATCCGGGCTGACCCTCCAAATATGGACGGCCAATATCCGGCGAGCTTATGGGGATTGGGGAACGCAGGGTTGAAAGGGTGGAAGGACAAGTTCCATGCTTTCAATCCGATCGATCAGGCAATTCAGTTATTCGGCCGGCAGAAATGCTCCGACATCGCATTCGTGATCGATGCGAGGGAAGGCTGTGGTGGCTGACCGTCGGCCCAATATCGCGGGCGCTCTGCACGGCACGATCGCCGATCACGCCCGCTTGCCAAGCGGCGATTTTCCTTTCTACACTTCAAGTTGAACCTCGCTATCCCTAAGAGACTGATCCGTTATGGTCTTGTCCGGAACCCACGATAGCACCCTCGTCGCTCTGTCGATTATCGTCGCCGTTTTGACGTCCTTCACCGCGTTGAGCCTGTCCAGTCGCGTGAGGGCATCGCGCGGTTCGATGCGGCGGCTTTGGCTGATAGCGGCGACTATCGCATTAGGCGGCGGTATCTGGTCGATGCATTTCGTTGCCATGTTGGCCTTTCGCATGCCTGGCATGGAGATGAGCTACGACCTCGCATTGACGGTGGTGTCGCTCGCAATGGCCCTTGTCTTCACCGGGCTCGGCTTTGCCGTGATGAATTGGGAAGTCGTATCTGCGTGGCGAATCTTTCCGGCTGGCCTCCTGATGGGCTCCGGGGTGTTGGCGATGCATTATATCGGGATGGCGGCGATGCAGATGCCGGCTACCGTCCGATACGACCGGCCATGGGTCGTCATCTCCATTCTCATCGCCATTGGAGCCGCCACTGCAGCGATCTGGTTGGCGGCCCGCGAGCAGAAGCTCGCGCATCGGCTGACAGCCGGCGTGGTTATGGG
>Ga0068864_100000617_pt1 | contig 29987 bp, 44 predicted proteins | sample KBSSwiS72_FD_66586 | JGI IMG/M metagenome (GOLD analysis project Ga0068864, IMG submission 66586) | Switchgrass rhizosphere microbial communities from Kellogg Biological Station, Michigan, USA - KBS Switchgrass S7-2 | ecosystem: Host-associated > Plants > Roots > Rhizosphere > Soil ...
GGCCAAGTTCTAATTTCTGGCAGAGGCATGATTGCTATATTTAGATCAGGTACATCAATTGAATGTAGAAAATGCGGTAACAAATATGTCTTCGGTCAAAAAGATAGCCTACTAAAATCTAATGAATTGGTAGTTATAGCTGAAATCGACGATAACTATGTATAACCTAAGATAACAACTTATGAAATGGGATGATGACGAATTCAAAGACTTGAAATATCAAATTTTCGACCTACTCGTGGATGAGCTAGATCATCATTACCAAAATTTATCACTCAAACAAATTTCAGATGCCATTGACGATATGTTTGAAAAATTGATTGGGATGAGTGATTCATTTGAAAAAATGATTAATTCGGATAAATCAAAATAATCATGTATACAAAATGCCGATTTCCTATGCATAATCTACCTATCATGCCTAAATTTTAAGGAATTTTAAACATATGAATGAGTTTAGAAAAAATATGCATGTTGCTTACAAAAAAAAATTATCTGGCATAATATTAATGTTTGTTAAATCTGTTGATGATGACATTGCTGGATTTGCAAAAGATCCAATTTCTTTTGTCGAAAAATGGGTTGATGGAAACTGTCTTCCAATGGGAGATTTCTCAAAAGAAGATGCCATTAAAGAAATGGAGGCATGGCAAGAATGAGCGGAGATTGCGAATCTTGTGGCGAACATTGTCTAGATTGTAAATGTGGGTTTCGATGTGATCCCCCAGGAACAAAATTTGAATTGGGTAGATTTAAATTACCTGAATTTTTACCTATTCCTGATTTTCCTCCAAGATGCCTATGCGTCCAGGCCCTTGATGGTTACGAAACATACAAACTTGAAGACAACATTATTGGCGTTCGGCCGATTTGGTTTAGCGTTAAAGATCGTTTACCACCTGAAAATATTAGAGTTTTAATCCTTTGTAAAGATGGTTATATAGAAATTGAAAAAATAACCTATCCAAAAGATAATAATTTGTGGTCATGCATTAGTAAAGAAGATATAACCCATTGGATGCCGCTTCCTCAGCCTCCAAAGGATTAATTATGCAATGGAAAGATGTTGAAAAAGAACTTCCCAATGATCTACTTAAAAAATACCTTGTCAAAAATGCTAATGGCACAATTAAAAAAGCTTTCTTTATGCCTGATCATGCAGCTTGGCGCGCATGGTATAATATGCCCACTTCATATTGGCTTGAAACGCCCTCAGCTGAATTAATTCTTGATGTCATCGAATGGTCGCTTGACCAACAATAAACCTTTGATTATATTGAAATCAAAATATGAGGTTAATAATGGCTTGCGCTCCTTCGCATTTTCCAGGTCCAAAGGTAAACGGAAGACCCCCGACAGATTTAGTGAAATTAGCTGCCGATTTAATTGAATGGTCTTATTTACCAGATTCTTTAAATTTAATTGGCTTTAGTTCTCCTCGGAAATTTAGTGTAACTAGACTTGCAGATTATGCAGCTAAAGATAAAGACTTTTCGGATGCCTTATTACTAGCTAAAGAAAATATTTCTCAAAATAGATTCAAAGCTGCTTGTTTAAAGATTATGCCAGAAGTATTTTACACTAGATGTGAAGGACTTTACGACCCATTATATCATAAATATGACCGAGATCAGAAAAAGTTTGATGCTGATTTAAGAAAAGATATTGAGGGTTCAAAGCAATCAACATATAACATAGTGGTTCCTCATGACCTCGCAATTGGAACTAACATTCCAACCTCGACCATATCAAAAGAAGTTCATTCAAGCTCTAAATAGTGGCACAAAGCGTGCAGTCTGGGTAGTTCATCGACGCGGTGGCAAGGACGTTACCGCATTCAATTGGGCTATTCTTCAATTGCTGCTTAATCCTGGATGGACTGCATTCCATATCCTTCCTACATATTCACAAGCAAAAAAAGTTATTTGGGATTCATCTACAAATGATGGTCAGCGAATTCTTGATTACATTCCTAAAGAATGTATTGAATCTAAGAATGGCCATGAAATGAAAATAAGGTTATCTAATGGATCTTTATATCAGCTTATTGGAAGCGATAATATTGATAGTCTTGTTGGGAGCAATCCCAAAATTATTATCTTTAGTGAATACGCCATTCAATCGCCAGCAGCTTGGGACTATTTACGTCCTATATTGGATGTTAACAGGGGGTATGCTATCTTTATTAGTACTCCTCGTGGTAAGAATCATTTCTATGACCTAATGAATATGGCAAAATCCTCTAAGGATTGGTTTTGTGAGGTATTGCCAATAAGCGCAACAGGCGTGTTAAATGATGAAGACATTCAAAAGATGCGCGACGAAGGCGTATCAGAAGAACACATTCAACAAGAATTCTATTGTAGCTTTAACAGAGGGGTTGAGGGAAGTTATTATGGCAGACTTATTGAAAAGGTTAGAGAAGAAAAACGCATCTGCAACGTTCCTTATGAAACTAGATCCCCAGTAAATACAGCAATGGATATTGGGTATCACGATGCTACTTCAATAGTATTTTGGCAAGAAATTGGTGGTGAACTAAGAATTATAGATTTTTATGAAGCTCAAGGAGAGGGTCCAGAACATTACGTTAAATTAATCAAAAGTAAATCATATTTATACGGTTCTCATTATGTTCCTCATGATGCTGGCGCAGGTTCAGCTCAAACAGGAAGAACTTATCAGGATATTATGTGGGAACTTGGATTAAAAACAGTACTCCTTGAACGTGAAATAGATAAACAGGTAGGCATAGATGCTGTTAGAGCCATGCTTAGTATAGTTTTTATTGATGGAAACAAATGCTCTCATCTCATTAAATGTCTTGAGAACTATCATAAGAAGTTTAATGAAAAACAAAATTGTTATGGAGACTCACCCGTTCATGACTGGACTAGCCACGCTGCTGATTCGGTTAGGTACATGGCTAATGCCAGAATCCAATATGGACGCGGTCCTGGATCAATGACAAAAGATTCTTTAGATCGATTGAAGGCTAATACACCGTATGCAAAGAAACAACCTGCTCAACTTCCACCAAATAACAATCCGTATTCATTTAGAAGGTAATCAATGACAACTGAAGACGCAGAATATATAAAAGAAGTTTTTAATAAAGAAATAACTAAACTTAGAAAAGAAATATGGTATTTATCTCAGGCAGATTTGTTAAGACACTATTGCCAAGAAGATATTAATAGAGCATTTCATTATTTTAATGCTTATCCGATCATGGACTCACTCAACAGAAAATCTTTAGAAGTGCTTATTGAATGCTGTCAAAATGCAGAACTTTATCGAATGGGTAAAAATAGATGAAGAAATATCCACAATGACAATTTTATTTTATTATCACTTTAATGTATAAGTAAGATTTTACTATTAGGTGATATTATGACAAGTGGAATGCTCGAAAGGAGTCAGGTTGTCCCGAACGTTTACCAAAGCTATTATCAAGATGGTAAAAGAGATATTGTAGCCGAGGCAGATGCACGATATCAACAGAATTTATCGGCTTGGCAGCTTTTCTTTTATGAGCAGTTAATTGACAGAAAAGTTTATCTTGGCGACCAGCGTTTTCTAAATATGTATTCAGGTTTGAGTTATGAGCATCAAAAATGGGTATTCAATAACTCAATGCCTGTAGTCAATATGGTTTGCGGACGTCAGCGTCAGCATCGCAAAGCAACTCAAATGATTCCAGTACATGGATCTAGCGATAAGACAGCATCTCAAGCAACCAAATGCATTCAATCAGCCTATTATAATGACGATACATATAACACTCATTCAGCATGTTTTAAAGAAGCAGCAGGCATAACTGGTCTAGCTTTAGAGCATTCTTGGATAGACTATAGGCGAGATCCTATTTGCGGAGACTTGCGCACTGAATGCCTTAGTGCTGACATGATAATGATGGATGCATTTTGGCGTGAAATGGATTTAAGCGATTGTCAATTCATACGCACTCGCAAATATCTCTGGAAAGAACAAGTTAAACAGATGTTGCCGGGTCGAGAGCATGATATTGATATGCTCAATGACCAAGCTTATTTTGATACTAAGTTTACATACATGCCTCAGCAATATAATATCAGGCGTAAAGGTTTCCTAGCATATGATGAATATTGGTATTTAACCGAACGTATGGCAACATTTATTGTCGATCCTGAAACATATGAAAGCACGGAGGTGGACTTTGATCGAGAAGAAATGGAACAACTCAAAGTACAATTTCCGCAAGTTGTCGTGGTTAAGGAAAAAGTGCCTACTGTGCATCTTGCTATCATTGTTAACAATACTTGCTTCTATGATGGGCCAAATCCTCTTGGCGTAGATATGTATCCTTTTATACCTTTTGTTGGGTATCATGATCTTGCTAATAATAACTATGCATTTCGTTACCAAGGTATTATTAGAAATATAAGAGATAGTCAATACCTTTATAATTACCGCAAGCAATTAGAATTGGACCTATTAGCGGCGCAATTTTCAGGTGTTGACGTCGAAGAAGATGCGTTAATTGATGATAGTGATGCTTTTAAGGTAGGACCGGGAAAAGTTAGATTCTTAAAGAAAGGTAGACTTAATGCGCTCGTTGACAAGCCAGGAGCAAATATTAATCCTGCTAACTATCAGGCAACCCAATTCCTTAAAGAGGATATACAATCAAATGCCGGAGTTACGCCAGAATTGCTGGGACAAGCGGAAGACAGTGATGTGGGTATTACAGAACAATTGCGTCAGGGTGCAGCTCTCACCACTTTACAAGAGTTATTCGACAACCTCGACTTATCACAGCGTAATGCTGGCAGGCTACATTGGGCGCTTATTCAGAAGAATTATACCCTTGGAAAGATTAGAAGGATGATCGAGGAAGACCCAACGAATGAATTCCGTGATAAGTCATTCCAGAGATACGACGCTGTTGTTGCTAATGCGCCTCTAACAAATACTACAAAGCAACTTGCATTCATCCAGAAATACCAGCTATGGAAAGATGGATTGCCTATCCCTGTCGATCAATTGCTTGCTGACGTTGATATGCAAGATAAAGACAAGCTAATAGAATCAATTCAGCAACAGCAACAGCAACAAGCACAACAAGAACAACAAATGGCACAGCTTCAGATGCAGAATCAACAGATTGTTAATGAGTCATTGCAATCTAAGGCTATTAGCGATCGCGCACTTGCAGAAGAACGAATTCAGAAAGGCCACCTCGAACAAGTTTCATTGATGACTAAATACAATGAATCTGAGCATCAAAAAGCATCTGCAACACTTGATAAGGTTAAAGCTGCAAAAGAAGTGGAATCTATGCATATTGAAGATTTCGTTAAGGTATTTACCTTGATAGAAAATATTCAAAAAAGACAAGATGATAAAGAAATAGCAATGTCACAACCGAAAGGAGTTTCAAATGGGACATAGTCATAAAAATACATCTATGGGTGGATCTGGGAAGGGTAATACTGGAGCAGATTATAGCAAGATCAAAGAAAACCATGATCCAAAGCCACCAGCAGGCGCAAGCAATAGCTACGAGCAAGTAAGAAAAAAGATCGATCATCATGATGATAGGTCACTCGCTCACAAGCCATATACACGCGAAAAGATGATGAATAAATAATCATTTCCTATTGTAGCTCAGCAGTGAGAGCGCGATGATCCGTTTTGCGGTAGGGATTGAGCCTCTTAAGTAAACGGGGAGAGGTCGCAGGTGCAATTCCTGCCAATAGGTTTTTATGGATTCTGTAGACTCAACTGGAAGAGCGGCGGTTGTACAGGTAAAGCTGTTATATGCAGGTTGTTGGTTCGAATCCAACCAGAGTCCACCATTTTATAAAAAGGATAAATAATTTTTGAGGCAGGGAGCGAACGCGATTGGTGCAGCTGCAAGAGCCTTGCCTCAACTTTTTTAAAGGATAAACTATGTCAAAAATAAAGATCATTCCGGAAGCTGTTAAGCCGATGGTGCCAAAAAATAAAAACTTGAATCAAACAGAGCCACGTTTCCGTGCTCCTGGTGGTAAGCCTCCATTGCAATTGGAAAAGAGCTATAATCGTGCAGGTGGCTTTAACGAAAAAGAACCAAAGACTAGAGGATAAATAATATGGCTGCTAATCCTAAACCATTGAGAAAAGAACATAAAAGCATGTCTTCAGAAACGCGAGAACATGGTAAAAAATTATATCCACATAAAGGAACAAGAAAAGCTGTAATAGAAACAAAAGTTAAATCAGAAAAAAGTCGACCAATGGGAAAGAGATTAGCCAAATTTGCAAAAAGTGAAGGGGCTGCGGATTATGGTCAAATGAGAAAAGAAAAAAGAGAAGCAGCAGCAAAGCATATGAAAATGCATGGTGGTTAAATATGTTTATTGATTGGGAATTAGTTGAAAAATGTGCAGGAATAACAGAGGAATTATTAGGTATATCTAATGACAATGATCCCGCCAAAAATCAAGAAGCTTCCGAATATACATAAGCCAGTCGGTTACAAAATGTCACCGACTCAAAGCTCAATGCACAGCAATAGATCTCTCTATATGGGTGGAAGCAAGATGAGGAATTCATGAATGGAAATTATTCTTCGCAATTTATATATAAACCTCCTGAAGTAGAAGGTGAAATACCTCCTAAATTGCCAATTCGTTATTTAACAGATAAATTTGTCATAAATCTAAGAAAAAGCGAAGAATATTGCGCTGATTGTGAAGCAATATCTCATTATGCAACATTGCAAAACATAAATTTCAAGGATGGCAATACAGATTTTTCAGAATGTTTAGAAAAATTAAGAGATGCTCTTTGTTTTGTTCTTGAAAATGTTGATTGGCCTACAAATGATGGTGAAAAGTAATGTTTAGTACTCCTGAAGTCGGCGAAATCCTGCAAGCTGCATTGCCTAAATTCAAGGCTCATATAGAAAGCATTGTGCAGCAGCAATACGATATGTGCATGAAGAAAGGTTTCGATTTAAAGAAATATTATATCTGGATTCTCTATTACAAAAATAACCATACAAATAAACTAGTCTTTCGCCCGGCAATCTGTCGCGTAACACGTCCTAGTCCTTATCAAGATGAAGACATGTTTCTTTGGTCAGTCACCGATTATGACCACGTAAAATTTGAATATGCCATTCCTAAAAAAGAAACGTTAAATTACATTCTTGCAAATCCAGATAAATTCGATAAAGAGCATGTAACAATGCTTAGAAATTATTGCAATGATAAAATTGACAAAATCGAAGATTACATCATTCAAGGCAAAATAGTCTAATCAATATCTAATTTTAAGTTGTAATGAAATTCAATTTTTATTAAATATTATAGCAACGTCATGTCAATATGATTTTGACACGATTTCGGCGCAATAGAGATTTCGCCAATCTCAAAGGAAAATGCATGAGTTCACCAGAACAGACCCAAATACCTGAAGTGGTCGATCAGGCGGTTGATACCCATGAGAAGGAAAGCAAAACACCTAAAGAGAGTTTTGCTGAACTTCGCAAAGCTAAAGAAGACCTCGAAAGGGAACTTTGGCAGGCTCGCAAAGAAAGGGAAATGTATGAGAAGCAAATGCAGATGCAAGCGCAGTATCAGCAAAAGCAGACTCAGCCAGAACCCGAAGAAGATTTTGATTATAGACAGCTAGAACAAGAAGAATTCCCTGATGGGAAGAAACTTGTTAAAGCTTTCAATGCATTCAACAAACAATTGTCCAAAAAGGACAAGGAAATTGCTGAGGCTAAACAACAGCTTCTTATTTTGCAGACTGCTCAAGAACATCCCGATTTTAAGGAGGTCGTCACGGCTGAAAATATTGAAAAATATATCAAAAGTGACGAAGACCACGTTGAAGCGATGCAAACGGCTAGCAATCCTTTGAGAAAAGCGTATAATCTCATCAAAAAAGATGCACGTTACCAAGCTGATAAAGCTGCAATAGCGTCAAAAGATAAGCCAATCTCTCAGGAGCAAAAGAGAGTTGAGGACAAACAGGGAAAGCCGATGACAGGAAGCTTAGGGGTTCGCTCTGAAGCTGTATCAACTGCGGCTCATATCTCTAATTCTCGCATGACTAAAGAGCAAAAGACAGCTCTTTGGAAAGAAACTCTTGCAGCAGCTCGTAAGTAATCCTTTATATGTGACTTCGTCTTAACATGAGGTTAAGACTATGTCCGGCCCGACAACCTCCAATATTCTGCCTCCAGCTGTTCAGCAGCAATTGAGCATGAAATTATTGGCACGTCCTATGCCAGACTTGATTCATACTACAATGGGTTACCCCATCACAATGGATCAACAAGCTGGCGATATTCTGAGACGACGACGTTATCAGAACTTGCTAACCGCTCCAGTGCCTTTAGGCAATGGAATTGTAGACCCACCAGCGCAGCAACTTACAGCGCTTGATATTGATGCTAGAATTGACTGGTATGGAACTTACATTATACTGCAAGAGCAGGTAATGTTGATTAACGAAGACCCTAGACGTATACATGGGGTCTATAAATCTTCTCTGATGGACTTGAAACCCTTCGCTATGGCAGCATAGAAAGGCAACAAGGGGCAAGATTATGGATGAAAATATAATAGATTATTTTGAAATGAAATTATTGCAGAATCCTAAAAGAGAGGTGCAATCAGATGGTTACATTAAAGAAATCTATAATCAGCCTGAACGCAGTAAGCGAGAAGACCTTAAATATTACTATGTTTGTTTAGAAGAGGATAGTTGTAATTGTCCAAATCCTTGGCATACCTGTTTTGAAACAGATTCAAAACAAGAAGCTGAAGAATGGGTAAATAGGATGCCTCATAAACGTACATGGCATGAACATATTAGGGATGCGGTACTCTGAACACTATGGAAACATAGTGAGGCCAGCTGAGAAGATTTGGCCCGCCTAGATTACTAGGTCAACAAGTAACAGATTGGTGTTAAACAGCGCAGTGTCTACATTAGGCCAGTCTCTTCGAGAAACAGAAGACCAATTGGCTCGTAGCATGATGGAGGGGGGTGCTCCGCCGATTAATTGTACCTCTGGTACCAACGGTAAGGCATATTGGGTTATTGCCGTTGTAAAATTTCCTCTGATTGAGGTGGAACTCTCTAATAGAGACAACACTGCGCAAGCGAAAGCAGCGTAATCGACTGAGTGAGGAAACTCGAAAGAGATGCGACAGTCAGGCCTCATAGGTGACTATGAGAGGGAGATCCGAAGAGGTTTCCCCGCCATAGAAATATGGTCAATAAAGTAACAGAAACGGACAACCCAACAAACATCAGCCCATTGGATTGCAGCAAAGTCGTTCGCTTATTGCGCACTGCTAATGCACAATTCATCATGGACTTGATTGAAGGCGAAGACAAATTCGGTACTGGTCCAGTTCGTACCTGCTTCTTTGGCTTAACTCACACTAACCTTAGTGCTGACTTAGATCAAATGGTGGGCTTCCAGAACGTTGCGCAGTATGCGAATACAGCAAACCTATTGCAAGCGGAATGGGGTACTATTAGAAACATCCGTTTCTTATTGTCCTCTGTTGGTAGTATTTCGCCTAATGCTTCTGCTAATGGACAAGACGTTTATAATATCTTTATTCCAGGACAGGAAAGCTATGACATGGTTGATCTTGATGGCTATAGTGCGCAGTTTATCTATGCACCGCCAGAGATTGCATCACCACGTTTAAGATTGTATCAAACAGCAGGCTGGAAAATGGCGCAAGTATTCAACATCACTAACACCTCTTGGATCGTCAACTTACGTTGCACGCTTCAAGTAGCACTATAGGAGGTTGAATATGGCTGGTAGCACACAAATTGTAAGCGGAACATTTAAAAACGTTGCGTCTACACCAAAATTTATAGCTATTCCGAATCAAATTTCTAAATTCCAATTGTGGAACTTGACTTTATCGGGTCAAACTGCTCTTGGGGTTTCTGGTTCTTTGACATCGGATAGAATTGTAGAAGGTCTTTTCTTGCCTTCTTATATGGCTTCTGGAACAGGTATCATTAAGATGAATGGTACTGTGGCTGGTACAATTGCTCCTTATGAAAATGGAAAGATGACTATCAATGGATTTAGTTTGTATGATAGTTCTATCTATAGTCAAGGCGCAACAATTGCTGTATCTAGCTTTACACCTGGACAGCCTACAGTATTTGTAACAGGAACAAATCACGGTTTCCAAGTTGGCGACAACGTAAGAATTGTAAATATGACAAGTGCGCCTGAATTAGGTGGACTTATCATGACTGTTACAGCAACTAACGGAACAAACCAATTTACAACTCTATTAGACTCAACTAATTCTTTAACAAGCGTTGGTTCTGTTTATAAAGTTGGTAATTCTTCTGTTATCAATACAAGCCTCTATTACCCACAGAATCGTGTAATAGCAAAGATAACACTAGCTAATCCAATGGTAGTTACTACTTTGGTTCAGCAAAATTATCAAATTGGTGATGTTGTTAGATTCCAAATTCCAACGGCTTATGGAATGCAACAACTTAATAGCACATCAAATGGATTGCCAGTTCAATTCACTGTATCGGCCGTTAACAATGCTGTGGGTACTCAAACGGTAACGTTTGCTAACGTTGATTCATCTGCATTTACTGCATTTGCTTCAATATTGGCTGCAAGTTATCCTCAGTCATTGCCTGTAATGATTCCTCAAGGGGAAGGTAATACCAATAATTTAACCGGTGTTACTCCAACTCCTCTGCCTTATGCCAACCAAGACATTTTAGGTTTTGCAACACAAAACTTAGGATCTAGAGGGGTATTAATTGGCGCTGGGGATGGTACTAACAGCGCAACTGTTGGGGGTATCATAGGATCTACTGTAGATGCATGGTATTGGGAAGCAACCACAGTTGAACAGTCGTTTAATTCATAGTAATTATTTGGAAGAGGTTCGCGAGCCTCTTCCTTAATTAAAGGAAAATATGGCAAGACAAAAAAAAATTAAAAGTATACAAATAGAAGCACAACCAGAGGTTAATATGAGCGAAACTGCTACATTAGAAGGTGTGTTAACTGAAATTGATTTAGCGCGTATTGAACTTGAAAAGACTAAGCGTGAAATTGAAGAAAAGAAAGCTGAAATTGCAAAATATCAATATACAGAAAGACCCAAAAGGGAACTAAGCGAAGATGAAAAAGTTATTGTTGATAAGCAGTTAGGAATGTCTGTTGAAAAGAAAGCATTGGCAGCAAAGATTGAAGCTCAAAGAGCGCATGATAACCAAATGATTACTGGAAAATTTCTGAATCTTAGAGCTAAAGGTCAATCCGCTAAATTATGCTATGATAAGCATGTAGGTGACGTGCCTCAATGGATAACATTTCAGCATGGCCAAGTTTATACGATTAAACGTGGTTTTGCAGATCAAATAAATAATTACTATCACACACCCCGATTTATCCAGAAAGAAGGCCCTGACGATGGATCTAGTCAAATAGATAGCGTAGATACATCGGATAAGAAGTATGCGTTTGTTGCAATAGGATTCTAATGAGTGCAGTTGTTACCTATTATCCTGGTTATAGTCAGGTTCAAGTCCAAGAGAATTTGCGTTGTCAAACGATTGCTTCTGTGACTAATGCAAATCCTTGCGTTGTGACCACGGTTGATGACCACGGATATCCGGCAGGATTGAAGGTGCGTTTTTTGATTCCTACGCAATTTGGAATGGTTCAATTGAATTTGGTAAATACTCAGGTGATTGCAGTGACGAGCGATACTTTAACTTTAGATTTGGATTCGACTAATTTCAATGCATTCGCTTACCCAAGTCCATTGCCAAGTGCATATACTAATCCTTCGGTAATTCCTAATAGTTCAGGACCTTATTTAACTCCTCTGCCGCTTCCTTATGGAAATCAGGATAGTTTTGAAGGAACTGTATACAATGCAGGAGTCGTGTGATGGTACAGCTTTTAGAAATGAGAAATACTGTAAGGCGGATGACCGCTCGATACAGTCCTGCACAAATGCCAGATACGCAAATTGATCGCTATATCAATCTGGCGTACACACTGCATTTTCCGGAGCAATTTAAGAACCTAAAGCTAACTAAACCTTATGTATTTACTACTATTCCAAATGTTGATACATACCCCTTCTTATACGAAAATAATCCAACTAATAACCAAGGGCAAGCAGTAGTTGCAACGCCTGGAAACATAACAATAAGCCCTCCTGTATATTGTCAAGGATATATTTTAAGGTATTATCAAGATAAAACTACATTTTATAATAGATGGCCTAAGTTAACAGTTAATCAGCAGATAGCTCTAGGCACAGGAACATTATTTAATTATACTGGGATAATACCTTCTTTTCCTTTCTTAAGAGCGCAGCAGGATATTTTCGGTAATGTGACGGAAGCAGCTGTTATTATTTCAGGATTTGATAATTCAGGTTTTAATTTCTCAATATCAGATAGTCCACAAGCCAATAGCAATACAGGTTTATTAGTAGATACTTCAAACTCTATTGTGGGACAAGTTAACTATGTCACAGGAGCATACACCTTTACTTTGGTTATACCTAGTGGTGCTGCTATATATGCTTCTGTGGTTCCTTATCAATCATCAAGACCCACGGATGTAATATTCTATAATCAGCAGATTACATTTAGGCCAATTCCACAGCAAGTTTATCAGGTCGAGTTTCAAATCAGTCAGCAGCCAACTGATTTGATTGCTAATTCTGATGCTCCTGAACTTGATGAATGGTATCTTTTTATATGCGCAATAGCAGCGAAACTTATTTACACAGATTTTCCAGATCCCGAAGGCATGGCTTATTTAATGCCGATATATCAAGACCAATTGCAAATGGCGCAGCGAAGAAGTTTAAGGCAGATGGGCAGCCAGCGAGCGCAAACAATATTTAGTCAACCTGGCAGACCTTTCGCAAGTTGGTTTTATGGAACACAATATTCTGGAGATTAAATAGTGTTATATAATCCAAATATACCTCAAGCAGCATCCAAAAGAGTCATTTCGCAAGCGCAAATTCGTGCTAATTTTACTGAGATTTTTAATTCATTTGCGAAGAATCATTCACCTCTTGGCAATAATGATTTGCAAGGTGCCCACAACATATTGATTCTTCGACCACAAACCCTTGATCCAGCGACTACAGCTACACAGACGGCAATATATAATAAGTTAGTTTTGACTGTACCTAATTTATTTTTCAGACCAAACAATAGTCAAACTCCTATTCAAATGACTTATCCATCTATCAAGGTAGGTCTTCAATCTACTAATCCTGACGTTTATTTTCCTGATCAATATAGCTTTGTTGCAGGGCCTTTTGTGTTTTATGCAGGTGTCATTCTCAATCCGACAAATGGACAAGTGGTAAATTTATCACCTGTGACTACGCTTAGATATGTTGGTGTGTGTGTTAAAGATTTTGTAGGAACTTTAGTCAGTTCTGTAGCCGCTACAAACATTGCAGGATCTTCCTTCACTATAAATTTTCAAGCACAAGTGGGTTCCACAAGAGATGTTTATTACATAGCGATAGGTAACTAATGAGCGGTCCTGACATAAAAGAATATAACCCAATAATTCCGGGTCCAAATGACTTTTTGGCCGTTTCTCAAGGTGATTTTTTAACTAATTTTGAGCAACTATATGATGCTTTTTCTAGAAATCATGTTGCGCTAGATGCAGTTTCTTCGTCAGGAAATCATACAAATATTGAATTACTTCAACAACAACAAGGACCACAAACAAGTGTTGGTGAAATTTCACTATATTCAAAATCTGTCGTTAATCCTACTCAAACTATAGATAATTTGTTTTTAAGATATCAGGGGGGAAGTGCTGCTGGAACTGAAGTTCAGATGACTACATATCAATTGTACAATCAACAAAATATACAACTAGGACAAACAGGTTTATTTACATATCTTCCTGGGGGATTAATCTTATATTTTGGAATTATCAATTTTTCTATAACTAATGCTAATACTTTATATTTAAATCCTTTTATAACAAAAAATCTAATTGCTGTTAATTTTTGTACCTTGGGAACAACGCCATTGCTTTCTCCTTGGGTATCTGTTTTGTCTGAAAGGGAGGGTCTTATTACAACTTTAATTGGGCATGATTTTGTAGCGGGTATTCAATATTTTTATATAGTTTTAGGTAATACATGACATATTCACCCATAACTCCGCAGTCTCAACCCTCCCCAGCAGTTACACAAACGCAAATACAAACTAACTTTGCTCAATATGCTTTAAAATTCTTAGTAAATCATACTGCTTTAAATAAGAAAAATCAGGGGGATCATGAAAATGTTATCCTTGAAAAATTATCAGCTGATCCTGGTGTGGTTGAAGATCTGGTAGCTTTATATGCAAAAAATGCAACATCAAAGTCGGGGACCGAGCCACAATTATTTGCTCAAATAAAGAAATTCCTACCGACATCAAATGATCCCAATGATGCCGATAATCTTGGTATGCAATTGACGCAAAGTGTTGTAAATATTGTAGGTCCTAATCAATTCCAAAGTTTCCTGCCTGGTAATTTCATGTTGTATTTTGGAACGGTCACGGCAAACGGAACAGTAACTTTAATTCCTGCGCCTACGACGATTCACGTTGCAATAGCAATACCAAATAATATTACAAGCAGTATTCCAAGTTTGGTCAGCACAAGTATTACAGGCAATGCAACATTTGATATATTTTCAAATGCAAGCGGTGTTTTTTCTTTTACCTGGATAGCAATAGCCACGGCTTAATATATGACAACACAACAATTTCTCATAGGTCCGATAACTGAAGGCGTAACAAAGAATACGAAGCCTTGGGCAACTCCTGAAGATAGCTTTGAAACTTTGCTTAATTCTTATCAGTTTCGTGGCAGGGTCGTTAAGAAAGGTGGATATAGCCTACTAGGTAAACTTGCTAATGGAACGCCTGTAATGGGGCTTAAAACGCGTGAGCAGTTCGGCATTAATATTCAAAGTTTGGTGGCATTTGATTTAACGACATCTTATGAATTTAATGGTACAATATTTGTACCTCTTGTTTTTTCAGGCACTCTTACAACAGCACTTTGGAATGGTACAAATTCTGACTTCTTTTATACGGCTAATTATGCCAATGCTTTTTGGGCAACGAATAATAAGCCTGGTTTGCATGGGTGGAATTTAGATCCTATAGGAACCTTTGCAGGATCGGCAGGGGTAGGAAATTTAGCAACAGTACAAGTTTTGGCTACTGGTAACAGCGTGCAGGTTGGGGATCAAGTTTATTTTCTTCATCTCGATACTGCTGTCTCTGGTAATGCAGCCATTTTAGCCACTGTCACAATTGCAGGAAATCCATTTACAGTTCAGGCAACAGGATTGAAGGCCACATCGACTTTTACTTGGACAAATGGAAATTCGGCGACAGGTATTGTTTTAGATGCTTCTAAAAACATTAGTGGTCAAGATGGAATACGATATTATGGAGTACTCAGCAATGGAACTGGTTGGGCAAATTATAATCCTCCTATTGATCCTAATACTGCTCTATTGGGAGCGTTATTAATATTCCCTTATCGTGGATATCTTGTCTTTCTTAGCACCACTGAAGGCAATGAACAAGGTAATCAAACATTTACTAATAGGGCACGCTGGACACAAATTGGCACCCCATATTATTCTTCTCCACAGCCAGTTTTTCCAAACGTACAAGGAATAGACGTTAATGCTGCTCGTGATGATCTTTTTGGAAGGGGTGGGGCGAACGATGCTCCGACTAATGAACCCATTGTTGGTGCTGCTTTTATACGTGATATATTGGTGGTTTATTTTTCTCGCTCTACTTGGCGTTTGCGTTTCGTTAACAATGCGCAAAATCCATTTGTATGGGAAAGAGTTAACGTCGAATTGGGTAGCGATTGCACAGGAAGTACGATCCCTTTTGACAAAGGATTAATGGCTATTGGAAATCGTGGTATTGTAATCAGTGATGGTAATGATACGCAGCGTTTCGACGAGAAAATACCTGATGAGATATTTCAAATAAGAGCTACTAACTTTGGTTTCAATAGAATTCAAGGGATTAGGACTTTTAAGACTAGATTGAATTTTTGGACGATTCCAAGTGTGGAAAATCATGTTGGCACTTTCCCTGATAAAGTGCTAGTTTTTAATTACGACACTAAGACTTGGGCTTTTTTCGATGATTGTTTCACTTGTTTCGGATACTTTTATCCTTCGAGTTCGGGGGAAACCTGGGCTGAGTTGACACAACCTTGGTCAAATTATAGCGAATTGGCTTGGAATAGCGGTGTTTCTTCTGATGGTTTTGAGGAAGTTGTGGCTGGAAATCAGCAAGGTTATGTTTTTCTTTTGGAGCAGCCAACAAGTTTTAATGCTCCTTCGTTGACTATTTCCAATATTACTGCTGCTGATCCTGCTGTTTTCACTGTAACAGATAATAATTTGCCAAATGGCACTTGGATACGTCTTTCGGGTATTATTGGAATTACCAGCGATGATGGCGTTTCTCTTAATGGTCGTAATTTCAAAATATCTAAAGCATTGACTACAGACAATGATTTTACAATTAGTGAATTTGAGGCAATTAATGGAGGGACCGCAACAGGTACTACATATACTAATACAATTTCATATGTGCCCATTGTTCCAGGATCAGTGCAAATCAATGTAGGTACTCTTGTTTTTAAAGATACTTCTTTAAATGGAGTTTTGTTTGAAGCTAGTGCTCTGGGCACAGGCACTATTAATTATACTACTGGGGCTATTTCTCTGACTTTCAATCCTGCAATCGGTGCCTCTGCGGTTGCGATTAGAGTTGTTTCTTATGCTGACGATCAAGGATTGGCGATAGTGGCTACAACAGGGGTCTATACGCCAAATAGCGGGGAATTAGCGACTATTAGCAATCTTGGAATTCAAACTAAGTTTTTTAACTTCTTTAAGAATGCATCTAGGGCAAGGTTAAGCAAGGTTGATTTTTACGTGAATACAACAAGTGCAGGTCAGGTCACATGTGATGTGCTTGCTGATTCAAGCGATGTTCCTGTAAATACACCACTAAGCGATAATCCTCAATCTAACATTATATTGACAACAGAAAATCCATATCAAGTGGGTGGAGGACCTGAGACAATATACCGCCTATTCTGTGATGCGCAAGCTCAGACGTTGCAATTGAGTCTATACATGTCAGATGAGCAAATGGCGGTCAACGCCATAAATGAATCAGATTTTGAACTTTTGAATATGGTTATGAGCGTAAGGCCAGGAGGCAGGCTCGTATGACGACACCAACAAATCCTTCTAATCTTTTTTCGCCTTTTTTACCTACTACAGTTAATTTCCCTGAAGAAGAAGAACGTTTAAAGACCTTCTTGGTTGATACTTTTGCCCAATATGCGGATGTTGTTAATGACAAAACTATTGGTGCATTCACACAAGATACAGAGTCTTTTAATGGCGAAAAATGGGTTTACGATACTACGAATAAAATTCGTAATGGTTTCCAAGCAATAGCTAGAATTACAAGTTTTGTTCCTCAAACAATTCCTTTACCTATAAATGATGTAAATCCTCAATTAATAATGACTCATGTATACGGAACAGCAAGTTTACCTTGTACAGCCGTGGGAGCAAATGATGGTGTATACTTTAGTTTTTTTTCTCAGGGAGATGCGAGAATTCAATTTACTGTCTCCGATACTCAAATAAATATAACTACAAATGGAACGACAGCAGGATATCAGGGTTTTATAGTTTTAATGTATGTTCGTGATGGAATTTAACTCTATAAATGCTAATATGAAGAAAAAAATATGAGGTTAATATGGACCCAGCTACTATTTCAGCTATTATGGCAGCAATTGGACCTATACTTAGTGCATTCACAGGTAATCAAGGAAAAATGGGTTCTACATATAATAAAGGTCAGAAAAATCTTATTGATGATATTGTAAATCAAGTTAAAGGTATGGGACCTCAAGGAAATATAAACCAAAATCCTCAATTTCAGCAGGGACAAAATTGGTTAATGAGTTTATTTAATAATCCTGAATTTTTTAATAGCTTTGAAGCACCATTAAGAAGGGATTTCGAAGAGAATATAGGACCCGGAATAGCTAACAGATATGCTGGAATGGGTTCAGGTTCAACAGGTTCAACTGGGTTTCGCAATCAAATAGCTCGTGAAGGTGGCAATTTAGAAACAAATATCGCAGCTCTTAGAGGCGGTATGCAATCTCAGGCTATTCCTCAACTATTAGGATATGCTCAAACTCCATTTTCTAATTATCAAACTTTGTTGCAAAATGCCCTAACACCAACCCAGAACGTTTATCAACAATCGGGAATAGGATTCTAATATGGTTAGTATACTTCCTCCACAAATAACTCCGGGACAAGTATTAGGAAAAGCATTTTCACAATTGGGTCAAAATGCTCCTGAATTATTAGAAAGAAGATATCAACGAGGTCAACTTCAGCAAAGTTTAGATGAAATTAAAAATCTAGCAAATACTCAAGGTACGAAACCTCTTGATTTGATACTATCAGCTATGAAAGCTGGTGCTGGTATTCCTGGAAGCGAACGTTATTTAGGTCAACTTATTCCTGAATTAGCCAAGTTTGCTCAAGCTGGAGTGTCTCAAAATATTCCTGTTGCTGGTGAACAACAAAGATCTAGAGAGCCAATGCAACAAGTTCAAGGTAATCAACAACAATTACCTAATTTCTTAAATCAACAAGAACAATCTTCTCAATTTTTTCCTACAAATTTAGGTCCTCAAGGTGGTCCTGGTAATTTGCCTCGACCTGCTACTACGGGAGAAATTAGACCTATACCAAATCGTGGTGAACAAATTTCACAGGCAAGAGATTTAGCTAAACAATCTACAGATGCAGGTATACCATTAACTGTCCCACAAGCTTTGGAACAAATTAAAGCTCAGGTTGAGGAAGATAAAGCTCATAATGATTTGATTGAGAAAGAAAGACAACAAAGAGTTACTTCACAACAAGAATACGGTCAAAGAGCTGCTAATGAATTATTAAAACAAATTCCTAATGCAACATCTGAACAACAAGCAATATTTCAGAAATATGGTGAACAAGAAGCATCGAAAGGAAAAAGTGAAGCAGATATAAATCGTTCGATTGCAAAAAAAGTTGAACAATTTAAAAATTCAATGGCAAATGTGAAAAAAGAATTATCAGCCCCAAGATTGCAAAATAGATTAACAAGAGCATTTGAAGGGACATATAAAGATATTGAACAGGCTTCAAATGATTTAAGATCTCATCTTAAACCTATTTTAGATTTAGGATTATATGACACTGCTAGGAGTCTATTGACAGATCTTGGTTATTACCCAGAAGAAAGAGAAGCTATAATTAATCCATTAAGTGAACATGAAAAGACAGTTTTAAATAAAGTTCCAAAAGCTATTAGACAAGAAAAATTTGCTTTTGGTTCTCCTAAAACTTTATATCCTCGCTATGATTATGCACCTAATCAACTACAAAATATTCAAGAAGGATTAAAGGATTTAAAACAAGCTGATCCAAATTTTAGTTTAGTTTTGGCAAGAAAAGCTTTTGAGGACAAAGGTTATGATTGGCGTATGTTCAAAGATGCTTTTAATGCACTAGAAGAAGAAGGTTTTGAATTAACAGATGATCAAAAAATTCAAAAAGGGAATTTAGATACACCTCCTTTAAATGATCTTCAAAGACTACTTCAAAGTGTTAATTTAATAGGTAGATAATGATATCACAAATTTCCAATGCTTTATCTAAAGGATTTACTTCAAAACAAATAATTGATTTTTTGATTAAGAAATTTCCTGAACATTCAGATAAAATAAAAACAGCCTTAGCTTCTGGATATACAGTAGATAAAATATTGAAGTATTTAGGAGGAGGAAGAAAATCAATTAATCGAGATTTACAACCTCAAACAGAATATGAAAAAACACTTGGAACCGATATTCAAAGAAAAGAAAATGTAAATAAGGGAGCATTAACAGGAGCTGCATTAGCTGCAACATCTTTGGCTGCCCCTATGGCAGCACAAGCACTTCAAAGAGCAATTCCATCTAATTTGACTTCCATAATACCACAGTTAGCACAGTCGATCCAACCGCAAGCACCCCTAAGCAATACAATAAATTTATCAAGTCAGGGTCCACAACAACCTCCTATAGTTAATCAAACGCCAAGCAATATAGCACAGCCTCAGCAAGTTATGCAACCTGAAATAAATATTAACCCAAAGGAATATTTGGAGAAATTGGGCATAAAAGACAAGGTTGATGATTTACTAAAGCGTGGAAATAGCCCAGAGCAAGCAGCAGCAGCATTAGGCATGAAAGACGGGACTGGAAGGCTTAAGAGCGAAATTAATCCTGAATTGCTGGCAAATATTGATGCTTATTCGAAAGAACCTAAACAAGAAACAGCAATTGAAACGCCAAAAGAAATTAAACCAATTGCAAAAAATGAAACTGTAGTCTCTCCGCATGGCGTTGGTGAAATCATTACTTCTAGAAATGGAAAATCTATAATAGAAGTCGATGGAAAGAAACACCAAGTAGATGATAAGAGTTTGTTAAAACCTCCCAAAGAGGCCGCCGTTGAAGCTTTGGAATTGATTAAAGGTTTCACACCAGAAGAAATGCGATCTACTCACCATATGCTTAATGCATATGATGAAGGGGAGAAGAAAGCATTTTTCGTTTTCCATAATGGAAGTGCTTACGTTGTCGATGACATTTCTCCCGAAGAATATAAAGAACTTTCCGAAGAAATTGAGGCAGCAAAGACGACAGGAGAAACTATTATAGGAGAATGGGCTTCTGGCGAAGGTTCTCGCGGTGCTGGTTACAATAAAGTTGTTAAAGGTGTACGTAATAAAAAAGTGGTTCCTGAATTGAAAAAGAAATATAGAAAGCTTAAAGTAGGATATAATCTACTCGCAGAATGGCAAAGGCTCTTGAATGAAAAATAATCTATCTAAGAATGAAATCAAACATCTAAATAAGCTATCTTGGATGATGGAGCTTATCAAAAAGGCTAAAAAGAAAAAGAAGTGATCAAATTTCCATAATTCCAGTAAATTTATGATCTTCAAGATAAAGATTAATGGCTTTAATGATTGCTTTTTCTTCAATTTCCATTTCTGCTTTTCGGGCTGATTTAATCGTGTTCCATTTTATTCCAAATTTTTCTAACATTAATCGTTGATATCTTGTGGTTGGTTCTAATTCTGAGGGATACCATCGACCTAATTTATTTACTGCCGAATAATGTTTGATTCCTCTAGGTATATCTTTTAGTGGTTGTGCTCCCATAGGAGTCATTGAAACATTAGGTTCATTCCAGACATAAAAAGATTTAAATTTTTCTTTCCAAAAAAGCATAGTTGCATACATGTTAAAATAATTTCCGCTTTCTCTATCTGACTTATAATTTGATTTTTGAATTTCATAGAAAGTGAATCCTTCAGTAAATGGAACGTAAAAGAAATTTTTAAATTTTACAATTCTTCTAAGTTTGCATTCATAAAATTCGAAAGGGGATACTCTAACATCCAAGATTTCAATATTTGGATTTCGGAAAAGATTTATATAATGTTTTTTTGCTTCTTCTACTGTTCTTTTTTGTTTTTCTGTAGAACTTTGAAAGGTAGATGTTTCATCTATATCTTCCCATTTCATCATTTTTGGATCATTGCTAGTGAATTCCAAAACAAAGCAATCATGTTTATCTTTATGATTTCTAAGTCCACGCCCAATCATTTGCTTATAAAGCACTGGTGATCTTGTTGGTCTAGCTAAAATTACTGATTGAATAGGAGGATGATCGAAACCTTCAGAAAGTTTTACAGCATTTGTAATAAATTCAATACGTCCTTGTTTGAGCATATTAAAAATGATTTCTAATGTTTTTTTTGGGGTTTTATAAGAAATTGAAATTGCTTTTCTTTTTTCAATACGTAACCTTTTAGCCAGTTCTTCGGCATGAGCAACAGAAGTACAAAAAACAATTGAAGGATTTTTATTTAGATTTTTGCATCTTTCAACAACTAATGAATTAACAGAATCACAATTCATTACCTTATCTAATTGACTAATATCATAATCTCCTTGATGTGTATCAATTTCTTTTAAAGATTTTTCCATTTCAATGCGTAATCCATGAACTGGAACAATATATCCCAATTGCGTTGCTTCAGAAAGAGTCATTTTAAAGGAGTGGTCGAGAAATATTTTTCCAAGATGATCTTTATCTCCTCTCAAAGGAGTAGCAGTAAAACCAAACAATAACTTTTTATCTTCAAAAATTTTAAAATGTTTAAAAATACTTAAATACGAAGGAGCTGTTGCATGATGGGCTTCATCTACAATTATTAATTCAATATCTTCTGGAGAATATTTTTCAATATTTCTATTAAGACTTTGCACCATTGCAATATTTAGAAGGCCGAATTTTTCTTTTTTCTCGGAGTTAACCAAAAATATTTCTTCTTCCTTAAACCCGCAAAGTTTAGCTTTTTCATATGTTTGCTTTAGCAACTCCTCTCTATGAACTATTATTAATGTTTTTTTTGCATATTCTTTTGCTAAATGTAAGAATGTAATTGTTTTTCCTGTACCTGTTGGCATGGAAATTAATTGTGAATGAGAAACATTATTTTTGCATGCATGCAATACATTTTTTTGATAATCATGGAGAGTAATCATTTCATCCCTTGGCTTTATTAGCCAAAGACTTTATCAAAGACTCATGTATTGCATCAATACTTTTCTTAGAAATTCTATAAGGACTCTTTAATCCATTTCCAACTCTAATAGCAATCAAAAAACCTTTCTTTATGGCTCGTCGAATCGTTATCTCATGGACAGCAAAAATCACTGCTGTTTCTTTAATGCTGTAAAACTCTTGTTCCATAGAGATCAATCTTGATTAATCAAGAAAATTGTATTGATATTGTGATAGTGACATATTAAGGCTTCTTATACAAGGAGTATTTATGTCTAGCCCATTCGTACCAAGCTCTTTCTCATATAACGACGCTCCACAAGGCGGAGCCTTAATGCCCATGATTATTGCCGGGCGCAATCCAAGCAATACAATAGATAAGCAATATGCTGCTGGTTATTTTTGGCTTTCTAGCCTAGATATCAAGAATTCTAATGGGACGACTGGTTCGGGAAACATGTATTACCAAGGCGGCAATAGCGGTGGCACACCTTCCTGGACACTTGTTTCAAATAGTGGAGGCGTATTAAATACTCTTTCTGATGGTGTGACAACAGTTTCCCCTACGGGTGGTAATATTGCCTTAGTTGGTACAACTAGCCAAATTACTGTTACATCAAGCGCACCATCTCATGAATTAATTTTCTCAATTCCAAATACATTTATAGCTCCAGGATCAATAGAAGCAACCTCATCATTAGAATCAGGAACAACATTAGTTGTTGGAACAGATGCCACGGTGAATGGGGATTTACTTGTTAATGGAGATGCTCATGTAGTAGGGAATTTAGTTGTAGATGGAACTATAACCCTGACTGATCTAACTGTTGATGGCACTGTTGCAATTAATACTACAGGTTCGGGAACAACAAATGTTGGTAATGCATCTGCAGGAGCTATTACAATAGATGTTGGCACAGGAGATTTTCAAGTTAACGGTGGTGGAAATGAAATTCATATTGGCGACGATGCCGCTAATAATATTATTGTCGTGGGTACTGATTCAGGGTCAGCTTCATTGCATTTACAAGCCGGCACAGGAGATCTTTTAATTGATGGTGCTGTGACAACAGCAATTACAATCGGAGATGTTGCACAAACAGGTTTAATTACTTTAGGTCTTTCTACAGCAGGGGAAAACATTTCAATTGGTGATGGAATCAACGTTGGCGCACAAACTATTAGTATTGGTAATGGGGCTTCAGGTGCTAACAGTACAGTAAATATTTTATCTGGATCAGGAACTGCTGGTGCTGGCGTTTTGGCATTAGGAAATAACACTAGAGTTACCACAATTGGTCTTGGTAATGTTGCTCCGGCAGCATCCAGAACAACAACTGTAAGCGGTGGAACGATTACAACTGCTGTAACAGATACTCTTAATCTTGGAACTGGTGGTGCAACTACAAATGCTAGTGCTACAAAAACAGTAAATTTAAATAGCGGTGGTGTAACTTTAGGCTCAGTTCTTACTAATATAGCTACCGGAGCAGTTACTTCGGGAACTCATACAACAGCTATTGCTACAGGAAATAGAGCTGCTGGGACGATGGCTCTTAATTTAATGACAGGAACAGGAACTAAGACAGCTACTTTAGGTAACGCTGATGGGTTAACAACATTTAATATTCTAGCCGTTGCTAATATTAACGCCTCTCAAAATAGCAACACTAATATTAATACAGGCACGTCAACAGGCACAGTGGCAATTGGTAACTCCCTAGCTACAGCTGCGACAATCGATGCAGTTACTTTTAGCATAGATGCCACAGCGAATTCTAACGTTACAGTAACAGGAGCTGGAGCAGATTTAACACTTAATTCATCTGGTGGATCTGTTTTAGTAGAATCAACAGAAAATACATCTTTGGCAATTCGTTTACATGCTAATGGTGGAACTAGTGAAACAATACAAATTCACTCAGATCAGGGAACTGGTGTTGCTTCAGTTGGATTGCTATCAGATGTTGGAGGGTTAACTTTTAGAGCTACTGGACTTGCTTCCGCTGATGCTATCAACTTAGAAGCTCCCGCAGGTGGTATTGATGTTGATGCAGCCCTACAAATTAATATTACATCGTCTCAGGCTGCTGCGGATGCACTTCGTTTACTTTCTTCAGCAGGAGGTATTGACGTTGATGCTGTTGGATCTGCTGGCGTTGACATTAATATTTTAAACACTGGTGGATCGGTTGTAATTTCTGCAACTGAATCGACTGCTGATTCTATCAAAATTGAATCTACTGCCGGAGGTATTGACATTCTTGCATCTGGTGCTTCGGCTGGAGAAGATATCGATATTATAGCTACTGGGTCTAGTGTTAATATTACAGCAACGGAAGCTGTTGCCAATGCTATCGTTTTATCTGCATCAAATGCTGCTGGTGGTATTGATATTACTACAGGAGGCGGATCTATTGATCTTAGCTCTGCTGGAGCAGTTACGATGGTTGCTAACGCTGCCTCTGTTGCAAGCCCGACCGCTTCATCTACTCAAAACTTTAACGTTGGCGCTGCTACATTCACAGGTTTCACAACTGCCTCAGCAGGAACGCAAACATTTACGATTACTAATAGCTTAGTATCTGCAACCTCACAATTGTTTGTTTCTATTGCAAATGAAGGTACTAATGATGCTAGAATGCAAATACAAAGAGTTAAGAGATTAGCCGGGTCCTTTGAAGTTTATACAATAAACGCAGGTGCAGCTGCTCTTAATGGGAATACAACAATAACCTGGTGGGTAATAGGATAACAATATGTTAAAAATAAAATCTGTAATGACAGTTTCAATTAATGGAAAAGATTATCAATTTTCATGTGATCCAGATTCGCCCTTACAAGATGCATTGGATGCGAATAATCAAGTCAATGCATTTTTGTTGGGTAGAATACAACAAGCTCAAAAGGTTCAAAGTCCTCCTGCTGTTGAAGAACAACCAAAAAGTGAGTAATCATGTCTCAATATTGGAATAATCAAGTTATGCTCCCTGGCGAAGAATTAATTGAAGCCATGACAGGGAGTCCGGTTAATTTGGGATCATTAGCTTTTACTCCAGTAAAATTGATTATGGACAACCAATCCGATGATGTGGTTGTCCTTTCTATTTCAACAAATGGAGGAGCTTCAAGTGTCCAATGGCATACATTCCCGGCTGCGGAAGCTATTGTGCTTGATGATGATTTATACGCTTTTCCGAAAGGAACTGTGTTTTTTGCTGATGGAGCAGGAACAGGAAATTTTTCTATTTCTTACACGTATTTAAAAGAATAGGTGAGCTTTGAGCCAAATATATAAACCTCTTACTTCAGCGGGTCCAATACCACCAATTATTCCAACTCAATTTACTGCTGATGATGGAAATATAGCTATTCCAGCAGCTAATAATCTTAATGTATTTAGCCGTGATACTAATGCAAATAATAATAATGGTGTTCAAACAACAGCTGATCCGAATTTAAGTGATAATTTATATTTGGAATTAACCAATAGAATCACTGGTACAGCTACGACAACAGATGCAGCAACACCAGTTGTTTTAACATCTTTTGCTTTAGGTGCTGCGCCAGCAACCTACATTCTAGAAATTAGAATAATTGCTTACAATGTAACTGATGCTCTTTCCGCTGGCTATACTTCAACAAGTGTAATCAGAACAACAGGGGCAGCAGCAAGCGAAATTACGGCAAATCCTGGAATTATAGGTGAAGAGGGAACAATGACAGGTGTAACAGTATCAAACTTTATTTCTGGAAATACAGTTGAAACCTCGGTTCAAGGTTTATTAGGTAAAACAATTAATTGGCTTGCATTAACAACCTATATTAAGGTGATCTAAAATGCCTGGATTTGTAAGCTCTATTAGTAATAAAAATGATGCTGTTTTTGCAAAAAATGCTGATTTTACGTTATCTGCGGATCCTAGTAGTCAAAATGGATTAATTACCGATGGACAATTGTGGATCGGTCATACAGATGCAAATTTAGATGCGCAGCATGTTTTTGTAGGTCAATTGACTTCACCAAATAACACTATTACGATCGGTTACTCATCGCCAAATATTACATTGGATCTTGCAGGTGGAGGAACAGCAATTGATTCTTTTACCCCTGATAATGGTACAACCCCTGTCGTTCCAAATGCTGCTGGAAATGTATCAATCCTTGGTTTATCAGGAAGCAAAACTACTGGTGGATTAAATACTTTAACAATTAAAAGCCCTCCATTTAGTCAAATAGGTGCAAGTGCAACAAGCTCCCTAAATACAGGCGAATTCGTTACGGCTGCGGTTACTAGAACGTTGCCTGCTTCGGCTGGGTTGGCTGACGGAGATTTATTCATCTATTCATGTACAACTGCTAACGCATTAGTAATTCAGGCTGTAGGCGCACAAAAGATAAGGGTTGGCACATTACTATCATCGGCCGCAGGAACGGCAACCAGCACTGCCATAGGTGATTCTATAACCCTTCGATTTGATGCCACTCAAGGATTTTTCATGGCCGTTAGTGTAATTGGAACTTGGTTAATCGCATAATAAGGAATAAATATGGCCCTAACACATGCATTAAGCACAAATAATTATGGACCTGCAAAGCTTATTGTCGCTACCTCCGCAGCTAATGGGACCCATACAACGTTAGCCGGGGCGATGGCAGATGCTGTATCAGGAGATACTATATTCCTAAGAGACAGTGTGACAGAGAACGTCACTTTAATTGCAGGTGTAAATATTGCAGCCTGGCAAGGTGGTACATTAAATACGCCTTCTATTACAGGCACATTGACTATGACAGCGGCAGGAACATGTAATATTAGTGGTGTCCGTCTAGTCACTAATTCCGCAGTCTTTTTGGCTGTCACTGGTAATGCCGCTTCAATTGTAAATCTTAATAATTGCTTCTTAAATGCTTCTAATAACGATGGTATTACATTTTCAAGCTCATCTGCAAGTGCTTCTATAAGAATTGAATATTGTAAAACAGATCTGGCAACGTCTGGAATAAAATTATTTGCTCATTCATCCAGCGGTGTTTTGTCATTTCGCTATGTAACGAATGGAAATTCTGGAGGATCTTCGACTGCTTCTACTTGCTCGGCAGGAACTTTGCTATTTGTTGAAACTACTATAAATCATCCAATTACTTTATCCGGTACTGGTAGTGTTGAGGCAGCTGAATTTAGTATTGACACAAGTGCAACAAATACAACTGCATTAACTTTAGGTGGTGGTTCCCAGGCATTTAGATTTACCAAAATAGCTTCTGGTTCAGCTTCAGCAGTTACTATTAGTACAACAGCTTCACTTGAATCTTGTACAATTAATAGTTCTAACACTAATGCGGTGACAGGAGCCGGCACGCTTCTTTATTCTAATTTAATATTCGATGGTAGCTCTAATGTTATTAACACTACCACTCAGACAGCTCTAATTAATCGCCCTGGAATTACTAGAAGCGGCTCACAACCAGCTTTCCTTGCTACATCAGCAGGGGCAACAAATCAGACTGGAGATACCACGCAATATACAATTGTATATGGTAATGAAATTTTTGATCAAAACGGAAACTACGACCCATCAACAGGTATTTTTACGGCACCATATACCGGACGTTATCAATTTAATATTACTACAGAAGTTACAGGTTTAGGAGTAGCTAATACATCTGGAAATTTATCCTTTATAGCCACAAGCCGTAGTATTAATACTGGCTCCTATAATTGGGGTGCTATTATGTCTTCTGTTAATACTGTAAGAGTCTCTGCTGCTTCTTTGATTGATATGACAGCAGGAGATACATGTTTTGTAAGGCTTACAATAAGTGGGGGAACAAAAATTGTCGGCGTCGGGGCAACTAATACTACATTTTCGGGTTTTTTAGTTTGTTAATATTTAATAGGGAATTCAATTTCATGATTTTCAGAAATCGTTTTCATGGATAATTTAAAACCATATTTCATTCCTTGTAAGAAAATAAATTCTTTAAGTTGCTCATCATTTAAAGTTTCTTCATAATAACACGTCATGTCTAAAATTTTATGAAAGCATTTATCATGATGATTTAATATTTCTTTATAACAATTTTCACAAGAAAATGATGTCAAAGAAGCGCTAAGTGCTAAAAAAAGATAGATTCCGCTGGTTAAAAAATTTTTCATATATATAATCCTGGGTAAAATTTAAATGAGGTTATAACATGTCCAAAGGAAAAGAACAAAGAAAAGTTTCAAAGGTAATGAGAGAATACAAGGAAGGTAAACTCCATAGTGGATCGAAGAAAGGACCAATTGTTGAAAATCCAAAACAAGCTCAAGCAATAGCTCTTTCGGAAGCTGGTCTTTCTAAGAGGAAAAAATAATGAAAGATCATTATTGTCCTGAAAATGGATGTCTCTATTGCATGGTTATTGACATCTATTCCAAGATTGATAATCAATCGATTGATAATTTGCGCTTAGCGAAAGAGAATGTTCAATTGAAGAGAGATTTGAATAATTTAAAAAATAAGTATTACAATCGAAATAAGGTCACAATATGATTAAATGGAGAGAGATGTCATTCGCTGAAATCCAAGATCAATGGCGTACATTTATCTTGAGTAGGCAGAAAGGCAAAAAGGAGAATCATATTACATGCATTGAAAGAGAAGCTTTAATTGATGAATTATTAGCGCGTGTTGAAGGCGCTGATCCAGTCATTAAAGGATATAAATATTTTTTAGAAACAATGAAACAGGAAAAAAAAATGGATAAGGCAATTAAGAGTGAAAAAAAAGTCATAGACAAGGGGATGGACAAGCTTGTCAAGATGGACAAGAAAAATGACAAGAAGCATGAGAAAATCGGGGCTAAAAAAGCAATGAAGAAAAAAGGGTGCTAACTATATGCACTACATATTAATTTCATTTCTAGCCATATTGTCGATATGGTTTTTATTTTCATCATGCACGATTACTTTTCAGAACACATCCACAAATGGAAAGGCTTCTGATGTGGTTGATGATAATTTGCAGACTAAGGCTGATGTTAGCCCTGATATTGACACTTCAGTTGTACCGTGATTTGTATTGAGAAAAAAGATGCAAAGTGATAAAAATAAAAGATCTCTAGTTAGTCAATCCTGGCAGGAACCCCCTAACTAGAGACGCAGATACATGCCAAAATGTTAAAGCATGTCG
>Ga0068864_100000619_pt1 | contig 29969 bp, 31 predicted proteins | sample KBSSwiS72_FD_66586 | JGI IMG/M metagenome (GOLD analysis project Ga0068864, IMG submission 66586) | Switchgrass rhizosphere microbial communities from Kellogg Biological Station, Michigan, USA - KBS Switchgrass S7-2 | ecosystem: Host-associated > Plants > Roots > Rhizosphere > Soil ...
GAATCTTCTGTCGAATTCTTCGTTAGTCATAAATGAGGATCGATTCTCCTTTTAATCGAGGTTGAGGACAGTGTAGCACATTACGCTGTAGACTATTTCCATGTCTTCTTTTAAGGACGAGGAAAACATTCTTGCCCGGCGTCCGACCTGGGCTGAGATCGATCTCAATCACCTTGCTACGAACTTCAAACGGGTCAAGCAGCGTGTCGGTCCGGTGGCGCGCGTGATGGCTGTCGTGAAGGCGAATGCTTACGGTCATGGCGCAGTTGCTTGTGCGCGACGGCTGGTGCACGAAGGCGTCGATTGGTTCGGCGTCGCGCTTCCGGAAGAGGGAATCGAACTGCGCTCAGCAGGGATTACCCAGTCAGTTCTTTGCCTCGGAGGTTTCTGGCCGGGCCAGGTTGCGGCTTGCGTTCAGCACCAGTTAACGCCCGTCGTGTATCGTCTCGAAATGCTCGAAGCGCTGAATCAGGCGGCGTTGAATGCCGGCGTAGTCGCAGACGTCCACGTCAAAGTTGACACCGGCATGGGCAGACTGGGAATTCGCTTCGATGAACTCAGCGAGTTTGTCGCCGCACTCGATCGTTTTCGCAACGTGCGCATCGACGGAATCATGAGTCACCTCGCCGCCGCCGACGATGCTTCGTGCCAGCCTTTAACGCAGGATCAGATTCAACGCTTTGAAAACGCGGTAGTCGTTTTTCGCGATCACGGTTACCGGCCTACGCACCTGCACCTCGCAAACTCAGCCGGCGTTTACGGGCATCGCGACGCCTGGGGCAACATGGTGAGGCCCGGCGGGGTGTTGTATGGCTTGTGGCGTGACGTCCTTCCTCCCACGACTGATGATCCTGAATTGCTGCCAGTGATGTCACTGCATACGCGAATCAGTTTGCTGAAGTGGGTCCCACAGGGCGAGACGATCGGCTACGGCTGTACTTTCGAAGCATCGCGCCGGAGTTTGATTGCGACGCTGCCGGTTGGATATCACGACGGCTACATGCGCGGGCTTTCGAATCGCGCTCACGTCATCGTGCGTGGTATATATGCTCCGGTTGTCGGACGAATATCGATGGATTTGACTCTCATCGACGTGACTAACGTTTTCGGCGTCGAAGTTGATGACCAGGTGACCCTACTCGGTTGGAACGCAGAGCTGAAGATCGCCGCTGAAGATCTGGCGAGAATCGTGGGAACACTCTCGTACGAAGTGACGTGCGGTATCTCCGAGCGCGTGCCAAGAGTTTATACGGATTGACTGGTCTCAGAGCCTCTAATATTATCAAGTCCTTCACACGCAGCAGCTTCAGAGAAAATTCGGCGAACTACAAAGGAGATTCCCTCTAATGACTTATAACGTGAAGCCCGGCGATACGCTCTCAAAAATCGCAGCGCGCAACGGGCTGACATTAGCCCAGTTACTTCAAGCTAATCCCCAGATTAAAGACCCGAACAGAATCAACGTAGGCGACGCGATCAATCTGCCGGACGGCGCAAGCGGTGTGCCCGCCGGCTCAACCGAAAACACCCAGCCTCTACCTTCCAGCATGAAACCGGTCGCGGCGGCCGCCGCCGTTGGCGCGCTCGGCGAAGCCCTGGCTGATGAGTTGGGAACGTTGTCGGCAAAATACGAAACCGGCGGGCGCGGATGTGGCACGGTGTCGACCGGCGCGGGAGACTACGGCGGTGTTTCGTATGGCTCGTACCAGATGGCGTCCAAGATGGGCGTCCCGACCAAGTTTGTCTGTCAGCCGGGATTTCCCTGGGCGAAGGATTTTGCAAACCTGACCGCCGGTACCGGGCCGTTCACGGCAGTTTGGAAACGCATTGCTGCCGCCCAGCCCGACGACTTCCAGAAAGCGCAGCACTCCTACATCAAGAAAACTCACTACGACCTGCTGGCCGCGAAGATACTCAGCGACAGCGGCCTCGATGTAAATACGAGGAGTCGCGCTTTGCAGGATGTGGTTTGGTCTACTGCGGTCCAACACGGCCCCGGGACACCGATCGTAAGTCGCGCTTGCAGCTCGTTAACGTGTAAGACGGCCGATGCAAACTATGATGAACAACTAATCCGTGCGATTTATGCGGAACGCGGCAAAAGAAAAGCGGACGGCAATCTTGCTTACTTCTCGAAGAGCTCGCCGAGTGTGCAACAAGGCGTGGCTAACCGATTCAAGAGTGAGTTGCAGGATGCGCTGAAAATGCTCGCAAACGAAACCTATTCATCCTGAAGATGCCAGACGAATCAGAGCAACTGACTGTTCAGGTCAACGATACAGAGGCGGTCAGTGCGCTTCTGTATCCGGCTGCGAAAAAGGACCGCGCCGGGCTGACTGTGTTGTTGGGCCACGGAGCAGGCGCAAACCAGAGCAGTGGTTTCATGCGCATGTTTTCGAAAGGCCTCGCCGCGCGCGGTCTCGACGTGATGACGTTTAACTTCATCTACATGGAGCAGGGACGTTCTGTTCCGGATCAGAAGGGAAAGCTCGAGTCGTGCTATCGCGCCGTTATTGAAGCCACACTCAAACACAAAAAGCTGAAGAAGAATCGTTTGGTGGTCGGCGGCAAGTCGATGGGCGGACGCATTGCGTCACAAGTGATGGTCGGCGAAGAGAAGGAGACGTTTGCGGATGATGTGGCCGGTCTCGTGTTTCTTGGTTATCCCCTTCATCCGCCGGGCAATCCCGCGCGGCTGAGAGTTGAACACCTGGAACACATCGGCAAGCCGATGCTGTTTGTCCAGGGCACTCGCGACGCGCTCGGCACACCTGAAGAGATTCAACCCTACATTAAAAATCTTCGACCCGCCGCCAGGATATATTCGATTGAAGGCGGCGATCATTCCTTCAAGGCGCCGAAGAAATTTGGTCTGCCACAGGAACAGATCTACGAAGACGCGATGGACGAAATCGATCGCTGGTCCAGAACGCTCTAGAAAAATTGAACCACAAAGGCACGAAGGCACAAATTGAAATTAGTGTCTTTGTGTCTTAGTGGTTGGATGGTGGGAGAGGTACGAGACTGCACAGGTCTCGTACCTCTTTAGCGTGGGAGGGATTCAATGTCTACGGCATTACGAAGTTGTACGTGATCACGCCCGTCACCTTAACCGGCTGATTGCTCAGGGTTGTTGGTAAAAACCGTGCTTGCCTCGCTGCCTTCTGCGCCTCGGCAATGAGTAGCGGGTGTCCGGAGATTGCGCTGGCAGAAATGACTTTCCCGCTTTCATCAATTACTACCTGCACAGTAACGGTTCCCTGAAGTCTGATCTGTCTGGCCATAGGCGGATAACTGGGCTTAGGTAACGAAACAACTTTACCCTCTAGTACACCGGTCGAGACTCTGAGAATCTTGGGAACCGCAGGCGTTGGATTTGGCGCTGGTGGTGGGGGCGGTGTATCCATTTCGATGGGTCTATTGCCCGTGCCTCCAGGGACACCTCTGCTGCCTGGCGGTGGACCGGGAGGGTCAACGTTGACGTCTCCTACAATCGAATCCCGTCGCCATGGTGGTACGGTGGACGCAACAGTGCCGATTATGGGCGGTGGGTTGTTTGGATTAGTAGCACTGTCAATCCGATCAGTGCGTATCGAACGCGTAGGCTGATTATCAGAGTTTGATGTTGAACGAATCGTATTTGGAACTTCAGCCGGCGCGACCTCTTCCGGAGGCAGCGGCACAAAAGTGATCTCCAATTCAGTGCTCTGGCTCTCGAGATGGGCATCGTATGCGTAGATACTAATTACACCTGTGATTGCAAAGAGCACGACATAAGTGGCAGTGGTAAACAGCAGAAACGATCCGCGCCGCTTGAATTCTTTAGCGTGCGAACTGGATTCAATCAGGTTATTAAACATCGGTTCCTCCGCTGGTTGCCGGTGCCGTTCGGGTCGCGGGAGTCAACTGGCCTACTTAGACACCACCTTGTCCCAAGTGGTTCCCGATCCTTGAAACATATCCGGTCCCGACTTACGATTAGTCTGCTCTCCGAGTCCCACTTCTTTCCCAGGAGCAAGATTGCATGGCTACCCAAAAGGCCTTTCAGGAAGAACTCAATCCGTTCGAAATTGCTAAGCAACAGTTCAACCGTGCAGCCGATTATCTCGACCTCGAACCGTCGATGAGGCATGTGTTGGAAAATGCCAAGCGACAACTGATCGTCTCAATACCCGTCAAGATGGACGGCGGCGACGTGCAGGTCTTCGAAGGTTATCGCGTGCAACACAACATCGCGCGTGGACCAGCTAAGGGCGGTATTCGCTATCACCCAAACGTTACGTTGGACGAAGTCAAAGCGCTGGCTTCGTGGATGACCTGGAAGTGCGCGACGGTCGGCATCCCTTATGGCGGCGGCAAAGGCGGGGTGATCTGTGATCCCAAGAGCCTTTCGCGAAACGAGCTCGAACGGTTGACGCGCCGCTATGCTTTCGAGATCGCGCCCATCATTGGTCCGGATCGCGACATTCCCGCGCCCGACGTTTACACCGACGAACAGACCATGGCCTGGATCATGGACACGATCTCGATGGTGCGCGGACACACAGAGCTCGGCGTCGTGACCGGCAAGCCGATTTCGCTCGGCGGTTCACAGGGACGTGCTGAAGCAACTGCGCGAGGTTGTCTCTATGCGTTGCGTGAAGCTTGTCGCGTCAAAGGAATGAGTCTGAAAGACGCGCGCGTGGCGGTTCATGGTTTTGGCAACGCGGGCGCGAATATTGCGCGGCTGGTTGCTGAAGACGGCGCGAAAGTAGTGGCAGCGTGCGATTCAAAGGCCGGCGTCTGTTGTGATAGTGGTATTGACATTGCCGAAGCGTTAAAACATAAGGACCAGACCAAATCGCTGGCCGGGCTGAAAGGCTGTAAGGAAATGGATCCGGAGGACATGGTCGGTTATGACTGCGACATCCTTTTGCCGTCAGCGCTCGAGAATGCGATCACACTGAAAAACGTCGGCAAAGTAAAAGCGAAGATCATTGCCGAACTGGCGAATGGTCCAACTACGCCTGGAGCGGATCGAGTATTGGAGGATGAGGGATGTCTTCTCATTCCGGACATTCTCGCGAATGCCGGCGGCGTGACGGTGAGTTACTACGAATGGGTACAGGATCAGAATTCGTTCTTCTGGTCGGAGCGACAGATCAACGAGACTCTCGAGCAGACGATGCAAACCGCATTCAATTCTGTGCAGCAGACCGCAGAACGTTACAACACTGACATGCGCACCGGCGCTTACATTCTCGCGGTTGGGAGAGTGGCAGAAGCGACGAGCGTGAGGGGGATTTTCCCGTAGACCAATGCCAGACAAGATTACCATCTACGAAAAACCGACTTGAACGAAGTGTCGCGAAATGGACAAGCTGCTCCGTGAGAGTGGTATCTCGTTTGAGAAGGTCAACTATTACATTCAACCGTTAACTCGCAAGAAACTTACCGAGCTGCTTCGCAAGATGAACTTGAAGCCGCGGGATCTTCTGCGTAAGGGCGAGCCGATCTACAAGGAGCTCGGACTGGCCGAGGACAAGTTCAGCGACAGCGAGATGATCGGGTTAATGATCGAACATCCGGACCTGCTGCAACGACCAATCGTCGAACGTGGAGAGCGCGCTGTGCTCGGGCGCCCGACTGATAACGTGAAAGAGCTTTTGTAATTTCTCCCGCGAAGGCGCAAAGGCGCAAAGAAGAGTAAGGTAAACTTTGCGTCTTTGCGCCTTTGCGGGAGAATGCTCTTAATGAAAAAAGAAACATTATTCGTCTGTCAGAACTGTGGCCACACAACCGGTAAGTGGCTCGGCAAGTGTCCCGAATGTGGTGAGTGGAACTCGCTCGTCGAAGAAAAGGCGCGCCGCTCCGGCACGCGCAACGGCTTTCAACTTCGCGACGTCTCCGCCATTCCATTCATCGAGATCGAATCTCAGGACGACGTTCGCGTTCCTTCGGGCGTGACTGAGTTTGATCGTGTTCTCGGCGGCGGCATCGTGCCGGGCACGCTCGTTTTGATCGGCGGCGATCCGGGCATCGGCAAAAGCACGCTGCTGCTTCAGGTCGCCGATAAACTCAGTAGCGCCGGCGCGCTCGTGCTGTATGTTTCCGGTGAAGAGTCGGAACGACAGATCAAGCTACGTGGCGAGCGGCTCGCGGTCGAGGCAAAGAACGTCTATCTCCTACCCGAAACCAATCTCGAAAACATCATCAAGGAAATCGAACGGCTGAAGCCGCGCGCGATCATCGTCGATTCGATCCAAACGGTTTTCTCGGGTGCGATCGAATCTGCGCCCGGATCGGTTTCGCAGGTGAGGGAAGTCGCGCGCCAGTTTCTAATGCTTGCCAAGAATCGGGGCATTCCGATCTTCTTGATCGGACACATCACGAAAGAAGGATCGATCGCTGGTCCCAAGATCCTCGAACACATCGTCGACACCGTTCTTTACTTCGAAGGCGAGCGCCATCACAACCATCGCATCGTGCGCGCGGTGAAGAATCGCTTTGGCGCCGCGAATGAGGTGGGCGTGTTCGAGATGACGGGCACTGGGTTGATGCCGGTGGCGAATCCGTCGCAGATGTTTTTACAGGAGCGACCGCTAAACGTGGCGGGCTCGATCGTCACTGCCTGCATGGAAGGCACGCGACCGTTGTTGGTCGAGATTCAGGCGCTCGTTTCGGGAACGAAATATGGAACGGGCCGGCGGATGACACAGGGCCTGGACCAGAACCGCGTTGCGTTGTTGATAGCGATGCTCGAGAAGCGTGCGAGTCTGCAACTCACCGGCGACGACGTGTTTGTAAACATCGCCGGTGGTCTGGAAGTCGACGAGCCGGCAGCGGATCTCGGTGTCGTTACTGCGATTGTTTCGAGTTTTAAGAACACGACCATCGATCCGCACACCGCGGTGTTTGGCGAGATCGGGCTGACGGGCGAAGTGCGCGGCGCGATGCAGGCGTCCGTTCGCGCGCGCGAAGCGCAGGCACTTGGCTTCAAAAAGATCGTCCTGCCCGCCTCGAACGTCGCGGGCCTCGAGCGATTGTTGGGCGTGCGCGTCGTCGGCGTTCGTTCCGTCGACGAAGCTCTTGAGGAATTATTCTAAATCCGCGTTTTCAATCCGCGTTCATCCGCGGCTATAAAACTTCACAACAAGGTCGTCGTCGAGTGATCTTGAATCCTCAACTTTAAATCCATCCAAATAACCTTCGGGCATAAACGCATCCGCACCGCTGACCGTCAACGGCACTTCCGTAATAATCCACTTCTCGATGTGCGGCAGAAACGCTTCATAGATCTGCGCACCACCGATTACAAACAGATCCGTAGTCAGTGACTTATTAAACGAGAGCACTGATTCAACGTCGCCCAGCACCAGCAGCGACTCCTGCGGCTCGATACTCAAGTCACGACTCAAAACGATGTTCAATCTGTTCTTCAGCGGCTTGCCAATCGTGAGCCACGTCTTGCGCCCCATAACGACTGCGTGCCCGGTAGTCGTCTCTCGAAAAAACTTCATGTCAGCGGGGTAATGCCACGGCAGCTTCCCGCCCTTGCCGATTGCACCTTTTCGATCGACTGCTGCGATACCGATAATCATCTTTTACACCGCGACCGGCGCCGCGATCTTCCCGTGTGATTTGTAGCCGATTAGATTTAAGTGTTCGTACTTCATCGCCAGTAATCCTTCGAGCCCGCGTAGTTTGTTGTCGTGGTCGTTGATCTTCAACTCAGGTAGCGGTAGCGGCTCCCGCGACAGAAGTTGCTCCACCTGTTCGAGATGATTCTTGTAGATGTGATAATCGCCAAGCGTATAAACAAAATCGCCGACTTCAAGCTCAGTGACGTGCGCGATCAGATGCGTCAAAAGCGCATACGAACTGATGTTGAAAGGCACGCCGAGAAACGCGTCGGCCGAGCGCTGGTAGAGTTGGCAATGAAGAATGCGACCGTTCTCAACTTTGAATTGAAACAACGTATGACAAGGCGGCAGATCCACGTTATCAGCCTGCCGCGGATCCCAACCCGTCACGATCAATCTTCGTGAATCCGGATTCGTGCGAATCTGCTCCACTAACTTCGCAATCTGATCGACGCCATTCTTCTCAGGATAATCTCCACCAAAGGATCTCCAGAGATAACCGTACACTGGACCCAGATCGCCCGCCGGTCGTCCAAACTTCTCAGTGTGTGCTTCATCAGCCCACTCCGCCCAGATATCGACACCCCGCGCGCGCAGATTCGTTTCGCTCGTATCGCCTGACAAGAACCAGAACAACTCCTCCGCCACCCAACGAAACGGAACACGCTTCGTCGTGACGATCGGAAATCCTTGTCGCAGATCGAACCTCGTCTGAAATCCGAAGTGAGAAATTGTCCCTACACCGGTCCGATCTCGGTGCTCGGTGCCATTCTTCAAGATCGATCTCAAGAGATCGTGGTACTGTTCCATGATCTAATTACTGAGAATCTGTATTAGTAGATCGGATAACTCTCGCAAGTCTTCACGAGAATGTTCTAAGAGCCACTCGGTGAGCATAAGTGAATGCGTGGTTTTGTCAAAGTGCACTTGGCTGGAAGTCAATTGTGTGAATAGGTCATAAAGGAAAAGAGCACCATCTACATTTTCAGTCCATGAAACATCACTGCCAATTTTGAGTGGTTTGTAATATTTAGAATTTGTCTTGTTTTGTTCAAGCCAATTTACTACGTCCGATTCCGTAATCCCTGTTGCTTCTGAATTTTTAAGAACCGCCGTTATCCCGCTGGGATTCAAGAGGTAGTTTTCAAACATGCGTTTACCGGTGAAATGAATACGGCCGCGAGATCGTTTTTTGAGATCTTCCTGTTTCCTTTCTGGCCTGGTTTCTCGATCGAATATGAATCCAACGACCGGAGGTACTAGACCTCCTTCAAGTTGGCTGAGGCGTTCATAGATCTCGAAAACGTTTTTCGTGTCTTTGCGGTTGAAATCTCCGGTGTGTTGGACGCGAAGAATGGCTGTTCCCATCAGCCGTTCTTCGCCCAATTCTCGCAGAATCATAGGGAAACATCTCTCCTCAGTTTCACCTTCTACCCAGAGGATCCGGTCATAACCAAATACGTCAGACAATCGAGCTCCTACTTCACCAAGATACTTACGTTGCGCAGCAGCCTCTTTGATGTCGATCTTTTCGAACGTGCTCTCGGTGCCTTCCTGCCTGATCATGGTGACGGACGCCGGGTCCGAAGCTGTTATGACTGTTGGTGAATGGGTAGCGATGATGAGTTGGTGCTTGTCCTTCGTGTAATGTCGCAAAACTTCAGTGAGTTTTCTTGCTGCGCCCGGATGAAGAAAACCTTGCGGTTCATCAAGGATAATAACCTGCGGCTCTCGAGCAGTTAAAACTACATATAGTATGGCCAATACCTGGCCCACACCGGATCCCGACTCAGTTAAATTAAATGCAAGATCGTTTCTTGATATAGCTTTCTCATCATTCCAAACGATCACTTCACCTTTGTTGTCATCCATTCGCCGGGTGTTTACCTGACATATCTCAGGCAGGACTTCTCGAACCAATCGATTGTACTCTTCCAGTTGCGCACGATTACCCTGCAGGAGATTTAACACCTCAGCCAGGTTACTGGCATCGGAGGCCAGCGTTTGTCCCGTTCCGAGATGATAAGGCGACGAAGCAATGCGTTCGGCGTGGAAACGATAGATATTACGGTTGAGAAGCCGGGCTATGCGTAAGATGAAGTCTTCATAATTTTTAGCACCACCGCCAACCGAAATAAATCCTAAGAATGAAAACGTTCCCTCGATCGGATTAACTCGAAACTTTCCGTAATAAGCCGATAAACCACCACTCTCCCAATTACGCGTAAAGTGAGGACTTACATAAGAGTCATCGTCGATATACCAATTCTCATGCGGAGATTTTCCGTACGCTTCTCGCCTGACACGAAACGTATATGAGTCGTGTGAAAAGAACCAATCTCCAAACACTGTGTCCGCCGTAGGGTTGTTGTAGGCTATTCCTAATTGCTTCGCTAGAGGACTGTCTAAGCTCGGTAGTGGCAGGGAGAACTCCCCATCGCCCTGAGCGGCAATGAGTAAGTCCGTCAATTCATGTTTAGTGACGGTGAAGGTAACAGTAACAGAGGATTCTTGCTTAGGCCTTCTGGAAGGGAACGGCACCATTTCGATCGTTCGATGTGGATTGGCATCAAATTTCAAAGATAATGCTTCCAAAAGAGCAGTCTTGCCAGCATTGTTTTTTCCGACAATGATATTGATACCTGTTGCAAGATCCAGCCGGGTCGATTCTCGATAACTCTTATAGTTGGATATTTGAATGTCTGAGAAATGCATTTTGGAACGGTTGAGCTGAGTTTTGATTGCGTTATTCAGAATGTAGTATTACATCCTGTAATCTTGAGACGCGGACACATCATACATGAAACATTACAGACTTTGCTTTCTTGGATTCGGGAATGTTGGGCGTGCGCTGGCGCGGTTGTTTGTTTCGAAGACGGCGGAGTTGCGCGACAACTATGGGATTGAATGGGAGATCACCGGAGTTGCTACGCGACGTATGGGATGGCGGGCCAGTGATGAGGCGATTGATGTCGCGCAGTTGTTGGCGGGCAACGACGAAACGCGTTCGGAAGCGGGACTCGATGGGTGGTTAGCACGAGCCAAGCCTGATGTCGTGTTTGAAACGACTTCTGCAAATCCGGAAACAGGCCAGCCGGCAATCGATTATTTAAGAGCTTCACTGCAAGCCGGCGCACACGCGATCACCGCAAACAAGCCGCCGATCGTCTACGCGTACGACGAACTTAACCGGCTCGCGCGTGCACAAGGCAAGCGACTTATGTTTGAGTCGACTGTGCTGGATAGCGCGCCGGTGTTCTCACTGTTCCGCGAGACTCTGCCTGCCGCGAAGGTGCGTGGATTTAGTGCCGTTTTTAATTCCACTACCAACATAATTCTCGAAACGATGGAAGAGGGCAGGAGCTTTGCCGAAGGTGTGAAGACGGCGCAGGAACTCGGCGTCGCGGAAACTGATCCGAGCAACGATATTGAGGGCTGGGACTCGGTCATGAAAGTCTGCGCGATCGCGCGCGTCATTCTGAAAGCGCCGCTGCTGCCAACAGACGTGAAACGCGAAGGAATTCGAGGATTGGATCCAGCAACACTGCAAGCTGCGCGGGCTGAAGGTAAGCCTTACAAGTTACTCACTCGCGCTACTGTAAACCCTGACGGCTCGGTTACGGCGTCTGTCAGACCGGAACAAATCGGCGCTAACAATCCACTCGCCGGCGTGCGTGGCACCTCGCTGGCAGTTAACTTTGAGCTCGATACGATTCCCGGACTGACGATCGTCTCGCACCGTCCGAACTTACAAAGCACTGCTTACGGACTGCTTGCTGATTTCGTTAACGCAGATAGACGCGGAATGGGTACGGATTAAGTTGAGGAAATCTCACGTACCCCTTCGACTAGTCGATCAATCTCTTCTTCCGTCGTGTAGCAGGTGCAGCCGGCGCGAATGAATCCTTCAGGCGCCAGGCCGAAACGCTGAACGACCGTGTAGGCGTAGAAATCTCCGTGTGACAGGAAGAGTCCTTTTTCGGACAGCTGCCGCGCAGCATAGGTTGAGGTACAACCCTCGATCGTAAACGAGAGAGTCGGCGTGCGAGGCGAGTCTGGTGGTGGACCATACAGCGTGACTCGCGGCATCGAACTCAACGCTTCCCACAAGCGCGCGAATAACCGCGAGTTGCGCGCGTGCATCTCCTGGAAAAAGTTACGAAGATTCTCGCGCCGGTTCGACTGCCCACCAAGTGAAGTCAGAAAATCGACGGCTGCCGCAGTGCCCACCATCCCTTCATGATTCAACGTGCCTGATTCAGCGTTTTCGGGCGGGTCGTCCGACGCGGGCACGAGTTTGGGAAAGTTGATCTGCTCCAGCAACGAGCGTTTCGCAAAGAGCACTCCTACATGCGGTCCATAAAACTTGTACGCCGACATGCCGAGGAAGTCGCAATCGAGCTCCGCGACGTCGATCAAAGCGTGTGGCGCGTAGTGCACGGCATCAAGAAACGCAAGTGCGCCAACGTTATGCGCCATATCGATCGCTGTCTTGAAATCGTTGATGGTGCCGAGCGCGTTTGAGGCCGCACCGATGGCAACCAGTTTTGTTTTTGGACCGACAGAACGTTCGAGATCGTCCCGGTTGAGCTGACCGGTGGTGGTATCCATTCGCACTGTGCGAATCGTCACGTTGCGTTCGAGTGCGAGTCGACGCCATGGATCGATGTTCGCATGATGTTCCAACTCCGTGACCACAATCTCGTCGCCGGCTTTGTAATTCAGACTGAGCGCACGCGAGAGATGCAGCGTGAGCGTCGTCATGTTCGCGCCAAAAACGATCTCGTTTGGCGACGCATTCAAGAACTCGGCGCAAGTTTCGCGGGCATAATCGAGCGCCACGTCTGTCTCAGCACTCGTCGGATAAGCCCAATGTGTATTTGCGTTATGGTGATACAGGTAATCATTCATCTGCTCGACGACGTGACGCGGCACCTGTGTACCACCCGGTCCGTCGAAATACGCGACCGCGTAGCCATTGTGGACGCGCTCGAGAGCAGGGAAATGTTTTCTGATTTCAGTAACTGCTGAAACTTGTGTTGTAGGTTGCAGGGTTGTGGTGGACATTGGCGTCATCATAAAGCCTAACCACTAAGACACAAAGACACGAATCAAGTTTAAGCGCGAAAAATAGAACAAGTCAGGAAGAGGGGCTTGCCCTCGCTCTCGGAACAGCGGGGGCAAGCCCCTCTTCCTGACTTGTTCTATCTAACGTTCTTACTTGCGCTTCCAGCGGACGCCGTCTTTTGTGTCTTCGAGGATGATGCCGCGGCTGGAGAGTTCGTCGCGGATTTCGTCGGCGCGTCTGAAGTCACGGCGCCGCCGGGCTTCCTGGCGTTCGTCAATCAGTGACTGAACCTCGCTGTCGAGCATCTCGCGTTGCTGTTCGCCGAAAATGTTCAGCACGGTGTCGATGCGATCGATCGCGGCGAGCAACTCGCGCTGGTCTTCCGCTTTCACCTGTTTGCGTGCGAGTGCTGTGTTCACTTCGCGCGAAAGATTGTGAACGGCTGCGAGCGCGATCGACGTGTTGAGATCATCGTCCATGCCCGCCTCGAATTCACGCAACGCTCGCGCAGCAGCTTCAGAGAGTTTCTCGTTCTTCCCTGGCTGTGTTTTAGCCTCACTCAAGCGAGCGCGAAAGTCGCGCAGGCTCGCCACCGTCTTTTCCGCACCGGCAAGCGCATCGAACGTAAAGTTCAACTGCTTGTTGTGAGGCACACTCAGAAGAAAGTAACGAATCGCAGCGGCTGAGAATCCTCTCGCCTGAATGTCGCGGAAGGTGTAGTAGTTGCCCTTCGACTTCGACATTGTTTCGCCGTCGACTTTCAGATGTTCGAAGTGAATCCAGTAGCGCACGAACGGTTTTCCCGTAGCGCCTTCACTCTGCGCGATCTCATTTTCGTGATGTGGAAAGACGAGATCGATGCCGCCGGCGTGAATGTCGAACGTCTCGCCCAAATACTTCATCGACATCGCGGAACACTCGATATGCCAGCCCGGTCGACCGCGACCGATCGGCGCGTCCCAGGCGGGCTCGGTTTCCGTGGCGGGTTCTTTCCAGAGCGCAAAGTCGCGCGCGTCCTCTTTGTCGTACCTGTCGGTTTTGATTCGATCGCTGCCGCCGGCAATGTTTCCGGCGAAGTTGATTTTCGAGAGCTTGCCGTATTCCGGAAATGAAGCGATGCGGTAGTAGATCGACTCATCGGAACGATAAGCATGACCTGAGGCGAGCAGCTTCTCGATCAGTTCTACCATTTCGGGAATGTGGCGCGTGGCGCGCGGAACGATGTCGGGGCGTTCGCAGCCGAGTGCGTCAAAGTCTTCCCAAAGGGCGTCAATGTAAATGGCGGTATAGTCGTCGATACTCAGGCCGGCCTTTTGTGACTCCGCGATGATGCGGTCTTCCACGTCGGTGATGTTCATCACGTGGGTGACTTTGTAACCTTTGAACTTCAGGTAACGGCGCACGATGTCAGCCGCGATGGCGCTGCGGAAGTTTCCGATGTGGCCGTAGTTCCAGACGGTTGGACCGCAGTAATAGAAGCCGACCTCGCCTTCCTTCATCGGGCGAAACTCGTCGACGCTGCCGGTTAATGTGTTGCGCAATCTAAGCATGGGCTACTGAGGATAAAGCAGTTTCACGCAAAGGCGCAAAGACAGCAAAGAATTACAACCTTCCTTTGCTTTCTTTGCGCCTTTGCGTGAAATAAAGCTAAAAGTGCACCCATCCGCCGGGTTTCAATTCCCAAACGCGCGTGCCCTCTGTGATTTTGACACCCTCATGCACGGCAGTTATTTCGCCGATACGTTTGATCTCGATGCCGTCAACGCGACGAGGCAGCCGCGGAACGTCTTCAGGCTTTACCGTGAAGAGCAACTCGAAATCTTCACCGCCGTGCAGCGCGAGTTGCAGCGGATCGAGCGCGCGGCGGCCACACAACTCCGTCACATAATTGTCGACCGGCAGTAAAGCAGAGTCGATCAAAGCGCCTACGCTGCTCGCCGTACACAATTGATTGAGATCAGAAGAAAGACCATCACTAAGATCAATCATCGCAGTGGCGAGACGTTCCTCACCGAGAACGATACCCCAGCCTACGCGTGGTTCGGGTCGAAGCTGGCGCAGCAGTATATGATCGAGCTTTTGCGAATCTTCATCACCCAGGTTCTGTTCGGCTAAGTGTGCGCCGCGTTCGATCAGGCGCAGTCCGGCTGCCGCAGCGCCCAATGAGTCCGTGACAAAGATCTGATCCCCGGCCTTAGCGCCGGATCGCATCACGGCCGCTCCTGCCGCACACTCACCTAAAACGATCGAATCGATCACGATGGTTTCGTTTGTGCGCGACGTATCACCACCAATCAACTGCACCCCGTAACGATTCGCGAGCTCAAGCAAGCCATCGTAAAGCCGCTCGGCAAAGTCAGTCTCCCAAACGTCCTCGGGCACGCCGATGGAGATCAACGACCAGAGTGGTCGTGCTCCCATTGCGGCAATGTCGGACAGCGAAACGGCGAGTGCTTTGTGGCCCAGGAGATACGGCGGTGTTGTAGTGCGACGGAAGTCGACGTCTTCGACTAGCAGATCGGCAGTGATGACAGTTTCTTTGCCGGCGGCGCCGCGAAAGACCGCGGCATCATCTCCGATGCCTGCGATGAGCGATTCTGATTTGAGTGAAGTTGAAGCTACTCGCTGTCGCAGCGAGTCAATGAAATCAAATTCGGTTTTTTGAAATGTGGTGGGTTGTTCGTGCTCGTCTCTCATCATTAAAGATTACGACGAAGCGAATCGAGCCCTGCTTCTATAGTTTCGATCGAAGTAGAAAAAGAGAAGCGCAGGCGACCTTCGCCGTGTGCGCCAAACACGATGCCGGGCACCGTCGAGACTTGCGCGCGGTTCAGCAACGCTTCAGCAGCTTCGCGGCTGTCTTTGTTGATGCGGCTCACGTCAGGAAAAGCGTAGAAGGCTCCGGCTGGAGAAGCGCAGTGCAATCCGATCTCGTTCAGACCAGCGAGGAGCAGATCACGTCGCTTGCGATATTGGTTTTTGATCTCTGTGAGCACCGCTGTATCGATACTCATAGCCGCAACGCCGGCCCACTGCGTTGGCGTCGAGACACCATTGGATGAATAGAGTGTCGCCTTCTTTAGTCCCGTCATCCACGGCTCGGTTGCGACTGCGTAACCCAGGCGCCATCCCGTCATCGAATACGACTTCGAAAAAGTGAAACACGTGATTGTGCGCTCGAACATTCCTTCGAGCGAAGCGATCGAGAAGTGTTGACCGTCGTAGACCAGATCTTCATACGCTTCATCGGCGACGACTACGAGATCGCGTTCCTTCACAAATGCTGCAACTGCTTTTGCCTCTTCCGGCGTTAAGACGACGCCGCTCGGATTCTGTGGTGTGTTGTAGTAGATCGCGCGGGTTCGATCCGTCGCATAGCGAGCTAGCGTTTGTTGAAATCCGAGCTCGCGAGCTTCGTCAGTTGGGACCAGAATGCTGCGGCCCTGGCAGTGCGCGACGAGATCTTTGATAGGTGTCCAGTACGGTGAAAAGAGCAGCACTTCGTCGCCCGGATTTACGATTGACTGGAACGCGCCAAACAAAGCCTGCATGCCGCCGTTAACAACGATCACGTCCTTCGATTCCGCGGGAATGCCGTTGCGGTTGCGTAGTTTGTCGGCGATTGCTTCGCGCAGCTCGGGGATGCCGGATGAGGGCGCGTAACGAGTTTGGTTGTCGTCGAGGGCGCGCTTCATTGCGTCCTTCACCGCGTCGGGTGTGGGCATGAAGGGTTCGCCGCCTTCGAACTGGTAGACGGTGGCGCCCTGATTGCGCAGTTCCATGATGCGGTTACGAAGCCTGACGATATCGGAAAAACCGACCTCATCGAATCTTGAAGCCAGGCGCAGAACCGTTGGCGAGGTTGTCACTGTATGGATTCTTTCCTTCCGACTTTGTGCGTGGGAAGGCGGATTATAGCTTGTCAAAGTCTTTAACCACAAAGACACTTAAGGCACAAATTCATTTTTATACTTAGTGACTTAGTGCCTTAGTGGTGCCTTAGTGGTTAAAGGGGCAAGATCCTCAGGCGATACCTTTAAGAAAAAGTTTTAAGTCAGGGCTGCTAAGTGTAAGTATTGACACGTCAAAGTCCGCACGGGTAACATGTTTGACGTCGCACGAAGATTGGCGAACTCGCCAAAAAGTCTTTCCAACTTTCAACGCCCGATAACGAGAGTCAACCCAGAATCAATCGAGGCTTGAGCTGAATGAGTCGTCCCGCTGTAGCCATACCCGAAAAGCTATTCTTCAAAATCGGGGAAGTTTGCGAACTCGCGGGCGTGCAGGCGCACGTCTTGCGCTACTGGGAATCAGAGTTTCCCATGCTCGCGCCGCAAAAGAATCGCGCCGGCCAACGCGTCTATCGCAAGCGCGACGTGGAAATGGCGCTCCGCATCAAGGAACTGCTTTACGAAGATCAGTACACGATCGCTGGAGCAAAGAAGCGGCTTTCGAATGAGCTTCGCGGCGGTGGAAAATTGAAAGTCGTCGGCGCTGAGGAAGACGGTCAACCGGAAAGCGCGCCGGTTGAATTCAAGGAAGGCCAAATGTTTACACCTTCAGCACCGGAAACTGGTTACACGCGCACGGTTGCACCACGCACGGCAGAAGAGCGACAGGGATTGAAACAACTCGCTTCCGAACTGCGCGAACTGCTCGCACTGCTCGAACAACAGGAAACCAAGGGTCGAGCTAAGTAACGTCCGCGCGCAAGTTTGACATTTGTTCTTTTGCAGGATACTAAGTCAGGGACACGGGACGTGGCGCAGCCTGGTAGCGCGCACGCTTGGGGTGCGTGAGGTCGCGAGTTCGAATCTCGCCGTCCCGACCATTTCTATCAAACACTTACGGCTGCCATCTTTGGCAGCCGTTTTTGCTGTGCGCCGAGCATGTTCGACAGCTAGAAGGTGAAAGTCCTCTACTCAACCTGATGGAGGTGAAGAGTTAGGGAAGCGCAAGTTCGTGAAAGAGTGTCTTAAAAGGCAGTTGCGCAAGTAGGTTAATTGCGATATGCCGACCACGGCTAAACCCTTGCACATTTCCGTGCGTATGATCGAATGGTCCGCGTTCAATACTTAGCGCCTGCATCGCTCGCTCGGCGTCCCACTCTGGGAGCGTAATCGGTTCAAGTTCTTGCCCGTCAGTCTGTAAGGATAGGAGCAAAGCGCGTTACTGAAAGCACGTTTCTTCCCCCCCTTCCGAACCGGACTTGCACCTTTCAGCGCATCCGGCTCTCCATCTGTTGGTCAGACTTAGTTTTCCACTGATGACAACTGATGCAGAGAGTCCAGAGATTATCGGGTCGTTTGTATCAACTGGTCTTCGGAACCTTTTTTACGGCTTTGATATGGTCGACTTCGGCTGCGTCCGCCGTTAAGGGCTTCTCGCATATTTGGCAGATGAAACCGTCTCGCTTAGGACAACGATTCGGGTGTCTGCTGCACCTTGTCGAGTTTCATATCCACTCTAAGAACTGAGGTAATAGAGTTCTTCTCTATCCATCCTCACTTTTCGTGTCGTGTAAGGGTTGAGTTTGAAGAAACGCTCACGATAGGACAACGACGAAAACTCATTTGGAAGTACAAGGCGGACATCGCTTGGGGCTAGATAGCCGTTGCTGTGAAACGGTCTCATCACTTCCGGTATGGCAATTTTGAATTTGCGTCCCAGCCAGTGAATTCAGTGCTGACGCCACGTTGTGGGCTGAGGGCGTGGCGTGATGGGCCAGCACGATCTTCCACGTGCTGGCCCACAAGGATCAGATCCATTCACTGGAGGATGCGAGGCGGTGACAAACCAAGCATCTTTTAGATGATAGGACGTGGCGATAAGGCGGCCGACACGAAAACCTGACTCAGATTGTCGGCGATGCTTTCAATCCGGGCGACTGTGTTCGTAAAAACTTAGGAACGCTTTTCCTTGACATTCGTGATCGTCGGTAATAGCTTGGGCCTAACTCCTCCGGGCCGAAGTTAGAGAGGCATAAGCGTTCCTCGCAATTCGACTCTATCTCTTGGAGTTGTGTCTGCTATCTAGCGTTATGGGGCAACACGCTTCGCAGTTTCACAACGGCTACGCTCACAAAAGGAGATATCTCATGTCCACACGCACCCTCATCCGAAGTCTCATAACTCCCATAGGAATGACAAGCATCCTCCGTGGAAACCTAACACCTCAAATTCATACGGCGGGTCAAGAACGGAAAAGGACGCTAAAGACTCTGCTAACTTCAACTTTATTTTGTGTCGGTCTCGGGTGCTCCGTTACCGTATTTGTGACCCAGGCGCACAGGCAGAATGTGCCGACCGTAGTGCTTCAGGCTTCGGAGCGCGTGCTCGAAGAGGTGCCCTCCATTACTGCCATAACATGGTCCGCTAAAGATGATTTGCTGTACGGCGTCAGCGGCACCAGTCCCGGGCTGTATGCCTATGAGCCAAAGAGCAGGACAGCTAAACAGGTTGGTGCTTTAAATCTTAACGGCGGGTCGGTTGCTGCCGCTCTTTCCGGTGATGTTTATGTCTCGGCTGGTGCGTCTGGCGTACATGCATTAAATCAAACTAAACCAACTGTCAAGCGTGTAGCTACTCGCAGTTGGCATTCTTTGGCCTTGCTCGCTGATGAGAGCATTGTCGTTTCTCCGTCAGATGATAATAGCCTCTTTAGCATCTTCAAAAGCCCTGGCAGCCCCGTAAAGAGAATCGGTCAGAAAAAAGAGTTTGTCGTCAAAGGCACGTCGCAGAACGAATTCTTTAATCAAGGTGTTGTGGCCGTTAACGAAGTGGACAATACGATCTATTACGTGTTTACACATGCCTTGGTGCCGACGGTGCAGCACTTCAATAAGGAGGGGGAGTTATTAGCAGAGTTTCAGGTGGCGGGCGCGGCCATTGACCTTCAGGTGGGTCTGACCAAACAGATTCTGCGGGCCAAAGCGGGTGAGAACTGCGCCAGAGGATTTACCGTCATAACTTCCGCCACCGTGGATTCCACGACGGGCCATCTCTGGCTCGGCATGAACGGCTCGTCTAAGCAGGGGACTGTTTACGAGTACAGTCCCGAGGGCGTGAAACTCAAAGAGTATGCGTTTCTCCTCAAACAACCGTCGAACTTAGGTGAGATTATTACGGGGATCAATGGGCTTGTCGTCCGCGCCCCATTTATTTATGTCCTCACGTCTCAAGGGACGGTTTACAAGTTCAATCAGGAAGACGATGTGTCGGCCAAGCTCCGCGCTCTGCGCGCTGACCTGAAGGAGGGACAGGCGAAAACACCCCGAATCACGCGGATGGTCAAATACGTTCGTTCGTTCTGGACGCCGGCCCCTTCGGCGCTGGCATCGTTGCAACTGCCTTGTCCGCAAGAGCAGCCGCTGACCTGTCAGGTTAACTGTAAGCCAGACACTTCGCCGGCTTCGCGCAATTGCGGGGCAGACGCCAAGTCTATTCTGCCGTCGGGCGACATCGCGATCGGGCAGACCGCGTGCAATAACACCGGCACAGGAGCGTTTGGCCAGCCCAGTTGCGTCATCAGCTATAACGTGTGTCGCTCGACCAATAACGGGGATCGCTACTCAACTACCTACACGTCCGTGTGTAATCCGCCAGCCTGCGTGTCGCCCAAAGTGAATAATCCAGAAACAGGGGTTTGCCAGTGCCCGGCAGAAAAGCCTACCTGTCTCAACAACCAGACCTACAGTGAGACTACGTGCAATTGCGAGAACAACCCTCCGGATGACAGTGGTGGGTATGGAGGGACGAGTTGCCAGAACTTTAGTGAATACGAAGACTGCATTAAGGACTTGGTACTTCGCTGGGATGAAACTACCTGTAAGTGCGTCTGTCCTGATGCACGTACCGGTGGCGGTTGCGGCAGTCCTATCATCATTGACGTAGCTGGAAACGGTTTTAATCTTACCGATGCAGCCCTTGGCGTCAATTTTGATCTGAATAACGACGGAGTACGTGAGCGGATAGCGTGGATCGCGCCGGGAGCGGATGAGACCTTCCTTGTGCTTGACCGGGATGGCAACGGCACGATCGATAACGGTGGTGAGTTGTTCGGCAATTTCACGCCGCAACCAGTACCGCCTCCCCATATCTTTCGCAATGGCTTTCTTGCCCTCGCCGAATATGATAAGCCGCAAAACGGTGGGAATGGCGATGGTCTAATAGATAAAAACGACGCCGTATTTGCATCCTTGCACTTGTGGCAAGACAGTAATCACAACGGCGTGTCTGAATCAAGCGAACTGCATGCGCTACCTGATCTGTATGTGAATTCAATATCGCTGGATTTCAAAGAATCGTGGCGAACAGATCGTTACCGGAATAAGTTCCGCTATCGAGCAAAGGTTAACGCGACTCGATGGGCTTGGGACGTGTTTTTTGTAGCGCCATGAGTTATCAGTAAACGTGCTGCTTAGATCGCCCGCAGTTGAGAGATTGCGGGCGATTTTGTCGGGGCTATCGCCTTAGAACTACGCGGTGATTGGTGACGCGATGCTAAAGGCTGAGAACTGGAAAATCGCGCTGGAGCGTTACGAAGGGCATCCGATTCCCGCTTTGCTTCTGGCACATCAACTTGTGGCAATTAAGCAATGTCTTCAACGCGGGAGGAAAGGTATACCGAACGCTGTCAGTGGGTTAGATTTGGCAATCGAAAGTCTTTTTCCGTATACGGATTTCTGTAGGATGAGCCATAAATTATATTTGCGGAGACTGGATGGAACTATGAAGCCTAAGGAAGAGGAAAAACTCCATCAACTTGGGGTGAGGCTCTGACCCAAGGCTTTTTCTCAGGTACACTCGTCAGCATGAAACGCTACGAGCCTGTGGGCACTTGCATCTATTGTGGATCGGTTGAAGATTTACGTGATGAACATATCATTCCTCAAGCGCTTAATGGGGATTGGATATTACCAAAGGCAAGTTGTCGGGCTTGTGAAGCAATAACGAGCAAGTTCGAAGGAAGGGTGCTGCGTGGTCCGTTATGGCTACCACGACGCGCCCTAAATCTGAAAACGCGGCATCCAGACAAACAGCCGGAGACTTTCTCTTTAATAGTAAAGAAGGGCAATTTCGAGGAACGCCAACAGGTCCACGTAGATAGGAATTTACCATCAGTGTTACTCCCGCAGTATGGCGTGCCTGGGTTTCTACGCGGTGACGAGGTTCAGGAGGGCGTCAGAGTTGAGGGATTTTATGTAGGCCACATACAGCGAACTCCCGAAGAAGTAATAGCCGACTTGGGCGTAGACGGCATCGCGTTAGAGTATGAATATCCGGTAGTCGAGTTTGCTCAGATGATCGCCAAAATTGCGTATGGTTATGCGGTGGGCGAGTTGGGTTTAGAACAGATCAGCAATCCGTTAGTGCTCCCGGCGATTCGCGGATTAAGTCAAGATGTGGGTCATTGGGTCGGCTGTGTGCCAGCACCACCGATAGAACTCCGAAATGGCGCTCTGCATGGAGCTAAGATATTCACAAACAAAGGTATGGTGATGGCAGTCGTCGCAGTCTTTGCATTGCAACCCACGCCGTTGTATTCGGTGCTGTTGAGCAAAGGTCCATAGACCTTTGCCCGAAAAGTCTCACCTGTACCAAAGTCCTTAGCCTGTACCAAAAGCTCTATTCGGGTTTAAGTTTGATATTGGAAGCGACTACGATAAATTCATCGTCGCTTACTTTGTTGACAGGTTCGTCACTCGTTGCAAGGCGGTACTCATCTAAGCCCGCCACTTCTTCACTTGCGCCGAAAGTATCGACGGTCTCAAAATCTGTGTATTTGATGATCTTGTGGCGATTGCCTTTTTCGTCAACGGCCACGATCTCACCTGTTTTTCTCAAAGCCATGTGAAACTCCTATACTGCCTCTATTCGAAACTTTGCTCTTTTTCCTGTATTCCTTCCAGCCTTCTGAACTCCGTGGACTAGGTGTGAAGTTATGACGCATTAGGAGGCGCGGATTCTTCCGAATCAGCTTCTTCAAGCTGTCTCCGTCGCGTTCTTTCGGGAGCTTCGTCCCACTCTGCTCTTAACTGCCTAGTAAATCTAATGACGCCATCCTGCGGCCACGGAGAACACACCTTCACAGGAACCAACCGATCAGTCGCGTCAACAATTTCTAAAGTCAGTTCACCGCCTTCCCAACGCATGTATGAAGACAGACGCGGGATTCTGAAACGAAGCCAGCCTTCCCTATGTCTGTGGCGTTCGAGCGGCGTGAGATTTTCCGTACTTAGATCTTTAACTCTTCATACGTTTCTTCCCGTGTCAGTCAAGGCCAGAGGGGTTTATCGATCGTGCGCAGAATGCAATAGTCAGTTACATCATCTTCCTCTAGTGCCACGTGCTCACGGCCATTTAACAGGAATTTAATACAAAGGGCTGAATCGTTGTATCAGCGCCCCTATTTCCACTAAATAATCGGAGGGTTATGTAAAGTCCGTCAGACGTGCGTTTCAAATAGACTTCTTTGATCTTTCCGTAAAGATCAGGAGGGGCGTGTTTTGCTCTTTCCTCTGCAAGTTGTTCTCTAGTTCCGTCCAATTGACTTTGGCACACTCTTAATACTTGTTCCAAGTTATTTACGGTAGATTGAGATTGAATCAGCGCGTCGTTGATGCCTTGCTTCTCTGATTCAAGGCTTTGCGCGGTTTGTTTCGACTCTTCTTTCTGGAACGCTCTGACTCGGCTTCTGTCTGTTGGTCTTTCAATCGGTTTGCGAGTTCGACAGTGATTCTTACGTGGTAATTGTAATTAGCAATAACACCGAGCATCAGTAGGAGCAGCAAACAGATGGCAAGAGCGCATCACAACAGGTACTGCAGCCAAGACACCGTGACAGGTATTCTGATCGTCACGAATAATGACGCGAAAGTGAGAATGCCTGAACCACAGATAGGAGATTGATTAACCCGCGCAATCTGCTAGCCCATTGGTATTCTTCTGAAAAGACCTTGAAAAAATGTTTTAGGGAAATTCTGAGTGAGCCAAACATAACGCCATGCCTATCACTGATCAGCTTTTCTTTCGCGGGATCGTAACGGTCTGTTAGACTTTTTAGACAGGAATTGAGTTTGGCCTAAAAGTTCGCTTAGTGCGGCACTTTCGGACAAAGCCGGTCCATAGGTCCGTAGTCAGGTTTGGCTTCCATGAACCAAGCGGAATGTGAACTGTGGCAGGAGTGGCAGGAAAAAATAGAAAACCGCAGTAAATGAACCGAAGCAGATGGAAACAAATGTAAAACCCCTTGATTTTGCTCGTGGCTGCATCTCGAAGCAAAATCAATTAGTTACATTTAGGCAGCCCGCGTGATTGGCGTGAGGTCGCTGGTTCGAATCCAGTCGTCCCGACCATTTCTATAAACTACTTACGGCTGCCATCTTGGCAGCCGTTTGCGTTGTGGCAGATTTCAAACTAAGAGCCAAAGCATGACTATTCCGACGTAAAATTCTATCTTCGTGATCGAAACCAGAGCTTGCTGATGCGTGGGCCAGGTATTTCAAGGGCCAAACAATGGGCGACGTCGTATTTGGTTTGTGTGAAGGGTTATCTTAATAGTTCATTCGTGTTGCAGGATGCCGTTGCAGAACATCTCCGTTTGACGAGGTTGATGACCAGGGAACGCGCGATCTATGGAGAGTGTGATGGAACCAGAAGACCTTGAGGCGTCGGGCTGGGAAGCCATTGATAAGGTGCTGGCACCTCTTTATGCCGGCCAGGAGCCAAAGCACTACGGCACTCTCATCAGCTACGAGCTTGGTGGCCCTGACCCGATCCGAGGCATAAGTGCGTATAAGCGCCTGGAGCCCGTCCCGCATTGGCATTTCATCACGTACGGGTTCACGGAGCTCTTTGAAAAGGAGTCCGAGGACAAGGAGGTAAGCGGATGGGGATTTGAACTCACGACGAGGATCAAGACGGAACCCGATGCGGAGGAGCCACCGGTCTGGACTCTGAACTTCCTCCAGAACCTGGCGCGGTACGTCTTCAGTACCGGGAACACCTTCCAAAGCGGGGACTACATGAACGCCAACGGCCCCATTGCGACTGAAACCGACACCCTCATCCGCTCCGTGGTCTTCACACATGACCCAGAGTTATCCCCCATCGAGACTCCCAACGGTCGGGTTGAGTTTCTTCAGGTCGTCGGAATCACCGATGATGAGGAGTTCGCAATTAGGCAATGGAGGACTCTAAAGGTTCTTGAAGTCTTCAAAGAGCACTTGCCTCTTTTTATTACTGATCTAGATCGGGCGTCTCTTCTAGAGAAGAAGGACGTGCTGGAAAAGATTTCAGCCGGCGCATCCGCCGAGGGTTCCTATACCAGCCACGTCTTCGTCGATCAACTCGCTTGGGCGGAGAGAAAGAGCTTCTTACGAGAGCCAGGAATCGACATCACGTTAGGAGCGCGTCAGGTAAAGGAGATCATAGTACTTCTAAAGCACCGGCTGCCATTTGGGAGGGAGTTCGGCCTGATCGGCGGCGAGTTCGAAGTCACGTTCCTGCATGGCGTTGAGAATCGCTACGAGATTGCGGGCAATTCTCTGCGCCTTGAAATCACGCCGGACACTCTGACTGAGATTCAAGCTGTGCTCAAACCGCAAGAAGGAATTTACAGCTTGAGCGCCTTCAGAGGTCTCGTTCTTCAGGTCAGAAAAACGCACATCAAGGACTATAGCGGCAAAGTAGTCGAGACGATCGGCTGATAAGTCAGAGGTCAGAGGGGCTTTGCCTTAAAAGTAGAAATCGCACTTCGGGTCAGTACAGCGGGCGGTAGCGACCTGGTCAAACCATGGAAGTCAAACTCATAACGAGACGTGTCGGGTTTCAACTTGGCGTCGCGCTAATTACGTTTTGCTTAGGGGTTGGAGCGGCGTGGTTTCCCCTGCTTAATTCGCAGTCGTCCAGGATCGTCATCGAACCTCCCCTGAACGAGACGATTAACCCTCCCACGCTCGGAACGCCTTCTGTTGCTCCGTCTGAACCAGCGACAATAGCATTCAAACGTTCTTACAAAAACAGGTATGGTTTAATAATCGCTGGATTTAAGGTCACGAATGTCAGTGATCAACCCTTGTACTATTTGAGCCAGGGTTCTGTTAGTCACAACAGAAATTGGTACATCATGCGGAGCAGCAAGTTGGAGCGTGCGGACCTATCTTGCGGTACGGGGATGTTGTCGCGTGTGCTCTTGCCAGGTAAGTCTGTAATGCTTGAGGTTGTCACCGGGGAGGAACCGGGAAGGATGCAAGTCGGCTTTGATTTCTTCGTCGGTAAGATGGGCTTGAGTCGAACAATCTGGAGTGATGAAGTGTATGTCTCTGAATAACAACGGCGCTGTCTTCAAGATACATATTGTCTGCATCTAGCGATCAGGAGATGAAGTCAAGATGATTTTCGCAATCCTACTATGGTGTGTTATTGGTGCCGAAAATCGTGAATTTCAACGGACAATTCCGGCGGATACTCTTATCTCTCTGAAAAGGACGGATTGTTTCTTCACTTGCCCTGACTATAGCGTGACAATTTCCGCAGATGGAAAGGTGATTTTCGAAGGAAACGCCAATGTCAAAGTTAAAGGTCGATCCGAAACCACAATCAGTTCCGAGAAGGTCCAGTTACTAATCGGATCATTTGAGAAAGCAAAATTCTTTTCGCTCAGGGACAGTTATTTAAGACCTGAGGACGGCTGTCGAATTTACGACGGCGATGCGTCCTCAGCCACGATTTCGATCACAATGAAGGGGAAGACCAAGTCGATAGATCATTATTTGGGTTGTTTCCAAAAGAAAGGAACTTCGGTGCGAACTTTGATTAAGTTGGAAGCTCTGATCGATGATCTGACGAACACTGCTCAATGGATTGATTAAAATGTTTTTGGATCCTCGTCAGTTCCCCTTCATCCGTGACCTCGAAGCGGCATGGACCGATGTTCGTGACGAATGTTTAGCGTTTCATGAGAGCACCGCCTGACTGTGCATTGTGAGTCGGATCCTAGACCCGGCCCTGGCGCGAGGGCGAGTGCCTGGTAGCCAGCCTCGACAAACTTCCAACGTCCCTGCTGATTGTCGGAAGAAAAGAATTAGAGCGATGAAGGAATTCTATTTCCACGAGGACGACTATCTTCAGGTTGAGATGATGCCGGTCAGTGCACTCGGCCGTTGCCCTGATGGGATGGGCGAGTCCGACGGCTTTATCGCAACTCATTGGGATGGCACTGCGTGGACAAGGATGTATCTCCGCGTTGAATATTCCGGGTACCTGAAGCGTCTCGGCATCCCAATCGATGAAATCGCGACCAAACTCGATTCAATCCTCGAGCGAGTTGACGAGGTGTTCACCGGATACAGCACGTACCGCGAACGGTGCTCGAACACGAAAGCCTGGGTCTTTCCATGTGGATGCGGCTTGCTGGCGGATTACGATGCCGAAGGAGTCGTCCTGTACTTGTGGCTGGTACCCGAGCCTCCTGATGTCGAGCACTTCGGAAAGTTCAAGGAAGTAGTGGGCGTGCTTGAAGCTTATAGTCAGTTCATAATCGTGGATTGGACCAAGGATCTTCTCTTGCAGTGCGCTGATGACGACAGAATGCGCCGGTATTTCATAGATCCTTTTGACGGCGCCGACTAACGCATGAGTCAGTTAATCGTCCTGACTGGGCCACCCTGTTCCGGCAAATCGACCCTCGCTGGAGAGCTTGCCGCGATTCTCAGAGGATTAGTCCTTGATATCGATCAAATTCGAGAGATCGTGATTCCAGGTTCCCAGCAGAGTCAGGAAGATCGCGACATTGCCTATCGATGCATGCACCTGGTTGCGCAAAAGTTACTTGAGGTGGGAGCCAACACAGTAATCCTGACAGCGACGTACAGCCGAAGAGGTCCAAGACAATGGCTGCGTTCACTTGCTGCCAGCATGCCGGTCCAGGTCTGCGTGCTCGCTTGTCAGGTTAGCCCGGAAATAGCGATTGCTCGCTTCCGATCCCGCAAGGCAGGCCATCCCGCGGTAGATCTGACCGAGGATTCAGTGCAGCGACAAGTGATGGACTACCCTTACGGACTGACGAACGTCGTCGAATGTGCTATTCCGCTTCACGAATCCGTTGCGAAAGCGGAATACTACGTCCGTGAAGGCAAGCCAATTGATTTCCCCGAGTGGGTTTCTCAAGGGTTAGTTAGTTAAATCTGGAATGTTTCTTGCTTTGCCCGTGGCTTTAAAAAGGAGGCGTGGAGGGTTATTGCGAATGCGAGCCGCTAAATGGGCGACCGCTCCCACTGCAAACTATCCCTCCTCGGTGAGAACGATGATTATATGCACGAAATCAGGCAACATCCGGACGACGATCGCGGGAATACTGATTCTCGGCATCGCGATCTCAGAAAATTCAGCCAGAGCTTTCACAGCCGCGAACGCAGACCGTGATGGTTACGAAATGCGCGTTCGCCTTGATAGAACGTTGTCGATGTCATCCCGCGTTGGAGATAAGTTTACTGCGACCGTCGCGGATCCTGGGCCTTTCAATCTGGCGAGGATTTCGGGCCACGTCGAGTCTATTACACAATCTCAGCGCCTCAGGGGCTATACCCTAATGTCCCTCTCTTTCGACAGCATTCACTTCAGCGATGGTGAGTCTTATCCGATTAACGCAGAAATCGTCAGACTCTACGACATGCTTTCGGGTGAGCAAGTAGATGCCGGAGACCTCATCGAAACGCGCGGATCTGGCGGTCCCCAAACGCTCAAGCGTACCGGGATTGGGGCTCTCGGGCGGGCCATCTTCAGTGTGACTTCGGGTGGAGGAAGAAAGCCTGCGGTTCGTCCTCGGCTCGTGGGCACCGGAAAGACAGCCGCTTCAGGTCGCAAAGAACTATTCCTGGATCAGGGTGTGGAAATGTTGCTTCGCGTTTACCCGAATTGATCCATTGATGGTATATCGATAGTCGTAATTACAGTGTGGCTCTTGTCTTGACCTGCGCAATTTCTCAAGGCCAGCTCACGTGAAATAGAAATTTGTTTGGAGGATAAAGTAGTGTTCGTCAAGTTCTTAGTTCTGTTGGTCCTTTTGGTGAGTGTTCAAAGCGAGCTGAAGCAACCGGCTGACTTCAGTGGAAAGTGGTCGTTGGAATCAAAAAATGGCAATAAGGTGTCCGGAGATAAGACTACGCTCATCATTTCTCAAACCGGTCCCGAGATCAAAGTGATGCAGGAGTCTTCTCAAGGCGGGACACCGCAGAGGGAGTCTACGTACTACGCCGATGGTCGAGGAGAAACAAATCCTTCCGCCTCGGGAGGCCAGCCGTTTCACTCAGTAACAAGTTGGAAGAAGAATGCGCTCGTAATAAAATTCTCCTTACCTTCAACCAGGGCGAACAATAATGTAGTTGTCAACGAACGAATTGATGAGTGGACCATGTCGAAAGACGGGCAAAGTCTTACGCAGACTAGTTCGTTTACAAGTTCGTCATCGACAACAGACGCGAGCAACAATCCTTATGGAAGTCCTCGATCACCGAACCTGCTGAAGACACCGTTAAACTGGAAAGAGAAGAGATCCTACAAGAGGCTTTGATGGCCATTCGTTGCTTGATCTTTATTTGCCTGCTTTTACATCTGTCGCTTCTCCGGATCTGATGTACGCCAGCGGCTGGCGAATCGGGCCGAAGTATCTACGCAAGTTGGAGCTGATGGGAAAGAATCGGATTGAAGCGTTCAGTGATGGCGTGATCGCCATCATCATCACCATCATGGTGTTGGAGTTGAAGGTGCCTCACGGCGAGGGCATCGAGACTCTGTTGCCTTTGATCCCCGTGTTTCTGAGCTACGTTCTGAGCTTCGTCTATCTTGGTATCTATTGGAATAACCACCACCACATGCTTCATACGATTCAAAAGGTCACGGGACCGATGCTGTGGGCGAATCTGCATCTCTTGTTCTGGCTGTCGCTCGTACCTTTCGCGACAGGCTGGATGGGTGAGAACCACTTCGCGGCTGCACCATCAGCGCTCTATGGCGTTGTGCTTCTGATGTCTGCGATCGCGTATGTGATATTGCAGCAACTGATCATTGCGTCGCAGGGTCCCCACTCCATTCTCAAAAAGGCTGTCCGCCGCGATTGGAAAGGCAAGGTGTCGCCGGTATTGTACGCTGCCGCGATCCCGCTGGCCTTCTGGAAGCAGTGGATCTCGATGAGCCTATATGTGATCGTTGCGTTACTGTGGCTCATACCAGATCGACGTATTGAGCATGCACTAAGAAACGCAGAGACATAACCATTCG
>Ga0068864_100000621_pt1 | contig 29897 bp, 53 predicted proteins | sample KBSSwiS72_FD_66586 | JGI IMG/M metagenome (GOLD analysis project Ga0068864, IMG submission 66586) | Switchgrass rhizosphere microbial communities from Kellogg Biological Station, Michigan, USA - KBS Switchgrass S7-2 | ecosystem: Host-associated > Plants > Roots > Rhizosphere > Soil ...
GGGCCGATGCTGGCACAAATCGCCTTTGCCACGGCCTTCACTGTCTCCACGCGCGGATCGGTCATTCTGCTAACTTTATCTTTCGGCGCTCTACAACCCGCTGGAGCTTGTTTTGAACGCGCTCATCCAGTTTATCACCTTCGATGCCAAAGCACGCGGCGAGCAGCTCGAGATAAACCCGCACATCGGCGATTTCGTCGCGAATTTCGTCGACATCCACCTTGTCACCGCGCCACCGTTTTTTGATAAAATTGGCCAGCTCTCCGGCTTCGCCACACAAAGCTAGTGCAAGATATCGCTCGTCGGTGTGTGAGAATGGCGCAAATAAACCCTTAACCATCCGAGCGTGCATTTCAAGTATGTCTATTTTACCCATGTCGTCCTCCAGACCCCGATGATACCACGGCCGGTCGGCCGTGTCAAGCTACTCTTCGTACCTATCCAGTTTGCTTCCATACGATGCGCGAGCCCAGTCAGTTCCGCTGCCGAGCCCGAATGGTATTGGCACGATCAGCCCCATCTCGTTCGCCACGTTTTCGATGATTCGATTCAGCTCCGTTGCGTCGTGGTCCGGTCTTCGCTGCCACAGCAGGGAGTCGTGAATAGACAACAACATCTGCACCTTATCGGGGTGCGCGTCCTCGTATTGGTTGGCGCGGAGGATGCACAGCTTTATGTGGTCGCCGCCATTATTCTGAATCAGGCGGCTCACGCCCCGATATGCGAACCGTGGCTCATCACAATAAGCGCGGCGGCCGAGCATGGTTCTGATATAACCCCGTCGCCGAAAAACGGACATCACCGTCTGCTGCATTTCTCTGATCTTGGGGAAGGCGTCGGATAGGAATGCGCCGTGCGCTTCCCTCGCCTGATCGATAGGCCAACGCATGTGTCCCGCCAGCGTCGGAACAGACATCATCGTCAACATGCCCATCCCGAGCCGCTTGGCCACTTCTCGGTCGAGCCCCAGCACTTCGCTGGCCCTGTCGTGCATGTCCATTGTACCGTTGCGGTACCCTTCGACGAGGGCTGGCTCTTCGCTGTAGTGGGTGAACAGGCGGGGTTCCTGCTGCTTGGCGTCCGCCTCTTCGATCAGCATCCCTTCATCCGGAACCACGAGTCTTCGCACGACACGCCCGATCTCGATGTTGCGCTTTGGAAACGCCTGTAAGTTCGGATCGGAACAAGATAGTCTGGCCCCAGCAACTCCATAGTCATCCGACTTTGACTGGTTGAGAATGGGGAAAACACGGCCACCCACGTTGTGTGTCTCCACCAGCGGCTTGATGAACGAATCTCGAGCTTTCTCGAGGCGTCGGACGGCCAATATGGTTTGACCAATATCGTTAGATTCAAGCCACTTTTCCCTAAACGATACTGCGCCTTGCTCAGTTTTGGAAAAGTCAGTATCTTTAAAGCCATTAGCACGGAACAGTCCCTCCACATCTTTCGGCGACCGGGCGTTGAACCCTAGTGGGAACTTCTTTTGAGCCTCTTCGATGGCGGCCTTTATATCGACTGCCACTCGCTCGGAGTAATCGGCGTCAATTCGAAGCCCGCGGCTATGCATTCGTGCAAGGTAGGGGATAAGATCACACTCAAGCTTCCAGACCCGTCGAAGATCATCGCGGTCCAGTAATACTTGCTGCTTTCCTCGAAGCTCCAGTGTCGATGTCCCGTCCCCGGTGGCGTAATCAACGACGACTGGATCGTCTCCCGCCATTTTATAAAAGTGCTGCATTTGCTTCCGGTCGGCCAGCCCGCCGAATTTGGCTGCGATGGCTGCATAAATCTCGGCTCCCTTTTTCGCTGCCACTTGGTGGCGGGCAGCACATTCTTCGAGGCCGTAACCAACGGTGAGGTCGTTGATCACGGACTCGTTGATCATCGTGTCTTCGACTGGACCAGCGATCACAACCCCATGGCGAGCAGCAATCCGTAGATCAAACCCAAGGTTATGACCAACAGTACGAATTCCACTAAGATAACGACTATAAAAGGCGTTGTATAGGGCCTTCTCGAATTCCTCCGCATCGGGGATGTTCCCTCCCCCCTCGTGCCTAACAGGTACATATAAGGAATGGTGTTCATCGGTTATCACCCATCCGCATACTTTATCCTTGACGGTTAGCCCCGTCGTTTCGGTGTCGAACGCTATCAGCGGCGACTCCCGGACGATGCGCAGCGCTAGTTCGGGATTGATATTGGACATTTAACCCTCTTTCCGCGACCGCCCCGCCGAATAACGGTGCCATCCTTTTCACTAAAGGTGTGATACTCCTTCTTACATTGTGCTACCCACTCGGGATCGAATTCTGTTGCTGCCACAGAACCCGGTGGGGGTCCTGGTATTTTCGGTTCCGCCGGAATCAGCTTGATTAACGACTCCTGCGTGGCTGGCGAAACTTGGGGCTCCTCGTCGGCGTTGAGACAACTAGTGTAAGCCCGCAGCCACAGATACTTGACCATCATTTCGGTGGTCTGGGCGGCATATGGCTTGCAGTAGTCGATGGACGCGCCGAAAACAGGGGTAGCCATCAGCATTGCTACAGTTAGAGCGATCTTCATTACGACCTCCTTGGGGAAGTGGCGGGACCAGCCATGGGATAACCGGTCCCGCCTTCGGCGGCGCAAGTGGGCTGGGGGCTTTTTGCGCCAACCGAACCTAGAACTTGCTGGCCATCGCCTCGTTCGGCGCAGTCCGTTCCTTCGACGGCCGGGAATCCTCCGTTACGTCGGCGTCCTCCTCGTTAGCCTGCCACGCGGCCTCCTTGAACCGCTCATACATTTGGGAGGCGATTTTTGCCTCGTGCTCGTCGGCGAAGCCAGCCCCGGCGTAGACATAGTTGTAATACGGCCCCTCGGCTCCCTTCGCCATCACGATGCCGATCTTGTACTGCTGCACGTAATGTGCGACGGGCTTGGAGTCGATCTTCGACAGGAGCTGCTGCATCGGCTTAATGCTGCTCCTTGTATTGATGATCACCGAAGGGCTGAGGTCCGGGAATTCGGGCAAGTACCACAGCATGTTGTATGTCAGGCTTGCCGCCGGTACCGATTGCGAGTCGCCGGGAACGCTGGAGCCGAATTGGTCTAGCCCGCTTTCGGCGACCGTCTCCTTGGTGTGGTAAGTTACCGATTGGGAGCTGCCCTTCGGCTTGACCGTAAATTCGGCGTTGGGCGGGTCCCAGTGAATCCCGTCCATCGCGCGGGCTAGAATACCGCGGTCATCGTTGCGGGGTGCCCACAGGATAAACGACTTCTTGATGACGATCGGAATCGCCAGCAGCTCGGCCCCCATGTTCTGATTGGCTATAGTGTGCCAGAACGTACCGACCTTGGCCTCGTTGGGGAAGTCGATCAGCTCCGGCGAAAGCGCCTGCAGGAGCTTGATGCGGGGTATTACGAGATCGGTGCGATCGATGTTGCCGATCTTCGCCTTGGCGTAGCCTTGCAGATGGGCGGGAACGCCGCCGTTGGTAGGATTGGTCGCTACTTCCTTCTTTACCATTTGTCTTCGTCCTTCATTAGCCATTCTTTGAGGCGGATGGCAGGGTCATATCGGCGCGGTATTAATAGCACCAATACAACCAAGCCGACTATCAAGAGCCATGGTTCCATGCTCTAAGCTTTCGTTATACTCGTGTAAGTCATGATGCCTGTTTTGAATACGTCCGCTGGTAGTTCCTTGCCCTCCTCTGTGCTCAGCTCCTTCGCATAAGCGGCTAGTGTCTGCGAATTCACTGTCTCGATTATGAGGCCCTCGGCCCCGTTTGCGCGCAGGTAGTCAAAGCCGAGCTGCTTGTCGAGCATCGTGCACGACCAGCGGTTCGACAGGGATACCCGCCCGATACCTTCGATGGTGATTGTCTTGACCCCGGCCCCTCTCATCGCTTCGGGGACCTGTTCGCGGCTTAGCCGCTTTTCCATCTCGTCGAGGGCTTCGCGCGCCTCTTTGATCTGCTCGGTGAGCTTGCGAACCTGATCGTAGTGTTTGATCAGCGCAACGTGATCGTTTGTCGCCACCGTGTTTGCGGTATCTGTCCGCACCATTTCGGCGACCTTGTTCAATCCCCCCAACACGCGGTTGAGGTAGTCTATGTTTTCCTGCTTCATTTTACGCTCCCATGTTGGACGCCACCATTGTACCACGCGGCGGCGTCCCTGTCAAGTCCCCCTTATATGCGCGGCGAACCATCCGGTTGCCGGGTAATGGCAACGTTTGCCCACATCGCCGTTGTGCGGTGATTTCGAATCACCCACGTTTTGTCCGGCCCATCCGGCAAATTCTTCTCCAGAAGGTCAGCGAAAAAGCGAGCCGCTTCCCTCACCACCCTCATTTGTTCGATTTGTTCGTCGGTGGGTTTCAAGTACTCGAATGTCGATGCATGCATTTTACCCTCCAAATGGAAAACTACTTTCGGCGATGGTGCGTCATCTTTACGAAGGGAAGGATAAACCGATCACGGAAGGCACGCACATTCCGCCAATCCCCTCACCGAAAGTAATGGGGCGTCCCCGACACTACGCGAGAACGCCCCAGCCGATCCTAGCTTAGCCTTGAGGGGATCAGAGCTGGCTAGTTACGGCCTCACCCTCGGCTCCTTGCTTTGCCGTTGCGGCGGCACCGCTCAGCACGGGCTTCGGCAGTGAGAGGGTAGCCTCGGAACCGTCGAGCCCGACGAGCTTGCCGTCGCGGCGCACGATGGTAGCGAGCATGTTGCGAAGGGTCATGCGAGCACGGCCCTGAGCACCGTGACGCTTCTCGGTGACCTGACCCGCGTAATGGTCCACCTTTTCGGCGGGCAGACCGTTCTTCTTGCACAACTCCCAGAACTTCGCAAAGTCGAACACGCCCTTCTCGGAGCAGTTCGCATTGATGAACTCGGCAAGGGCATCGACGCCGCCCTTCTTGTACTTGCCAGCATAACGCGCCGGGACGATCGACTTGGTGGTTTTCGGCTCAGCCGCTGCGGTTTCGGTGGCGGGTGCCGCGTCCGAAACCGGCTCGGTGACCTCAACCTCGGGCTCGGTCTGTACTGCTTTCCTAACCATCACAAAAACTCCTGTTGGTGTGGTGTGGCGACGTCTGCATCATAGCACATCGCCGGATACGCTGTCAACTATCCTTCATACCTGTCCGAATAAGCGGCGGTTTAAGCCTCGCCATCCTTTCGGCTTTGCGAGAGTGGTGTCGTTGTCGCCCTTATCCTCGTCGGTAAATTGGAACCGAGGCTCCATTATCACCGAAATAGCGAGGCCAAACGCCTCCGTTAGGGTGGCGATCTTGTATTTAAATCGCAGCATGTTCCGTCCACTTTCGGTGTACGCTTCTAGGACACCGGCCTCACGGAATTCAGCCAGCACCCGCGCGCCCTGAACAGGGAGGGTGCCCATGTCGCGGCATACTTCGCCGACGCGCTTGTTGAGGTCTGCCACGGTGAACGGCATGGAGATATCGGAATCCTCCATTACGCGGCCGTCTTCGATGATGTACTTCGCCACACGGCGAGCATACGACATGTTCGACGACATTATGTCGTTGTCGGTGGCGGCTGAGTTTTCGGTGTTCTCTATCGCGTGCCGATCGGTGGGGAAATTGGCAAAGTAGTGCATGTAATGCTCGCGGGCGTCTTTGCGGGCGAGCAAGTCGTTGAAATTGTCAAAGAATGGCTTGAGGGTAACCGCCCACCGCCGAAAATCAGCGGCACTCATCTTCTTGTGCTCTCTGTCGTACGCTTTCATGTAGAATAGGGCACGGTCCTGAATGTTGGCTTGCCCCAAGTTCATGTCTATATTGTTGCTGGCAAAAATGACGCGGGAGAAGATGCGGTAATTTCGTGCCGACTGGAACTTCTCCGCACCACCGATGCTGACGTTACGGATCAGTTTCTTTATTTCCTCAGTACTCGCTTCGGAGTGGAACTTGGCCTCGTCTATGAAGACGAGCATCTTGCCGATGAACGGCTCGATGGCAAAGGCACCTTCCAGCAATTTTGGTGATGCCGTGCCCCACAGATTCTGGAACAGGGACATCAGAAAGGTGTTGCCGAAGAATGATTTGCCGACACCTTGACCCCCCACGATAACAGGCGCAACTTGCTGCTTCACGCCGGGATGTTGAACGACCCACGCTAACCACTGTTTTATCCATAACGCCTGTGCCTCGTTGTCGCGGGTTAAATATCCGAGGAGCTGGTCGAGGTGACTTACGCAGACATTCATGAGATCCTGGTTGACGGGGGCGGCGATGGCGATGGGCCAGCCTTTCCAGGTATTGAATGCTGTGTTTACTACCTTCTCGTCTTCGCTATCGTCGCTAATTTGGTCACCAATTCGATCAATTCGGAATATTCCTCCGGGGTTAAGCTCTGGATAGAGGTCTCGTGTGTTAACCCTCTTACGGATACTTGAAATTTCAAAGAGTTTAAAAGCCGGACGTGGCTTTCCTGCCACCCGGACAAAATCCCCGCGATGGCGTCGTTCCAGTTCTGCGCCCGAATGTGCATATTGTCCGAAGGATTGAAATCTCTCTCGATCGATATAGAGATCGTCAGTTTCGTCATAGACATACCTTTCGGCGAGCTTGGTGAGAATCGATACGTCGGCACCCGGCATCAAAACAGCCCGGAGGGCGTTTACGGTTTCGTCGCCGAAAAGCTGGGACATAGTTGGCCAGCCCGGAATCTTCGCATCGGGGTTTCGCGCCAGCTTGCCGCACGCATCGCGGTATGTCCGAACCCGCATGTAAGGCTCGTCGTCGCCCAGCTCCTTGCATATGAACTCTATCATACTTTCGGCGATGCTGTCTGCGTCGATGGGGCAGAACACGTCGTCCGCAATCGCCTCGTGGTTGTTGAGCCCATAACTTTCGGCGACCACGCGAGCGAGCCAGCCACTTATTTTTTGGGCAGTGGTTTGTCGTGATCCTTCAACCCAATGGGGTTTGAATAGATATAAGGCAGTGCCAAATGCAATAGCTCGGATGATAGTGTTGAATTCCGTTTTGCGCGGAGTAGTAATTGCCACATCGCCGACGGAATGTGCAACGGCGGTCCCGTCTCGATACCAGACCGAAATATCGTGATGGGTAGCCTGGAGTTTGTGGACATAAATCGACCCCGGCATCACTGTTTGTTTAGCTTCGCGGACGAGGTTGGATTGCTGTGTCGAAGTGGCGAGGCTGCGAAGCTCTACTTTGTGGCGCGCACCCTCGAGCCGGAACTCGTTGGGTTCAAACATCTTCAACTGATTGAAGTTGGTGGCTTCACTTTCGCTGAGCTGCACGAGGAGGTGAGAGGGGGCTCCCACCGAAAGTCGACCAAACTGGAAGCGCGTATCAACTCCGAGATGATTAAGAGCCGCAACGATGCAGAGGTTGTATTCGGCATTATAGGAGTCAATATCGATATCCACCCATCCAAATTGGAGATTAAATCCGACGTTGAGTGCTTGGTGTTCGGGTTCATCGATCCAGCTTTGGAGGTTAGTGTCGCGGTACCCGCGCGTGAACCAGTCGTTCTCGAACGGTGTCTTGCCGCTTTGTTTCAGAAAGACAGCGCCGACTTGGATAAAGTTGTTGTTAATCAGATATGTTATTGAGCGCTGTTCTCGGAGTAGCTTCTCATCGGCTGGTTCAAACGCGAACCCGCCCGCGACAGCTGATAACATGATTTCCCCTCACAAGAACCATCAGTATAGCAGTACGCGGGGGCGCGTGTCAAGATTGAATACAAATACATAATGTCGTTCATATGCACGGTGCGGGGACCTATACGCACGGGGCGGGACAGGTGGCAGGGCCTACAGGCGGCGGGCGGTATACGATCGATACGCTCGGGGCGCGGGAGTGTACGCCGTGACCAGCAGCGGGCCTACGCCCACGCGGGCGCGCGGGGGTAAGAAGAGGGCTTGACAGCGTACTACCGGGCATGGTATACTTGGCGGGTCGACAACCCCGGAGGCTCCAATGCCCGCTTTAAGACTAACGGACGAACAGCTGCTGACATTGCGCGCAGCTTGGCAATACTTGTTGGAAGACCAAGAGGCAATGTCTAGCATCGGCGAAGCGCTAGGCATCGACGATGAAGATCGCGGTGTTGATGAGGATGGTGAGTACACCGCCGAAGATGGCGAGGCCAACGACCCGCTCGTCAAGCGGATGGGTGAAGTGACGACACTCATTATGACAGATTAAAGTCGGGACGTCTCCTTCCCGACATGTGCGGCCCCGGCGTTTTCTGGTCATTTCGCCGGGGCCGCTTCTTTACCTGTCGCCGAAATAGGCGACGTTATTGCCTCTATACACCATCATGAAGCCGTCGCGCATCCGCACCTTTTCGGCGCGGGGGTAGAGAATTTCGGCCTCAGCCAGCTCGGCCTGTTTCCTCTTTTGAAACTCCATCGCTGATTCGTTGGCGATTCGCGTGATGAACTTGCTGCAAGTGTATGACGGTCCCATTTACTCTCCTTTTCGAGGTAGCTTCAGGTTCGGGAATCGATCCTCAAGCTCTGGGGTCATGTGGAACTGGCAGAACGCCAGCTTTGATCCACGGAACATGAATTCCGTGAAGACGTGTTCGTAATTGGTTTTGCTGCATCGCTGGATGTTTTGCACCGTCCTTCTAGTTACGCCGAAATACTCGGCTATCTCGTCGAAGTTCACGTCGCAGAGAATCAGGGCGAAGACCTGACACTTCTCCTTGTATACCAGCTTCGATACCCTATTGTTCATTAACGAACTCCGTTAGCTGGTCGGAGTACGCCGAAAGCTGGTCAGACCAGCCGGGGTCAAGAATAGCCATGCCAAGCTCGAGCAGGGCGATCGCCTTGCCCTGCGCTTGCAGCTCCTCGGCGAAATGCTCCATGGAGGGGTTCGACTCGTTGCTCAAGTTGGCGGATGCCTGTTTTGCCATTTCGGCGCGTGCCTTGACCCAGTTGAAGAGCCGGATTCTGTCGGCGAAGTCGATCATTGCCTCATGCCTCCACATTGTTCGCCATCCCACGTTCCACAGTAGCTTGTGGTGCACCCCAAGCATTGATAATGAGGATGGTTCTGGCTGTTAATGCGGGTGATGAGAAACTCACACTCACCACAGTTTCCACACACAGCCATTTCGCCTGGTATTGCGTTACCGTCGATGTCGGTAAGCGTTACAATTTCCATTCTTAGTTCGGCCATCGCTATTCTCCTATCTTCACGATGACACGGTGGAATCCCGCCGCCCGCAGGGCGAATTCCATCGTCTTGTTCTGCGGGCTGCGCGTTTTGCCGTTGCGCCATGCTCGAATCGTGCTGGCGCAAACCCCCGACGATACCTCGATTCTTTTCGGCGTCATTGCGGCGATTGCCCGCAGAACGTCGCGAAGGGTCGGATCTTCTCTGTTATTCGTTCCCATGTCTGCTCCTTAGATGTCGAATACTGCCTCTTTGGCTCCTTCGAGACAGGCTTTGCTGGTCATTCGTGACTCCTCGCCATTGTGGAGCCACTGTTCCGGCACCTGCCCGTCGCGGTCTTGATAGTACCATCCCGCGCCCACGTTGTCAATCCCAGCTTCTCTCCACCCGATGATAATGCGGTGAGGCTTGGTGGTTCCATCATTTTCGACGGTGTGAACGCCCTTGTACTTTGTGGCGTTGCGCATAGGCCGAAATTCGGACACCGGCTGGAAGTTGGTCATCGCCTTCTTCAGCTTGTCGTGGGCGTTCTGCGTTATGTACTGTTTCTGGAATTGCTCCTTTCCCAGCTTCTCCTCTTCGGCGCGGACGTTTCGATAATGCACGGACCGGGGGTTGTAAATGTGTGTGACCGTTCTTCGGTCCAGCCCGTAAGCCTCGGCAAGCACCGTGCGCGGAACACCCGTCCGATAGAGGGCAAGTATCTCGCAGCGCTGGTCGAAGTCCAACTTGTGGTCGTACTTCCCTTGTCTCCCGAACTTCATGTCCTTAATGTTAGCCAGAATGTCGTCGTAGCTCATGTTCGCTCCTTACTGTGCGTTACGTGCTGCTTCTGCCAGCTTTATTGCCAGCTCCTCTATTTCTTGTAAGGCACGCTCGATCTCTTCCTTCTTATACTTGATTAGATCGGCGTACATCCTTACTGCTTCCATATTTTTATTCATGCTCCACTCCTTGTGTGGAGCGCGCCCCGGTTCACGGGGCGCGCGGGGGTCACCGAATGCGGGGGGCGGGTGCTTGCTCCTTCACCTGCCTCTCGATCTGCACTTCATCGCCCTTGGCCCATCCCTCGCGGTAAGCGGGGGTGGAACGGCGGATTTCCTCCGCCGTGGGCTTGCGCTTCCGCGCGCCGTTCTGCTTTGCCCAGTAGTTGTCGTATTGCTCCTTGTCGGCCTTTTCCTGCTGGGCGCGGAGCTTGGCTGCTTCCTCGGGGTGTTCCTCCGCCCACTTGGCGTACTTGCGGAGTTCCTCGGCGACTGCTGCTTCCGCTGCCGCTTGCCTCGCCTCGCGGATTACCCGCTGCTTGGCTGCCGTTCCCGGCTCCCACCCGTTCAGGTAGTCGGTGTTGAGGTCCTCCTCCGTGTTGATCACGTCCTGAAGGACCAGCGCGTTCTCGGTGTTGATGCCCGCCGAAAGGTTGCGTGCCCGTTCCTGCCGGATTCGATCCTGCTCGGCGGCGAGGTGCTCGTGGCGCTTGGCCCACAGCCGGTTCGTGAGCCTTCCGGCCAGCCCCTCGCGGTAAGCGATCGCATCCTTGATGAAGACCGACTTGCCGGGGTGGTTCTCCCTTACCCACTTTCTGGCCAGCCTTTCGGTGACCCCCTCTAGGTATTCCGCCATGATGCGGGCACCGATTACGTTGGCCTTCGAGCCGATCAGCTGGTGTTCGTACTGGCTGCCGAGCTTGTTGCCCCGAATGTACGAGTACCGGCAGAAGTTCAGCGTTGCCGTGGCATACCACAACGCCCTCTGCCATTTGTAGAGCCCGCCACCCGTTCGCGTATCCTCGCGGACTGCGAATGTCTTGGTCTGCTCGTTCACGGTGGCCATGTCAAGGTTGTAAGCCTCGAGCAGGTCTTGGGCCTTTTGCGCGGCGCTCGCCGCTTCGGCCTCGTTCGTATTGTTCCCAGCCAGCGCCAGGAGCTTTCGCACCTTGGCAATAACCGCGTCGATGTCTATCTCAGTTCCCATGACTTAGTTCTCCGAAAGGGGAGGGGCATTCGCGCCCCGCCGAAACTACTTGCCGTACTTGAGCGTCACTTCCACGATTGCGCCGACGGACAGTTCGCCCACGGCGGATTTGCGAAGGTAGCAAACGCCCTGCACTTCGATGGTCTTCTCGCCCTTGTCATCGATTTCGTGCAGCTTGACTGCTCCGGGGGTGTGGCCAATCACTTGCAGCTGATAAGACTTGGTTTGCACGTTGTTCTCCTGTTACACGGCTCGCTATTGGCGCGGGGTGCGCTGCGTGCCCATTGTACCATGGGCGCGCGGCCGTGTCAAGTTGGCCTTCGCTATTCTACAGGCGGAGAGCTTAGCCGCCTGTGCATTTCTTTCATCGCCTCAGACATGTTCTCGTATGGGCCGAGCACAGGGCCATCGAAAGTGCGAAGGAACACTCGCTTCGAGCCGTCGCGGACGAACTTTAATTCCGCCACGCGAATCTGCCCGATCCAGAACACTATTCCTCCGTCTTGCCTCTTGGATGTCATTACCCACTTCGACATAGCTAGAACGGAATGTCGTCGTCAAGTACCTCGCGCGTTTCGTGCGGCGTGTTTCGCTGCGCGGGCTGCTGGTTTGGGGCGCGGTCGCGCGGCTCGAACAAGAGCATCCTTACCTGCCCCTTCTCGTCAGGGACGGGGTAAGCATCGAGGATTACCGAAATCTGACCCTTATCGGATTGGAACGCGGTGCCTACGCGAACCCAGTAAGTGCCACTTCCGTCGCTCTTCGGACGGGGCGTTGAAACGTCAAATCTTTTGCCTGCCATTACTTAGTCTCCTTGATCGGGGGTAGGTGCTTTGCCCATTCTTCGGGGGTTATCCCCGTCTTCAGAAATTCTCGCTCTTCGTCGGTGAGGAGCGGGAACGCATCTTGCAGCAGCCTCGGGTCTTCACCCCTCATCCACAGCTCGATCGCTTCGATGGTGGTGCCGCTGATGTTCATCATATTCATCGTGTGGGTTATGTCGGATAACCGCCGCACGAACACCGTGTCATGCTTTCCCTGTATCAGCTTGGTTGTTCCCATGTGCACTATTTTCATTTCTTCTCCTTTTGCATCTCAATGAACACGGCCTCACTCACCGTGTTCCATATCTTGCGCAGGACCGGCTTCAGCATGTCACAGTCTTGCCACAATATGCTTCCGTTCTCCTGCATGTCTTCGCGGGCTCGCCCGAGGTTCTGCACGTAAGTGCCCACTTCGATCGCATTGTTCAGCACCCGTTCAACGGAGCAGGTGCGAATCAGCATCGGCTCGTCCTTGCTCAGCTCAATTTCGACTAGCAGCTTCATTCTTCAGCCTTTCGATGATTGCTTCGAGGTCCCACCCGGTGAACTGATCGAGGAGCCAGTCAGCCGCCTCGGCGGGGTGGTGAAACCCCGCCATTAGCAGCTTCCTAGCTTCCTGCTTCAGCTCCGCCTTGGTGAGTTTGGGCGGGGCCGGTTTCTTCACGCTGCGACCTTCGCGGGCTTGCGGCGGCTCGCCATCCACTCTTCGCTGAGCTTGTACTCGGGCTCGGCGCCTTCGAGGGGCGTCTTCACGATGCCGCCCGCCGCGAAGACCTTTCCGGCCAGAACGTTGCGGCCGGTCATGCGAAGCCGGCCTTGCCACCCGTTCGTGGTCCTGTTGTACTTGCTCAGGTCGACTCCGTTGGCGTTGCAGATCGCTTCGAACCGGGGGATGTCGAACCCGGCCTTCGCTAGGCAGAGGTTGTTGATCAGGAGCGCCAGTTCGTCGCCGCAATGGGCGGGATGGCCCGCTTCGGCGTACCTTGCGCGGTATTCTGCCTTCACGACTGATTTCTCAGGCTCTTCATCGCCTCCCTCGCCGCCATCTTCAGCAGCCTCTTGCTCCCGCTCTTCGTCCACCTCCATAATTGCCTTCGTGCTCGTTGCATTGGCGTCCCATGCTTCCGCTGCATTGTCCCATTCCTCGTTCCACACGTCGAACTGCTCCGTCCCCTCTTCGAAGGGGCAATCGGCCGCCGAAAACCCGGCAGCGTGGGCTTCCGCCCCGTTTTCGGGGACCGGCTTCGGCTCTTCGATCCTCAGGTTCTTGGTGCTCTTGGACTTCTTGGCCATTTTCTACGTCTCCTGTTGCGGTTCGTGCGGGGCGCGCGACCGAGCCCCATTAGAGCACGGCCGCGCGTTCCTGTCAAGTGGGTCTTCGCTACGCGGGCAGCAAGCCCGTCGAAACGTCGACCCATTCCATTGCTACGTTGCTTACCATCAGTTCGCTGGTGTCCTTGCCCTCCATGTTGCCAAACGCCGCGAACGTACCGGTGTCTTCGTCGGTTGGTTCAATTCCGCCCGTGTCGGTGATTCGCACCTGGAACACGTAAGACACCGGGAGCGGGTCCTTCCGATTGCGAAGCCAGTATTCGTTGGCCTTCTCAATTGCGAGATCGGCGAGGGCCGCGCTTCCGAACGTGAAGTTACGTATTTCCCAGTTCTTGTGCATTTGCGTGCTTTCTGGTCATTTCGACCGGTTGGTTGCTTCAGATAGCGAGCCGCGCCCGCGCCCCGATTATAACACGGCGGCGCGGCGCGCGCAAGTGGTCTTTCGGCTTTCCTATTCGAAACCTAATGCTTGTCCTCTTCCAACATGTTCCACTCGTGGATGAAGTCCCAGAACACCTGCTCTTCGTGGGTCTTATAGGTGCCGGGGTCGAACAATGAGAGTTCGTTGGTTGATTTATTGTCGTATTTATCGATTATGTCTTGCACCTCCTCTGGTGTTATGTGGTGTTTGTCGGCGACGAGCCGCACGAATGCGGCTGATTGTTGTGCTTGCTTGATCTTCTGGTTGGCGCTCAGCGAAGGGTTGGTGATCCCTTTCACGATTCGCAGCGTCAGTTCATCCAGTTCAGGCATTTGGATATTTTTCCTGTGTTGCACGCGCGTCTTCTTCGGTGTCGAAGGGACCAATCGCGTCGTAATTGTATTCCGGCTGGTCTTCGTCACAGTAAACGATGTACCAACCGGTTGTGGCTTCTTCCTCTGTCTTCACAAATTCGATCTTTTCCATGTTACTTGGTCTCCTTCTCTGCCTCTATGACCTTATCCACGATTTCCTGCCACTTCTCTGCGTGGTCTTCGTTGCCCCATTCCAGCTCCTCTGGCGCTTCAACGGGGATTTCTTGGACGATTTCGAACACTTCCAGTGGTTCGTCTTGGTTGGTTGCCCACGCTCCGATGTTGTTCGGGTCGTTGTAGTTCCATTCTACCGGCTTTCCGCCCTTAGATTCGATCCACTTCTGCGCGGCGGCGCGGTCGCCGAAAGGCCCGATGAACTTCAGCTCGCGAAGCATTCCGTCTCTGTCGTTGTGTTCTGCGTATCTTACATACATTCTGTGTGCTCCGTGTGTTTGGCCGCATTTGCGCGGCCTTGGGTTTATTACTCGATTCGCCAGACGCGAATCCCGTTCTCTGCTTGCCTGATCGCGAAGCGGTGGCCTGTTGTCCACCTTGCTTTTCTTACGTAGTCTTGCACTTGGGTTCTTGTCTTGTCGGTGATTAGCACGCTGTCGCCGACTTCCATGCTTCGCAGGGCCGCCGAAATAGGGTGCAATTCCTTGCTCCCTTTCGGCATGGGGACGTTCTTGTCGATCTTCATCTGCTGGTTTCTGCGTTCTCCTGCGCCTCGATCTCTTCGTCGTATTGTAGCACCGTTGCGTCGATTATCCTTATTTCAGTGCCCGTGTTCTGCGTGTTTGCGAAGGTGAGGCCCTTGCGCACCCAGAAATCGAGGGCCGCTTCGATGCCGATTTGAATCGCGTCTTTGTCTTCTCCATCTGCTTCGGCGATGATTCGGATGTCGAGAATTACTTGTGCCATTTTGCGTGCTTTCTGGTCATTCACATCGTTGCCCGCATTCGCGGGGGCGCGGGGGCCGCGCCGGGACCAGCAAAGCACGGCCGGGGCCGCCGCGCAAGGGGGGTTTCGCATTTCGCGCGCCGAACACGGGGTAGTGGAAAGAACCTTGACAAACGAGCGCAGGCGTGGTACACTACTGAGGGTACAGAGGAGAGTGAAATGACGGACATTCCATACCTTGGAAAACGCCGAAGAATCAAAGCATCGCGAGCCACAGGAAATGCTGAAATATGGAACATGGTCAACGAAGTAAATCATCGAATCTCTGAAGCGGATCGCCTGCTGAAGCAGATACGAGCGATTCTAGAGCGTAAAGTTAAGAAGGGTGAGGCGCTTAACATCACCGAAATGATAGAGGTGTTGCAAACCATAAACGCCGAATTAGGACCTTAAATTGTTAGATACGCTCGTCCATCTCTGTCCTCTTAATATCCTTTTTCCCTTTACCACACCCTACGCGCCGGAAAAAGGACCGAGAGGCTTATGATGTTATACGGCGTTGTAGCGCCTCGCCGCCGCGCGGCGGGGCGGTAAAGGGAAAAGGCGCATAGGGCGGGTGAGTATGGCTGAGCGTACGAACGCTTGCGAAGCGTGTCGCGCAGGTTGCTAGCTTTTCGGCGGGCGCTGTCGAAGGCCTTCGCGACGCAACGCGCGCGAAACGTTTCTTTTGCGCAGGTTGCGCGCTTTTCGGCGCACAGTTCGGAAGCGCTTCGCGCAAGCGAAACGTTTCGCACTGATTCGCAGATACAGGTTCGCCCCCGGAGAGTTTTCGCTCGCCGAGGGCGCGTTTCGTGTTAGCGAAGAGCTTCGCTAAAGGTTAGTGGTGGTAGCCTTCACCTTCGCTTACGTAGCGCTTCGCCGCGTCTGCCCACTCGTGAAGCTCTTCCTTGGTTCGCCGCGCGGTTGCGGAAACCACGTACCACAACCCGTCGTCGCATTTCACCGCTAAGACGGCTGTCCACATTTCGGTGGTTGTATCGAACTTGGTAAACGTTTCGAATTCCATCACAAGCTCCTTAGTGCGAGTAAACCGGCTCGCCGGGTTTCGTGTTCGTCAAGTCAAGCGCGAGCTTCCCGTCGAGCCACAACTGAAAAGCTTCGTCCTTGTGAAGGAGGTAATCGCGCTTCGCGTCGCGAGGATCGCGAATCACGCGGACGTAGAGGGGTTTCTGCATTTCGATGTTCCTTCTTGTTCCGGGTGGGGTGGGCGTGCCGTGAACCGGCACGCCCGTTTTTGCTACTCGAAGTCGATTCCGACCTGCGAGAAGTAGGCAACGCGCCTGCCTTCGTTCAGGACTTCGAAACCGTCGCGTGTGTCCCGCTCGGTCGCGTTCGGGAATTTCTCGCAGACTTCGTTATAGGCTTCGCAGAACCGATCGAAATAGTTCTTGCGAGTTTCGCCTGCGATGCGCGACACGAACTGGTGGCAGCACGAAGAGAAAGTAAGCATTGGTCATTACTCCTGAGTGCAACTGGACTCATCAGCGCTGGCTTCACCAGCGGAGGGGTGGGGCGCATTCGCGCGCCCCGTCCCTTTCGTCCTAGGTGCGGTATTTCGCGATCCATTCGTCCGGCGCGACCAGCTGCTCGGGCTCGCCGCCTTCCTCATCCGGCACGAGCAGAACGCCCGCGTCCGCAACCATCGGGCGAAGCACGAGCCCGATCGTCATCCGGAGCCGTCCTTCCCAGCCCTTGCTCTGGTTCGGCCAGCGCTCCTGCGGATCTTCGATTCCGTTCAGCTCCGCAATCGCGACGAGTGCCGCGATGTCGATCTTGCTGGCCTTGTCCAGCACGTTCGCCGCGAGGCTCGCGGCCAGCCAATCGCCGGTTGAGCGCTTGGCCCATTTCGCGCGCTGGCCGTTCGCCCGTGCGCGATCTTTGTAGCGGACCTTGTAGGTCGGCTTCACGACCGAGTTGGTGAGCTTGATCTGCTCTTCGATCTCGGCGTCGTCGAGGATCTCTTGCGCCGTGGGCGTCTCCTCAACCTTGGGTTGTGCAACCGATGCGAGCAGCTCGTTGGCTTCTTCGAGGACGCTCAGGGTTGCGGGCTTTCTGGTCATTTCTGCTTCTCCTGCGCGCGGGTTGCGCGCTTTCTGATTGCACGCGGGGCGGGTTCGCCTCGCGCGGTCGGCCGCGCCGACCTCGCGACTTTAGCACGGCGCGGCCGCGCGCGCAATGCGGCGGCTCGCCGCGCCCACCCCAGGACACCCGCCCCGACGCACGAACACCCCCCTGATCCGACCGCTCAAAACTCGTTTTGAGCGGGGGCCCCGCTCGAAGCGCAACGCATTGCAAGCGCGTATGGGCGTGCATCAATCCCCAACCCGTATACCCCATTGACCGCGTATGGGAGGACGTTTCCACTACCCCAGTCCCCCTTCCAACCGGAGTTTTTTCGGTGACCCAAGCACAGCCCCACGACCCGAAGCCTGCTTCTGCTACCGTGTCCCAGAGATACCCAGCTGTCGAAGAGGCCTCTGGCCCGGAAACACGGCATTACAATGTTCCCCTTTCGGTGGCCGAGCAGGAAGCTATTCTCGGAGCCGAAGGCAAAGAAATTCGAGAAGGTAGAGCTTCACGGTCCGTCGACGGCGCTACCCCGAATACCAGAGACATCTGGTACGTGTATCTCGACGAAGAAGGCCACCCCACGGGTTCGCTGATGCAGGAAATGCCCAAAGGTGACGACAAGCCATTCGCACCCGTCACTTTTACCCCATCGTCACCGGCAGACGTGCTCATGACACCCTCTGGAGCGCCACTGACGGAACACATGAATCCGCTTCATTCCCATTACGACGCGGGCCTAGAAGAGCGCAACCCAACCCCAGACATAGCGGCACCGAAAGTAGGACAGAAGGTGGCCCCGAAGACACCGCCGAAGTCAACCGAACCATCGAAGAAGTAGTCTATATTTCGGTGACCACAGAGTTTCCTCAGGACCTGATTCCGCTACCAACGGCACCTTACCCCGAAAGGCCAGTAAGCGAGCCGTTGGTTCCGGAAGAGTGCAGAACGGCAATCTGGCTCGTACGCGGGAATATCACCGAAGCAGCGAAGCTGCTCAAAGTGACATCCCTCCGCCTGCGCCAGTTCGTCAACAAATCCCCGTATCTACTTTCGGAGATGCAAGAGGCGAAAGACCAGCTCACAGACATAGCAGAGACAGTCGTCTACGAAGCACTCACCGACGAAGACGACAAAGGTCGCAAAGACACGATGGCCCGTTTCGTGCTCGGCTCGCAAGGTAGAAACCGAGGATGGGGGCACTCATCTTCGGCGGGCGTGAACATAAAGAACTCAGGCGGCGGAACCATAGTTGTGCAATGGGCTGACGGTACCGTTTTCGGCGATTCCGAGGAGAAGCCACCCGATACGATAGATATAACACCTGAGAAGGTGGCGTGATGGATTGGCGAAACATCATGTTGATGACCCTCGGCGGCGCGATAGCCCTCGCGGTGCTATATCTAAGCACCAACAAACCCAAGCCGTGTTCCTGATGGAATCAGCCGCCATCCAAGAAGTGGGGCCAAGGACGTACACAATACCGTACGTAGCCCGGACCCACTTTCGGCCTCTGCATGCGAGCAAGAAGCGGTGGACATTCGTCGTAGCCCATAGACGAGCCGGCAAAACAGTTGCGCTGTGTAACAAGATTATTCGGAAAGCGCTCGAAAATAAGCGCGTGTTCCCTCCACCCCGATACGGGTATATCGGACCCTCCTTCGCACAGGCCAAAGATTTGGTCTGGGGATATTGCAAATATTACACAGGGGTGCTGCCGAATATCAAGGTGATCGAAGGGGATTTGCAGATAGTGCTGCCGAATGGCGCATTAATAAACTTGTATGGCGGAGCGGCCGCTTACGAACGAATGAGGGGTCTCTATTTCGATGGGATAGTTGCCGACGAGTATCCACTCCTCAATCCGAGCATGCTCGGAAGTGTCGTGCGGCCGTGTCTAGCCGATTACCAGGGTTGGGCAGTCATAAGCGGCACCTCCAACGGTGACGACCACTTCAATGAACTGAAGAAGCGCGCCGAAAAAGACCCAGACGCGTGGGACATATTTTCCATACCGGTCAACGAAACCGACGCACTCGACCCCGACGAAGTTTCGGAGATGCGAAAGGACATGACTGCGGACGAGTACGCCCGCGAAATGATGTGTTCTTTCGATGCACCTGTCGAGGGGTCCTATTACGGCGAAGTAATCAACGAAATATCTCTCCTGAATCAGGTAACCGGCGTTCCGTACGACCCTGCGGCCCCAGTTATGACTTGGTGGGACCTCGGAATCGACGATGAAACCGCCATATGGTTCGTGCAGCGTGTCGGCAGAGAACTTCATGCGATCGATTTCCTCCAGAACACCGGAAAAGGGCTCGAGTGGTACGCGACGGAAATCAAGAATAAGTCGTACCACTACGCGGTCCACGTAACACCCCACGACATCATGGCGAGAGAGTTGGGAACGGGCAAAAGCCGCTACGAGATACTCCTCGCACTTCTTAACAACGTGTTCGTATGTCCCGGTCACACGCCCGAAGACGGAATCACCGCCGCAAGAGCCACAATAAGAATGACGTGGTTCGACAAGGTGAAGACAGAGGCTGGCCTTTCGGCGCTCAAGAATTATCACAAGTCGAAGACGGGCAAGCCAGTCCACAACTGGGCGAGCCACCCGTCCGACTCATTCCGGTACGGCAGCGTAGCCCTGAACCACGTGGCGTCGTATCTCGGAAGCACTAGCAATGTAATACCCCTGAACGGGCCCCTTCGGCGAAACCTAAAGCGAATGTCCAACGTTCCGAGATTGGGGCGCAGATGAAGCCTCCTCGCCGAAAGCGCCGGACTATTCAGGAGGACCCCCGTTTCGATGATTTGGGGTTCCAAGAGTCGAATTCCAAGGATGCGTACATCTACGGGCGGAGCCAGAAAATAAATCCGTCGGAACTGACCCCCTCTTTCGGCGGCGAAATACCGATTCCAGGTATCTTGGCGCGGCGTAAGTACCCCAGGAAATTCGGGAGAACGTAATGGCGGCCGTCGAAAGAATATTCGGTAATTCCGTCGGCCACACGAATCGTGTCGGCGGGCCGAATCGCGACCCCAATGCCGATGATCCATACAACGCGTTGGTTCGTGACCTGATCGACGATTCCATCATGTACGAAGAATCGATCCTGATGCCGGATCGTGAGGAGAACCTCGAATATTTCTACGGCGAGACGCCAGCCCCCGAGGGTGAAGGAACCTCCACCGCTATTTCGACGGACTTCCGCGACACGGTGATGGCTATCATCCCCTCGCTGATGCGAATCTTTACGAGCGCAGAGCATGTCATTTCGTGTCAACCGAATTACGCCGGACAGGAAGAGGCAGCGAAGCAGTGCACAGACTACCTCCAATACGTTTTCTGGGAGGACAATCCTGGATTCCTCATTCTTCACGACGTCTTTAAGGACTCTCTCCGCTGTAAAATCGGCGTCGTCAAGTGGTACACCCAAACGGAAGAAGAGGTAACGCAGCAGACATACCGAAATATTACTGCTGAACAACTACAATTGTTAATTTCTGAAAATCCGTCGGTGGAAGTGCTGAGCGCTCGACCCTCTCAGAAGCAAGCCCCGACGGGTGAAGGCGCTCCGAACGTGCCAACCTACGGAGCGTCGGCCCCGGAAGCCCTCCCCGACCTTACCCAATCGCCGCAAGGTGATTCGATGGCGGGCCAACCGCTTTCGGGGCCACCCCAACTTTTCGAAGAAGTGCAGATTCGCTTCGTCAAGTCCACGCCGATTACGAAGATCGAATCAGTACCTCTCGACGAATTCCGCATCGATCGTCGTGCAAAGAACGTAAAGACGTCGAATCTAGTTGGCCACGACCGAATCACCAACGTGGGTGAGCTTATTTCGGCGGGCTATGAAATGGGTGTTCTGGAGGAGCATCTTGGCGCAACGTCGTCATTTTCGTCCGACCGTCAGTTTCGGAATGCGGGATTGGATGAAACTAATATTCAGGATGATCTCGATATTCGTTATGGTTGCTATTTTATTCGAATTGATCGGGACGGTGACGGAATTCCTGAACTCCGCGAAATACACACGGTCGGGGACAATCACGTCATCATTCACGACGAAATTGTCCAACACCCCAACTACGCCGTCTTCTGCTCGGATCCGGAACCCCACACCGTAGTCGGCGATAGCCCCGCCGAGCTGGTCAAAGATATTCAGGTCATCAAGACGAACATGCTGCGGGGGTCTCTCGATTCCCTCGCGCAGTCGATTTGGCCTCGAGTGGTATTTAACGAAACCCTCGTGAGCGCCGAGGATGTGCTGAACGATGAGATTGGCGCGGCGATCCGTACGAAGGGTGATCCAGCATCGACGGTCCAGTCTCTACAACACCTGTTCATCGGTCAGCCAGTCTTCCAGATGTTCGAGGTAATGGAGGTATTGCGACAGCAGCGAACTGGTATCTCGGACGCTTCGAAGGGCGTCGATCCCAAGGCGTTGCAGTCGACGGCACTCCAAGGGGTCGACGCTATCGTTACAGGGGCACAGGAGAGAATCGAACTATGCGCGAGGGTCCTCGCCGAAACTGGTATGAAGGACTTATTTCAAGGATTGTTGCGCGAATGCGTAAACAACCCAAACCAGGAACGGACAGTTCAGTTACGGGGCAAATGGACGGACGTCAACCCAAGCACGTTCGACCCGTCGATGAAGATATCGGTGAACCCGACCCTTGGTCGCGGCTCCGATATGACCCGATTACTGGTACTCCAAGATATAAAACAGACCCAAATGCTGACGATGGAGAAGTATGGCGTTGACAATCCGCTCTGCGGGCCGATGGAGTTTCGGAACACTCTCACGGACATGATGGCCATCGGGAACATTAAGAATGTCGATCGGTACTTCAAAGTCATTACGCCGGAGGTTATGGCGCAGATTACTCAAACGCCAAAAGAGCCCGATCCCGCTCTCATGCTCGCACAAGCTGAGATGGAAAAGACTCGATCGAAGACTGCTTCTGAGATCGCGAAGAGAGAGTTCGAGGATCGCAAGCTCCGTGTCGATGATGATTTCCGCAGAGATCAGCTCACTGTTAAGAGCATCTTGGACGCCGCTACCGTCGAAGGTCAATGGGGTCAGCACGTCGACGGAACTCTTCTCGAAATGGCAAACGTCGCCAACGCCTTGGATAAGATCGACAACGAAGCTGCAAACACCGATGCGGGTATCATCAAGACCCAGAGCGACATTGAACTAGGTCAGCGACAGGCCGACATAGCACAACAGGGCGCGGATACGGCGCAACAGGAGGCTGCCAATGCCAGCGCCGAAACCAGAGCGGAGTGATTTCGAGGTTGACGAGCGGGCAACGGCTGCGTTGTTGCTGCTCAACGACAAATACATCGTGGAGGCTTTCACGGCGTTACGAGAAATGTACATCAATATTCTCGAGAATTCGCCGGTCGGCGGAGAGGCAGCCGCGACAGCCCACACAAGTCTGAAGGTCCTTCAGGATTTCCGGGCTAACATCGAGTCGATGGTAACAGACCAAAAAATGCGAGTCAAATACAGCGGGAAACCAAGAAATGCCTGATCCAATGGATGACGCCGCAAAGGCGTTTGACGCTGACATCGCACGGGTGTCGACGTCAACCAAAGCTGTTCCCAAGGTAGACCGAACGGAGGGTCCCCCCGAGCGCATGTTCGAGCGCGTCGGCGAACTGGAAGTGGATGACGAGTCGCCCCCCAAGGCCCCCGGCGATGATTACGAAGCCCCGCCGGTTCGTACGGAAGACGACGAGGAAGACGATGAGGACATTGGGGAAGAGGTCGACGAGGAGGCCGATGAGGAAGAGGCCGAAGGGCCAGATGATGAGCTACTTACTAAAGAATTTACCGTCATGGTTGATGGTGAAGAACAAACCGTACCCCTCAAAGAAGCGCTTGAAGGGTATGACCGAACACAGACGTTTCATCAACGGATGAATGAGGTCGACGAGGCCAAGAAAATCATTCAACGGACTGCCGCTGACGCCGTTCACAACTACGAGTACTCGGTGAACGTGGCGAAGGAAATCGAGGGATATCTTCAGGCGCTGGTTCCGCCCGAGCCGAACTGGGACGAAGAATTTAAGAATAATCCTGTCAAAGCACGGGAAATGCAGAAATACTACGACCACGTGCGCGGGTTCAGGAAAACGATGCAGGAGAAGCTCGGAGCGGCTGCCGAAGAGCGCCAGAAGAGCGATGCTGTCCAGCTTTCGGCCTATGCCGAGGAGGAGTCCAAGAAGTTTGATCGTGCCAACGCCAAGCATTGGGCGACCGATCCGAAGCGGAAGGGCAAAGACCTCAATGCGATGCGCCGGACAGCCCTTACTCACGGCTTTTCGGAAGAAGAGATATCGCAGGTCTACGACAGCCGGATGCTCAACATATTGTTGAAGGCAAGCAAGTACGATCGTATAATGGCGAGCCGTCCGAAGCCGGTACAGCAAGGCAATGGCACCCGCCCGGTTCCGACCGGGGGTGGGGCTACCCGGAAGAAGGTAGTTAACCGAACGTTCTCAACGGCGTCCAAGCAACTAAGCAAATCTGGAAGTATCGATGACGCTGCCGTCGTTTTCGACCAGATTATCAGCAGGGAAAAGAAGCGCTAGTCGCAGCAAGTTCAGGAAGGCCCGGACCCGCACAGACGGAACGGGCTTATGCTCGGCGAATTTCACTAACCGATCGGCGCAAGGTTAGGTGGAATCTCCGCGTTCCTAGGAGTCAGGAATGACAACTATCAACCCGGAGATTCACCATGCCGAAGGTTACAGGCGCATTCACTACGTACGATGCTAAGGCGAACAGGGAAGACCTGTCGAACAGCATCTACAACATCGATCCGTTCGACACCCCCATCCTTTCGATGGCGCGTCGGCGCAATGTGAAGAATCGTTCGTTCGACTGGCAGACCGAAAACCTGCCGGTGGTCGATCCGAACAATGCACAGATCGAAGGTTTCGAGCTGGTTCGTTCCAACTCGACCCCGACTGCGCGTCTTACCAACGTCACCCAGATTTCGAAGCGCGATGCGACCGTTTCCGGCTCGCAGGAGGCTTCGGACGCCGCTGGTAAGGGCTCCGAAATGGGCCACCAGATGGCGATGGCTTCGAAGGTCCTCAAGTCGGACATCGAGGTCATTCTCTCGAGCCGTCAGGCCCGCGACGACGGTACCGCCGCAACCGCCCGTAAGACCGAGGCCATCGCACATTGGCTCGGTAGGGCAACGGACAAGCTCGGCGCTCCTGCGGCGGCTGTCATTGGTGTTACTGCCGGTCTGCCGGTTCTGTCCACCGACGCTTTTGCTGCTGTCGCCGGAGCCTCGCAGGTGGCGATGACCGAAGTGATGGTCGGTGATGCCATGCAGAAGGCATTCACCAACGGTGCTCAGCCCGACCAGATGATCGTTCCTCCCGGCATCAAGCGCACTATCTCGACCTTCGAGGGTCGCGGTATTTCGCAGGTGCTCGTCGGAAAGACCGAAGTGGTGGCGACCGTCGACGTTATCGCCACCGATTTCGGCCGCATCAAGGTGATGCCGTCGCTCTGGATTCCGGTCGACATTTCTTACATCCTCGACCCGGATTATGTTGCGGTGGGCTACTTCCGGAACTTCCGGCAGTTGCAGATCGCCAAGATCGGCGATGCCGAAACCCGCCTCATTCTCGCCGAGTGGGGCGTCGAGATGCGCAACCCGCTCGCGCACATCCTCTTTAACGGCGTGAAGCAGGGCGCCGTTATAACCTAGTTGCCCGCGAGAAACTTGGGGCGGCGTCTCGAATTCCCTCATCTGCGCCGCCCCCTTTTGGGAGAATATTATGTCTAGTTCAACACATCGAATACTACTCCCTGTCGGGGAGTACACCAACATATCGAACGGCAACACGAATTGTTTTGTGTTTTTGGAGTACAACCAGCGTTTGAGGGTGGTTGTTGGGGGTATCTTACCTCCGGCGGATACTTTTGAGTATTTCGATGTTGATTCCAGCAACGAGAATAGTTACGCTGGACATCGACTTGGTTTTAAGGTTGGAAACCTCCTCCTTGAGGATGACGTGTTCGTCATGCCCGACGGGGAATACCAAATGGACATCGTGGTGGTGAGAGGAGAAGTCAATGCCCTTTAAGTCGCAAGCTCAGCGAAATCTGTTCCACGCGGCGGAGAACGATCCCAAGCTCCGAAAGAAGAAGGGAATTTCTAAAAAGACCGCTAAGAAGATGACGGAGCACGATCAGGGTGGCTCGCTGCCCTATTACGCCGGGAAGAAACGAAAGTGAAATGGACCTGTGGTCCTTCACTTTACTCGGCATGATAGTTGTGGGAGGTGTATTTCTGTTTGCGGTGATTAAAACGTTGCTGCGTAGACGAAGGAGGCTGATAAAATGAATCGGATCGCCTACTTTGACAGTGTTAGATCGTCCCTTTTCGGCGGGGCGATGACGCAGCAACAAGTTGATGGCCAGAGCGTTATCCTTGCACTGTGGGAGGGTGACCAAACCGGCACGCCAATGGATGATATCCGTTGGCTTGCCTACATGCTCGCTACGGCCTACGTCGAAACAGACCGAAAGATGTGGCCGATCGAGGAATACGGTAAGGGAAGCGGTAAAGATTACGGCACCACCTATTACGGTCGCGGCTTCGTACAGCTGACATGGGAAGAAAATTACGACCGTGCTGGTGCTGCCCTTTCGCTGATCGATGATCGCGATCCTGTTGACCACCCCGAGATTGTTTTGGACAGTCTTATCGCTGCGCGGATCATGTTTCGTGGCATGGCGGAGGGGTGGTTCACCGGTCGAAAGCTTGGTGATTATTTCAATGATGAAGTCGATGATCCAATCGACGCGCGGCAGATCATCAATGGTAATGACCGTGATGAGGAGATAGCAGGGTATCACGAGAAGTTCCTCGAAGCTCTAGAAGGAGCATCGGTATGACAGTCACAACCATTCTGATCATTGTTTTGATCTTGATTCTGATTGGTGCATTGCCAACTTGGCCTTACGCGCGCGGTTGGGGGTACTATCCTTCGGGGCTTCTTGGAATTGTACTAATAGTTTTGATTATATTGTTGTTGACCGGGCGGCTTGGTTGACAGCGTATGGGAGCACTGGTACGGTGGAAATCAAGCGCGTATATCGAAATTCGGATGGTGTTCGTCGTACCTCTATCTGGGAAGACGATAAGCCCGAAATACTACATGTAAAGACGGAAGTAGACTTAACGCAGGCGATTGAAAACAATCACCGCCTGCGGGAACTGCACCCTAGACGCTCGATGAATAAATTGGTCGCGCGAGGGGTGCCACTCACCGTGTACGAACAGTCGGTGCGAGAGCAGTGGGATGACAAGCGCTGGGCTCAGTGGCTTGACGACCCCGATAATGCCGCATTCCGCGTTTGGCAGGGTAGAGTGGGGAAATGACAGCACTCAGCGACCACTGTAACACACTTCGCGATTGGGTCAATTTGGGTCCGGATGTCTACCCCGATTCGGTGGTAACGTCGTGGATTCGCATGTGCGAGTCCATCCTTAGCAAGCAACTTCGCTGCAAGGAGATGCTCCAGATTGACACGGGGCTGTTGTTTAATCAACGTCTTCTTCTTCCCGATGATTGGCGACAGCTCGATTTCGTGCGTGTCGTTGGCGGGAAGCCCCTTCGGTACACCCCTAGGGATGATTTCTACAACCCCGATTTGGCCGACGATCAAAAGAATTGTTACACCATCACGGGGAATTACCTTATTTGTGGCGGAGTTTCTTCCGACGGACTTCGGGTTGAGCTGTCTTACTACCAAAAGCTCCCCCCGCTCGGCAATGATCCTACTTGGCCGCTCATCGAATACCCGATGCTGTTCACGCTGCAACCCCTTGCCGTTGCTTCGACCTACGCTTTCGAGGATGAGCGCGGCGATCGATGGGAAGCACAGTCAGCGAAATTAATCGATGATATCAACGTGGAACACTTGCAAAGCAAAGCTAGCGGGTCACGATTGACCGCCCGCCGACGAAGGAGTTTTGGATAAATGCCACTTGCATCGAGCGGTGAATCGACGGTCCTCGCGTCGTTACTTGCAGCACGATTTGTATCACTCCACACGGCTGCGCCGGGGGATTCGGGTATTAACGAGGTTTCCGGCGGCGCTTATGCACGTCAGGCGGCTACCTTCACCAATACCGGTAACAACCCCACCGTGGCGGCAAACTCCACGGTGATCCAATACCCAACGGCAACGGCCTCGTGGGGGACCATCACCCATTTCGGCATTTGGTCTGCTGCCACGGGCGGCACGTTCCTAGCCTGGAACACGGTTACAACGGCAAAAGCTATCGGTATCGATGACATTGCGCGTTGGGAAATTGGTAAGCTGACGGTAACCACCGACTAATGGCTTCTAAGTACGGCAAACAGAAGTACGGGGCAGATCTTTACAGCTCGGCTTTAGCCCAGCTGGAAGGGAGTACGTCTGCCTCCTTTACCCTTGCTGGTAGAGTTACTGATTTACGAACATTTATCGGCGCGGTCCCGTTTACTGCAACACTTAGTGGTGGGTTTGCAAAACAGAACTCGGTTGAAGGTTCTGTTTCATTCACTATGACCCCCGGTGTTGCGTTGTTGACTAAGATGCCGGGGTACAGAGGGACCACCATATCATTTTCGATGACGCTTGCCGGTGATTTACGTGAAATAGAAGGATTGCGGGGTGATGTTTTAATTGCCCCGGATGTGGCTGGTAGGCTTACAAAACTAAATACTTTCATCGGTGCGTTGCCATTTACCGTTACGTTGGCGGGCCTGCCGACGCGCGGCATTACTTATGTTGGAAATTTGCCGTTTACGATGGGTGCGGCTGGCGTTTTGCTAGCTACTTGGAGGCTAAAAGGAAACGTTGCTGTTACACCCATTATAGTGGGTGATATTGCAACGTCGGGTACCAAGAAATTTGAAGGTGCGCTGCCTGTTGACGTTATTTTCGGCGGTTCTTTAACTGCTGCTAAACCATTGATTGGTGGGACTATCACTTTCACAGTAACACCGAGTGATATGGGCATTTATCTTGGATCATTTTGGGGGCCGGATAATCCTGATTCAGGATTTTGGACTCCCGATGTACCTGGTTCGGGGCCATGGGTTCCGGATGTGCCGGTTGATGAATTTTGGGAACCTATCCCGAGGAGCGGATAAATGGCCGACACAACTACTACAAAACATGCTTTTGTGAAGCCGGAAGTCAACGCGTCTGATGACACGTGGGGTACGAAACTCAACGCTGATTTGGATTCTATCGACAATTTACTGGATGTTCGAGCTTCCAATGCCGAAGTTCTTACCGGAACGGCGACTAACCGTACGGTGAACCCGGATTCCCTCGCAGCGTTGTGGGAAAGGGGTGCGGATATAGCTTCAGCCACCGTTTTAACGCTGGGCGACGGGGCTGCCTTCAACGTTACCGGTGCCATTAACATTACGGACATTGATTGGACAGTCCCAAAAGATGGTCGTGGAGCGTGGCTTCGTTTTGCTTCTGCTGGCTTAGTGCTTACTCACAGCGCAAATCTTCAACTGCCGTACGGTGTAAACATAACAACCGTGGCTGGTGATTGGGGGTATTTTATACAATATTCTGGTGACCAGGTTATTTGTCCTTGTTTTTTCAGTGCCGATCCTAAAGCGCCGACGCCCACGGCGGGGGATAATGATACTTCGATCGCTACGACGGCGTTCGTCACGGCGGCGAAGGGCATTGGCAGCGTTGTCAAGCGCGTCTTCACCACGTCGGGACCCTTTGTGGCGACTACCGGGATGATCTTCGCCTTGATCGAGGTCGTCGGCGGCGGCGCTGCTGGCGGCAGTACTGGCAACTCGGTGGCTGGCGAGACTTTTGGTGCCGGTGGTGGTGGTGGCGGGGCTTATTCGGCTGCCGTGAAGACGGCGGCGCAGATCACCGCTTCGGGCGGCGCGATAGTCGTCGGCGCTGCCGGTACGCCCGGTGCGGCGGGCAACCAACCCGGCGGCAACGGCGGCGACAGTTCGTTCGGCGGTGTTAGCTTCGTCTTCGCCAAGGGCGGCACGGGCGCTGCTGGTGCAGCGACAGGCGGAAGGAGTAACGGCGGGCCGGGCGGCGACGACACGCTTGGGATCGGCGACTTCAAGGTTCCCGGTCAAGCGGGCGGCCCCGGCGTAAATTTCCCCACGACGAACCCTCTTGCTCAAACTGGCTTCGGGGGGTCTGCGGGCATGGGCTTCGGGGCTGGCGGCGCTACCCAGAGCCAAGCGACGCTGGCGGGGCTTCCCGGCGGACTTTACGGCGGCGGCGGCGGCGGCAACGGGACGCGGGCTGGCGGCGGCAACGGTGCCGGTGCGGCTGGTGCGCAGGGCGTCGTCGTCGTCACAGAATTCATCAAGGGGCCATAGCCATGACCAGCGCAGCTCTCGTCAACGCCTCGAATATCGTCGAGAACCGCATCGTCCATGACCCCGACAGCGGCTTCGAGCCGCCCGACGGCCAGACCCTCGTCGAAGAGACGGAAGCTACCGGCACGGCATGGATCGGGCTTGGCTGGGACGGCACGATCTTCGAGCAACCGGAACCGGGCGTCGATCCGCTGGACGATCCCAACTTCAAGCCGGCCCCCGATCCGACGATCGACCGGATCGACAAGCTGGAAGCACAAATCGCCGATTTGATGCGGATGATTAAAAAGTGACACCTGTTGAATTTCCTCCCGGCGTTACTACTCTTGCGTCGAAAAACGCCAAG
>Ga0068864_100000622_pt1 | contig 29851 bp, 24 predicted proteins | sample KBSSwiS72_FD_66586 | JGI IMG/M metagenome (GOLD analysis project Ga0068864, IMG submission 66586) | Switchgrass rhizosphere microbial communities from Kellogg Biological Station, Michigan, USA - KBS Switchgrass S7-2 | ecosystem: Host-associated > Plants > Roots > Rhizosphere > Soil ...
CTGGGCTGCGAAGCCGTGCAGCGCCCGAGCAACTCGTCCATTCCGCTGAATACCTGGACGCATGTCGCGGTGACGTACGACGGCACCGCCCTGCGCCACTACATCAACGGTGTGCTCGATCGCACGACAGCGGTCTCGTGCGCGGTGACTAACACCAACTCCCGCCCGATCCGCATCGGCGCGAACGGCGGCGGCACCGAAGTGATCAACGGGCTGGTCGATGATGTGCGCATCTACAATCGGCCGCTGTCCGCTGCCGAGATCAAGACGGACATGGGCACGGCCCTGAGCGGCGGCTCTGTGCCCCCGCCTGACAGCGCACCGCCTTCGGCGGTGATCACGGCTCCGGCGAACGGCGCCGCAGTCAGCGGCACGGTCAACGTGAGCGCAAGCGCGTCCGACAACGTCGGGATCGTCGGCGTGCAGTTCAAAGTCGATGGAGTCGGATACGGCAGCGAGGATCAGAGCGCGCCGTACTCGGTCGCATGGAGCACCACGCAACTCACAAACGGCAATCACACGCTGACTGCCATCGCGCGCGACGCGGCGGGCAACAGCGCAACTTCATCGGCCGTCACAGTCAACGTCAACAACGGCAGCACGACGCCCGCCCCTACTGTCTCGTTGACGGCGAATCCCTCGAGCGTGGCAAGCGGTGCTGCCTCGACATTGAGCTGGACCAGCACGAACGCGACGGGCTGCGTCGCTGCTGGCGCGTGGTCGGGCAACAAGGCGACCAACGGCTCGCAGTCGACGGGATCCGTGAGCAGCAGTAGTACGTACACACTGAATTGTTCTGGCGCCGGCGGCAGCACATCGCGCTCAGTCACTGTGACAGTTGCGGCCGCGTCACCGGCGCCGTCCGTAACACTGAGCGCGAGTCCGACCAGCGTGCCGAGCGGCGGCAGCTCCAATCTGAACTGGTCGTCGACTAATGCCAGCTCGTGCACGGCGAGCGGCGCGTGGAGCGGCTCGCGGTCGACCTCGGGCACTGCCAGCACCGGCGCGCTGACCAACGCGAGCAATCTCTTCACTCTGAGTTGCAGCGGTCCTGGGGGTTCGACCAGTCGCTCGGCCACCGTCACCGTACAGGGCAGCAGCGCAACGTCAGGCCTGGACTTCCCAGGCAGCGCCGCGACCAGCAACACCATCCGCTTCCGCTTCACCAATCCGCTGGCGATCTACCCGGCGACCTACATCTGGCGCGTCTATCCGCGCCAGCAGGCCGGCTACTACACCGCTTTCTTCTGGGGCAACGACGGCGAGTTCGGCTGGGGCGGCGTCTACGGCACGGACACGTACTACGGGGCCCATCCCTATCCGCCGAACGGCTCCATCGGCACGACTCACAAGTGGGAGATCTCGGCGTTCGGCAACGATTTCCTGAGCAGCGAGAACGTCGTCTATGACCGGTGGTACACGCAGGCGCTGCGGGTATGGTCAGACGGCTCCGGCAAGCATCACGAGTATTACTGGGACTTGCCGAATACCAGCCGCGTGATTCGCGTCGACCTGCCCGCCGACTACGGCAACATCAATCCGCCGAATCCGGCGCTCACCTGGGGCGATGCGCCGTGGTCGCCCTCGAACGAGATCATGAACGGCATCATGCGCGGCATTCAGATCTACTCGACCCCCCTGAGCGTCAGCGACATCCTGAGCGAGTCCAACACGCCGCTGTCGACCGCGCCGGGCACCTCGAACATCTGGTATCTCAACCTCAATCCCACGCCGAGCGATATCTCCGACAAATCCGGGCAGGGTCACAATCCCCAGTGGGTCGGTTCGGAACGTCCGCGTTTGTGGAGCGGCCAGTGAGCGGCGCCGCGCTCACCGGCGCGCGGCAGCTTGATTCGCCGTGACTTCGAGCTCGCGGATGTTGGCGTCGATGAAGAACTTCGCGGCCCAGTTGAGATACTCGAAGCGACCATAGTCGCCGTCGACCGGATACGAGCCCTTGACGCCGCCGTAGACGTTGCGTTGGGCTGGATCCAGACAGACGGTCCGCCGCACGAACGAGTTCGCACGAATCGCCGCATCGAAGAACGCGCGCTCGTTGGTCCACTCGAACAGATCGAACCAGCTCGCTGCAATCTGCACTGCCCCCGTGAGGCAGCTCCAGCTCACTTGCGGCGTCCAGTCGGCGGCAAATCTGCCGGCGAGAAAGCCATCCGGGCGCAGGCAGCGCGTCAATGGCTCGGCGAGTTTCACCGCTGCCTGCAGTACTGCTGGATTTGGCCGATGACGATGAGCCTCTACCAGACCCCGCAGCGCATAACCCAGCGTGTGCGTGAGCGGCCGTGCCGGATCGTTCAAGCAACAATCCGCCAGCCAACCGTTGGCGGCCTGCCGGCTCATCGCCCACGCGACCTGCCGCTGGCCCGCATCACCGTAGCCCTGCCCCGGCGCGACGCGGTCCGCCTCGAACATGCCCCACGCCACATGCGTCTCGTAAGCCTTGTCGCCTGGCGCCGCGAACGGCGTGGCGTGACGCCGCCAGCAACCGTCAGGATCCTGCGAGTCTCTGAGGAACACAGCCGCGCGGTGCAACGATCGCAGGTATGACTCGTCACCAAAATGCTTGTAGCCGGCTGCCAGGCCGATCAGGATCTGTCCCGTATTGAATGTCACGGACACGCGCGGGATCGCGTCGATCATGCCGCCCTGAAAACCGCCATCGTCGAGCTGAATCGACACGAGCCAGTCCAGCATGCGTCGCGAGCGCGCCTCTGCATCGGGACGGTACGCACGGGCACGCGCGGTGAGCCACGTCGGCGCGATGTAGCCGGTCGTCTCCGGGTAGGACTTGCCCCAGCCGGAGACCAGGCTGTAGTGCCGCGCGACGCCGCCGTCGGCGCTTGCAGAAAGATCCTGCGCAGCGGCCAGCCAATCGAGCGATGCACGCAGGCAGCGTTCGGCGCCGCCGTCGGACTGCAGCTCGCGACGGCGATCCGTCTTCTTCTCAGCCTTCGCATCCGGCGGCAGATCGCGCCAATCCTGCAGCTCACGCACGAGTCGCGCGGGCATCAGACTCTTCACTACCTGTTTCAGCATTTTGTTCTCTCGTTCTCAGCGGATTGCGACAGCGCTCACCGTGAATCGCTGACTCGTGTGCGGCGCCAGCGTTTGCGCCAGCTGTTCGTCGTGGAAGACAGCGCAATTCGGCCGGGCCAGCGACTGCAACGCCGCCATCAGCTCGGCAGTCCGCGCGGTGGAGTCGAGCGCACTACCCTGCTTCCATCCGGCGAAGGCGTTGATTGAATCCGGGCTGCAGCGAACGTACAACGGCGCGCCGCTCTGCATAGGGACGCAGGCCGCTCTAGTTGCAGGCCGACGCCACGGCAACAGAGGCTGATCGGGCATGAGATGGCTGAGCACGAACGATAACGTTGCGTCGCGCGCGGCCAGGCCGCACAGCGGCAACTCACGGACGATCCTGTTCTCGAGCTCGCGCAAGTCGAGACTGTACCCCGGCGCGTCACGAGCACCGCCTGGCCGGCGCGCCAGGCTGCTGAGCTTCGACATGCGAATGGTCGTCGGCGCAAAGCCGAGCTGCTCGTGGAAGGAGGCGGACGCCTCGTTGTCGTCCGCGATCAGGCAAAAGACGCGATGCGCGCCGGCGGCACGCGCAACCGCGAGACCTTGCGACACCACGGCCTGCGCCAACCCGCGCCGTCGATGTTCCGGCTTCGTGAACAAGTTGCCGTACTGCCAGAACGCGCGGTCGAAACCGAGCGGGCCGAACGCTGCCCAGCACGCGGGTGTACCGTCGTCCGCCAGTGCTCCAACCACCAGCGTTTTCTCATGCCGCCACGAGAGCGCCCGCGGTCGCGTGGCCTGCGCCAGATAGGCGCTGTCGGTGCCGAACGCCGCTTGCCGAGCGTATCGGTAGCTCTCGCGCGGCTCGAAGACCCTGATTGGCAGTGCAGCCGCGGTCATGGGCGAGCAAACAGCCGTTTCGCGGCGCCCCACAGCGCGCCGGCGCGTCCGCCGAACTGAAAGCTCGCCGCTTCCAGCTCGATGCGCTGCGTGGCCTTGCTGAAGCCGCTCTTGAATCTTTCCAGGCCAGCGCCCGCCTGGTCCGTCCCGCCGAGGTTGAACGTACTGCGACCTTCGGCGAGCAGGCTCGTCGCGGTCTCGCTCAGCAGGAAGTGCGCCGCCCCGCATTCCATGCCCGCTGCGCTCGTGCCCTGCGTATGGTTGTAGCCGCCACTCGGCGCGAGCAGGATCATGTTCGACGACATGACCTGGTCGTTCGCGACTGCCTGAAACAACTCAGCCGCTCCCGTTGCGAGCAGCGCGCCATAGCTGCGGGCGTGCTCGACGAGACTCACTGCCTCGCCTCGTCCACGGCGCCGCTCCATCGATGCGTTCATAAGTTGCACGTGCTGCCGCAAGGCCTGCTCATCGCGCGTCCGGCGCAGCTGCAATCCTGCTTGGCGGCCGCGCTTGATCTCGTAGGCGTGGCCCTTGCGAGTTCCGACCAGCGCCTGCGGCGGCGCCAGCGCGATCACGAATTCCCAGCGCTGCTTGCGACTCGCCTCGCCGCTGAAACTGGGGATCGATCCAGTCTTCGCGGCGAAACTGCACACGTGTGCAAGCGTAACGCCGTGCGATCTGCAGAACGCGCGCAGGCCGAGCCAGAAGTCGTCGCCGGCCGCCTCCGGCAGCGCCGGCCGCGAGGGAATCTCCAGCGAGCAGGTCAGCCGTCCGGATCTCAGGAAGCCCGTGCAGCCGTGGACGATGCGCTCGCCCTCCGCCAAGCGAATGAGCACGGCGCGCTCGCCTTGCTGCTGGCGGCAGGCCGCGTACTCGGGGGTGTGGAACGGATTGGTCGGCTCGAGTCGCGACAATTCGCGCAAGCGTCCGATTGCCGGATCGAATTCAACGCCAAAGCTCGGCATCGTAACGCTGCGTCGGTGAGGCACTGTGAAGGAGCGGAAATTGTAACTGCCTGATTCCGGAATGTGGCACGTCCTTACGGGCGCCAGTCACAACTGTGTCATGGCAGTGGGTCGTCGACGCCACGCGCGCCGCGGGAAAGCGTGACGGAGTCGACATTCCGCGGCGGCGCGTCCGTAATAAGAGTGCGCCAGGTTGCCCTTGAGGGAAAGCATTGTAATGAGTCGAGTGCACGAGATTGTTGTCGGACCTCAGCTGTGGCGAAGCGTTCTGCGCGCTCTTGCGTGCACTCTCTTCGTAGCCGGCTGCGGCGGGGGCGGCGGCGAGTCAGCCATGACATCGGCGCCGCCGCCTTCCGGATCGCCAGCGCCGACGCTGACCGTCACGGCGACCCCAGCGAGTGTGCCGAGCGGCGGCAGCTCCAACCTGAGCTGGTCTTCGACTGATGCCAGCTCGTGCACGGCGAGCGGCGCGTGGAGCGGTTCGCAGCCGACTTCCGGCACCGCCAGCACCGGCGCACTGACCAACGCGAGCAATATCTTCACTCTGAGTTGCAGCGGTCCTGGAGGCTCGACCAGCCGCTCGGCTACCGTCACCGTACAAGGCAGCAGCGCTACGTCGGGCCTCGACTTCCCCGGCAGTGCGGCGACGTCGGGTACGATCCGTTTCCGCTTCACCAATCCGCTGCCTATTTATCCGGCGACTTACATCTGGCAAGTGTTCCCCCGTCAGCAGACCGGCTACTACACAACTTTCTTCTGGGGCAACGATGGCGACTTCGGCTGGGGCGGCGTCTACGGCACGGACACGTATTACGGTGCCCATCCCTATCCGCCGAACGGCGCCGTCGGCACGACTCACAAGTGGGAGATCGCCGCGATCGGCAACGACTATCTCAGCAGCGAGAACGTCGTCTATGACCGGTGGTACACGCAGGCGCTGCGGGTATCGTCCGATGGCTCCGGCAAGCATCACGAGTTCTACTGGGACCTGCCCAACACGAGCCGTGTGATCCGCGTGGATCTGCCCGCCGACTACGGCAACATCAATCCGCCGCACCCGGCGCTCACCTGGGGTGACGCGCCCTGGTCGCCCTCGAACGAGATCATGAACGGCATCATCCGTGGCATTCAGATCTACTCGACCACCCTGAGCGTCAACGACATCGTCAGCGAATCCAATACGCCGCTGTCGACCGCGCCTGGCACCTCGAACGTCTGGTATCTCAATCTCAATCCGACGCCCACCGACATCTCCGACAAGTCCGGTCAGGGACATCACCCGGAATGGGTAGGCGCGGAGCGGCCGCGTTTGTGGAGCGATCCGTAAGGTCGCACTCAGTGACCCACCGCTCACTGCGGCGGCGACGCTCCCGCTACAATGCGCCGCCCACCGTGAACTTGATCACAGAAGACGCGATCCCGTGACCAGCATACGCAGCAAGATGGCGACCGGTGCGCTGTGGATGGTGCTGGCCAAGCTCGCCGAGCGCTCGCTCGGCTTCGTCAGCACGCTCATCCTGGCGCGCGTGCTGGTACCGCACGACTTCGGCATCGTTGCCATGGCGATGACCTTCGTCGCGCTGGCCGAGATGCTCGGTGCTTTTGGTTTCGACGCGACGTTGATCCAGAAACAGACGACGGAGCGTGCGCACTGGGACACGGCGTGGACCTTCGACATCATCCTCGGCGTCGTCGTGGCGCTGGTGCTGACCCTGGGGGCGCATCCGGTAGCGGCGTTCTTCAAGGAGCCGGCGCTGGTGCAAGTCCTGCCCGTGCTGGCACTGGGCTCCGTGGCGCTCGGCTTCCAGAACATCGGCGTCGTGGCATTTCGCGCCGAGATGCGCTTCGACCGCGAGTTTCGCTTTCAGATCGCGAAGAAGCTGATCGGCTTCGTCATCACGGTGCCGTTGGCAATAAAGCTCGACTCGTATTGGGCGCTAGTGATCGGCCAGACCACCGGCCGCTTCGTTGCGACCGCGCTGAGCTACTGGGTCCACCCGTACCGACCGCGCCTCAGTCTCGCCGGCGCTGCCGACCTGTTCGGCTTCTCCAAGTGGCTGCTCGCGATCAACACCATCTCCTACCTGAAAGAGCGCTCCTCGGACTGGGTCATCGGCCGCCTCGCCGGTCCGGCCTCGCTCGGCGCCTTCAACGTGTCGTACGAGCTGGCGAGCCTGCCTAGCACGGAGCTGATCGCGCCGATCAATCGCGCGGTCTTCCCCGCATACGCCAAGCTCGCGAAAGAGAGTCCCGAAGCGCTGCGCGTGGAGTACCTCTCGGTCATCGCGATGATCATGCTGATTGCCGCGCCGGCAGTGCTCGGTCTCGCCGCGGTGGCACCGCTGCTGGTGCCGGTGATGCTTGGACCCAATTGGAGTCAGGCCGTGCCGGTGCTCATGCTGCTCGGGTTCTTCGGCTTCACCAACATCATCCAGAGCAACGCGCAGGCGGCCTACCTCGCGCTCGGGCGTGCCGACATTCCGGCCAAGCTCAACGCAGTGCACGTGGTCGTACAGCTCGGCGCGCTCGTCTGGTTCACTCGCCTGTATGGCGTCGTCGGCTCCGCCATTGGCTACCTGATCACGGCGGCCGTCATGATCCCGCCGAGCGTAGGCGTCGTACTGCGGATGCTGCACATCCGCGTCAGCGAATTTTTCGCGCAGATCTGGCGGCCAATCGCCGCTGCGGCCGTGATGTACATCGCAGTGCTGCTGTTCGTGCGCAGCGCCGCCACCGCCAATCTCAATACGTTTGCGCAGCTGCTTGCGCTGGTCGGCGCCGTCGGCATGGGTGCAATCATCTACATCAGTCTCACCGCTGTATTCTGGTGGCTCTGCGGCAAGCCGCCGGGCGCGGAACAGATCGTGATCAACCGAGTTACGCCGATAGTGACTCGCCTGGTGCCGCGTCGTGACACTCTCTCAGCCTGAACGCATCGCATGCCCGGTCTGCGGCGCTGCCCGCGCGCCGGATATCTTTTATGATTTGCGCGCGGTGCCGGTAACGGGCACCTCGATCTTCGACACGGCAGCCGCGGCGCGGGCAGTACCGACCGGCGACGTCGAGCTGACGACGTGCGCGCACTGCGGGTTCGTCTTCAGCGCCACCTTCGATCAGGCGCTCGGCCATCTCAGCGCGCGTTACGAGAGCTCGCAGGCCGCGTCCACTCACTTCAGCGCCTTCGCGCACTCTCTCGCCGACGACTGGGTGCAACGTTATCGGCTCGCCGGCAAGACCGTGCTGGAGATCGGCTGCGGCGGTGGTCATTTCCTCGGAGTCCTGCGGCAGCACGGCGTCGGCACCGCGATCGGCATGGACCCGTTCGCCGACGTGAGCGCGCCCAGCCGCGATCCGGGAGTACAGCTGATCGCTGACTCGTTCGACGCACGATCACTGCAGCTGCAGGCGGACGCTCTCGTGTGCCGACACACACTCGAGCACATCCAGGACGTCAGCGGGTTTCTACGGCTGCTGCGTGAGTGGACCGGCGGCGATCGCGCGCGCGTGTTGCTGTTCGAAGTCCCGGATGCGCAGCGCGTGTTCGCGGAGCGCGCCTTCTGGGATGTGTACTACGAGCATTGCAACTACTTCACTGCAACGACGCTGCGCTACGCCTTCGAATCGGCCGGCTTTGACGTGCTGCGAGTCAACCGCGTCTACGATGACCAGTACCTCATCATCGAAGCGGTGGCACGCAAGGCAGGTGTGTCTGCGCCTATGCCAGCAGCCGCGGCCGAAGCACGCGCTGCGTGCCAAGCGTTTGGCCACCAGGTGCGCGCATCAATCGAGCATTGCCGGCGAGAGTTGCAACGACTGTCGGGCAGCGCCCCGCCGCTCGTGCTGTGGCAAGGTGCGGCCAAGACGGTCGGCTTTCTTGCCGCGCTCGGCGGGGCGAATGGCATCGACAGTGCCATCGATCTGAGTCCCGCACGCCACGGCAAGTTTCTGCCCGGCTCGGCGCTGGCGGTGCACGCGCCGAAACGCCTGCTCGAGCTGCGCCCCGGCAATGTCGTGCTGATGAATCCCGTCTATCTCGCCGAAGTCACGGCGCAGGTGCGTTCACTCGGACTGGACACGCACGTGCACTCGGTCAACGATTTGCTGGCCCCGCAACCCGATCGATAACCAGGTAGGAAGCCGTCGGGCTGAGCGGCGACCGCTTGATGGCGTACTTGTCGAGGCCGACGGCCTCGCGCAGCGCCACCGTCTCGCCCGGGAACGCCGGGAAGTTCAGCTCGTCGAAGCCGAGCACCGAGCCGCGCGTCAGGTGGCCGCCTTTCATCAGCATCTCGAGGCATTTGCGGGTCGGCTCGTACAGGTCCACATCGAAGTACGCCAGTGCCACGATCGTTTCCGGATGCTGCTCCAGATAGCGCGCCAGCGTGACGCTGCAATCGCCTCGCACCAGGGCGTGCTTGGTGATGTGCGGCAGCGGACATTCCGATTCGTGATACGACAGCACCTCGCCGAGAAACTTGTCGTAGTCGTCGGTGACGCCATATGCGCCATCCTTGACGATCGGGTCGGCACCGTCTTTCGAGTCGACGCTCGGAAACCCGGCGAAGGTATCGAATGCGACTACCTTGCGGCTGTAGTTGTACGGCTCGTAGATGCCGCGGAAGTTGGAGAACAGGCTAGCGTTCTGGCCCCAGCGCGTGCCGAATTCCATGACGACGCCGTGCACGGGCAGCGCCAGCTGATAGAGCTCGTGCATGAAAAGAATTCGCGACAGCAGCTGCCGGTTGAGGAACAACCCGAGATTTCCCAGCACCTCGTTCGAAGGCAGCGGATTGTCGTGGAACATCTGCAGGAATTTGTCACGTCGCTCCAGCTCTGCGCCGGAGGACCGCGAATGTGTCTGGATCGTGGACAGTCTCGATTTCATTTCGGCCAGTTTCGATTTCATCAGGTTCGCCCCATCCCCGGTCGAGTCTAGCGGGTTTGTGTGCCCTTCTGCAGGTTCATTGGTACGAGGCAGGCAGTTGCACCTTCGGCCATCGAGCGGCGCGGACCCCTCGTGCTAGAGTTTTGCACACAAAACGTGCTCCGCGACCACATTTCTGCGAGACCGATCGGCCAAACTCCTGCGCTGACCACGGCTCGAAGAACTCGCGACAGCGCAGAGCGGAGTCTGGTGTCGGAAGGGACTACACAAATGAGCATTACTCCCGTTTATGTCAATCGATCGATCGGCGACGACGATCGGCGCACGCGCATCTTCGACGGCGCGCTGTTTCTTTACTCATCGCCGCCTGCTTCGACGAAGATGGTGGAGTGGGCGCGCGAGCTGATCCATGCGGCATTCAAAGACACGAAAGACGTGCGCCGCGCGCACGAGCAGCTGTCGGTCGGCGCGTTCGTGACCTGCGCCGGGCCACTGAAGTCGAAGTTCACCAACGAGCAGCGCACCAAGCAGCTGTGCCAAGAGCTGATCACTGCGATGGGCTGCGATCCAGAACTCACGTACTTCGACCTGCCGCGCCTACGCGTCGCGCCGCCCGGCAACTACCTCACCACAGGCGTCAGCTACTCCTACAAGCCTCATCGAGACACGTGGTACGCACATCCGCGTCAGCTGATCAATTACTGGGTGCCGGTGTACGATGCAGAGCCTTCGCACGTGATGTCGATGTTCATCGATTTTTTCCGCCAGCCCGTCAGCAACGCATCCGGCGAGTGGGACTATGATGAGTGGGTGAAGAGCGCGCGCTTCGCTGCATCAGAGAACATCGGCGTCGAGAAACGGCAGCACCCGGTGCCGCGCGAGGGTCTCGGCGAGACCACGGACGTGCGCATCGTGCAGAACGCGGGCGATCTGATGGTGTTCTCTACGTGTCAGCTGCACGCGTCGGCGCCCAACGAGATGGACCGCATCCGCTACAGCTACGACCTGCGCACGCTCAACATCGAGGACATGCAACAGGATCGCGGCCCCGCGAACCTCGACAGCAAGGCAACCGGCACGACACTGAAAGACTTCCTGCGCGTAAGCGATCTGAAACCGCTCGATCCGGCGCTGGTCGGCTCGCCGCCTGAGCCGGTCAACGCGCTGGCCGATCCGGCCTGACTGCCATGCCACGCAGCGCAGCTTCGCGAGCGATGAGCCTGGGACTGAGGGCAGGCGACTGGGTCGTGGTTCGCTCGAAGGAAGAGATCCTCGCCACGCTCGATCCTGACGGCCGCATGGACGGGCTGCCGTTTCAGCCTGAGATGTTCGCGTACTGCGGACGCAAGCTTCAGGTATTCAAGGTCGCGCACAAAACCTGCGACTCGACTCCGCATCGCACCGGCGGACGCCGCATGTACGACACCGTGCACCTGCAGGGCGCGCGCTGCGACGGCTCGCTGCACGACGGCTGCCAGGCCGACTGCGTATTTTTCTGGAAGGAAGCCTGGCTGCGCCGTGCCGACGGCAGCTCTCCACAGGTGATCGCTTCGGGCGGATGCAGCGAGGACACAGTGATGCGCGCGGTGCACGCGCCGGGCTGCGACCCTGCTGATCCGGTTTGGGTGTGTCAAACCACTGCTGTCTTCGAAGCGAGCGACACGCTGCGCTGGTGGGACTTGCGCCAGTACGTGCAGGACGTGACCAGCGGCAATCACAGCGCCTGGCACATGTTCAAGCTCATGCTGCTGGCGGGCTACCGCAAGCTTGCCGGTCTCGGCATGGGCTACCGCTTCCTGGTCGGTTTCTATAACGGGTTCCAGAAGCTGCGCGGCGGCAAGCCCTACCCCGAAGTCTTCGGGAAGATCCCCGATGGCACGTCGACGCCCGCGGAAACGCTGGATCTGCAGCCCGGCGAATGGGTGCAGGTGAAATCCCCGCAGGAGATCGGGGCCACGATCACAACGTCGGGCTTCAACCGCGGCATGCGCTATGACATGGAGATGGCGAAGTATTCCGGCGAGCGCTATCGCGTGCAGATGCGGGTCGACAAACTCATCAACGAAAAGAACGGCAAGATGGGACGGATGAAGAGCGCCGCCATCCAGCTCGAGAATGTCTACTGTCGCGCCGAGTGCACTTCCGCGCGGCTCGGTTGTCCGCGCGCTGTGAATACCTATTGGCGCGAGATCTGGCTCAAGCGCTGCGAAGCGCCAGCGCAGACCGCGCAGCAGCGCGACTGACCGCGCTCACACACTCGCTCCACCTTCCTGCAAGGTCAGCTTTGATTCCTTCGAACGGATGACGCTGAGGAAATCCCACGTCGCCCGCAGGCGCGCGCGGAACAACAGCAGCAGCGTGCCGACATACACGACAGCTCCCACAAGCACGCACGCGGTCGTGTAGATCGGCAGCGGCAGCGTACTCGACAGGAATGCACGCAGACCGAGCACGGCTGCAGCCATCACGATGCAGCCGACCAGAGCCGGTACGAGCGCATTCAGCCACTGCCAGAAGTTGCCGTCGATCGCGCGGAACGCGATGACAAACGCCGGCAGGTTGACGAGGGGAAACAGCACCACCCAGGCCCACGCGATGCCCGACAGTCCCCAGCGCGTTCCGACGTAGAAGCCGAGCGGCAGCAACACCGCTGTCAGGATGCTGCACCACATGTTGGCCCGGAACCGTCCGGTCCACATCAACAGATGACTGATGAGCATCTGGCACGAATAGAACGCCGCGTAGACGCACAGGATGCGCAGCGGTGGCACTACCGCGTCCCATTGCGGGCCGAGCACGATCGCAACCACCAGGTCCGCAGTCACTGCCATTCCAAACGATACCGGCAGGGCCAGGTAGCAGAGCAGCTCCGTGAGCACCAGGAAATAGCGCCGGAGCTCGTGGCGCAAGTGCTGCACCGAGGAGAACACGCCCGGCACGACGCGACTGAGCACCGAGGAAATCTCCTGCGAGATCGTCGTGGAAAATGTCGTCGCGAACGAATACACGCCGAGCGCGTCCTTGCCGAGCATGCGCGCTACCACCGTCTGATCGGCCGACGAGTAGGCGTACCAGGCGAAGCGCGAGGCGAGGATGCGCCAGCCCTGCAGGAGCGGCGCGGAAAGCTGCGCGATCTGCCGTGGCCAGCGCAGCTGGAGTGGCGCCCACCACAGCAGCACGAGCGTCGAGACAGCGGCACCGGCCAGCGAATTGAACACCAGCGACCAGACGCCCCAGCCCAGATAAGCGCCCGCTACCAGCACCGTCTGGGTCGCGACGACCTGGATGAATTGCAGCGCGGCCAGCTTGCGGAACTCCATCTCACGCTGCAGCGTCGCGCGTGGGATCACCTGGACTGCGTCGGCGATGCACAGCGCGCTCAGGGCTGAGATCAGCGCGGCGACCTGCGGCTCGTGGAAGAATCCGGCGATGGGCACCGAAAGCAGGATGAACAGTCCGCACAGCGCGGTGCCGAGGCCCAGGATCAGACCGCCGAGCCGCGCCTGGCGCTCGCCGCCGATCGAGCGATCCTGCACCAGCACGGCGTCCATGCCGAAATCCTCGACCATGCGCACCAGGCCGATGGCGAGCATCGCCATGCCGACCAGACCGTAGTCGCCCGGACTGAGCAGGCGTGCCGCGAACGCCGTGCCTACCCAGCTCACGAGTTGCGCGCTCCAGCGCAGCACAGCGGTCCACGCCATGCCGCTGACGAGGGAGTGATCGACCGATACGGAATCAGTGGCCGGCGCAGCCGGCGACTCGGTGGACATGGCTGTGGTCAGGTGAGGCTTACTGCCACACCTTCCACGGGCATTCGCCCTTGCCGTCCATCCGGTCGAACGCGATCTTGTCCTTGAACGTATCCATCGCCTGCCAGAAGCCGTCGTACTTGTACGTCGCGAGCAGGCGCTTCTCGCGCAGGCGTGCGAACGGCTGCTCGACCAGCTCGTCGCCCTCGTTGATGTAGTCGAAGATCTCCTGGCGCAGGGCGAAGAAACCGCCGTTGATCATGAACTGGTTGCTGCGCATCGGACCCATCGCGGTAACGTATCCGTCATCGCTGGCCTCGACGGCGTGGAAGCTGTGCCACGAGCGCACCGAAGCGAAGCTCGCCACGACCTGCTTGCGGCGGAAATCGTCGATCAGCCGGTCGAGCGGCAGATCGGACAGGCCGTCCGCGTAGTTGGCGAGGAACTCCGACTCGCCCGCGAGATGCTTGCGCACCCGCAGAAGGCGCTGGCCGATGTTGGAATGCAGCCCGGTATCGACGAACGTGATGCTCCAATCGCTGGCGTCGGTGCTGTGCAGCTCGATCTCGCGGCCGCCGCGCCGCATGGTGAAATCGTTGGTCAGGCACTCGTCGTAGTTGCGGAAGTACTCGCGAATCATGTCGCCGCGATAGCCGAGAGCCAGCACGAAATCCTTGTGGCCGTAGTGAGCGTAGTAGCGCATCAGGTGCCACACGATCGGCCGGTGTCCGATGCTCACCAGCGGCTTCGGTACGGTATCGGAGTGCTCGCGCAAACGCGTGCCTAGACCGCCGCAGAACAACACAACCTTCATCGTTTACCCGCCTTTGGTCCGACGCTCAATAGCGCCAGAACAGATTGTCGTCGACCTGCCCGGTCTGCTTCAGGTACTTGAGCTGTTTGAGCCGCGTGAACGCGCGGAACTCGTACGTGTCCTTCGACATCTCGATGCGCTTGAACAGCTCGTACAGCTGCTCGGCGCCGCGTCGCGCCGTCCATTGCGCGCGGAAGCCCGGCAGCTGCGTGGCAATCTTCTTGAACGAGACGCGATAGCTGCGCGTATCGCCGGCGCTCTGGCCGATCGTCACCTCGCAGCCCGGAATGACGCTGGCAATGATCTCAGCAATCTCGCGGATACGATAGTTTTCGGAGTCGGCGCCGACGTTGAAGATCTGGCCGCTGACGCGCGCCGGGTCCGCCGCCAGCGTGCACTCGATGGCGTGGCAGATGTCGTCGATGTGCGTGACCGGCCGCCACGGCGTGCCGTCGCTGGTCATCGCGATCCGCTTGGTCGTCCACGCCAGCGCGCACAGGTCGTTGATGACGATGTCGAAGCGGATGCGCGGCGAGGCGCCGTACGCAGTGGCGTTGCGCAGGAAAGTCACGCAGAAGTTGCGGTCGGCCATCGGGCCGACGTCCTGCTCGACCTTCACCTTGCACTCGCCGTACGCCGTCTGCGGGTTGGCCGGCGAGGTCTCGTCGACCCAGTCGCTCACTGCCTTGCCATAGACGCTGCAGGACGACGCGTAGACGAAGCGCGGCACGCCCGCCTCTTTCGCCACCCGCGCAACCTTGAGCGAGCCGAGGTGGTTGATGTTGTGCGTCACCCCGGGGTCGTTCTGGCCGAGAGGGTCGTTGGACAGCTCGGCGAGGTGTACCAGCGCATCATGGCCGGCGACGTCGCCATGCTCGATGTTCCGCAGATCCTTGTTGATCGTGACCGGCATGCGACGCGTCGCGTGCTGCTCCGAATACAGCCAGCCGTCGCGGTACAGGCCGGTGTCGAAGCCGGTCACATCGTGTCCGTCGTTGATCAGACGCTGCACCAGGCGCGCGCCGATATAGCCATCCGAACCGGTCACCAGGATCTTCATCGCCTCTCCAGATGTGTCATTTGTGTGGCTGCCCGCCGTCAAAACTCAGCCGGAGCTTGCGCGCGTAAAACGCCTCTGCATAGCCGCTCTCGGCATTGCATTCCATACCGCGTACGCGCATGAGGCCGGCGAACAGCTCGGCCGTGAACCAGCGCTTGCCCGCCTGCGACGCGTAGCACGCGAGCAGCGTATCGATCTTGTGTCGCACGACCTGCTCGCTCAGGGGCACGAACAGCGCCGGACGCCCCAGGTCGCCATCGTACTTGGGGATCTCGTATTCCAGCACCAGATGATTGCGGAAAGTGTTCCAGGTCAGCTCGCAGATCGTGCGGTGATCCTGATGGCGGTCGTGCTCATGGTGCGTGAAGATAACGTCCGGGTTGCAGCGGCGCTTCAGTTCCTCGAAGCGCTCCTTGATCGCGGGCCATTCCATCGGGAAGAAGCCGTCGCGAAACTGCAGTAATTCGAGCTCGAAGCGCGCGCCAGCTGGCAGCAGCCGTGCGAGCGCCGTGCGCGTCTCGGCGGCGCGGACACTCTCGCCCGAGAACAGCACGACGCGCAATTGCACATGCGGGCACTCCCGCGCGAGCGTCGCCAGCGTGCCGCCACAGCCGATCTCCACGTCGTCGCAGTGGGCGCCGAGGATCAGCACCTCGCGTAACGACTCCCCCAACGGCAAGGACAGCATGCCGGCGCTCAGTCGAGGACTTTCACGGCGGGGATCGGCACCACGCAGCGCCCGCCCCACTCACGAATGTAGTTCAGCTGGCGGCCGATCTCTTCCTGCAGGTTCCACGGCAGGATCAGCACGTAGTCCGGCCGCGTCTGGCGGATCTGCTCGGGGTCGAGGATCGGGATGTGCGTACCGGGCGTGTAGCGACCCTGCTTGTGCGGACTGCGATCGACGGTGTAGTCGAGGAAGTCGGTGCGGATACCGCAGTAGTTGAGCAGCGTGTTGCCCTTGCCCGGCGCGCCGTAACCCACGACCTTCTTGCCGCGATCGCGCGCATCGACCAGGAAGCGCAGCAACTTGCGCTTGGTCTCCTTCACGCGCGCCTCGAAGGCGCCGTAGGTCGTCAGGTCCTGCAGACCACGCTCGATCTCCACCTTGCGCAGGCGCTCGACGGCAGGCGTGTTCGGGTGCGACGCGTCGTCTGCATGACAGCCGTAGATACGCAGCGAGCCGCCGTGCGTCGGTATTTCATCGACGTCGAACAGCCGCAGACCGTGGTGCGCGAAGATGCGCTCGACCGTGCCGAATGACAGATAAGAGAAATGCTCGTGGTAGATCGTGTCGAACTGATTCTCGTCCATGAGCTTCAGCAGGTGCGGGAATTCCATGGTGAGCACTCCGCCCTGCTTGAGCAGGATGGACATGCCGCCGACGAAGTCGTTGATGTCCGGTACGTGCGCCAGCACGTTGTTGCCGAGAAGCAGATCGGGCCGGCCGTGCTCCTGCGCGACCTCGGCTGCCGTCTTGCGGCCGAAGAACTTCACCGTGGTCGGAATGCCCTTGGCGACCGCGACCTCGGCGACGTTGGCGGCCGGCTCGATCCCACGACACGGCACACCGCGCGCGACAAAATGCTGCAGCAGGTAGCCGTCGTTGCTGGCGATCTCCATCACCAACGACTTCGGTCCGAGCCCGAGTCGCGTGATCATGCTCTCGGTGTAGCGGCGCGCGTGCTCGATCCAGCTGTCCGAGTACGAGGAGAAGTAGGCGTAATCCGAGAAGATGGCGTCAGGGCTGACGAACTCCTCGAGCTGCACCAGATAGCACTTGCCGCAGACGCGCGCGTGCAGCGGGTAGAAGCGCTCCATGTGATTCAGCTCGTGCGGCTCGATGTGCGTCTGGCACAGCGGCGACATGCCGAGATCAACGAAAGTGAACGACAACGGCGCGCCACAGAAGCGGCAAGGCGCATGCGCCGCCGCGGTGCCGGGCTGTGCTGTCGCCTGCGATCCGCTCGTTCCCATCAGCAAGACTCCCCTATGTTTGATCGCGACCTCACCATGCGTGCAGCCGCAGCTCGCGCAGCGCCTCGCCGGCCAGCGAGTTGCGTGCCCACACGAAGGATCGCAATGCGTAGTTCATCGCCTGAAACCAGTCCCGGCTCAAGAAGCGCACCAGACGCGTCGCACGCAGCAGCGCGAACTGATAGCGCCACCGCTGCCAGTGCAGCGGGATCGGTGCAATGTGCCGCTCGGCGTCCTGCGTGCTCTTGAGCGTGCTCGCAGTGGAGTTCGACATGCGGCGATAGAACAGGCGGTCCTCGAGCAACAGCCACTCGCCGAGCAGCGCCAGCTCGCTCATCAGCACTATGTCCGCACCCGTGAAGATTCCGACCGGTGAGACGCGCGCCAGAGCATCGCGCCGGATGACACCGTTGAATGCGTTGTTCAGACCGATCGCACTCTGCAACGTGATGAAGCGCGCGGCAGGCCGCGCCTGCAGCAGGTCGAAGTCGCGATCGTAAGCCCGTGCATCCGCGGTCGACTCCTCGAACAACCAGGTTCGGGGCGCCGCCAGCACTGCCGAGGGCTGACGCTCGAGCGCCGCGACACACTTCTCGAGAAAGGTCGGGGCACACAGGTCGTTCGATGACGCCCACTTGAAGTAGCGGCCGCGCGCGGCGCGCATAACGGCAAAGTAATTGCGGTTTGCGCCGATGTTCTGTGCGTTCGCGACCACGCGGATCCGCGCATCGGCTCGGGCGTAGCGCTGGCAGATAGCGAGCGTCGCGTCGGTGGAGGCGTTGTCGGAGATGATCAGCTCGAAATCGTGCAGGCTCTGGCCGAGGACGGACTCGATGGCCGCGCCGATCCACCGCTCGGCGTTGTAGACCGGCATCCCGACCGTTACCGTCGGCGCGTCACGCGACAAGTGGTGCGCCCCGGCTCCGGACGACATGGCTAGATCCCCAATCGATTCGTGCCCGCACATTGTGAAATTCCTACGGGCCGGGCGGCGTTGTCTGAGTTCACATCTGCCGAAACGCCGGGCCGAAATTATGTCATAGCCGCAAGCGGCCTCGCAGTACGACCAACGGTCATCGCGCGACCGGGCCGACTCACGCCGAGCGGCCCACGAGGATGACTCCGGCGCAGATCAGCATCGTGCCGGCGATGCGCAGCGCCGACACCTGCTCGCCGAACAGCAGGGCACCGCACAGCAGGGTGATCACGAATCCGAGGGCGACGAACGGGTAGGCGACGGAAACGTCCAGCTTCGACAGGACCAGCAGCCATAGCACCGCGCTCAAGCCGTACAGCGCGAAGCCGCCGAGCACGGCCGGATTGCTCAGCGCGCCGATCAGCCGCGAGACCCACGAGTCGGAAGCGACAGCGCTTTGCACCTCGGGACGCATCATTCCGTACTTGAACGCGAGCTGCGCGAGCGAGGACAACCCCACACTCACGAGCGCCAGAGCTAGAAGACGAATGGACAGCATGACCTCAGACCGCGACGGCGACGGCCGCCAGTGATAGCAACAGCATCACGATACTCGCCCGGTCCCGAACGGCGTACAGGAGCGGATCGTCGTGCATTTCTCCACGGACGGCCTTGAGCCACATCCGCGAAATCCAGTAGAGCAAAGTGCCGCACAGCGTCCACAGGAAATACGGTCGCGTATAGGCCCCGCTCACCGCGTCGCTGTTGATGAACAGCGCGAACACCAGCACCGCCGCGAAACCGGAGGCGGTGCCGAGCGACTGCACTACGCCGAGGTCCGACACCCGATAGTCGCGGCCGGATGCCGAGACTCGCTGCAGGTCTGCGAGCGCAAGCAGCTCCGAGTAGCGCTTGACCAGCGCCAGGCTGAGGAACATGAACATCGAGAACGCCAGCAGCCAGAATGACAGCACCACGCCGATCGCCACCGCGCCGGCGATCACGCGGACCGTGTAGAGACATGCCAGCGCCATGACGTCGAGCAGCACGAAGGTCTTCAGGCGCAGCGAATAGGCAGTTGTCGTGACGAGGTACACGAGCGTGACCAGAAGGAACGGCACGCTCACGAAGCTCGCCAGCAACAGCCCGCCGGCGGCGAGGAACGGCGCGACGACCAGGCCGTGGCTGATCGGCAGCGCGCCGCTGGCGAACGGGCGGCGGCACTTGCGCGGGTGACGTCGGTCGGACGGCAGATCCAGCAGATCGTTGATCACATAAATGGACGAGGCGCACAACGACACCGCGATGAACGCCAGGATCGCGTTGCGCAGGGCGGCCGCGTCCGCCCACAGATGCGCCGTGACCAGCGGCACGAACACCAGGAAATTCTTGGCCCATTGATAGGCGCGCAGCGCGCGCAGCCACGTGCTGATCGCGAAGCGCGGCGCCGGCCATTCCGCAATCGTCTGGGTCGCAGCACGCGCCTGGCGGGCGACGCTCGCGCCGGTATCGACAAGGATCGCGCCGGCCGCGCGGCGCCACACCGGCAGGTCGGCTCGATCGTTGCCGGCGTACCAGAATTGCTGGCCGCCGGAATGCTCGATGATCGCCGCAGCCTTGCGCTGGCCCTTCAGATTCACCGTCGCAGTGCTCGCCAGGGTTTCGTCAAACAGCGCTACGTGCGAGGCCACAGCCCGCGCCAGCCGCTCGTTCGCAGCTGTGGTCAGGATCAGGCGATGGCCCGAACGCGCCTGCTGTTGCAGCCATTCGACGAGCTCGGCCCGGTAAGGCAAGGTCCGCACGTCGACGCCGCCGGCCGCTGCCAGGTTTTCCTTCAGACAGGCTCGTCCGCGCAGCAGCCACCACGGCACGAACAGCAGGCGCAGCGGCTGCGCGCGCGCAGTCGCGAGCAGGCTTTCCATCAACAGGTCGGAACGGATCAGGGTGCCGTCGAGATCGACATAGATCGCATGCATGCCCGTCGCACCTTACCCTGTGAGCCGCCCGCCCGCCGCGGCCAAAAGGGCGAGGCGCCGCAGTCCTGTGTGTGGTTTTATGCAGCAGTATCACAAACCGCCGTGATTTATGTCACCGCTGCCGGGTCCCGGCGCGCTGAGAGCGTTCGGATGCGGACCATCTCACAACACCGCCAGAGAACGGATGCCCGTCACGGGTAGAGCAGTCATAATTCCGCGCCGCCGGCGCCTTCCGCCGGCCCTCGATCCGAGCCTCGCATGAGCGATCAGCTGCACGAACTGATTCTGAAGAGCGCCGCGCGCACGCCCGGCGCCATCGCGGTGACCCACAAGGGCGCAGAGCTTTCATACGAGGCGCTTGCGGCGCAGATCGGGCGTGTAGCAAACGGCCTGCTGGCTCTGGGCATCGCGCGACTGGATCGGGTCGCCATCTATCTGCCCAAGACGCTCGAGAACGTTTCCGCCATGTTCGGAGCAACCAGCGCGGGCGGCGTATTCGTGCCGGTGAATCCCCTGCTGAAGCCGCCACAGGTTGCGCACATCCTCAGGGACTGTAACGTGCGCGTGCTGATCACCAGCGAAGCGCGCGCGCGCGAGTTGCTCCCGGTGCTGCAGCAGTGCCCCGACCTGCGAGCGCTGGTGCTCACCGATCGCGAAGGGAATTTCCCCGACGCAGGTCACATCGCAGTCATGAGCTGGCCGGAGCTGCTGGCGATGCCCGCGCCGCGCCAGCCGCATCGGAACATCGACGGCGACATCGCCGCGATCTTCTACACCTCCGGCAGTACCGGGCGGCCGAAGGGCGTCGTGCTGTCGCATCGGAACATGGTCACTGGCGCGGAAAGCGTCGCTGAGTATCTCGGCAACGGCCCCGAGGATCGGCTGCTGGCCGTGCTGCCCTTCAGCTTCGACTACGGATTCAGTCAGTCCTCCACGGCGTTTCTCGTCGGCGCGCGCGTGGTGCTCATGGACTACCTGCTGCCGCGAGACGTCATCAACGCGGTGGCGCGCGAGCGCATCACGGGCCTCGCAGGTGTGCCGCCGTTGTGGTCGCAACTAGCCGACCTCACATGGCCCGCACAGATCAGCGATCACCTGCGCTACATCACGAACTCCGGCGGCGCGATGCCGGGAGCGACGCTCGCCAAGCTGCGCGCCGCGCTGCCGCGCACACAGCCGTTCCTGATGTACGGCCTCACCGAAGCGTTCCGCTCGACCTACCTGCCGCCCGCCGAGATCGATCGTCGCCCGGATTCGATCGGCAAGGCCATTCCGAATGCAGAGATTCTCGTGGTGCGCCAGGACGGCTCGCCGTGCGCGCCGAACGAGCCTGGCGAGCTCGTGCATCGCGGCTCGCTGGTCGCCCTCGGCTACTGGAACGATCCGGCGAAGACCGCCGAGCGCTACAAGCCGGTGCCGGGCCAGGATCCGGGTCTGGTGCTCACCGAGATGGCCGTGTGGTCCGGCGACACGGTGCGCATGGACGACGAAGGCTTCATCTACTTCATCGGCCGGGCCGACGAAATGATCAAGACTTCGGGCTACCGCGTCAGCCCGACCGAGGTCGAGGAGATTCTGTTCGCCAGCGGCCTGGTTGCCGACGCGGCCGCAGTCGGCGTGACGCATCCGTCGCTGGGTCAGGCGATCGTCGTGGTCGCTGCGCCGGCCGCCGGCGTGCAGCCCGATGCCGCTGCGCTGATCGCTGCGTGCAAAGGACAGCTGCCACTGTTCATGGTCCCGCACCATGTCGAATGGCGCGAATCGCTGCCGCGCAATCCCAACGGCAAGTACGATCGTGCGCTGCTGGCTTCCGAGTTGAAGGGGTTGTTCGTGAAGGATGCGAAATGAGCATCGACTGCATTCCTTCGCACGCGCCGCATCCCTTCTTCGACGTAATCGACGATTGCATCACGGTCGACGGACAGTCAATCGCGGACATCGCTGCCCAGGTCGGTCGCACGCCGTTCTACGTCTACGCGCGCCGTTACCTGAGTGAACGCGTCGCGGCACTGCGCGCGACGTTGCCCGCGCGCGTGCACATCCACTACGCGATCAAGGCTAACCCGATGCCGCAGGTCGTGCAGCACATGAGCAAGCTGGTCGACGGACTCGACGTCGCGTCCGCTCGCGAGCTGCAGGTCGCGCTCGATGCCGGCATGCGTCCTCGCGACATCAGTTTCGCGGGTCCCGGCAAGACACCCGACGAGCTCGCGCGCGCGGTGGCGGCAGGAATCACGCTCAACGTCGAATCGGAGCTCGAGATCGCGCGCCTCGCCGACATCGCACGGCAAACGCAGCAGCGACCGCGCGTCGCCGTGCGCGTCAATCCGGATTTCGAGCTGAAGACCTCGGGCATGAAAATGGCCGGCGGCCCGAAACAGTTCGGCATCGACGCCGAGCGGGTACCGCAAGTGTTGCGGGACCTCGCCGCCCTGCCGCTCGAGTTCGTAGGCTTTCACATCTTCAGCGGCTCGCAGAACCTGCGCGCCGAAGCGATCGTTGAAGCGCAGCAGAAATCGCTCGCGCTCGCGATCGAGCTGGCGCGCCACGCGCCGGCGCCGGTCACGTCGCTCAACATCGGTGGCGGCCTGGGCATTCCCTACTTCCCGGGCGAGAAGCCGCTCGAGCTCGCGTCGATCGCGGACAATCTGCGTGGGCTGAGCGAGCACGCCGCGCGCGAGCTGCCCGCGGCGCAGCTCATGATCGAGCTCGGACGCTACCTGGTCGGCGAGGCCGGCCTGTACGTGTGCCGGGTCGTCGATCGCAAGATTTCGCGCGGCCAGGTCTTCCTCATCACCGACGGCGGATTGCACCATCATCTCGCCGCATCCGGGAATTTCGGTCAGGTGATCCGCAAGAACTATCCGGTGCTGATTGCGAATCGTGTGCGCGGCCGCGAGCGCGAGACGGCATCTGTCGTCGGCCCGTTGTGCACGCCGCTCGATCTGCTGGCGGACCGCATGGAGTTGGCGCGAGCCGAAGTCGGCGACCTCGTTGCCGTCCTGCAAAGTGGCGCATACGGCTTGAGCGCCAGCCCGACGCAGTTTCTTAGTCATCCGCCGCCCGCGGAAATCCTGATTTGACGGGCTGCTTCGTGCGGGTTTTTCCCAGCTTTTTGCAGCCACAGCTGTCGCCGCCCAGACACAGTGGACGGCGCTAGCATGCGTCCTTGATACTTCCTCGCCGATGTCCGGGCAGTCCGGCGCGTTATGCAATATTGCACCGTTGTGCGCAGTAACAATGACGGTGATCGCCGTGCACACGAGTCGCACGGTCGCTTCGCCGGGGTGAAGTAATGAAGCGTAGAGATTTTCTGATTACATCCGCGGGCGTGACCGCAGGCACGGTCCTGTCGCCACTCGCTCTCGGGCAGACGAAGCCGTGCCCGCCGTCGACCCTGTCGGTCGAAGGCGGCACGAGCGCGACCACTGCCTGCACTCCTCCGGGCGATCTGGAAGCCGATTGGCAGCTGCGCTCCGGCCAGGATTCGTCGAATCCGCAGCCCGGCGTCGTGTGGTTCCACGACTTCCGCAGCGATGCGGAGGTGAACGCTTTCCGCTGGTCCGCCGGTGTCGGCGGCGGCAACGACCCGAATGCGCAGGGCAACCTGGCGTCGAATCTTCGTCGCATCACGACGGACGGAATGGCGAGCGGCGCGTGCCTGGAAATTCTGCGCGGACCGGGGTCGTCGGAGCCGTCGGTGTGGTGGCGTCCGTTCAGTCCGATGACGTCGCCCGGCAATGGCAAGAGCAAGAACGACCCCGGCGCAGCTGGCTCCATCCCGGCGCGGACCTGGAACGCGACGCAAGGCGGCAACGCGCTCACCGAGTGGAATCAGGGATGGTACGGCCATCCCTCCTACGCAAACGCCGATCCAACCCACTTCGAGGGCACGGACTTCTATCTGCAGGTCGTCTGCAAAATGGATCCGCGTCGCATCACCGGCGGTAACGAGGCCAACCGCGTCGGCAAGTTCATCTGGTTCAGCACTGCCGAAGGCGCGTCATCGCTGTCGAACGGCGAACATGTGATCTGGTCGTACGGTCACAGCGGCAACCAGGGCGATCACAACTACCTGCGTGTCTATTCGCTCGGAGTGACCGGCATCGGCGCCTTCGATCCGCTCGATGACGAGGACCCCAGCTCGCGCATCCAGCCAGGCAGCTCGTCTGCGGCGGACTGGTACTACTCAGGCGGCTGGGACACGCTGCTGTTCCACCTGCGGCTCGGCCAGCTGGGCGTGACGAGCGGCTCGAATGCGACGCTGCTGGAGATCTGGGCGGCACACCAAGGCGAGACCACCTACACGAAGGTCTGGAACCAGGAATATGGCTCGGGCGCATTCGAGAAGCGTAACGGCTTGCAGGCGCTGCTCCTCGCTGCGTACAACAACGGCGCGAACTTCCCGCAGCAGTTCTATCACCGCTACGCGCAAGTCATCTTCTCGAAGCAGTTCATCCCCTGCCCGCAGGTCTATGCCTGATCCTGAGCGTCGGCCGCTAGCTCGGTCCTGACTTCGTCGGCACGGCGCCCGCATCGGCGGGCGCCGTCGCTCTGCTCGGCGCCTTGGCACCGGCGGTAGCCGTCAGCCCCAGCATGACGATCACCAGCCCCACGTACCAGAAGCGCACCTCCATCTTCAGGTAGTCGACGAACATGTCGCCGAGCGTGATCGCGGCCAGAGCGGCGGCCATGGCCGGCACGAAGAGCGCCTGAAAATCTGCGCGCTCGCGCACGCGACGCCGCAGTGCCAACACCTTTTTGATGATCCAGACGAGCAGCGCCACGTAGCAGATCACGCCAGGAATTCCCTGCTCGACCAGCAGGCTCATGACGGTGTTATGCGAAGCTCGCGCGCGCTCGGCGCCCTCGCCAGTCAAATATTCGTCGGCGAGAAAGCGCGTGCTGAGGGAAGCGGTACAGCGGTGGCCGCAACCGAGCGGGTATTCGAGGAACATGCGCCACTGGGCTTCCATTATCACCAGGCGTCCGGCGCCCGTATCCACGCCCTCGACCTCTTCGCCGGCATACTGCAGCGAACCGATCCGCAGCCAGTACTCCGGATTCGTCAGCAGTGCGAACAACACTACCGCAAGTATCGACAGCACGCGGATCAGCTTGCTGTAACGCTTCGGCGCCAGGAAATTGAAGATGACGCCACCGAGGCCGGCGGCGAGGAAGCCGCTGCGGCTCTGCGTTGCGACCAGCGCGTTGACGAGAAACGGCATGCATCCCAGCAGCACCGCCCGGCCTTTCCAGTTGGTCGCCAGGAACAGTGCGGAGGCCGCGAAGATCCCGGTGACGATCTGGAGTGCGCCGGCGTTCGCCTCGTTGATGTCGGGGCCGCCGAAGCCCTCGAAGCGACCGCCCTCGTACTCCGAATAGACGATCCAGCCCAGATAGAAGCAGCCGAGCACGTGGGCCCAGAGAAACAGCCGGACGTGTTCCTCGGAATCCAGGCATTTGACGATCAGCGCCAGCAGCACGGCGTATTTCACGTAGATCGTCAGCAGCTCCATGTGCATCGGCCGGTCGAGCGCCCAGACGCTCTGCAAGCCGAGCCACGCCAGGAATGCCAGCAGCCCGATCATCACCGGGTGACTCATGATTGGTGGCGTCGGCAGCGATTTGCGCTTCATCAGCACGCCGAGCAGCGTGAAGGCCGCGGCCAACAGCGACCAGCGCAGGTCCGGCAGTGCTTGTCCCCACCAGCGCGAGGGCGGATGCAAGTACAGCATCAGGACATAGGTGATCAGGCCGTAGACGGGATGCCGTACCAGCGCGGCAATGCAGCCCGAGAAGTATGCGGCGAGGAACAGTACACTCGTCAGTGACAAGAGCAGCTCCGTGGTCTCGCTGTCGAAGCACGCGAGAGTGGGCAGATCAGCGGATCGGCGTCAACGTCCATTCGATCACAGGCAGAAATCGTAATCGCAGGCCGGCGGCGAGCTTCACGCGCGTACGCCGGCGCCGACGGGAGGCCACGTGCAGCGGGCACTATACTTGATCGCGACATTGATCCTGCTGCCCATGGTCGTGGGCCCGCTGATGCTCGCCTTCGGCCTCGAACGCTTCGAGCTGCGCCCGATCGCGCAGCTCATGGGCTGGACCGGCGTACTCGTGTTCGGCTTCCTGTGGTGTGGCGCCCTGTGGCTCTCGTTGCGAACGACGCGGGCACTTCTCAGTGGGCCACCACTGTCGTCGCTGTTCCAACCACGCGGCGCGTTGGTGCTCATCGTCGCGTGGTTGCTCGTGGCAATCTGGGCTGCCCAGTGGCTGCTGCTCTCGGCGCCGCTGAACGGAGTCCTGCAGGGCTCTGCCGACACGGCACAATTGCGTGCAGCGCTGAACCGAAGTGAGCCCGTCGCGGCCGCATTGGCAGCGAACAAAACACCCGAGCAGCTCTACGCGTTGCAGGTCATGGCGGCGCGCGTGCGCGTGGACAAGCCGCCCGTCTTCGCCGAGCACCCGTTCTGGTCGACTCTGCAGCGATACTCCGACAAATACGCGGTCGATCCGCGGCTCCTGCTCTACTGGGCCTACAGCAACAGCTTCTGGGGCGAGGCCGAAGCGGGCCGCGTACCGTTCCTGCGGGCAATGACGCCGGAAACGTTCCGCGACTTCGTCCAGGTACACCTCCCCGCCTGGTTCATCGAGGCTGGCTGGCGCCGTTGGCTGATCGAATCCGGATTCTTCCGGCGCACCTTCGGCGACGGACTCGGCACGAAACTGACCTACGCCGTGCAGAAGGCCACCTACGACGTTTCGATGGAGCCGTACGAGACCGAGCTGTACTCGGATCTGTTCGTGGTCGTGCGCAAGTACGAATCGGAATTTCCGGAACTGTCGCAGGCGCAGACCGCTGACCCGCTGCGCGCCGCGTTCCGCCGTTCGTATCTGCGGATCCGCGCCGATGCAGTCGTCGACCCTTGCGAGAACGCGTACGAGCCGCCGCGACGAACCGCCGAGTACTACGCCGCGTCGCGCGACGACCTGATTGCATTTGCGCGCGCGGCGTTCTACCTGTTCGAGCTCGATTTCGATTTTGCGACCCGTGTGCAGGCACTGGTCGCGCGTCATCTCGAGGAGAGCTTCCGCCAGTCGCTCGGCGAAGCCACGTGGGCGCAGCTTTCCGCCGAGCAGCGCGCAACGCTGCTTGGCATGCTGACCGACATCTACATGCCGAACATCGGCCATCTCGGCTACAACGTCTACACGGCCGTCGAACTGCAGTGCACGCCGCTTTCGTTCGTGCAGGCGGAAGCGAGCCGTGATGTGGATGCGCTGCTGCACGCGACCAAGCTTTGGCGGCCCGCCAACTACGAAGTGCTGTGGTCGGGTGCGGGCAATCGCCTGCGCCTGCTGAGCGAGGTGTGGAGCGTGGCAGCAGGAGCGCCGCTCGCCGGATTCAACCCGACCGAGACACTGGCGGACGCCGAGAAGCTCCTGGCTCACGAGTTGGACTAACCCTCGGCGGGCTGCCGCTGCTCGACACGTTGGGCGTCGGCAACGACGCCTTCGAGCACATTCGCCAGCAACCCTGTCAGGTCACGACGCGAGAATTTCATCACTACGTCGGGCGTCGGAATCGGCGCGCGCACCGCACGGATCTGCTCGAGGAACCGCAACACGCTCACCTTGATCGCTGGCGTGTCGTCGAGCGGGGCGACGTTCGTGATGCCAAGATCGTGCAGCAGCGCCCCGGTGTCGCCGCGCGGATCCGTCAGCCCGAGGATCGGTCGCGACGCATACAGGTACTCGTAGAGCTTTGCCGGGATCTGCTGATTGCAATTGCTCGCCTGGAGCAGCATCAGACCGTCGACGGCCATCATCTCGCGCAGCGCTTCCTGGTAGGGAATCGGCGGCAGCAACTGCACGATGTCGCTGAGGCCCAGGCGCTGCAGCTGCGGCTGGTATTCGCTTTCGTTGCCGCTCGCACGAAATCCGAAGTTGACGGAGTGCGCGCCGAGTCGGCCTTCGTTCTTCAACTCGGCGAGCGCAGCGAACAGATGCTGCGGATTGCGCTCACTCGGATACAGCAAGCCGCTGTGCAGGATCCGCAGCGGCCGATGCGGCTCCGGCGCGTGCGTCACGGCGGCGGGTCGCTCCGGAAACATCTCTGGATCGAAGCCGTTGGGAATCAACGCGACGTGCTCGCGCGGGTATTCCGGAAAGCGCTGCATGTACAGATCCTGCGTGCCGCGCGCGGTAACGACCACCCGCGCCGCGTTGCCGAAGATTCCGCGCTCGATGCGCTCGAACCAGCGATGCACGCGCGGATCGGGCGGATAGTCGTCCTGCGCCATCGGGTCACGGAAATCCACGACCCACGGAATGCGGCACAGTTTGTTCAGTGCCCAGCCGATGCAATGCGCCGACGCGATCGGATACGTCGACATCATCACGCTGGGCCGCCAGCGGCGCACGACTTGCAGACCGCGCGCGACACCGCCAGGTATCCAGCTCTGCCAGCGATCCGGCAGCGCGAGGAACTGCGCATAGCGGCCGCGAATCGACAGGTGCCGCTGCGCGTCGAGTGCCCACGCGCGCTCGACCCTTACGTGCGGCGGCACGGTCTGCAAATTGTCGGCACGAATCTCGGTGTAGGCACGCGGATGCACCGTCAGTACCGCGACCTCCCAGCCGTAGTCGCGCAGGTACTTCGCGAACGCGAGCGTGCGTGTTACTCCGGTGCTGCCCTGGATCGGCGGAAAATGGTAGGCAACGAGCAGCAGACGCCGGGAGGTGGGCAAAGTCCGAAATCCAGGTCAGGAAGGGCCGAGGCCGGTCAGCCGGGTGAATCGATGGAATGGCCCATCCGCTTGAGCTTGTTCCTCAGACCGGGCAACGGATAGCCGAGCTCGTATGCCTTGCGGGCGGCGATCTGCGCCTCTTCGATGTCGCCGAGCTCGAGCAGCACCAAGCCGAGGTTGTACTGGATCTCTGCGGAGCGCCCTTCGACCATCTTGTCGCCACGCAACAGCACATCGCGCGCGAGGTCGAGACGCTTGCGCTCGCGATACAGCGTGGCGAGCGCCGAGTACGTCATCGGCTCCTCGGGTTTTTGTGCCGCCACCCGCTCGAGCAGCTCGATGGCTTCGTCGAATTTGCCTTCCGCGTACTTGATCAGCGCCAGGTTCGTGGTTACCGGCACGATCATCGGGGTATCGGGCGGCAGGCGGGTGAGCGTGAACGTTGTCTCGGACGTTGCCGTCCGGAGATAGAAGGCACGCAGCTCCTTGTCAGACTGGACCTTCGCGCGCCGCAGCCAGACGGTGCCGGCGCAGTAGTGCTGGATGCCGCCGAAGACGGCGTCACCGAGCTCCTGTCTGGCTCGCTCGATTTGGGCACGCGGTATCTGCTGCGCCCACGGCGTGTTGTCGCCGATCGGCAGCGTCACGTAGCGGGCCTGGCAATAGTAGGGCCAAGCGACCCATTCCGACTCGGTCGGGATGAAGTCGTAGGCAAACGCGCTGACGGGAATCGCCGCCGCGGTCAGCGCGACCAGTTGAAGCCATTTGGAACGCTTGGCGCGCACGTGCCGACCTCGAAGTAGCCCTGGGCTCG